>Ga0209269_1000069_pt1 | contig 185115 bp, 144 predicted proteins | sample MTBAKMMethaMetaG_FD_187455 | JGI IMG/M metagenome (GOLD analysis project Ga0209269, IMG submission 187455) | Enrichment culture microbial communities from Arthur Kill intertidal strait, New Jersey, USA, that are MTBE-degrading - MTBE-AKM (Arthur... | ecosystem: Environmental > Aquatic > Marine...
TACATTAGGGCCAAAAGCAAGCTGAAATCCTTGCTGGTTAAAGTTTAAGGCAATAGCCGTGTTGGTAAATTGATCTTCTTCATCATGCACTACGATACGGGAAAATATCCTTCGTAAAAGATAGCTCTGTACAGCGTTTTCTCCATATTGTTCCCGGTATTTTTCAATGACACTTACTCCCGGTCTTGATTTGTCTTGATTCTGAGCTGCCCATACATGATCCAGTTCAAATTTCAATTTAGCATTATCAACGACTTCACATGCTTTTTCAATAAATTCCCAGTGATACATTCCCATAAGAGGCTTTCCGTTATAATCTTCTTCTTTAACGGTAGATTTAAGATCATCCAGAGTTAATACCTGGATTTTGTTGTCTTTAAAATTTAATACTTTTTCTGTTGTTTCCATTTTATTTATACAGTTTGAATTTTAATACGATCAGGACATTCTGTCCAAGGACATCTTTTACATAGATTATATACAGGATTGGCAGGCCAGCCTGTTTTTTCTCCCTTCTTGAGTATATCTATTGTTTTGCTGATGCTTGCGTGTAGTTCATGTTCTTTGGTTTTGTCCCATGTTACTTTTATAAATTTATCTTCCAGCACATCGCCCTTATAGTTAAATATCCATAATAGGAATAGTATTCTATTTTGAGCAATAAGGCTCTTAACGCTATCTGTCATAAGAGAGTTTAATTCCGGATTAAGCTTCGTGTTTATATTTCGGACAATATAATGATACATCTTACCCTGGATAAGATCGAGATATTCCGGTTTCCCATAACAATATTCCCCATAACCATTATGAATATCTGCGGTAAGCTTAAGGTCAATAATGGCTGTTTCTAATTTGCCATCTATAAGTATCGTTGTCGGGAATATATCCAACTCTGCACTAAGCAAAACATCCGGATCTTTTTCCCAGACAGTTCTTAGCTTAATTTGAACATTGGAATCAGTAATTATTATTCTATGTTTTTGGCATAGTGCCTTAAACCTGCTTACCTGATCATCAATACGTATATGATCCAGGTATTTCTCTCCAAAAAGCAGAGGCCTCTTCTCTTTCTTTCGCACTGCATTCTCTGCCAATTGCTTTCTGGTTAGCTTTTTTCTCGGAAGGTCATGCACGTCATATCGGGAGCTTTTACCAAGACATTTTGTTTCAAAGTATTTGCCTGCCAGCATAGCATCACTGACAGGCATTTGAAGTTGTCTTGTTATTCTTGTCAGGTAAACAGACCTTAAACAATATCTCGGTTTTCCTGTTTCATCATACTCTTCATTATTATAAAGAAAACCGCGAATGAGACTCTGGTTTATTGGAGATTCGTGGAAATTCATTTCGACTTGCTTTGAAGGTATGCAACTTCTCGATCTACGAATTCCAGTAGTTTTGAGGAATTTTCTATCTGCAGCTTAGGATAAGCAAAAAAATGTTTGCACACTTCTTTAAGACGACTTTGATAGTTGATCCTCAACTGAGTATCATTACCTGCTTTATCAACAATGTAATCATAAAATTTATCTGCCAGTGCATGAAGGGCTTGAAAATTTTCATCTACATGGTCAAATAGCCCCATTTTTTCTGCAACCACATTTGCCATATCCAGGCACACGCTGGCAAGAATTATCGATTCAGTCTCCCTGGATTTACCCCCGGATTTATATACCCCTTTGCCGTCAGAGAACTTTTCTTTCGCGAGGTCGATATGATAGTACACATTACCGTTCTTGCTTTCTTTTTCCGAAACGGTATAGGTAACTTCTCTTCCTATCTCGAATTTTTCCTGTTTTTCTTTTGTAGTAGAGAATTGTCCTGATACACCATCTTCAAATTCAATATAGAAATAAAATACGCGCCCGAATTTCCCGTCGAAATAGCGTTTGTATTCGATTTTTGTTGGTTTACTTTTATTCTCGTTCATAGTGATAAATATTTAATGGTTTAAAATAGAATTTCATTATTAACCTTTTTGAAAAATTCTTTTTTTGTCAATAGAGGAGGTATCCATTTATCGGGTATTTCCGGTTTCTCTTCCTGTTGTATGGTTTCCTTTTTAGATCTCGCCACTTTATCCAGGCTTACTTTAAGAACTTTATTGCTTAATTCCTCATAGCCCACTACCACGATATCATTTGCATCACGGGTTACTTCATCCACGAACATGATCTTGTTATTCTCTTCTGCAATCTGATTGAGTTTTTCCAGCTTTTCATTATCAAGTATACTGGCATCTCCTATTACCTGGATAGGCCCAGGATTGATTTTAGCAAGAATATTTGCCAGGATAAGAACCGCATCGCTTTCACATACCTGGTTTTCTTTGAACTGAAAACCATCAATTGTAAGAAATCCATCCTCAAAGGATATATTCTCAACGGGAAGATCAGAGCTGGTAATGATATTTGTTTTCTTTGTCCGGCACACATTAATTTTCTTCGTAAGCTCATCACTTTTTGCTTTCTGTATTTCCCATTTATTCATCCACTCTTTCTTGAGTTCGTTTTTGGTGGATATAGAAGTTATCCTTGTTATGATATTATTCCCGGTTTCTATTTTCTTTTCTAATTCTTCATCGGTAAATTTCTCATATGGAGCCAGAATTTTATCAGTTTCAGATTGAGTATTCTCTCCTTCTTTGATAGTATTGCTGAGTTCTTCCAATTCTTTCTTCTTATTTTCAATCTCATTTTCAAGATTTTCTTTTCTTTTGTTAAGATCGGTAAGCGTTGGAATAAAATCAGCTTTCTGTTTTCGAAGAGATATAATGTCACCATAAAGTTTAATAAGCTTCTTTGCCTCTTCTTCCCGGGGAACGAGAAGTTCATCTTCTTTTGGAATAACAATAGCTTTAATGCTACTGTCAGCTTGTTCAACTTCCTTGTTTATCTCGGTTCTCTGATCATAATAATGCTGTTCCTGAAGATCAAACTCATTGAATTCTTCTCTTTCTTCATCGGTGAGAAGTTTGAGAATTATATCTCTCTGTTTTCTACGTCCCTCTGCAGTATTGCTCATTGCAAAGAACTGATCTACGTTAATCGGAGTGTAATTAAATAGATTCCTTATTTCTGTTACACTGGATATTTTACTTCCATCCTCCCGGATAGCAATGAACTTTCCTTTGTTATTATCCGTGAACTCATGACGTATGGTAATAAAAGAACCATCAGAAGCTGGTATTTTAGCCTCATATAGACCTTCACTTTCTCCCCGGGATACTTTATTGGTTGTATCGTCAGAAGCAATCTGGAGGCTTGTAAGAGCTTTTAAGAAGGTTGTCTTACCTACTCCATTAGGTCCTTGTACAAAATAGATATGTGATCCTTTCAATACAAAACTTTTATCTTTTAAAAGCTTATAGTTGTGGAAATAGATAGGAATTTCCAACTCCCTGGCTGATTGAATTTTTTCTTTTGTCATAATGATTGATTTTAATTTTTATATTTTTCAAGTTCTTTTGATTGTGATCTATTAACCACTTTAAATATGCATACTAATCATCATCCATATCTCCGTTTTGCATTGCAGATAGGAGATCATGATAATACTCTTTTATAATTCCCGTAATTATTTTTGAATGATTGGTATAAAAATGTTAAAGTCCAGATTAGCCCTGTAACGAATGATAGAATCGTCTTCAATATCACTCCCGTCTCTGTTTTTTACTATTTCTACAATAAACAGTTCATTGATATTAGCAGAAAGAGATATATCATTCCCATACAAATAATAAGACCTGCTATCTTTTTCAGGAGAATAATCCTCCTTATATTTTTTGTTGGTGATAAATGAATAGATACTGAGTTTTTCTGTTCTAAAACCTTTTGTTCGGTGTTTATTCATTTCATCCATGTAGAAAGAATATTCAATATATTTTTTAATGATATATCCTGCTGCTAAGGGTTCTCCTTTCTCTGTCGTGTCGGTGGCACAAGCAAATTTGAGTTCATTCCATGTTGCTTCTTGGAGATCGGATATTGTCTTGGTATTCTTATCACCTTTTTTATTGATAGCCCAGAATTCCGCAAGGAATCTTGTTCTGTCAAATTTTCCAGTCCTTTCCTTGATATTTAATATTTTGGTTTTATTTTTCTCTTCCTGGATTAGATCCTTGTATTTTCTTGGGAGATTAACCAACACTGCCTGTTGAACATAATCAAGTATTCGTGTAGAACCTTTGATATATTCTTTTCTTGGCCTGTACCCTTCATCTAAATTGAATCTCTTAGAGCTTTCTTTTGTAATATGATGTATTACAAACATACAGGTATTGGTGCTATCGCAAAGTTCCTTGATTTTACCTGCCAGGTAATCATCTTTTTCTATTCCTTTATAGTAAGAATCGGTTGTTATTAACCCGAGATTGTCGATAACAACTATTATCGTACTGTCTTTATATTTCTCACGATAATTTTTTGTCTTTCTTACTATAGTCTGAACGGAACATACCCTGTCAATTAATGCAATTTTGTAATCACTAAATTCTTCAGATATTTTATTAATACTATCCAGCTGTTCTGGTGAAAGAGTATAATTTATACTCTGTAGCTGTTTAGTTGTAAGCTTAACATCCATAGAAATAAAACTGCGGACAATTTGCTCTTTACTATCTTCCATACTAAACCAAAGGATTCGTAAATTTTCATTATTATCTAACATGCCCTTAATAAGGTAAGTAATGTATTTTGACTTCCCTGACCCTTCAGATCCGGCAATGAGGCATATTTGTCTTTCACGGAAAGATATTTTCTCATCTACTTCACTATCTCCTGTTTTTATAAAGTTCTTTACTATACCCTGTGCCTTATTTGCTATATCCTGCATGGTGGAATGCAAAGCTTCTTTGAAATTATTTCTTCCGTCAAAATCCAGGTTAAATCGTTGAAGGATTTCATTCTCTCCCCATTCAGCTATATCTGAAGGATCTTCTTCCTGGTAAGCTTTCTCCATTATTTTATTTCCTATCCTGATAAGTTCTCTTAAAAGATATTTATCAGATATTACCATGCAATGAAACTCTAAATGATTGGCAGAGCCTATGTTCGCTGAAAGGTTAGATATGAAAGCAGCTCCGCCAACACTTTCGAGTTCTCCCGTTACCCTTAATTTATCAGTAACAGTCAATAAATCTATGCATCCATTATTTTCATGTATAGATTTAATGGCATTCATGATAATATTGTGACATTCCTTATAAAATATGCTCTCATTAAAGAAATGAGATACGCGAATGAATGAAGATCCTTCAAGAAGTATTGCGCCTAAAATGGCTTCCTCTATTTCGATAGCTTGTGGAGGTATTTTTTCATATTTAATTTTAGCCATATTTAAAGACCTTTTTTAAGTTTATAAACCATAAGATTTTAACCCCTACTTTTCAACCTTACACATGCCTGAATAAAAAAAGAAAAGAGCCCCGAAGGGCTCGATTTCAATGGGTTTTACACTTCTTCGCTTAATAGCTGCTTTGCCTGTGTTTCTGTCAGTTTCTGAAGTTTCACTTCAGTATAGCCCTTCTCATTCACTTTAAAGGGGAAAATGCTTTTTACTGCAAGCTGAGTGAATGATGGATAAGGTACAGAAACGTCAACGGGTAAGCCTGTCTTCATGTCTGTAACCTGCGAAAATGCAAGAAATCTTAAAACCTTTTCATCGGGTTTGCATTCGTGCCATTTATCCTTCTCATACTCGCCAATCATGCGAATATGATCGCTGTCTTTTCTGGCAATATAATTGCCCTGTGCCATTACAGAACGAGCCATAGATGAACCGTTCTTTTTTGCGAATTCAATTCCCTGTTCGTTTGTCATTTCTTTTAAGTATTAAGTAAAACAATAAATATATATCCACAGGAAAAGCCATCGGGGGCATCCCTGCGGAGCAGGATCACACCGGGGTTGTTGTGAGGTATCCCTCACTCTCAGGCATGTTGTAAGGAGTTATTATATCTATCCCCCTCTCTCCTACATCTCCTTATAGTTTACTTCTTGTGGTGGTATAGGGGGTATTTAGAGGGGATTTAAAGGGGGTACGGGGGTGTTTGTATGTAATGGGTTACGTAGGGGGTTATATGGGTTTATATACTATTATAATATATATGTATTGTATTGAGTTACGGATTGGTTATTTTCCCTCGGGGGCAGGTGCATTTTAGAAAGTGTATAGGGGGTATTATGTTATATATTGAAAGTAGGGCGGGGGTGTTTTGTGATAGAGTGTAAGTGGCCAGGGGTGTTTATGGGGATATCACCCTTTTGGTCAAATTTGCAGGATCAGTTATAAGATTAACCAACACCATGTTTTTAGGTTAAAAGCTTCTAATTTTAAGAAACGGTTATATAAATATTGGATTTATTGAATCACTATCAAGCTTCTATTCATTTAATAGTTTTTGAGCAACTGGAATACCGTTTTGAAAATATTCTTACTGTCTGCTATCAGGAAGGTTCAGTCGTAAAGATTGGATTGTAAGTCAGCGAAAGCAAGCAGATACAGGCCTATTAAATTACATATACCCATCCCCATTATTATTGTCTAATGTAAGTGCTATTTACAAATGGTCCTGTGGCACCTACACTACCAAAAGAACTTGGCTCAGAGAAACCGTTGATCTCTAAAGTGTTTCCTTCATCTAAAAAAATTCCTGTCCCATTTATGCCACTGACGGTTAAGGTTGTTCCGCTATAGGTATAACTCAGATTTGAAGGCATATAAGGTAAATGTTTCCATTTAACTATACCATAGTTAGTAAATGTAAGCCCATATTTTGTAGTGCCATACATTTGCCATTGCCCAATAATGCTAACATCTTCTTTCTCGGGATTGTCGGGATTGTCAACATTGTCGTCAGTTTTACAAGCATTAGAAGCAAAAGCTAATGTCAGCAGAAGTGCTAAAATTTTAAAACAAAACATTTTCATATTGCCGGTTTCTTATGTCCTTATGGATGGTTAATATCGTATTTATTTGTTAAATGTTTTTTATGTTTCATTATCTATCGTGCTATCGTTGCTGACGGTTAGTCGAGTCAAACAATGGAATTTCACCCTTGCGTTCTCACAGAACCGTAACTGAATCGCTCGATTCATAGGGAAAGTACACTTGTTAAAAAAATCTAAACAATAAACTTTTTTATTATAAGTTTTGTTAATTACCGACTCCTCAATTGGTCTTGTAGACTGCTCATAGTCCCTCTACTTATTACCTGCCGTTTTATTCATCAGTCATCTTCTCAGTCAATTCACTTATCGCAAACTTGATATTGTCTAAATACTTAGTTAGTCCATTGTCAAGTGCTAAGATCAATATTCGTTGAAGAATTGCTATTGCAATAAAGTCTGGCTCAACATACCAAGTTGGATGTCCTCCTTGACCAGGATATCCGCGGTTTACTCCTCCATTCCAACGAACACCAAGTGCTTTATGTTTTTTGTATTTACCCCAGATAACGGAGTAGTTTTCTTCATCGCTGTCAAACAATATCCGGATTGGATAGTTTTCATCCAATAGCCAATCTTTCGGTTGTACTTTTATCGCCTTCATTTAGTAAGCTATTTTATCGTATATATATTTTTGCATAGAGTAATCAGTTGGATACTCTCTGATGGCCTGTTTTTTTGCTGATTGATTATTTACCGAATTCATGTAGTTTTTAGCTCTCAATTGTTTATCATAAGTATATTTTTGCATAGCATAATCTTCATAGTATTCTCGTTGAGCGATTAGTTTTACTTCAGCATCTGTGACATTTTTCATGTATGATTTAGCTGATATTTGTTTGTCGTAGGTGTATTTCTGCATAGCGTAATCATAGTGATACTCTCTTTCAGCAAATTGCTTGACTTCATTGTCAGATACACCCTTCATGTAGAGGTAAGCAGACAGTTGTTTATTATAAGTGTATTGTTCCATGCGGTAATCATTCGGATATTCTCTTTTTGCAAACTCTCTTATTTGCTGATAAGCTGACTCGTCGTCAATAGCAGATATTTTTGAACTTGATGAAGATTTTTCCCGCATATTTTCTAAGTATGTTTTGGCATCGGCAAATCCAAGGTCAACTGCTTTGGATATATATTTTACACCAATGGATTCATCTCCTTCAGCAATTTTCAATTGTCCAATAATGAAATAAGCCTGTGCGTATGAACTGTCTAAATCTATTGTTTTTAGCATGTCAGGAAGTGCCTTGCCATATTGATTCAATTTGATATAAGATGAACCTCTAAAAAAATATGCGTATGCATTTGTAGTGTCGCCTTCTATGAAATAGGTCAAGTCATTGATTGCGGAATTCCAGTCCTCTGCTAAAACAAAGCACATACCTCTAAAATATCTTGAAAGAAATGCACTATTATCCATACTGATTACTTTCTCAAAATCTACCTTTGCTTTAGCAAACTTATTTTGAGCGAAGTAACATTTTCCACGATAAAAGTAAGCCATCGTGTCCTTTGAATTTTTTGAAAGAGCGTCATTGAATTGAGTTATTGCTTGCTCATATTTTTCTTCGTCAAGTAGTTCTTTCCCTTTCTTAGTAATTTCTGTCGTATCTTGATTACATGAAGTGAAAAGGAGCAGAAGACCTGTCGCTATGGTTAGAAAATGCTTCATACTTTATTATTTTGTTACCTATTATTGTCTGTTTTCGGCACTACCGTTTGTGTTTGCGATGTCGCCAAAAATGGCAGGTAGTCGAGTCACACAAGGGAATTTCACCCTTGCGTTCTCACAGAACAGTACTTGACAGTCTTCCATCATACAGCTCTTGTTTGGAGTTTCCATAAAAAATCGGATAGTAAGTTATATAAAAAAGGCTAATCTATCAAACTATTAGAGAAAGAAGAAAATATGACAGGGAGGCCATGCAAATGGTTTTAAAGTTTTGCGATCTCTGTTATATTTATTATTCTCCCCAAAATATTCCTTATCAGCCTTTCTCAATAACTCAACGAATCTCTTTTCATCCTCTGTAAGGGTGAATAATCAATTCGTTTTTACCGTAATTTTTTAAAATCGTTTTTTACTTTGACGTTATTAATCAATTTGTTTTTCTCTTCCATATCAATTATTAGGAATTGCTTTTATAGGTGTAGATAGCAATTGAGAGAAGTTAACTATTTGTTCTTTTGAAAACTCATCCTCAGCATCATATTTCCAATTAATTAACAATTTATGCTTCGGAACATTAATTTCAGTTATTTTTCTCAATAATCTTAAAAGATAATTTATGCTGTCACCGTTAATTAGTTCAAGATTAATATTTACTTCTGTTTTTTTTGCAGGATTCTTACAATATTCTTCCATCCATTCGTAAAGTTTATAATAAAAAGCCTTTGCATCCTCCATAATTGACTTGCCTTCAATTAATAAAATACCATTAGTAGAAAAGTTTATCATTGGTGATTTAATAGTAGCAACTATGAATAAATCATTTAATACTTCCTGCTTTACATAATTATCTATTGAAGGAAATTCATTATTTAAGTAATCATTTTGATTTTTATAATCTGACTCAATAGTTTGATAAGCTTGATTATCTGTATAATCATCAATAAATTTGGCATTTTCAAAAATTCGTTTTGCATAATTTAAAGCGTCTTCTTTCGTGTTGTGAACGAATGTTAAATCTTTTTCAGGATCTTTTGCAAGAAAACTACCTGGTATTGTTTGATTCCATCCTTCTTCACTATTGTTAAAATATAAATATGTTGCCCATTTGGGGTCATTATCATATTTTTTAATAATCTTATATTTTACAACACTTTTACTAAAATCAGATAATAATTTTGTCTTTCTATCTCTTAGTATATTGGATAGAATAATCCAAGCCACAATTGCTATTATTATCAAATACCAATAATTAATATTTTTTAATTCAATATTAAATGCATATTTGAAAAGAATTGTAACCAGAAATACGACAATAAAGCAAATGGATGCAATTTTGCTATACATTGGGGCATGTGATAAAGCGCCTTCAGTTTTAATATATCTATTTACATTAAATATATTTATAAGATTTCCAAGGAGTCCTCCAATACCAAGAATTAATGATTCTGTTCCAAACATAAAACCTAATAACATGTATACTATTGGTATTAACAATCCTAAAAAACCAGTAAGTATTGTTGTTAATGCCCAGATTCCTACACAAATTATTAATGCCCATAAATATTGCATATTGTTGCTAATTTAAATTGTTTACGCAATTTACAATAATAATATTCTATTTAAAACTGAAAAGTTCTGTTACTTATTTATTCTTATTTCGGCGAAAGTGTACAGGGCATTCCGAAATATGTAATTTAAACTAACTGATGGAATATTACATAAAGATGATTATTAACAACTATTAAACTCAGTTTAAATTAAAAGACACATAATATCCGGATGAAGCTTCATTATTTTGCTAATTATTACCTAAGTTTATTGCCCCAGATTATTATTATCAAAATTTGTCCAGCTATTTATGGGAAATAATATCCGACCTCTAAAATAAAACAATACATAAATCATTAACACGTATATTTACTTTAGATAACAGATGGTGAGATGTTACCATATAGCAGAGGGTAACTTTTAACCAATTCATAGAAATCAGTTAAAATTGGCATTTCATTATCTAAGGTTGAAAAGTGGTAACTTTTAACCACTTCATTTATTTCCTGTGTTAGTAGTTCAGGGAGAATTTTAAATTTTTTATCATGTTTTGAAATAAGATTTTGATATTGTTTTCTGATCCGGGAGGCATGGGGGCCTGAAAGATTTTCAAAGAAAATTGGATTGTGTCCTTTCTCTATTATTTTCCTGTCTGATTCAGATAAACTTTTTAAATCTATTGAGGGATCATAATAGGTAACCTCACCAAATTTCTTTTGTAAAACGCTTCCCAGGTAGTGCCAAGTCTCAGGTTTGCTTAAATCCTTCCATTTAAGGCGATCTTTAAACAGTTTCTGCATTGTCAAGTACTTAAGCTCAATCCGGAGAATATTTGCTCCCATTGGACCTTGGTGCAAGGATTTATCGTAAATCTTTAGAATGAATTGGGAGTATTCTGCCTGTGCAATTGACTTTCCCGGGTTCAGGGTTTTATTAAATTGTTTTTTCCGATGTGCTAATAAATTCTTAATGAAGTCTGAAGGATTAAATGGAGTACAAATATTAACGCCAAATTCCAAATTATTAATAATATCATTAGGCGCAATATATTCTTTAAGATCTGCACAAACTTCCTGAAATCTTTCAAAAGTGAAACGATCATTATTACGTTCGCCATTATTGGAAAATTTATGCAATGATCCCTGAACCTTTACAAATCTACCTTCAGGAACAATTGTAAAAATAAGATTCTTAAGATTCGCAGATTTTTTTTTATTTACTAATATTTCCCCAGTTTGTTCAATAAATTTCATTTCAAAGTCAAGATAATTTTGAATATCAAGACCAATAGAAAGATCATTTATTTTGATAAAATCAATCATTTTCAAACTGGTAATTATTTTCTGAGTTATAATTTTTCAATGTCACTTTTCTTTTCGAGTTCATCATATTTTTTTTTTGCATCTTCATAATTTGCATAGCTCCATGCAGACCTTCCAAAATCTTCATTTTTTGGAAAGGCTTCTCTTTCTTCAATTACTTTTCCATTGATTTCTAACCTTGGTTTTATTTTAATGATGAAGACCTCAAAATATTTAATTTCAGGGGATACGTTTTGCTCAAATATCGCAGCACGAGTACCTCGTATTATCTGACTATAACTAAAGCCGTTCTTGCGAAGTTTTTCCGGAATGGTTTTCATTATTGAACCCTCCGATACTTTAAAGTTTCAACTTTTTTTAGTGATTTTTCGAGTTCCGACCACTTATAGAGCACCCTGCCATTGAGGCGGTAAGCTGGAATAACACCAGTTTTAGTAAGCTCATTTAATGTTGGAAGTGATATGTGTAAAGCAGCTGCTACCTCTTTTCGAGTTGCATATTTTTCTTTTCGATCATCAGAGTTTTGTGCTGGGATATCTGATCGAATTTCCTGAAGTGAACTTTTAATTAATTCTTTTAATTCATCGATTGAGATGTTGCTAATTTGAATAGTATCCATTTTTTATTATTTTTTGCAAAAATGAACACTATCCAATAGACAATTGATCGACAATTTTTAATGTCGAATAAATTCTTTCTTAATTTTGTCTATAATTGAGTCGATTTCATCTTCAAACTTAGTATTTATATCAGAAAGTGAAGATCTACTCTGTCTTAAATGCTTTGATGTTTTTTGAATACCTTTAATTGTAAAATGCTTTGATAATTCAGATGGTGAAGGGAGATGGTTTTTCCCCAATAAATAGCATGGATTAATTGCAAATTTTAATTTATCAAAAAACCGCACAAATATAATTTGCTCCTCTAACCAATTTATATGGCAATTATATGGTTTATATGTGAAATGATTAATAAATTCATTTTCTTCTATTTTGTCAATTAATTCATCATCTATCAGAATTTTATGTAATAATTTTAATGATTCAATATTTCCATTCCAGAGTCTTTTTGAAACAGGAGTTGGCTTTAATGTTTTATATTTTACGAGTTCATTTTGCAAAAATTTCATATACCTTCCGGCTGATAATCCAGCAATGATGTCGATTAATTCTTTTTTATTGTAAACCTTCTCATTTAATGTGGGTTCAATCCCTTGATTAGAAGCTAACTGGAATGTTCGTATTAATAGATTGTTTTTTATTGCTACGGGTCTTTTATAGGATATATTCGAAATTCTCGAGTTTTCAATTTCCCAGACTTCGTTAGTAATTCGGCTTATTTCATTTTTAATGAATTTAGATTTATTATCTTCATTTTCAAGGATTGTCAAGTATTGAATTTTCAGTTCTTCAAAAGTTATATTTTTGTTGGTTATTGTTTTGGGCAAGTAGGATTCTTTAAAATCTTGAGTGATTATTGTAATACGCTCATTATTAAATAATCTTCGTTCATTTTCATTTTCTGGTAAAATATTAATAAATTTTTGTATTGCATAGAAAGAATCAACGGAATATGACCCATGAATCCAAAATTCCTTTTTCCAAAACTCCAGTTTTTCGGAGTATTTTTTAAGTTTCCTGAATTCTTTTACAACCTTTTGTAATTCAACATCAAGGTCCTTAAATTGTTTTTGCGGTTTGTTTATTTTGCTGGAATCTTTCTCAATATTTTCAAGGTCATTAAGCAGGTCTGTTAATTTCTCATCCTTTGGAGATTTTTTTTCCATAGTAATATCTTTTGGTGCTTAGGATAAACCTACATATCTGTAAATTATAAATTAATATCATTTATAGATGAGTTTTAGAATTCATAATAATAATCAAACAATCTTCAACTTGTTATTTTTAAAATAAGGATGTTCGGCCAATTTCCTGGCATTATCCTCCTGGGATATTTTAATATACCTCAAAAATGCTTTTTCTGTCCTGTGACCTGTAATTTTCATTATTGAAATGGTTGGTACACCAGCTAAATACATATTTGTAGCAAAGCTCCTTCTTGCTGTATGCACTGTAACTAATTCATGTTTTGGAAAACTCCTGTCAACTCTTAATCCTCCTTTTGTCTTTGCGATGCTTATTTTTTCATTAAATCCAGCCAATTGACAAATCTCTTTAATGTATTTGTTCATTTTTTGATTGCTGATTGTTTCAGGTAACCTGCCATCATATTTTTTATGTAATTCCTTTACAGTCCAATGTAAAGGTATCTCAACTATTTCTCCGGTTTTTAGTGTATTAATTCTTAATCGGGTATTATCAGCAATAAAATGTTCAGCTTTCATCTGGCCAAGATCAGAGAATCGTAAACCTGTAAAACATCCAATAATAAATAAATCACGAACTTTTTCCAGACGAGAAGAATCCTTTAAATCGAGATTGTATAAACCCATAAGTTCAGAGTCATTTAAGTAGATCTGTTCAGTTTCTTCCTGGTATACTCTGAATTCATCGTCTCTGTAGTTTTGATTATCAGTTAAACCTCGTTTATTAGCTTCCTTTAGAAAGACTTTTATGTTTTTAATATTTTTGCCTATAGTATTCGGCATAAAGTTTTGTGATTGCAGGTACGAAGTAAATTTTTTATAAAACTTCAAATCAACCTGGTCATAATTAATATTTCTTCTATCCGCTTCCTGGTACTTTTCCAGGTGTTTCAAAGTTGTTTTATAACTTACAATTGTCGCTTTACTGATTTTCTTACCATTCTTCCCAATTCTTGATCCTTCTTCACTCTCTTTTATTAATAGTCTTATAAAGTCACCGAAATTCAGATTATGAATATTTGTGCCTCTGCCTAATTTTCTGTTTAATTCATCACGTAGTATATCAGGTGTTATTATTTTACCTTTATTTTCAAGTTCTCTATGTAAATCAATAACTAAGTTTTTAAGATTCGCCAGCTTAATATTGAAATTTTTATATGCAAAATCCGATATTTGCTTAGCCTGGTAATCCGGTTTATCTTTCCAGTAAAAAGGTGTGATTTTTAATCCGGTAGAATATTTAAGAGGAATATATTTCTTTGTACCCGAATTTGATCTTTCATAATAACCAAATGAAAAAAACATATTAACCAGTGTAGGCTTCTGTTTATTTTTTGAGATACCTTTCTGAGGTTCTTTTAATTTAAAAATGACTTTCTCCATAATAATGAAAAGTTGGTGTAAGTTAGTAAAATATTTTACAGGGTAAGAATCAGGGTAAGAATATTTTTAATTTATCTTTATTTTTTCATACTTTTTTTGTTGAAGCACATTAGCATAAATATTGCTGTATGCAACAAGTAGCGTTAATTACAGATAAATAAAGAAAAATTGGTTACAGTCCCGTCCAGACCGCCTTTTAAAACTAAAACCCCTTGATTATCAAGGGGTTTTGTGTTTTCTGCCACAAAATCCGCTATTTTCCGGAATATATTTTTCAGCAATTTATAGGGATATTTCAACTCTACCAGGTATTTATTATTGGAAAAGGGACAAAGCATGTTTTGCCTGAAGAATTCCTCTCTGTAGCACCTACTGGTAGACCGGGGGTATGCCAGGGGGAGGGATCCCCGGGAACTCTCAGGTCGGAATGCATTAAAAACAAATTCCAAATCTGAATTTCATGATGAATCCATTAAAATTTGCAGTGACAGCACCACTGGGAACTGTTAAACTACCAGTGGTTCCGACTTCACCTGGGTTGGCTTTATTGATGGTTATCTCGTATGTCAATTCATCAAATTCAGAAATCAGATAATTCAGATTCAGATCAAGATATCCGTGTTTTCCAACTTTTCCGCTCATTCCTATGCCAAAACTGTTAAGGGGAGCTGAACCTTCGAAGTGTTTCATGTATGAATAATCGAAGATAATACCATCCATAGTGGCAACTCCATAGTATCCAGTCAAAGTGTTTTTCCCCATGGCATATTGGATGTAATAATCAGGATAATCTTTAATTTCAGCAAGATAGAAATAATAACGGGCAAAGCCACCAAACTGGCCTGAAGCCATATTAAGCAAATATTTTGTTCCTGATACCTTTGCTTTGGTGCCTATCCCTCCGGTAAAGGATCCGAATGCCCCGATGCCTATGCTTTGAACCGGTTTAATCTGCATTTCTATATCTCCTGAGAAAAGTCCATGCAAACCAGGATATTTATGATCAATTCCTGATACTCCTGCAATGCTTTGCTGCCATAATTCAGCAATTGAGGGATTCTTTGCCACCTGAATTCCTCCACCTCCGCCAAATGCAAGAGAAAAAACATAACGAGTTGGTGTATAAGTTGTCCCTACTAGCTCATTGATTTGTCCGGCAGGATATTGCTGAACAGTTTCAGGGGCATTTTTAAGTTTTCCCTGTAGTTCATAGATTTTATCCTTGGCAGTCCGGGCATCTGAAGCATCAGGTTCCAGTTTCAGGTAATATTCAATATCCGTAATACTTTTTCTGAAATTTCCCATTTGCTCATGCAATAAGGCACGGTTATAATAGGCTGTTGAGAAATAAGGCGCTATATTGATTGCGGTTGACCACAGTTGTAATGCTTCCTTATAATTTTTCCCCTGTGTCGCACTTCTCGCCTGTACAGCATATTTTCTGGCTACTTCGGAAATCTCAGGCTTGGGTTTCATCAGGGGATATACAACAAAAAGATTCTCTTTTATGGTGTCTCTTAAGTCAAGGTCTTCTCTTGTGAGTCCGGGAGTAAATAACCATGCCGAATCAAGATTTCTGAAAGCTTCCTCTAATTTGATGTTTGCAAGGGTTCTTGACGGTATCGAGTATTGCTCTTGTATATAGGTCTTTGCATCATCCAGCAGTTGAATGGATTTACTCTTTCTTAAATCAAGATTGAACATATCGGACATATTGTTTCCTGAAAACATTACTTCCTTTGTTGGATCCAACAGAATGATCTTTTGAGCGTTAGCAATGGCCTTTTCCTTATTTCCTGTTTTTATGCAGGCAATACCCTGCATTAGCAGCCCCTGCAAATTATCAGGCTGGGAAGAGAGCTGAGTATCGAAATCTTTTACCGCATCTGAAAAATTATTCAGTTCAAGATTTGCCCTTCCCCTGAAATAATATATTTCTGCTACAGGTCTCTGATATTTCTGCGCGAGTGACAATGACTCGTTAAAATCGTTTAAAGCCTCACGGTATTGTTTATTGTAAAAATATGTCTTTCCCCTGTTTAAAAACGTAAGGTATATGTCTTTGTCATCCTTATCTATTTTTGACAAGGCTTTATTATAATCAGTAATAGCCTGGTCATATGATCCTTTTGCCGTATAACACTCCGCTCTTAAAGCATACAATGATAAAGTCTGCGGAGAAAGTGAAATCGCCCTTGTGACATCCTGAATGGCTTCGTCGGGTTTCCCCTTTTTTTGATTTACTTTTGCGCGGTAATAATACCCCGTCCATTCATCCGGTTTCAGGTTTATCGCTTCAGTGTATTTATTAACAGCTTCATCCAGGTTTCCTTTTTTTTCCAATTCAATGGCATCCAGGCATAACCTTATATATGGTTTCTGAGCATGGCTTTGTTCAGGAGTAAGGATGGAGAACAATATAATTCCAAAAATAACTGCTAAATTGGATCTGATATTGACTTTATTTTGTTTCGAATTATTATTCATATACCGATTAATTAAGTGGTTTGAGTGTGTTGAGTGTATTATAAAAAGATGTTGTATTTATGTTTTGAATTATCTGCAGTTTTGAATTAAAGAAATGGTCTCATTTATTTTTTGCTGTTGGTAATTTGCAGCGACCATTTCTTTTCCGCTAACTTCACGAAGCATACATATATTCCTATAGCTAAGAATCCAGTCGGTGACATTGTAAATTTGATCAATACTGAATTGAGTAAGTGCTATAATGGGAGCTTTTTTAGCCACCCAGCTTCCAAAAACATCATAGGTCAGGCCGACATTTGCAATATCCAGGAGCACCCGGAGTTCAGGAGTAGGGATATTCATATCCGGAGAAGGATTTTCCAGGTTGAAATATTTCTGCATCTGCGGATTATTCAATATTTCCCTGATCTCAGCATTTGATTCGCTTACTCTCAGTACCAATGCACTCCAACCGTCTTTCAAAAATGCTTCCCAGTCTTTCAGGTTATAAGTACCTTTAATAGCACCGGCAACCTTGGATAAATTATGCATCCTTTGAATTTTGTTTTGAATTTCATTAATATCTAAGCCATCCCTGACCATCTGTTCTGCATTTTTGGTCAGGATATTTTCCAGTCTGGCAGCAGCTTCTCCTTTTTTACCTAACTTATCCACAACATCCCCGATAAAGTACTCAAGACCTCTTTTGGCAGCATTCATCAAAGCTGCATTGTTCTGTTCCTCCCATTTCTGCAGCTCGCTCTGTGTCAATTCAATAGTTTTCAAAAATTTTTGTCTTTCATTCAGAAGTCCATCCAGTTTCTTATTCAGCTCAGCCTTGTTGCATTCAGGTTTATTCTGAGCGGATTCTTTTTTTGCATCTTCCTGTTTTATTTTCTCAATTATTTCATTATCTGTTTTGATATTTTCAACGATAAAACTTCTGGCATCTCTTAAATCCACTATCATGGGATCATTTTGAGGATCTGTGAGAATATCTATATCATCCGGAGTAACCTTATCTCCGAAAAAATCAGTTCCACCTGTAGCTCTGATGGTATTTCCACCGGTTCCGTCCGGTTCAAACTGGTCAGCAGCAGCTTTTCTCATGTTCTCCATATCACCGTCGAGGGCTTTAAAATCCATTGACTGAGATCCGGGTAATTCTTTTGAGGATTGCATCAGATTATCATGTATTTCCTGCTGCCGGGCAATTTCAAGTTGTCTTTGTATTTCAGCTTCCATTTCGATCCTTTCCTGTTCTATTCTTTCCGCATCGATTTCAGCCTGGCTCTTTTGAGGTGATGAAAACAGGATATTATTTACTAATCCCTGTATGACTGCTCCGGCAACCGCATTGGAAATAACAGTGGAAGTAGAAACTCCCTGGGAAATATTTGATAATGCTGAACCGGCAGCTCCTACGGGACTGGGCGCGTTTACCGCCGGAACATTTACACTGCCAATGGACTTCCCTGCAGCTTGCTCAAGCTGCTGAAGCGCTGACTGTGCCATTGTATTATCAATACGCATCAAAATTCCCGTTACTATTAAAAGAAACGATGTAATTGAAAACCAATGATTCTTCATATTATTACCTGATTTGATTTGTTGATTTAATCTGTTCTTAATACTACTATCTCAATATTAATACCTGAGATCCATTTCAAAGTTAGTTAGTTATTTTCAATGATTTTATTTTTTTATTAAAACTTTTATGCGAAATACGAACATCAGGATACAATTGTTTCGTTTTTATGTACCTCCCATCAGTGAAAACTGATCCTCACTTCATCCAAAATCTCCATACAATAATCCTTCACCATATTGATTTAGTAACCAAATTCAATAAATTTGACCTGATTATTACATCTCCACCTTATAACATTGGAAAATCATACGAGACAAAAACAAGTATTGAGAAATACCTTGAAACACAGGAAGAAATAATCCACCAGTTCCTCTTTTAATATTAGATATAGAGCCTTAGAATTATTGGTAATTAAAATTACATGATTTTCTAATCCCCGGTAATTAATTTTTCATACACTCTTTCACAATCCTTACAGACCTACTCCTGCCATATGGTATCATGAATGCTTCTTATTACTCCTGAAGTGTTAGTCATAGCCTGAAATAATATCTACTTAACCAATACTTGTAAAGCGGGTCAAGGAATTTAACAACATTGTTCTGTGTGTCAACAATTTCCTTATTTATTAACGCTTTCTTTATTTTTAACACACTGGCCGATGTTCCCAGTTGATATACCGTTATGGTTGAAACGGAACTTAGCTGTTCGACTTTATTAAGCACTGCCTTTAGAAAGTTTAACTGATTATTGTTTAATCCATCCGTAATTGTCTGAAAAAGCATGCTGAGTTGCAATACTAAATCTTCAAATGCTTCCATGACAATATTCCGGTTACATTTTTTTTGTGTCCGTAACCAGGATTGCTGAGCTAATTGTTGTACATAATAAGAATGGCATTCTGTAAATTCTGCGATTAATGCTGCTTCATTATTTCCATTGATCTTTCCGGTTTCAGTAAAACTGTTATTCAGTCCTTACATTATTCAGATCAAAATAAATAATCCCCAACTTACCAAAAAGTAACTAATAAAAAAGTAACTTACCAAAAGGTAACATACCGAAAAGTAAGTTTGAATTAAATTATTATCCGGAACTGTAAAGTTCTTATTCTAACTAATAGGTAGCCTGTATATAATTATTCTTACTTCCATATTTTTCAATTATTTCCAAGGTCGCACCAAATTCCGGGAATGGGAGTAATCATAATACTTCTGAGGACTCAATGTCATCAATACTTGTTGTTGCATATTTATCGGGTTGGTTTTTTCCGATGTCTGATTCCGTATCACTTTTATGATATTCATTTGTTTCTGATTTATTTAACTATCTTTGCACACTCTAATGCATAAAAAATCACAAAACATAAATGGTATTTAATAAATTGGATCTGATTCCGGAATTGCTGGAATCAATCGACTATATGGGTTTCAGTCAGACCACCCCGATACAGGAAAGAGCTATACCCGTGATCATGTCGGGAAGGGATCTTATTGCCTCAGCACAGACCGGCACAGGGAAAACCGCCGCTTTTTTGCTTCCGCTCATTAACAATATTTCGAAAAAACGTACAGGAAATACGCATACGCTTATACTGGTACCTACCCGTGAACTGGCCATTCAGATCGATCAGCAGATAATCGGACTGGCATACACACTGAGCATAAATTCCATCGCCGTTTATGGGGGTGGAGACGGAGGCGGATGGGAACAGGAGAAAATTGCCCTCTCGGATGGAGCCGATATTATTGTGGCTACTCCCGGCAGGCTGATCTCTCATCTTAACCAGGGATATGTGAAGTTTGACAGGATTGAGGTACTTGTTCTTGATGAAGCTGACCGGATGCTCGACATCGGATTTTATGATGATATCATGCAAATAATTTCCAGCCTTCCTCAAAATCGTCAGACGCTGATGTTCAGTGCAACTATGCCGCCGAAAATAAGATCACTGTCAAAAAGAATATTGAAAGATCCGGTAGAAATTGCTCTTGAAATGTCCAAACCTGCCGATGGAGTTACACAAACCGTTTATATGTTGCAGGACCATCAGAAGGTGCCGCTGATAAAAAGTCTTATTCATGATAATCCCGAATACAGTAGCATCCTTATCTTCTGTTCAACAAAGAAAAAAGTAAGTGAGATAGTCCGTGGGCTGCGCTCTAAAGAATACCTGGTTGAGGGCATTTCTTCTGATCTGGCTCAGAGCGAGAGGGAAGAGATGCTCCTGAGGTTCAGTTCACGCAGCTGCCGCGTGCTGGTGGCTACAGATGTGCTTAGCCGGGGCATTGACATCAAAGATATCAATATGGTAATTAATTTTGATGCCCCCTCTGATGCAGAGGATTATGTGCATCGTGTCGGGCGCACTGCACGCGCAGAAAAATCGGGCGTGGCAGTAACACTCATTAATAAGCCGGATTTATACAAAATGCGCCGCATCGAAAAACTGATAGGCTATAAAGTCAATGTCGGACTGCTTCCGGATTTTGTTGCCAGGCAACGTGGAGTCAACTCCACACCACCATTCTCATCAGTAAATTCCGGAAATATCAAATTCAGGAGAAGAAGTGATCATAAAGGCAGGAAGCGGACAGAAGGTTATATGAAAAGGGGGAATGGTTAATTGTTTCTTACAAAGGGGATCACGGGATTAAGTGGAGGGATCACGCTATCACGGGATCACGGGATCAAGTGGAGGGATCACGCTATCACGGGATTAGGGATCAAGTGGAGGGATCAGGTTTCGTGTTTTTTTCACCCGGGCGACACACAAAAAAACAAAAAATCGTATAAATAATAAGAAGAATTATCTACCTTTAATCTGGTTTTAAGACATCAATTAAGGGTGACAAAAGAAGTGACAAGTGACATGTGACGTGTGACATGTGACATGTGACGGAAATACTGGTAATTTGTCATCACTTGTCACCTGTCACCTGTCACTTCTTTTCACTTATAACCAATGATTATTTGTAACTATATTCAGACCCAACTAACCAAAATTACCTGAACTATGCGCTTGTTTACTTTCATTATCTGCCTGCTAATAACTGTTTCCCTTCAGGCTCAGCAGTTCATCCGTCCCAATCCGACAGGTGAATCTGCCACGGTAATTTTTTACCGGTTACCCAATTATGTCGGTTCCGGAGTGAGAATGAAAATTATGGCAAACGGAGAACCGGTGGTTATGCTTAGAAACAACTCATATTATGAGTATTTGTTTAATCCCGGGGAATATATTTTTACCTGTAAAATGGGACCTGAAGCCAGGCTGAAACTTACCCTTGAACCAGGTAAAACCTATTACATTAAGGGATACATTAATGCAGGTTTCTGGTCTTCCATTCCTGTTCTTGAAGTTGTGGACCCGATCTCTGGAAGGGCGGTGGTGGAAGGCGGTACTCTTCGCCCCCTGGAACCTCAGGTGATATCCACGGAAAAACCTGCATCAAGAATCGGACTTTCCATGGGTGGCGGATTCGGATTCGAGAATGTGGATCTTTTTATTGATGAGGATGGAGATGATGTTACCCTCAGCACCGGCGGTGGATTTTCTATTGGTGCTGAAGCAGGTCACGCATTTGGTAAATTTTTTGATCTGTCACTTAACATGCATTACCAGGTAAGTTCATTGTCAAGATCATTAAAGAATGCCAGCGCTAGCTTCGAACGGATGAACATACTTCTTACCCCGGCTTTTATTATCCCTGTAAAAGGAGGTGATTATTATCATTTTAAACTCGGAGGCGGAATTGGCGTATATGCCTTCGGAGATATGGATATTGATGCCAGCAAACTAGGCGCATCAGTGTATAAATATAAGTATAACACTGCGCTCGGCCTGCACGGTTCATTTATTTTTTATTCCCACTTTTCAGACAGAGGATCTTATAATATTGGGCTCCGTTTATATAATGTAAAATATGAATACAATCCCACAACAAGCACTCACACAAATTCTGATCCGGGGATTGCCAAACCGGTAGGGTCGGGTCTGGATTTTGTTTTTGGGTATTGTTATCATTTTTAGTAAAATGTCACTACTCAATAGTTCGTTAAATTGAAAAAAACGCAAAGTTAAAGTTACGTATGATACCAAACTTGAGACAAATAGAAACCGTCATTCCCCCTCCCTCGCCCCACATGGTGGGCGATGGATTCAGGGTGCATAATTTCTTCCCCCGTTTCGGGGAGAAGAGAATGAGTCCTTTCTTCCTGCTCGATTACAATGCGGAATACTATTTCCCGCCAAGGGAGAAACCACGGGGTATAGGCGCTCACCCGCACCGCGGACTTGAAACGGTTACATTAGCTTTTCAGGGGAAGATAGCGCATCGCGACAGTGCCGGTAATGGCGGAGTGATTGCAGAAGGGGATGCGCAATGGATGACAGCCGGCAGCGGTATTCTGCACAATGAGTTCCATGAACAGGAATTCAGCCGTAAGGGAGGAAATATGCAGATGGTACAGTTGTGGGTAAACCTGAGAAAACAGGACAAGATGGCACCTCCTGCATACCAGGGAATTGTGAATCAACAGATGGGGAAATATATTTTTGATAAGGACATGGGGAAAGCGGATATTTTATCCGGAACCTTTAAGGGAGTTAAAGGCCCTGCTAAAAGTTTCATCCCTGTTGAACTCTATACGATATCACTAACAAAGGATTCTGTTATTGATTTCACATTACCCGAAGACTTTAACAGCGGGATCATTGTTATTGACGGAACAATAAAAATCAATGATGCAACTCCCGCCCCGGTGAATTCCTTTGTTCTTTTCAAAAATTCTGGTACTATAATTAAGGTGGAAGCTCAGGATAACTGCAGGTTTCTCGTAATGAGCGGAGACCCAATAGATGAACCCCTCGCCAGTGGCGGCCCCTTTCTTATGAACACAAGAGAGGAGATACAGGAAGCCTATAATGATTACTATAACGGGAAGTTTGGTTATCTCGAAGACTGATCTATTCTTTCGGAAACTCCCTCATGGGTGCATATCGTATATAGGTGTCAAAAATATCAGGATCGGGTCCCACCAGGCGGGGATCTTCCGACCTTTCCAGCTCTTTTACCAGCACTGATCTTAACTCTACTTCAACCCGGCAGTATGCCGGATTCTCTGAAAGGTTGTTCAGACAATACGGGTCATTCAAAATATCATACAATTCATATTCAGGCCTTTTTGCGAACGACAGGTCGAAGAAGGGTTTGATCTCCGGATTTTTATGATTTTCAGCGAGTAATGATTTGGACGGGCTTGCGTCGACATCTGTAAAAGCCCATTCTGACTGATGTTTCCCGTCTTTATCAATGCCATACAATGGCATAAGCCTGCCGTTTACAATAGCCCGTGGTGCACCCGCCGGCCAACGGTTAGGATGCATATTCCAGATTAACATGTATTGGTTGTCACGTATCATTCTTTGCGGATAGCCCAGGTTATTCCATCGTGAACAGGAATGGCGTTCACGTCCTGCAAAAATGTATTTTTTCGCGGCATCTGTAATACCAGATCTCCCAGACTCCAGAATGTTCCTGAATGATTTTCCTGACATAGGCAACATTCCTTCAGCAGATGTGCCGGTAAGCTCAAGCAGGGTAGGGGCAAAGTCGGCGAAACTTATCAGGTCTTCCACCACTCTTTTACCCGGGAATTGCCCGGGAAACCTGATAGCAAGGGGTACATGCACCCCGTATTCAAAACAATTGGCTTTTGCACGGGGGAAGGGCATGCCGTTATCGGCAGTGACAATTATTATTGTGTTATCTAATTCCCCTTTTTCTTCAAGATATTGAATCATCCTGCCAAGATGCAGGTCAAACCATTCTATTTCCACCGCGTAATCCAGCAGGTCACCGCGAATGACTTCATTGTCGGGGAGGAAACCCGGGACTTCAGCGTCCTCAAGCTTTTTCCCCATTCGTTTCCACGAACCTTTTTCATATTTGCGATGAGGTTCATGCGCCCCGTACCAGAAGAAGAAAGGATCTCCCGTTTTCCTGTTCTCCATAAAGTGCCTGAAGTTTTCAAAGTAATTATTCGGGCTTATTCCTGTTGCTGTACGTTCGTCGTTTTCTCCTTCAGTATATGATATTCTGCTATGTTCAACTCCACCGGCATCATCCTTACGCCATAGAGAATCGTTATCGCTCTGTGCATACCTGAAAGGCGCTACTCCTTTACCTGTCCTTCCGGTATAATACCCGTTCCTTTCCAGCAGGTCAATGAAGGGCACATATTTTTTCATCCAGGAAGAGCTGTGTTGCCCGCTCTGTTCATTCTGCCAGTGATATCTCCCGGTCACCAGTGAACTGCGTGAAGGTGCACTCCCCGGAGAGCCGGCATAACAGTTGGTGAAAAAGATACCTTCGCCTGCAATCCTGTCAAAAGCCGGAGTGTTGATGAATTTACAGCCTGAGAAGCTGGTATGTGGGAAAGACTGATCATCACTGATAGCCAGAAGTATATTCGGACGCTGTGGTTCAGTTTTCTTTTGCACCTGACAGCTCTGGAACATAAATCCTGTTCCGGCGGAAAGCAATAAGGCTATTGGTAGAGGGTTCATGATTATTATATTTAAGTGTGACATGTGACATGTGACATGTGACATGTGACAAGTGACAAGTGACGGGTGACGGGCAAAGTTATGTCTTTCCCCTGTGTGGGATCACGCTATCACGGGATCACGGGAACAAGTGGTGTATCGTCCTGAAAAAAGTTTACATTTTTTTGATTAATACTATATATAGTAAGTCCTTCAAATTAACTTTTCCTTTTCCGCCTCAATAAACCAATCGATATTAAGATCATGTTTCGTTCGGCGGATTTTCATTCCGTCATTTTTCCCCATGGCTATTTAATTGTTGCCCCGGGGCAGGGAATACTCTGATACTCATTTACTCATCCCTTAATCCCTTAATCCCATAACTAACCACGTAACCACTCAACCACGTAACCACGTAACCACGTAACCACTTAACCACTCAACCACGTAACCACCTAACCACCCATCCACACGTCACATGTCACCCGTCACCCGTCACTCGTCACTTCTTCAATGTGCTAACCCTTTTCCCGACAAATATCTCTCTGCATCAATTGCCGCCATACAGCCTGTTCCTGCAGCAGTGACAGCCTGGCGGTATACCGGATCCTGCACGTCTCCGCAGGCAAACACACCCTCAATATTGGTTTTTGAAGTACCGGGAATGGTTTTGATATATCCGACCTGATCTTTATCCAGTCCGGGAAATATGTCGGAATTAGGTTTGTGGCCTATAGCTACAAAAAAGCCTTTAATGTCAATTTTCACTTCTTCTCCTTTCGAATTGGTGGCAATGACACCTGTTACTCCATCGTCTCCTACGATCTCTTTGGTTACATGTTCAAAAAGCACCTGTATTTTAGAATTACTGAACACTCTTTCCTGCATTATTTTGGATGCCCTTAAAAATGGTTTTCTCACTATCATATAAACTTTATTACAAATGCCGGAGAGGTAGAGCGCTTCTTCACAGGCTGTATCACCGCCGCCCACCACTGCCACATCGGCTCCTTTATAGAAGAATCCGTCGCAGGTAGCACAGGCAGAAACTCCAAATCCCATGAATTTCTTTTCCGATTCCAGTCCGAGATACTGGGCCGTAGCCCCTGTCGCAATGATCACTGTGTCAGCAAGAATTATTTTCTTTTCGTCAATAATTATTTTATATGGTTTTTCGCTGAAGTCGGCTGCCGTTGCCATACCCCACCTTGCATCTGTTCCGAAGCGTACAGCTTGTTTTTTGAAGTTTTCCATCATTTCCGGACCGGTAATGCCCTCCGGATAGCCAGGGTAATTTTCCACCTCGGTGGTTGTCGTTAGCTGTCCTCCGGCCTGAAGTCCTTCGTATAAAACCGGACTCAGATTTGCGCGTGCGGCGTAAATAGCTGCAGTATATCCGGCGGGACCAGAACCCAGTATCAGCACTTTGACCCTCTCAGTATCTCCTTCCGGAAGGGAGTCATTCTTTCCTTCCTCCATTTCCAATGGTTTGAATAATTCCATGTATATCAGATTTATTTATGTGAATATTAACTAATTCCCTTTGTGTTCCTTCGTGGGTACTTCGTGTCCTTTGTGGTTAATACCTAATGTTGTTAACCACAAAGAACACGAAGGAAGTCACAAAGGAACACGAAGCATATTTTTAAATCTGCAATATTATCAAACTTAATGCTATTAATGAAAAAATCCGGATCATTTCTATGTTGTGATATTAAAAAAAATAATGTACATTTGCGACCTGAAAAAATCCATATAACTATTAATACATATCAGGATGGACTTAATGAAAGTTGTTGAGAAAGAATTCTCTGCCGAAAATAAATTCCCGGTTTTCAATGCCGGTGACACCATAACCGTACATTATAAAATCAAAGAGGGTGGAAAAGAAAGGATACAGCAGTTCAGGGGAACAGTTATCCAGAAAAAAGGAAGCGGTAATACAGCTACTTTTACCGTTAGGAAGATGTCCGGTAATGTGGGTGTGGAAAGAATATTCCCTGCCATTTCTCCTTTCATTGACAAGGTTGAGGTAAATAAGAGAGGCCATGTAAGAAGGGCAAAGATCTACTATTTACGCGGTTTAACCGGTAAGAAAGCAAGAATTCAGGAAAAGAGAATCTGATAGTATTTGGTGATTTGGTTATTTGGTGATTTGGTGATTTAGTGATTTGGTGATTTGGTGATTTAGTGATTTGGTGATTTAGTGATTTAGTGATTTAGTGATTTGGTGATTTGGTGATTTATTGGGGCAATATGTGTTTGCCCGTGATCCCGTGATCCCGTGATAGCGTGATCCCTTCCTTTAGATTTGCTGATTTGTTGATTTTGGGATGTTCGCTTTGTTCTTACGAGACACTCAATTACTCAATTACTCAATTACTCATTACTCAATTACTCAATTACTCAATTACTCAATTACTCAATTACTCAATTATTCTCTCTTCGCCTAAGTTGATTTATTCCCTTGATCCCGTGATCCCTCAACCAACCACTCATCCACGTAACCACTCAACCACTTAATCACTCTTCAACCCATCCGCCCTTGCCTGTGCATCCTGCAAAAGCTTTGTCGCTTTTTGATCAGCTTCCGCTTCCAGCTTTTCTGCCTGTTTTTTAGCGCTTTTTTCCAGTTCATCGGCTGCTTTCTGGGCGGCAATTTTTTTAATCGGGTTGCTGCCGGCTTCTTTAACCAGGTTTTTTCCCTGTAGTTTTGCTTCACCAATGAGCCTTTCACCGGCTTCCTTAGCGGTCTGGCGTATCTTTTCCGCTTCTTCCTCAGCCTGTTTCATTATCTGGTCAATTTCTGCAGCGGCTTTTTCCTTTACATCTTCCTTAACAGCCTGTACCTCCTGCTGAACTTTTTCCTGCACAGCCTCTTTTACATCTTCCCTTGCCTGACGCATACTTTCTTTAACATCCATTGTAAACTTAGGATCAGTAAAGGTGCCGGCAATTTTCATCTGCAGATTAACATTGTCGCCAGCCTTTACATCAAATCCTTTTGCTGCCGCCTGTGATGCTAGATTTTCCAGCACATCATTAGCAGATGCCCCGAATTCCGACCGGGGAAGACTCATGTTGATGAAGTAATTCATGGTCTGGTCTATTCCCTGGTCTCCCCCGATATTCAGGCTCGCTGAACCGACCTTCGTATCGAAAGGGGATACATAAACACGTCCGTTGCGCATGTCAAAGGACAGGTTAACATCTTTAAACCTGGGATTCTTCAGGTTATCGTTTTTGAGAAGTTGAGACATCTTTGAAAAAGCACTGTTTTCAACTATCTCAACATCATCAGACATGAGCTTTCCTTTCCCTGCAATACTGGTTAATACAGGATACATCGTTGAGTCAAGGAAACTGGTGAAATTCAGGTTCACTGACATGCTGCCGAGGCAGTTTTCAGCTATCGGCGCTAGTTTCTGCACAGTATTGAAAGCATCAAAGGCCGATGGGATATCAATATTGTTCATATTGAAGTTGAAATCCACCAGCGGGTTCCTGATATCTGCTGTACTATATTCCCCGCTCATGATCATGCTTCCTTTCAGCAGGTTCATGGAGAGATTATCCATGATCAGCCTTCCGTCTTTTGCTGTTATCTTTCCCATGATATTGGTAATATCCAGCTTGTCATACAGCACCTTGTCAAGCCGGGAGTTAAATACAAAGAAGATATTTTTAGGAACTTCAATGACAGAAAGAACATACTCTTCTTCCTCCTCAACTGTGGTATCTTCCTCCATTCCAGACATCAGCTCGTTCAGATCAAGAAGCCCGGAAGTCAGTTCCATCTGGCCTTTTATGGTTTCATCCGCAAATACATATGGGATGAAGTTTTCCAGTCTCCCGTTCATGTGAATATCACTGTTCCCGATCAATGCATCAAACGTTTCCAGATTTACATATCTGGGGGAGAAATACATGCTTACTTTCTCAAGGCTGACAGGGAACGGAACGTCCCCGCCGCTTACTTCCATATTCAGTACTTCAAGTAATCCATCAGCTTTGAATGCTTCATAGTTCTCCTTTTCAATATCCGACATTTTCCCCATCAGTTCAATATTGGCGTTGATCATACCATTCAGGTTCATGTCTTCCATGGGAACAACATCCGCAAATGACGCCAGGTCGAATTTCCCTTTTACCGCGCCTGTCAGCTGCATGTCACTCATGGGGGTGATCATTTTGAAATACATATCAACGGGATTTCCACCTATTTCGAGGTGGAATTTGCTTATATCCACACGGGTATTGTCTTCGTAAACACCATCATAAAAAACAGTCATGTCAATATTAACATTATCAACGGATTTTGGAAGATCAGGGTATGCAAAATGACCGTCTCTGACAAGGAGTTTCATGTCAACTTTCGGCAGTTCCTTTTCATTGACCAGCCCTATAGCTGTGCCTTCAAGGGTAAGCAATCCCGAAGTTTTCAGTCCCTCAAAGTCACTGGCGTAAATGGCAGGAACCATAGACAGAAGCGATTTGAAGCTGGTTTCTTTTGCAAAGAACCTTATGTCGACAGTAATATCATCATCATTGGGCATGCCAAACATTCCTTCTATTCCGAGTATAAGGTCGTTGAGCCTGATCTCGTTGTCATTGAAAGTAAATTCGTATTTAATAAGGTCTGCACCAATTAAAGCTTCCATACCAAGTGTTGCCTTATTGATATATTTTATCCCATCATAATCAACTGTAAATGACCTGGTAAGCGAATTTATACTGAGTTCTGTCCACTGTTCCGAAAAATCCCCGGTAAGGGTAAGATTGAAATCATCCAGCCAGGCAGCCATAACCAGTTCCTCGTCAATATAGGCAATACTTCCGTTGCGGATTTCGACCTTCTTCAGACTTATGGTCATTTCCATAGCGGTGGTATCGGCTTCTTCTTCCGGCTCCGGTTCATCTGAAGGCAAGGTAATATCCCAGTTTACTGATCCGTCGGCCAGGGCTATTGCTCTTACAACCGGTTTGTCGAGCAGGAAGGATTTGACCTTTATTTTTCCTGAAAATACGCTCATCAGATCAATGTTGATCATAAACCGGTCAAATGCAACGAGGGTGTCCCCTTCAAAATTGTCAATTCCAACAACCGACAGATCATCGAGGGTTATTTTCAGGTCGGGGAAACCACGGAAAAGAGAGATGGAAAAGTCCGACCAGTCAACCCGGGCTTTAACACTCTTGTTTACTTCTTCTTTGACCTTTTGCATGATCTCGTTTTTGAAAACAAGGGGGATAGTGACCATGGCAATGAGGATCAAAAAGATCAGGACGGCAAAAATTTTCAGAAAAGTTTTCATATCGGATGGTTAATTTATATACCTGTTTTACTTAGTGTTCCTTTGTGCCACCCTTTGTGTCCTTTGTGGTTAATATATTTCACCACGAAGGACACTAAGGATTTCACAAAGGAACACAAAGGCAAAATACATACAGCCAATAAAATTACACAATATTCGGATAAATCATATAAACGAATCATTACATATTTTAATTACTTTTGAAAGATTTAATTTATTTGCCATGCAGGATACACACGTTGCAAAACGAAGGAACAGGAAAGAATACGAACAGGGATTTCTTTTCAGTCTTGGAATTTTACTTACCGGCATGCTGCTGGAATGGATAACCAAAGGAAAGGGGACGGGTTTGCCGTCGTGGCCGTTGAATGTTCAGATAGGACTGAGTTTCATTATCATTCTCGTATTTGTACATATCTATTACCGTGAATTGAACGCACTAAAGTGGTTATCGAGAGTTCCGGCTGCCATTTCTGCTATCAGCCTGTTCAGTTTCCTGGTGCTGATTATGGGCTTAAGTCCACAGAATGATCCTGATGCACCCGGAATACTTCGTTACACCGGCTTGTCACATATACGTAACAGCTTTCCTTTTCTTCTTTCGGGTTTATACCTGTTGACCTCACTTGGGTTGACCGTATTACGCAGATCATCCCCGTTCACGCTGAAGAACATTGGTTTTTTGTTAAATCATGCAGGATTGTGGATTATTGTGTTCGCAGGAAGCCTTGGTGCAGGTGATCTTCAGCGTGTAAATTTACGTGTCCGTGAGAGTGAAACCGTATGGTACGGTATGGATGACAGACACCAGATAAAAGAGCTTCCGTTCACTCTGAAACTTGTTGACTTCACCATTGATCAGTATAATCCCAAACTTGCCTATATCCGGAGTGAAGATTTAAGCTTTCCGAAGGGAATTGCGAATAACCTGGTTCAGGTGGAACAGGGTATGGATGTGGAGATTGACGGCTGGAAGATTGAAGTAAGAGAATTCCTGCCGGATGCTTTCAAAGACAGCACCGGTTTTTTTGCTTCCACTGAAAGAATGTCAGTCCCTGCAGCTTACCTTAATGCATCGAATATTCTGAACGGCAATGAAGAAACCGGTTGGATCAGCTGCGGGAGTTTTATGCTGCCTCCGGAATTTTTAAAACTGGATGATACTTATTCTCTCGCCATGACAAATCCGGAACCAAGGACATACAGTTCGCTGATTGAAGTAATGACAAAAGACGGGAAATTAATAGAGCATGATCTTCAGGTAAACAAACCCCTGAAGGTGTCGGGGTGGAATTTATACCAGCTTTCGTACGACGAGAGGATGGGTAAATGGTCGGAACTAAGCGTTATTGAGGCCATTAAGGATCCCTGGCTGGCTGTGATATATCTGGGTATTTTCATGGTTTTGGCCGGAGCGGTTTATATGTTCTGGCTGGGAAAAAATTAAATACAATAAACAATGGGCGACTGGATCAATTTTCCATATTATGCTTTAACTGCCGGAGCCCTCTGGGTGGCAGGGGTACTGCTCGTTTATGCAGGCAAAAGAGGCAGTTTTGCTGAAAATGCAGGAATTCTTCTCACTGCTGCAGGGATCGTTATTACAGGTATATTTATCAGTATCCTCTGGGTTCACATGGAACGCCCTCCCATGCGCACGCTCGGTGAGACCCGGTTGTGGTATCTTTTTTTCCTGCCTGTTATAGGACTTGTTTTTTACTTACGGTGGCGATATAAATGGTTTCTTGCATATAGTATATTTATGGCATGGATCTTCCTGCTGATAAATCTAAAGCATCCCGAGACTTATGACAAGGTACTGATGCCGGCATTACAGAGTCCCTGGTTTGTTCCCCACGTTGTGGTATATATTTTCGGGTATGCCTTGCTGGGAGTTTCCACACTGGTAGCTGTAAAAGGATTATATCTTGAATATTCAGGGAAAATGGACAGCAGTGTGATCAGGCTGGCCGATAATCTGGTGTATTTCGGTTATGCCTTTCTCACCATGGGACTATTATTTGGTGCTTTCTGGGCAAAGAAGGCATGGGGGCATTACTGGACATGGGATCCGAAAGAAACCTGGGCATTTCTGACCTGGTTGGGTTACCTGGTATATATTCACCTGAGGTACAGGCATCCTCACCGGGTGCGATGGGCGTTGTGGATGCTGGCGCTGGCTTTTGTGATACTGCTCACTGCCTGGTTTGGGATAAATTATTTGCCGTCGGCGGAGAATAGTGTGCATGTGTATGGGTGAGTGGGAAGGTTATTGGGTTATTAGGTTATTGGGTTATTGGGGTATTGGGTTAATGTGGGGATGGACGGTTGTGCATCCTTAATTTGATATTTTGCAGAAAGTAAATTATTAATTAATTTTGAGTCGTTATAATTGGACCCGTAGCATAATTGGATACCTGTCGGCAGTCAGGGTGCATCTGACTACGGATCAGAAGATAAAAAATATTGGACCCGTAGCATAATTGGATAGTGCATCTGACTACGGATCAGAAGGTTGGGGGTTCGAGTCCCTCCGGGTTCACATGAGAAAGAGAGAACTTATTCATCAGTAATAAGTTTTTTTATTATGGGACGAGAAGTTTACCCTCCGTAGCAAGAGCGAAAGAAGGGAGTCCCTCCGGGTTCACCTGAAAAGAACAGGAGCTTATTTATCAGTATTAAGCTCTTTATTAATTTTACGATAAGAAGTTTACCCCGCGTTACAATTGCACATAATGGGAGGTATTGCCTCCTGACCATTTTATTCGTCGATTATATCGTTATAATCAACCGTCATATTTATTTTCAAGGTAACAAAATCCCTGATATTCTTTGCAATTGACATAGCGAGTTCAACTTTTTCATTAGAAAGATAAATAGTCTCATTGGGATACCTAATCTCTATAGCATATCCTTGCAACTCAGAAATGGTATCGTAATAACTATCGAAATCAGAATCTTTCTGTGTTATCAAATCAAGCAAGTAAATCAAATCATGTGAAAATCTAAAGGTCGTTGATTGAAAAATCAAATAAGCTTTTAAATATTTTTCGACTGCCTGTTGACAATGAAATGTTACAGTATCAAGATATTCAGGAATATGCATATAAGTAATCTTTGCAGTACCTAAATCATGGTCCCCTTTTATAATCCATTGTTTTATTTCTTCAGCCTGCCCTCTCATATAAAGTCTTCCCTTTATTTAATACTTCATAAACAAAGCTATATATGTTTTCCTTCGATTCATCTATCTCCTTTGGTGTATATACAATCAAATCAATAGGAATCATAGAGCCATAGACCAATCTTCTAACTTGCATTGTTCTTTGTGGACGAGGTAAATCGGTATCTTTAATTACAAATAAATCCAAATCGCTATTTTCATTTGGATTTCCGGTAGCATATGAACCAAAGAGTATAATTTTTTCAGGATTATATCCGGAAGCTATTTTATTCACTATCTCTGATATTTTATCCTCTCCAATCATTTCTTTTTTTTGCTAATATACGAATTTTTCAATTCTTAAGTGTGTTGTAATAATCCTGAATTTCCTTAACTTTTCTTGTACCTTCTCAGAGGCTTCATATTTAGAGGTGCCCTAAATAATCTGGTAATTATCAGACAGGAAACCATAAGGGGCATTATTCCTTTGTGTCCCTTTGCGTTATCCTTTGTGCCCATTTTTACTACAAAGGACACGAAGTACACACGAAGTTACATAAGTACTAGAAGTTCAGCCTGTTGTATCCTTTTGAAAAAAGTTTAAAAAATTTTGGTTAATACTATATCGTTTTGTTCATAATAATTATTTCTAAATCAGCGTTCTCTGTTTCGCCTCAATCAACCGAATAATATAAAGAGCATGTTCCTGTTCGGCGGATTCTCATTCCGTCCTATTATATTGTAACCCCGGGGTTTTCTTGCAAAGACGCACAGCCGCGCGTCTCTACAGTGCATTCCCCCTTCGATTAATCAATTACTCAATTAATCAATTACTCAATTAATCAATTACTCGATTAATCAATTACTTTCGTCCCCTTCGTCCCCATCGTCCCTCCCTCACCCCCTCCTCAGCAACACCTGCTTCTTATACCTCGCAGGAGATACCAACATCAATGAATTAAAAACCTTGGTGAAATAATACCTGTCGGGAAACCCGCTGTAGTCCGCTATCTCATTAATTGTCAGATTTGAATGATGCATCAGACTGCATGCATGCTCAATCCGTATCCTTGTCAGATAACGCTGGGGGGAAATGCCGGTTTCCTGCCTGAACAAGCGGGCAAAGGAATTGACCGACATATTGCTGATGGCCGCCAGTGCACTGTTAGTAAGTTTCTTTCTGAGGTTCCTGTTCATATATGTAATGGTTTCAAATACCTTCTTATTCATGGAAGGATGTTTCCACAAATCCCCCCTGAAAGATGAGACAGCGGTTAGGATCAGTCTGTTGAGATCCAGACTCTCTTTAATCCCGAAATCCGATATTTCTCTTTTAAGAACATTTATGGTCTGCCTTATAACTCCAAGCTGATCCTCATTTGTCCCGGTAATGTATATTCCCGGCGTTATTCCGTCAAATGGATATCCCAGGTTAAAATGTATAAAGAAATGTAGTATATATCCTTGTCGGATTAGTTCATCTTCATCATCACTCTGTCGGATCCACCCGCCTTCAAGCCTGTTAACTGTGTCCGGAATGTTTTCACTTCCTCTGATGTCAGTGGAAAACGGAGTATTCGGAGGGATCAGAATGATACGTGAGGGTTCCAGGTTCACCTCTTTTTCATAATAAATATACGCCCCGCTGTTTTTATTCCAGTACAACCTCCAGAATGGAAATGAAAGCCGCTGATGCTTCCAGTGCTTTAATCTCCAGTACCTGCAACAATGTATATTTAAACGGATATCATGAAAATGCTGTATTACATCCGATGGGTCGCCAGATGCAGGAGTGATGCTGTATCTCATAATGTTAAAGAAATGTTTGAATATTACACAAAAATATACATTTTAAACATTTCAATCAGCATGTAATATAGGTAATTTTAAAAATCCTGATTATTACTGAAAATTTAATTGATTCTGCGATGGAAAGTTTTCAATGTATTGCTATTGATATGGGTGCGGCAAGCATCAGGATCATGACCGGAAACATTGCGGAGGGCAGATTGAGTATTAATGAAGCTTCAAGGTTTGCAAACGAGATCAGCCGGATAAATGATCATGAACGATGGGACATTGAAAATATAATCAGGGAGATCAATAATGCCCTGTCAGAGATCATTGCAGAGAAAGACAACTCTTTTTCCAGCATTGGCGTTGATTCCTGGGGTGTTGATTTTGCTCTGCTGGATGAAGAGGGAAATCTGCTTGATATTCCTGTTGCATACAGGGATGCCCGGACTAAATCCATGCGGGAAAAATGGGCAGCTATCATGTCGGATGAAGAGACCTTCCGCAAAACCGGTATAAATTTCTATGATTTTAATACTTTGTTCCAACTGCTCTCTATCCGTGATGATGAGACTATCAAAAAGACAGATTACATCCTTTTCCTTCCCTGTTATGTCAGTTACAGGCTTTCAGGGGTGATGTTCAATGAACTTACGATCTCTTCCACCTCCCAGTTGCTTAATGTGGAAGGGATGAATATGAACAGGGAAATTCTTCAGCATTTAAATCTGAAACCTGAACAATTCGGAAGAATTCTTCCACCGGGAACGGTAGCAGGTGACATTACCGGAGATCGGATATTGCCCGCGGAAGTGAAAATGGTTGCTGTATGCTGTCACGACACTGCCGGTGCAGTACTAGCTATTCCTTCCAATGAAGCCAATTATGCTTTTATTTCAACAGGCACCTGGTGTATTGCCGGTATGGTTTCGGACATACCGGTTCTTGATTCATTTGCCCTGAAAAATGGTTTTACCAACGAAAGGGGTTTTGATAATGTTTACAGGGTTTCTAAAAACATTATCGGTTTATGGCTTGTGCAAGGTTTGCAGGCATCTTTTAACCATCAGTATAGTTATGAAGATATAGCAGATTTTCTCGAAAAAGAGAAGACAGATACCCTGATCTTCCCTGATCATGAGTTGTTTTACAATCCAAAAGACATGAAGGAAGCGTTTGATATCTATATACGGAATTCTGGTCAGCCTCTTCCCGAAACGCCCGGACAGTATTTTAAAATAGCATATGATAGTTTGTGCTGTTCCTTCCGTGATAATATGGACAAACTGGAAGCCATGTTAAGTATACAGATTGATGTCATTCACTTAATTGGCGGAGGGAGCAGATCGCAATACCTTTGCCGTCAGGCTGCAAATTACTGCGGAAGAAGAATTATTGCAGGGCCTGTGGAATGTTCTGCTATCGGGAATGTCCTGGCTCAGGCTATAGCACTGAAAATTATTAAAAATGCAGAAGAAGGCAGGAAAATGGTAAGTGATTCATTTGAAATCAGGGAATATTTGCCTGTGGAAGAATTCCGTGAGGAGTTTGAAAGGCGTTATGAATTATATAGAAAGTTGGGAGATAATTAAAAAAAAATATTATGGAAAAATCAACAACAAACAGGTTAATCGGCAGCACGCCGAAAATTGGAATTCGTCCGGTCATTGATGGCAGAAGAGGAGGCGTAAGGGAATCACTTGAGAACCAGACCATGAATATGGCAAAGTCGGCTGCCCGCTTTCTCGAAGAGCATCTTCGTCATGCAGACGGAAGTAAAGTGGAATGCATTATTGCTGATACATGCATTGGAGGGGTTGCCGAAGCCGCTGCAACTGCAGATAAATTCAAACGGGAAAATGTGGGCGTGTCCTTAACAGTCACTCCTTGCTGGTGCTATGGCAGTGAAACGATCGACATGGATACGCATCTGCCTAAAGCTATCTGGGGATTCAACGGAACGGAACGTCCGGGTGCTGTTTACCTTGCTGCAGCCCTGGCAGGCCATAACCAGAAAGGACTGCCTGCTTTTGGTATTTACGGGAAGGATGTGCAGGATAGTTCAGACACTACTATTCCTGCTGATGTGCAGGAAAAATTGCTTGGTTTTGCAAAGGCAGGTCTGGCTGTGGCAACAATGAAAGGAAAGTCATATCTCTCCATGGGCTCAGTTTCTATGGGTATTGCCGGCTCTATTGTTAATTCAGATTTTTTTGAAGATTACCTGGGTATGCGGTGTGAATATGTGGACATGTCAGAGTTCATCCGGAGAATGCATGAGAAAATTTACGATCCTGCTGAATATCAGAGGGCACTGGAATGGGTAAAGAAAAACTGCAGGGAAGATATTGACAGGAACCCGCCTGAGATACAAAGATCTCGCGAACAAAAGGATAAAGACTGGGAATTCGTGGTGAAAATGACACTTATCGGAAGAGATCTGATGAATGGCAACCCTGCACTAAATAAACTGGGTTTCGGGGAAGAGGCTTTGGGTCATAATGCCATCGCTGCCGGGTTCCAGGGACAAAGGCAATGGACTGACCATTTTCCCAATGGCGACTTTATGGAAGCAATACTGTGTTCATCATTCGACTGGAACGGGATACGTCAACCCTATATGCTCGCAACGGAAAACGACAGCCTTAACGGAGTGGCAATGCTGTTTGGGCACTTGCTGACCGGTTCAGCCCAGGTGTTCTCGGATGTAAGAACCTATTGGAGTCCGGAGGCGGTAAAAAGGGTTACTGGCCATACCCTGAAAGGTAAGGGGGAAAACGGGTTTATCCACCTGATCAATTCAGGCCCATCGGCTCTGGATGGCACCGGAAGGCAGACTATTGACGGAAAGCCGGCAATGAAACCCTGGTGGACCATTACTCAGGAAGAAATGCAGGCATGCCTGGATAATACAGTTTGGGGTCCTGCAAGTGTCGGTTATTTCAGGGGTGGCGGATATTCATCCACTTTCAAAACGAAAGGGGATATGCCCATTACCTTATCAAGGATCAACCTTGTCAAAGGACTGGGACCCGTTCTCCAGATTGCTGAGGGGTATACTGTAGAACTCCATGAGAAAGTCCATGATGTACTGAACCTTAGAACAGATCCTTCCTGGCCTACAACATGGTTTGTACCCAATTTAACAGGAAAAGGGGCATTTAAAGATGTTTATTCGGTTATGGCCAACTGGGGAGCCAACCACGGTGCTTTCTCCTATGGACATATAGGAGCTGAACTGATCACTCTTGCATCGATGTTAAGAATACCGGTGTGTATGCATAATGTGAACGAGGATAAATTATACAGACCTAGCGTATGGGCAGCTTATGGAATGGACAGGGAAGGGGCGGACTACAGGGCATGTAATACATATGGGCCTTTATACAGATAAATAAGGGATCACGCTATCACGGGATCACGGGATCACGGGGCAAACACATAGGTTTGCCCCAACAAAAAGAAAGGGATCACGCTATCAAGGGATCACGGGAAAGAAAGAACAAGCGAACAGCATCCCAAAATCACCAAATCACCACATCACCAAATCACCAAATCACCAAATCACCAAATCACCACATCACCAAATCACCAAATCACCACATCACCAAATCACCAAATCACCAAATCACCAAATCTACTCCCCCGGGTCCTCATCAATTAATTTCCTTATTCTGTCTATCTGGGTTTGTTTATTAACTTCCCGCAGTGTCTGAGCAGTCTGGGTAAAATACTGGTGATTCGACAGAAACTTAAGCTGGAGGGTGTTCCATTGTTTTAGTGTTCCGATCTTATTCTGTTCCTTCAATTCTTTGTAAAGGGTATTGGATACCGGTATCATATCTGACCTTCCCAGGTAGTCAAGGTCAGAATCGCAGATGATCTCCTGCAGAAGATCCTTTGGTTGGGGAGGCATCTTTGTGGCCATTATGATATCACAGATTTTGTTAATCTGTGCTTCTGTGTAGCCGTAAGCCGGCAGAAACTCCCTGGCCATGACGGTCCCGTGATACTCATGATTATCGTAGGCAATTGTATGGCCTGCATCATGAAATAAACCTGCTGTTTTGAGAAGAAGGATCTCTTCATCATTAAGTCCTTCAGCCCATCCTATAAGTTCCACTTCAGTAACCACATCAACGGTGTGTTTAACATTATGATAATACAGGTAGGAGGGTAACTCTTTTTCCAGCTTTTCAAGAATGATCTCCTGGATATCGGTAAACTGAACGAGCTTAAACTTTGTGTCAAATGCTTCGTTGGGACTGAGACCTTCTCCGTTAACGGAAAATTCAGGCTTAAAACCTTCCACTATATAAAGGTCAAGATCAGCTTTATATTTAACAGGCATCTTACCATAATAGACACAGTTAAATATTTCCTTTACCAGTTCGTAGGTCATACCTGAAACAAGGACTTTTCCGTCTTTACTGTATGCTTCCATCCTGCTGGCCATATTTACCGTATCACCCTTGATGTCGTAACTCACTTTCTTTTTTCCTGTTATTCCTGCTGTTACAGGACCAGTATGAATACCCAGCCGGAGATCCCATACTTTATTTTCTCTTCCCGTTAATGAAGGCAGTTTATTGAGGTAATCCTGCATTTCAAGTGCAGCCATAACCACCTGGATAGGGTTGGTTATGTTTTTAACGGGAATACCGCCGGCTGCCATGTAAGAATCACCTATTGTCTTAATTTTGTGAATATTGTACTTCTGAAGGATAGTGTCAAAATGAAAAAGTATGTCATCCAGCTCATCTACCAGTGGTTGAGTGTCAGATTCTGTAAGAAGATTTGTAAAACCATGGATATTACCAAATAAAACGGTAACCATGGTAAACTTTAGTGATAAAGGCCTCTCGATGAACTTCCTGCTTTCCTCCAGTTTATCAGGAGATATCTTGTCAAGAATGGCTTTTTGTTCCTCGTTTTCTTCAGAAAGCTTGGTTACCGCTTTTTTCAGGTTTTCATTTTCTTCTATGAGTTCCTGGATTTGTTTTACAAGTCCGGAAACCCGTTTTAGCAGATCGTGACTTCCTTCATCCATAACGTATGAAATTATTTCGCCCTAAAAAAGGCTTACAAATTTTTGGTAAATACTGAATGTGTTTTTAATTACTGTTCCTTAAATTAGCTTTATCTCTTCCGCCTCAATCAGCTTAATGATATAATTTCGTTGTTGAGACACAAAATATTGTGTCTGTACGGCGGATTATCATTTCGGCATTTTTCCAGGGGTTTTTGTAGAGACAGGGCATGCCATGCCTCTACAAAAACCCCTGGCTATTTAATTGAAACACTGCCTTTGCTTCGCTGTCCGCGTGCCGCCGAAGCTTTAGCGGAGGAGCAAGCTAAGCGAAAGCGAGGCGGGGTTTTCTTGCAAAGACGCACAGCCGTGCGTCTCTACAGTGCATTCCGTCCCCTTCGATTAATCAATTACTCAATTACTCAATTACTCAACCACTCAACCACTCAACCACTCAACCACTCAACCACGTAACCACTTAACCACGTAACCACTCAACACTTTTTCTCCTGCATATTTACCCATTAAAGATATAAATTATTCAGGTACTATTCAAATATCTTCCAATTGTTGGTCTGTAATAAGAAAGAGTATTCAGCGCTAAAATAAACATCTGCTCTCATTTCCGGAAAAAGAAGACTACTCCTGCCGGAAGTTTTCTTCCGCTTTTATCTGTCAGGTAAAGTTCCTGCATTTCTCCTTTCGTTTTCTCAAAGATTGTTTTTACCAGACTTTCAGCTATCACTGGAGAGAATCCAACGGAATACATATTCAGCATAAAAAGGGAATCATTTTCATATAAGAGCCGGGAGCAATCTTTAATAAGATCATTTATGCCTGTCTGTAATATCCATTTCTCCCCTTCAGGTCCTCTCCCGTATGCAGGCGGATCAAGTAAAATGATATGGTATTTGTTTCCCCTGCGCAATTCCCTCTTTACGAACTTCACCGCATCGTCAATTATCCACCTTATATCGGTCAGACCGCTTATTTCCATATTTTCTTTTGCCCAGCCGACAACCTGCTTAACAGAGTCAACGTGGGTTACCCTGGCACCGGCAGAACAGGCTGCAAGGCTTGCTCCGCCTGTGTAGGCAAAGAGATTGAGAAGCCTGGTGTCCGCATTCTTTTTTCCCTTAATATAATCATACAGGTATTCCCAGTTTACGGCCTGTTCAGGAAAAATACCAACATGTTTGAAAGAGGTAAGTCCAAGCCGGAAAAGAAGCTTCATTTCCCTGTAAGCATATTCAATTTGCCATTGCTCAGGCATTCCGGGTAGTAATTTCCATTCCCCTCTTTCATCATCCTGATTTTCGGCTGTGCCTTTACGTCGTGTGTATATGGCATGTGCCATGTTTTTCCATTCATCTTCACTAAAGGCTTTGTCCCATAATGCTTGTGGCTCAGGTCTGATAATAATATACCGGCCGAATCTTTCAAGCTTCTGAAAGTTGCCGGTATCAATCAGTTCATATTCTTTCCAGTTAACGGGGGTAAGCAGCCGGATCATAAGATGGGATTTTTTGTACAAAGATGGAAAAAGATATTAATAATAATGGTTCTGCCTTGAATTCCCAAGGCATAAAAGCATATTTTTATTATCTTAGTCCGACAATCTTAGCCAGATGGCAACAGTTATTACCAGCACACATAATCCCAGAATTAAACATGTCCTTCAGCTTTCCAAAAGCAGTTCACGGAAAGATGAGAACTTGTTTGTCATTGAAGGACTAAGGGAAATTAAAAAAGCCTCAGCAACAGGTTATCATTTTGAGGCCGTTTATTACTGCCCTGATATTATGAATGAAGAGTCGCTGGCATTCCTGAGTCAGCTTTCTCCACAAACAGAAAGGATTGAAGTAATAAAGCATGTTTACGAAAGAATGGCTTACCGCAACAACAGGGATGGATTAATTATCGAAGCCGTTCCCAAATACCCGGAACCGGAGGAATTGAAATTATCGGAGAATCCCCTGATCCTTGTTCTGGAATCAGTTGAGAAACCGGGGAATCTGGGAGCAATATTCCGTACCGCTGATGCTGCTGATGTGGATGCAGTACTGATCTGTGATTCTCAAACTGATATTTACAATCCGAATATTATCCGTTCGTCACTGGGGTGTCTGTTCACAACCCCTTTTGCCATTTCAACTCCTTCCCGTATTATAGAATTTCTGAAAGAAAAAGGAATATTAATTATTTCAGCAGCGCTGCAGACCAGTATGTTCTATTCAGATTTAGATTTGAGGAAGCCTATAGCCATCGTTTTAGGTTCTGAGGCTGAAGGACTGACAGAGATATGGCGAACACATTCTGATTTTACAGTAAAGATACCCATGGCAGGCATGGCAGATTCACTGAATGTTTCGGTAACGGCGGGGATATTGGTGTTTGAGGCTCTGAGACAGAGGTCTCTCAGGAAATAATCTGCAGATTATTCCTGTCCGTTATTTTCTCACAATAATGGCATCTTAATTTGACATCCTTTTTGTTAACCACAGTGAATTTGGTGACTACCTCCTCGTTGTTTGTAATACACATGGGGTTTACACAACGGGCTATTCCTGTTATGGTATCCGGAATGTTGACTATTCTCTTTTCCACTACCACATAATCTTTAATGATGTTAAGTTTTGCTTCGGGTGCCACGAGTGCAATTTTATTGATATCCTCATTTCTGAAGAACATACCGGAAATTTTTATAATCGATTTTCTGCCGAGTTTTTTACTCTCGAGATTAGTACCGAAAGTAATCTGGTTTTCAATATTATCAAGCCCAAGGATCGTGATTACCTTGAAGAGGTCTGCAGAGGGTATATGATCGATAACTGTGCCGTCTTTTATAGCGCTGACAACCAAATGTGTTCTGTCTTTCATAGTCATGATATAGTTATTTTAAACCTAAAATTGATGTGATAATAGCCTGCCGTGTATATACGCCGTTGAGAGCCTGTGTGAAATAGTATGCCTTCTCGCTTTCATCGACATCAAGATTGATCTCACTGACTCTGGGAAGCGGGTGAAGCACTTTCATTCCTGGTTTAACATCTTTCAACATATTCATCCTGAGAACGTAGGCATTTTTTGTCCTTTCATATTCAATGGGGTCTGAAAATCTTTCTTTCTGAACGCGGGTCATGTAAATGATGTCAGCATGCTGAACGATGTCAGCAAATTCTTTATGCTCATAATATTTTATCCCCATATTATCAAGATGTATTTTATATTCTTCAGGCATTTTCAGTTCATTAGGGGAGATAAAATAAAACTTTGCATTAAACTGCGACATGGCAATAAGGAGGGAATGGACTGTGCGTCCATATTTAAGGTCCCCGATAAGGAATATGGTAAGGTTTTCGAGAGTGTTCTGGGTTTTCCGGATGGAATAAAGGTCGAGGAGGGTTTGGGTAGGATGCTGGTTTGCACCATCGCCCGCATTAATTACCGGTACGGTTGAGAGTTCACTGGCAAACCGGCTGGATCCTTCAAGGGGATGGCGCATAACGATAAGGTCACAATAATTGGACACTGTTCTGATAGTGTCACGTAGTGTTTCTCCCTTTGTGGAGCTGGAAGTATTGGTGTCGGAAAAACCGATAACTTTTCCGCCAAGCCGGTTTACGGCACTTTCAAAACTTAACCTGGTGCGTGTTGATGGTTCGAAGAACAAGGTGGCAACCACATATCCTTTAAGAATATCCTGGTTCGGATTCTTCTCAAACTCCGCAGCAAGATCAAGGATTTTAAGATACTCTTCCTTTGTGTAATCATTGATGGATATCAGACTTCTGTTTTTCATCATGTAATTATTTAGTAGATTTTTCAAATATATAACCTCTTTTTAAAAGTACGCAAGCCGGCTGGTATGTTGTAAAACTTCATATGCCTGCTAATTCAGTTTTTTTATTTTAATCTCTGTTTCTCCGAGTCGATTTATGGAATCCACAAACTTTTGAGAATAACTTTGACGGAGACTGACAGTCAGGCTGCATTTTTCACTAAAATCCCGATCTGACTGTTCTCCTTTGTATTCTTCAATAATTTTGCTGATAAGCTTCAGGTTTTGATAATTACAGGAAACCCGGTATGTATCCCTGACATATTGTTCAGAAATTACGGCATGGCGGAGCGCATCGGCTGCGGCTTCCCTGTATGCTTTTATAAGTCCGCCTGTTCCCAGCAGTATTCCTCCAAAATAGCGGATCACTACGACGAGAATATTAGTGAGCTGCTTAGCGTTAATTTGTCCCAGAACAGGTTTCCCCCCGGTTCCTGATGGTTCCCCGTCATCATTGATCCTGTATTTTTCACCTGTTGGTCCCAGTTTCCATGCAAAACAATGATGTCGGGCGTCGTGATATTCTTTTTTCAGGGTATACAGAAGTTCGTTAATTTCATCTTCAGAAGTAACGGGAAAAGCGAGGGATATAAATTTGCTGCCTTTATCTTTATAGAGGCCCTGGGATGGTTTGTTAATGGTAAAGAAAGAGTCTTTCACAAATAAAGTCTCAACTATATCTTCAGCTTTTTTTCTATTTCATCAACCTGGAGCTTGAATCGTTTATCTGTTTCCATCAGGTTGTTTACAGTTTTACATGCATGAAGCACTGTTGCATGGTCTTTGCCTCCAATCTGTGAACCGATGTTGGCCAGGGAGGACTTGGTCAGACCTTTGGAAAAGTACATGGCAACCTGTCGTGCCTGGACAATTTCCCTTTTCCGGGTGCGTGATTGCAGCTGTTCTACTCCTACATTAAAATAGTTGCAGACCACCTTCTGGATATAATCGATAGATATTTCGCGCTTAGTATTTTTAATTAACTTATCTATCATTTCCCTGGCCAGGTCGAGGGTTATTTCCTTTCGGTTTAAGGTTGACTGTGCCAGGAGCGAAATAAGGGCGCCCTCAAGTTCCCTGATGTTATCAGTAATATGAGTAGCGATATATTCAACGATATCATCCGTAATATCAATACCGTCATTATATATTTTTCTTTTCAGAATGGCAATCCTGGTTTCAAAGTCAGGTGCCTGCAAATCGGCAGAAAGTCCCCATTTAAACCTTGAAAGCAGTCTTTGTTCAAGCCCCTGCAATTCAACCGGCGGCTTGTCGGATGTCAGTACCAGTTGTTTACCCGACTGGTGAAGATGGTTAAAGATATGAAAGAATATATCCTGTGTCTTTTCCTTCCCTGCGAACTCATGAACATCATCTATGATAAGGACATCTATCATCTGATAGAAATGCAGGAAGTCGTTTTTGTTATTGTTTCTTATTGAATCAACAAACTGGGTCTGAAATTTATTGGCATTGACATAAAGAACGGTCTTTTCGGTGAATTTGTTCTTAACTTCAATACCGATAGCCTGGGCAAGATGAGTTTTTCCAAGACCTGAATCACCATATATAAGAAGAGGATTGAAAGCTGTGCCGCCAGGGTTATTCGCAACGGCATATCCGGCCGATCTGGCAAGCCGGTTACATTCACCTTCAACAAAATTGGTAAATGAATAGGAAGCATTTAGCCTGGGGTCAATATTTAGTTTCTTAATACCGGGAATAACAAAAGGATTTCTGATGGTAATCTCTTCAGGGTCGATAGGAATGGGAACAGGTTTGTTCTTTAATTCTTTACCATTACTTGCAGGGAATTTTACAGTGTAGGGCTTGTTGTTAGTGAAAACATTGTTCTGCATTACAACACTGTATTCAAGCTTAGCCTCATCTCCCAGCTCTTTCCTCAGAACCTTCCTGAGAATGTCAATATATTGTTCTTCCAGGTACTCATAAAAAAACGGACTCGGTACCTGGATAGTTAATATTTTATTCTCCAGCTTTAAAGGTATAATAGGTTCAAACCATGTTCTGTAACTTATTGAAGGGACATTGTCTTTTATTACCAGAAGACAATTGTTCCACACCTTTTCATGCATAGGTTCCTAAGGGTTTATTTCAGATTATTGTTAATAAGTTTTTCAGGAAAACTGATAAGCTAAGATTGTGAAAAAAAAAATAAAAAAAAAATTGTTTTTCACTTGATTTTAATAAAAACATTATATGATTTTTATACTCAGTCTTTTAAAATCTAATAAAATTTAAATATTTTTTAAATCATTGTAAATCAAATTATTATAAATTTTCAATCTTAACAAATTGTTAAATAATTGTTTAGATATTATTATTAGAGTAATTGTTAAAATAACTTGTATTGTTAATGAAAAATCTGTCACAGAAAAATGAATTTTCATCAAAAATAATGTTAAAAAACAGGATGTGATCAGTGAGAATTATCTTAGTTTTTATCTTTTTTTCCAAATATTGAGAAATGCACGTATCTTTTTGGCCGTTCTCTGAGGTCCTGAAGTAACATATCAAGATTCGCAGAAACATCCACCAGTTTATTGTACAGGGAATCATCAGCGGCAAGTGACCCAAGAGTGCCTTCACCTGCATTGATGTTTGCAATGAAAAGATGCAATTCTTCAGCTGTTTTGCTGAGATTTTCAATACCTGCAGCTAAACCTGAATGCTTTAATGTATCCGAAATGGCCGACAGGTTATTAATTACCTGTTGAAGGTTCTGCCTGCTGTCATTTAAAGCGGAAGAGAAACTCTCAAGGTTGGTCAGGGTTTTATTAAGGCTTCCCTCGTTGGAAAGCTGATTATCAAGACTGACCGACACCTGTTTCAGTTTCCTGACAGATACCTGTAAATTAGAAATTCCCTCTTCATCAAACACTTCGTTCAACCCGGCCAGTAAAGAATCCATACTTCTGATTGCCTTGCCTGCATCATTTAATAATGGATCAATCCCGGATTGAAGCTGGCTTAACAGATCAGGTGCAATCATTGATATAAGTGTGTCACCGTAAACATGAAACTGATCAGAGTCAGAAAGCTCTATGGCAATGGACTTTGGACTCATAATATCCGGTGATATTATCTTTGCGACAGATCCTTTCGGGATTTTATATTGCTTGTCGACAATAAAAGCCACAATTATCCTGTTAAGGTTATTGCCATCAAAATAAAAACGGTTTATCAATCCCACTTTGTATCCGTTTATAAAAACAGGAGCTGCAAATTCAAGTCCCTTTGCGTTGTCGTAGACAGCATAATATACATCTGTTCTTGTGAGAATATTCTTACCTTTCAGGTAGTTAATCCCCCAGATTACCAATGCAAGGGTTGCAAGTACAATGATCCCAATTTTTGCTTCGGTTCTGATCTTCATTATGTATTTATTTTAGATTATTTTAATACCTGTGACAAAGGGATGATATTACCTTCTTTAACGGCTATGACAAATGCCCCGTTAAATCTTGACTGCCAGTTCCGGCAATGTTTTGAAGCTTCTTCATAACTGGCAAACTTCCCGATACCATACCGGTTTAATTTTCCGGAAGGATATTCTTCCGGATAGTCACATCCTTCAAAAATTCTATCCTGTAAAGATATCTTATTTTGAGAAGAAAATACCTGAATTTTGAAATAAACCTGGTTATTGTCGATAACAGGCGAAGGTATTACCGTTTCATTCTTTTCAGGTATTGATGTCTGGAAATTACTGCTGCTTTCGATATCCTTCTTGTAATCTCTGAAAGCACGGAATAGTGCTGAGGCAAGGTAGTCCTGTCCCTGGGTTGTTGCCAGGAATTTCTCCTCTTCCGGATTTGACATAAAACCTAGTTCTACCAGTACGCTGGGCATGGTTGTTTTCCAGAGTACAAGAAATCCGGCTTGTTTTACTCCCCGATCATAGCGACTTACCCTTTCTCTGAACTGGTGCTGAATTTTATCTGCAAAGGCAAGACTTTGTTCCAGGTAGGTATGCTGGAGGAGTGAAAAGATAATATACGACTCAATGGATGACGGATCGAACCCTTCGTATTTGGCTTCATAGTTTTCTTCAAAACTTATTACTGAGTTTTCCAGTTTTGCCACTTCAAAGTTGCTGGCATTTCTGGCATCTCCCATTACAAATGTTTCGGTACCGTATGAAAACGACTTTGGACTTGCATTTGCATGAATACTGATAAACAGGTCGGCTTTGTTTTTATTTGCTATGGCCGGTCTTTCATCAAGAGCAATAAAGGTGTCGTCATTCCGTGTATAAATTACATTAACATCCTCAAAATGATTTCTTATATATTCCCCGAACTTCAGCGCTACGGCAAGTACAATATCTTTCTCTTTATATTTCTTCCCCAAAGCCCCGGGATCTTTGCCCCCGTGGCCAGGGTCTATGACCACCGTCCTTACTTTATTTCTTATTATCGGTTCTCCCTCAGCGTATATTATATGATGTGCAAAAAGAAAGATAACACAAACAGGAATTACTAAGCTTATTCGTTTATTTTGTTTACAAATCCTGTAAAAGGTCAAAAACATTGTTTGTATTTTGATTAGATTTGAAGTTTAAAATTTTTATTAAATCTTTTTTACAAAAATAGCATTTTAGGATTGCATAATAAAAGACATATAGGGCTGATATTATCAACAATTTTAATAATATATCAAAATATTACCGCCCAGGTGCCGGAATACAATGATACTATCCGGGGAACGGAACCTGATACGGGATTATTATATTTCCCTCCGGTTATTGATGATCCGGCTGAGGAAGATACATTAAAACCCGTTTTAAAGAAAGCTTCGCCGGCAAAAATTGACGATCAGATTGTTTATAGTGCCAGGGACTCCATGATATTCGGAATTGATAATAAAAAGGTTTTCCTGTATGGTGAAGCTTCTGTAACCTACCTTGATAAAGAATTGAAAGCCGATTATATCGAGTATGACATGAGCAGTAATATTGTTTTTGCCAAAGGTATGCCTGATTCTGCCGGGGTGATAATTGGGCGTCCCCTATTTAAGGATAATACCCTTGATTTTGAAGCTCAAATAATGCGATATAATTTCAGGACAAGAAAAGGCTACATCGAAGCAATTAAAACAGAGCAGGAGGGAGGTTATCTGCATTCCACCATAACCAAGCAGGATCAGTTCGGAAATATCAATATGAAGCATGGTAAGTATTCGACCTGTGATCTGGATCACCCTCATTTTTATGTAGCTCTTACCAAAGCCAAGTCAATACCCGGAGATAAAATTGTTTCAGGGCCTGCTTATATCGTCATTGAAGATGTTCCTTTACCAATAGGAATACCTTTCGGCTTCTTCCCCAATACAAAAACAAATACATCAGGGATACTTATCCCTCAGTATGGAGAAGAAGCCAGGAGAGGTTTTTACCTCAGAAACGGAGGATATTATCTGGCGCTTAATGATTATTTGAATTTAACCCTTACAGGGGATATTTATACAAATAGTACCTGGGGGGCAAGACTTAGTTCTGATTACAGGGTAAGGTATAAATACAACGGTAATCTGAACCTGAGGTATTACAGGAATATTTCAGGATTCAAGGACCTGCCGAACTACAGCAAGTCATTTGATTATTCAGTTATGTGGTCACATAGTCAGGATGCCAAGGCTAACCCAAACCAGAGTTTCCGTGCCAGTGTGAATCTCTCAACAAATAAATTTGATCAGAACCACAGCCGGATTCTTACAAATGCACTTACCAACACAAAACAGTCGAGTATCTCTTTCCAGAAAAGCTGGCCCAACAGTCCGTTCAATTTCAGCACCAGCCTGAACCATTCCCAGAACAGCCGCACAGGGGCGGTGGATCTTAATTTCCCGAAGGCTTCATTAAATATGAACCGTATTTACCCTTTCAGACGCAAGACAGCTGCCACAAGCCGACAGTGGTATGAAGAAATACAGTTAAGCTATACCGGATTCTTTGATAACAGAATACGCACAACCGATACACTTCTGTTTACCAACAAAGTTTGGGATGACATGAACATGGGGTTTAAACATGATATCCCGGTTAACTGGAACTATAAACCGAAGAAGTTTAAGGTGTTTACGATAACTCCAAATTTGCGTTACACCGGGATGCTTTACAAGGATTATATCGAAAAACGCAGGGTGCTTGTTACTGAAACTGATACAAGCTATTATGTAACCGTTAAAGACACCATTAACAAGGTGACATATGCCCATGGATATTATCCCGGAATATCTGCAGCACTGGCTCCCAGAATCTATGGGATGTATCAGTTCTCGGGCAAGGGGAAAGTGCAATCTATAAGGCACGTGATGTCTCCCTCTGTTTCATTTTCATATATTCCTGATATGAGTGGAGTTGTTCCGCAGTATTACCGCGAATTACGAAACGAGGAGGGCGACCTTATCGAACGTTATTCAATATATGAAAACGGAATGTTTGGAACTCCTTCATTTACCAGCCGGCAGAGAAGCATGTCATTTTCATTGGGTAACAATGTGGAAATGAAGGTAAGAGAAGTTACTGATTCAACCGCTGAGATCACTAAGGTTAAACTTGTTGATAATCTTAACTTTTCAACCTCAGCCAGCTTCGAGGACAGCATTTTTTTCAGACCGGTATCTTTCAACGGAAACACTTCTCTTTTTAACAACAAATTGAATATCTCATTCAGGGGAAGCTTTGATCCTTATGCAATTGACGCGCAACAGAGACGTATCAACAAATCGGAATTCAGTAAAACAGGAAAGATAGCGAGGTTAACAAGTTTTGGATTTTCCACCGGCTTTTCCTTTTCATCGGCATCAAAAAAAACCGGCCCGTCCAGACCGGAAATGAGTCCCCCGGAAACCGATATGATGCAAGCCGGGCCGCCAGGTGAAGAGTATGATATGTTTGATGAAGATTATTATGGTGATTATGTTGATTTCGATATTCCGTGGAGCATACGGGCAGATTATAATTTTAACTATACCAAGCCCGGATTTAAGGGTACTGTAATTCAAACGCTGAGGATAACCGGTGATTTCAGTCTTACACCCAAATGGAAGATCGGATATAATACGGGATATGATTTTAAAACTAAACAGATAACAACATCCAGCATGAGTATTTACAGGGATCTTCATTGCTGGGAAATGAGTCTTTCTGCTGTTCCTTTTGGTTACTACAAAAGTTTTAATTTCCAGATTAATGTTAAATCTGCTGTGCTGAAAGATTTGAAATATAACAAACGTATTCCCTGGCAGGATAATTTTTAAATCGCTGAAGTATGCATAAAACATTTAATACCAATAAAGCTCCCGGAGCTATTGGCCCCTATTCACAGGCAACAGAGGTTAACGGATTTCTTTTTGTTTCAGGTCAGATACCTGTTGTGCCGGAAACAGGTAAAATCATTGAAGGCGGAATAAGGGAACAAACACGGCAGGTTCTCATTAATATAGGAAGTATTCTTAACTATGCCGGATACTCCTACTCAGATGTGGTTAAATCTACCTGCTTTCTGGCAGACATAAGCGACTTTCAGGCGATGAACGAGATCTATCAACAATTTTACAATGAGAACAGACCTGCAAGATCTGCGTTTGCCGTGAAAGACCTGCCACGGGGAGCATTAATTGAAATCGAGACAATAGCTGCAAAAACCGCAAATGCTACTCAGCAATAATTTCAAACGGAATATCAACTTTAACATCCTTGTAAAGTCGTATAGATGCTGAATAGTTGCCTATTTCCTTGATAATATCTTCCTTGATGGTGATGTTTCTCCTGTCAATCTCAAATCCTTTTTCCGCCAGTGCTTCAGAAATCTGTATGGTATTAACGGACCCGAAAATTTTCCCTTTTGTACTGGTTTTGGCTCCAATGATAAGGCTGACATCTTTAAGCTTTTCAACAATCTCCTGTGCCTGTTCACGAAGTTGCTCTTCTTTATGAGCACGTTGTTTCAGGATCTCTTCGTGTATCTTTTTGGCTGAAGGAGTTGCATGAATAGCCATGCCATTGGGAATCAGGTAATTTCTGGCATATCCGTCCTTTACATTAATAATGTCATCCCTGTTACCTAACTTCTGAATATCCTGTTTAAGTATTATTTCCATCGTTCTTCCTCCGGTGAATTATTTTAATAAATCAGTTACATAAGGCAGAAGCGCCAGGTGTCTCGCCCTTTTAATGGCCATTGCTATTTTTCTCTGGAATTTGAGAGAGGTGCCTGTTACCCTGCGGGGAAGAATCTTTCCCTGCTCATTTAAGAATTTTTTTAAAAATTCAGGATCCTTGTAATCAATATATTTTATCCTGTTTTTCCTGAAACGACAATATTTCTTCTTCCTTATGTCAACGGAAGGAGGTGTTAAATATCTTATTTCTGAATTATTCTGTGCCATGATTTATGCCTCCTTTTCTGTTACGGGTACTTCTTTTCTGGTTCTCTTTCTTTCGAGATACTCAATTGCATATTTCTCCAGCCTTACCGTTAAAAAGCGAATGATCTTTTCATCCCTTCTAAACTGTAATTCAAGCTGTTCAACAAGTGAGCTGTCACCTTCAAATTCAAAAAGGTGGTAAAATCCGGTTGATTTTTTTTGTATGGGGTAAGCCAGTTTTTTTAAACCCCAGTATTCCTCATGAACCACCACCCCTTTATTATCGGTGATGACATTCCGGAATTTTTCAACCGCTTCCTTCATCTGGGCTTCAGACAAAACGGGAGTTGCAATGAAAACGGTTTCGTATCGGTTTAACATAATAATTATAAATTTAGATTTTTATAAAATGCTCGCAAAAATAGTAACTTTTTTGTTAATAACAAAATAATCTTTATCAGTGTATTTTGAGATATTTTTAATGAAGCTATCACGCTATCGAGGGATCCCTCCCTTACCAATCACATACATCTTTTAATTTTTCCTTAAATGTTTTTCTCCATACTCAATGTCTATTTCAGTTCAAAATACTATCTTTAACCGCTGTTTTTAAGAGAACACTTATGAGTCATTTTATCGTATCAGCCAGAAAATACAGACCTGAAACTTTCGAAAGTGTAGTAGGACAGGATTCCATTACCTTAACTCTTAAGAATGCCATTAAGGGCAATCATCTGGGGCATGCATACTTATTCTGCGGACCAAGAGGGATAGGAAAAACCACCTGTGCCCGTATTTTTGCCAAGACCATTAACTGCTTTAATCTTACCTCAGCAACGGAACCATGTAATACCTGTGAATCCTGTCTGGCTTTTAACGAAAGCCGTTCATATAATATTCATGAACTGGATGCTGCTTCGAATAATTCGGTGGATGATATACGGACACTCATAGAACAGGTTCGTATCCCGCCGCAGCTTGGAAAGTATAGTGTATATATAATTGATGAGGTTCACATGCTCTCAGCCCAGGCATTTAACGCATTTCTCAAAACACTGGAAGAACCTCCCGCACATGCATTGTTCATCCTCGCCACCACTGAGAAGCATAAAATTATTCCTACTATATTAAGCCGGTGCCAGATTTTTGATTTTAACCGTATTCGAATTGATGATATGGTAAAATACCTTGGATATATTGCCGGTAAAGAGAATATAAGTTTTGAAACCGAGGCACTCCATGTAATAGCCCAGAAAGCAGATGGTTCAATGAGAGACGCATTGTCTATCTTCGATCAGATTGTCAGTTTCAGCGGTGAGTCGGTTAAATATAAGCATGTAATAGAAAATCTTAACATCCTTGATTACGAGTATTATTTCAAAATTACTCAGGCCTTCCTCGAAGGTAATGTATCACAATCCCTGTTGATTTTCGATGAAATACTGAATGACGGCTTTGACCCGCAGAATTTTATAAGCGGCCTTGCCGGACATTTTCGCGACCTGCTGGTTTCAAAGAATCCGGAAACCGTTAAACTTCTTGAGGTCAGCGAGAGTCTCCGTCATAAATACCTTGAACAGTCAGCGCTGTGTTCTGCAGATTTCCTTTTCCCTGCCATAACTATCTGTAACGAAACTGACCTTAATTATAAAATGAGCCGGAACCAGCGGTTGCTGATTGAAGTGGCCCTGATGAAACTGTCAAATCTGACGGCTGAAAAAAAAAAGCCTGATCTGACTGAAAACAATGAAGGGGAGAATGCTGATGCCGGAATAGCTGATACCGCAATAATTGAAGAGAAAAAGACAGGGGAACAGGCGGGAGTTATTCAACACCATCAGGATAATGCCGGAGTGGATGAGACTCATAAACATGCCGGAGCCAGGAAGAATCTGGTTAAATCAGCAGGAATTTCAATAAAAAATATTGTTTCCGGTGAAGATTCCGGCGATGAGGATGCTGCTGAAAGTTCTGAAGATCCGGAGGAGAATACCCCTGATAACGGAGTGACAGAAACTCCCTTTTCACAGGAGGATATGAACCTGAAGTGGAAAGAGTATGCCGACATGCTGCAGTCAGACCGACCGCGTATGGCCATTATCCTCCGTAACCGGGAGCCTGTACTTGAAGAAGGATACCGTATCAGCCTTTTACTTGATAATGCTGCCCAGATGCAGGAATTTGACAATAACATAAGAAACGGGTTGCTGGATTTTTTAAAAAAGGAACTAAGGAATTCCTTTATCCATATTTATTCACGTCTTGAAAAGAATGATAACGGAAAGAAGGTACTGTATACTCCTGAAGAGAGATTTCAGTATCTTTCCAGGAAGAATCCTGCATTAAATAAACTCAGACAGCAGTTTAACCTTGATTTTGAATAAATTATATACGTGTTTATATGAGAGAAAGTAAGATAACTATTGAGAAAGGACAACTTAATGTTCCGGAATTTCCTGTAATTCCGTTTATTGAAGGTGATGGCACGGGGCCTGATATCTGGGCGGCATCAGTGAGGGTTTTTGACGCGGCAGTTGATGCTGCCTATAATGGTAAACGTAAGATCATCTGGAAGGAAGTATTTGCCGGAGAGAAAGCATTTAATAATACCGGTAAATGGCTTCCTGAAGAAACGCTTGATTCCATCAGGGAATATCTTGTTGCTATTAAAGGCCCGCTTACAACGCCGGTGGGAGGGGGGATAAGATCTTTAAATGTAGCGTTGCGTCAGTTACTTGACCTTTATGTTTGCCTCAGACCTGTGAGATACTACAATGGGGTGCCATCTCCTGTAAAAGATCCTTCGACTACTGATATGGTTATCTTCAGGGAAAATTCTGAAGATATATATGCCGGTATTGAATGGATGACGGGAACCCCCGAGGCCGATAAAATAAAAGCTTTTTTACTGAATGAACTTAAGGTAAAAACCATCAGGTTCCCTGAAACCTCTTCCTTCGGAATAAAACCGGTTTCAAAGGAAGGAACAGCCAGGCTTGTGAGAGCAGCATTGAATTTTGCGATCAGAGAGAGGAAACCTTCCCTTACATTTGTACATAAGGGAAATATTATGAAATTTACAGAAGGCCAGTTTAAACTGTGGGGATATGAAGTGGCAGAAAAGGAATTCGGGAAGCAGGTTTTTACCTGGATGCAATACGACCGTATAGCCGAAAAAGAAGGCAAAAGAAATGCTGATGAGGCAATGCAGCATGCCATAAAAAGCGGAAAGGTCATTGTAAAGGATGTGATAGCAGATGCGTTTCTGCAGCAGATACTTACCAGACCGGCAGAATATTCGGTGATTGCAACAATGAACCTTAACGGTGATTATATAAGTGATGCCCTGGCTGCCATCGTGGGAGGAATAGGAATTGCTCCGGGGGCCAATATAAATTACGAAACCGGTCATGCTGTGTTTGAGGCTACACATGGCACTGCTCCTAAATACGCGGGTCTTGACAAAGTGAACCCCGGATCGGTAATATTATCCGGAGTTATGATGCTCCGGTATATTGGCTGGAATGAAGCCGCTGACCTTATTACCAAAGGCCTTCAGAAAACCATACTGCAGAAGAAAGTAACTTACGATTTTGCCAGATTAATGGATAATGCAGTGGAGTTAAAGACCTCAGAGTTCGGCAGTGAGATCATCAGGAATATGAAGTAAAATGTAACAATTTGAACCACAAAGGATCACAAAGGTTAACACAAAGGTACACAAAGACAATAATTCAAAATTAAATCTTTTGAGATACCTTATGAATCGGATTGGCATCTGAATCTTCCAAACAAATAATCATTTGCATTACTTCAACAAAAGAATTTCTTAATTGTTATAGTAGTAAAAATATGCGGTGATCCGCATAAATTAAACATTCATTAAAAATTAAATAACTATGTTAAAAAAAAGTATTGAAGACATCCTGAATGCACAGGTGGAAAAAGAAGGTTATTCTTCCAACCTTTATCTTGCTATGGCCTCATGGGCTGAAACCGAAGGTTTAAAAGGTATCTCACAATGGCTGTATGCGCAGGCTGAGGAAGAAAAAGTGCATATGCTGAAAGTGATCGCCTTCATTAATGAAAGGGGTGGAAAAGCAATAATCCCCGCATTTAAAAAACCTCCTGTATCTTTTAAATCTGTGAGTGAGATGTTTGCAGAGGTTCTGAAGCATGAGCAGTACATAACTGATTCCATTAACCAGATCGTTGCAAAAACCATCGAAGAAAAGGATTTTACCACTCAGAACTGGATACAGTGGTTCGTTGCCGAACAAATAGAGGAAGAGGCTCAGGCCAGAGATATCCTTGATAAGATCAACCTTGCAGGAGACAGACATATGTATCTCTTTGACAGGGATATTATGGGGATGAGAGGGGGAGAAGAAGTGACGGGTGACGAGTGACGGGGAAGGGATCTCGCTATCACGGGATCACGGGATCACGTGGGCGAATTTATATAATCAGGCTTTAATTATTGGATAACGTTTGTGGGAGGTTTCAATTGAAATGGCTTTTTTGAGGTTTGACGGGTTAATACGTTATTGGGTTATTAGGTTATTAGGTTATTAGGTTATTAGGATATTGCAATTACCCCTTGATCCCGTGATCCCGTGATCCCCTTCGTCCCCCCTTGATCCCTTCCCCGTCACTCCACCACCAGAGTTTGTCTGTAAAACTCCCTCCTGTCAGATAATTCAATGATGTAAAATCCTGAACCCAGACTACTGAGGTTAATGCTGATCTCTTTCTGGCCTGTGGTTTCCCAAAGCATGTTATATACAACCTGACCTGTAAGATTGTAAACTTTTACATTAACACCGGAATTCACCATATCGTGGAAACGAATATTAAACAGTCCTGATCCCGGGTTTGGATAAATGGTCACATTTCCGATACCTTTAGGACCGGCTTTTATTTTTCCGACGCTAATGGGATATTCTGACATTTTAATGGTAAAGTATCCCTCTTCGCCTCCTGCACTGCCGTCAACCTGCAGGAAGTATTTCTGCCCGTGGATTATATTTAATTTTTGTATGGCTGCGGCAAAAAATTTATCTTCATCGTGATAATCATCAAAAGCAGCAACCATCTTATGGCCTGTTTCAGAAAAGATGCTGTCGCAGTGATCAGCTTCATAAACGGCAATCTGGTTGTCCATTCCTTCCGTATCAATGGAAACTATACCCGTTTCGGGACCGTAAAACCAGAACCATACACTGTTATGTAATCCGCCTTCCACACACCATTCCATAGGGGTACTGCAATCGCCTTCAGGAGGTGACGGTTCATCCTGCTGTACGGTGGCATTCACATTTGTGTAAGGACCAAAAAATCCGATGGTATTTAATTGAATGGCATCACAGGCATCATCATTGGCAGGGTTGGGTAACACATTTAAGGCAATGGTTGCACTTCCGGTGCATGTTCCGAGAGTACCGGTAACTGTATAGGTTGTGGTTACGAGAGGAGAGGCAGTGACTACCGGTCCGGTTGTCGTATTCAGGCCGTCAGCGGGCGACCATTCATAGGTGTCGGCGCCGGCAGCATAAAGGGTGACAGGCCTTCTCCTTACAACCGTTCTTTCAGAAAAGGGTACAATAATGTCAGGCTCGCTGTAAACCCTTATATAGTTTATTTTGGTCAGGGTTTTTACACTGTCTTGATTATCTGTAATTTTAAGATTAATAGTCTTAAAACCTTCCGATGTCCATGTAACTTCATGAGGGCCTTCACCGGTCGCTGTAGCAGGGGAAGCATCTGTCCCGAAATTCCATTCATAGCTGGTGATGTTACCCCTTGAATAATCTGTGAATATCAGGGGCGCGTCAAGACAGGTAATGCTTTTATCGGAAGTGAAATATGCCTGGTATTCTGGCTTTTTTTCTGCATATACCCTGATGGACAGGTCGGCTTCCATATCCGGTATATCACTGCCCAGGGCTGTCCATTCAGTCCCGTCTTCGCTGATCCAGCATTTTCCGGATGCCTGGATCTGGGGTGTCGCCACAGGGGGAATAGAAACTTCGGCGGGTACCGGATAAGTATACCCGGGAGTGGTATACTTAACCTTAACATAGAAATCTCCGGTTACCAAAGTGGAAATATCGAATGTGTGATACCCCGGGAATTGTCTGTAGTTATTATAGGAAGAGGCTATGAGACCGGTGAGGGTGCCTCCCTGTATGCCGGTGTATATCTCAATATCCACATAACTTCCGTATGTATTGGTGAAGGTTCCCACCCTGTTAACGAAATGTTCTTCCGGGGCGGTATATTTTACCAGCCCGATACCTGTCTCCTCTCTGAACCCGAACGATGTAATGGCACCCAGCTCATCGTACATATACAGGGTGTCAACTTCATCCAGTTCAACCCTTCCCGGGAAACAAAGGGAAGAGGTAAGTATCTTTGAATCCCTGTATCCTACATAGAAATAGCCTTTGTCGGCGAAAGTTGTTCCCCAGCTGTTTTTTACTATCCATGCACCTGTTGATGAAGGAGGGCTATCTGCACCTCCGGTTACGGTTTTATTATCATCCCATCCGATGATCAGAACGGCATGATCAACGGCTTCGTTACCGGGATAACAATAAGTGTGGTTAACCCGGCTCAGGTATCTGCTATATTCTCCCATGTGAATAGAGGCCGAAACAGCTCCGTAATCCAATATGGCTTTTTTCACCAGTTCAGTGTTTTTTGGGATGGAAGCGGAAGTCAATGTATAGGCCGTTTTGACAAGATCAGTTGTTTTACATGTTGCGGATGGATCCGGGCTGTAAGGTTGACTTTCCTCGGTAACAGGGCCTTTCAGGCTGGTCAGATAGGCGAGGACAAACTGATTGTTTCCGCCATCATCTACTCCTGCATTAAATCCATGACAGGTTGCCATATTCAGCTCGGACAGATCAATATAAGGTTTTCCCATTTTAAGCCAGTTGGATTCAATAGCTCCTACGGAGGAAAACGTCCAGCAGGCGCCGGCAGGACCCTGGTCCTTTACAGAATCTCTTTCGATGCCATAGTCGGTTACCAGCATATAATCCCGCAAGTCATACTTTGCAGGCAAGGAGGCAGTACTTTTTTTACTGTCTTCTATAACCTTTGTTACATCGAAATGATAGTAGATAAGCTCAGGAATATACCCATAACCTTTTTCGCCGGCAGATTTTTTAAATTCATATGATCTCTGGTATTCAAGGTATTTAATATATTCCGGATTCAGGGGAGCTCTTTCCGGTTTGTCCTGGGCCGATAATCCGCAGGTTACAAGGATTATCACCAGCAGTATAGTTGTAATTTTCATGGTGCGCCTGATTAAAAGTGCAATGGAACAAATGTAAGATATTTTTCTGAGCAGTAAAATCTGATCATAACTTTTTTCGAACGAAAGTGCATGGAGGTTTCACTCAAAAAGACTAATTTTGTCTGATTTGTGAATTAAACTGGCAAATACAAAATATCGTAAAAAGATGAGTGTGCTTAATAAGATATTATCTTCCTTTCTGGGCAGCAAAGCCGAGAGGGATCTAAAAGAGATCGGACCTTACATCGCAAAAATCAATGCCGTATATCCTGAAATAGAGATACTGTCAAATGATGAACTCAGGGCCAGGTCTGCTGTCATCAGGAAGAAGGTGCGTGAATATGTTGCTGAGGAGGAAGCCGAATTCAAGTCACTGAAAGCAAAATCGGAGGACTATGACCTTGACCTGTCAGAAAAGGAGAAAATTTTCGATCGGATAGACAAGCTGGAAAAAGAGATAGATGCTAAATACGAAGAGGTGCTGAATGAGGTTCTTCCGGAAGTTTTTTCCATCGTTAAAGATACAGCCAGAAGGTTTACAGAGAATGAAATGGTTGAAGTGACAGCATTGGATTTCGACAAGGACCTGGCAGCCATACATGAGCATATTGAGGTAAAGGGAGACAAGGCATACTGGCATTCAAGCTGGGTTGCAGGTGGAAATAAGATCAAATGGGAAATGATACACTATGAGGTTCAGCTCATTGGGGGAGTTGCGCTTCACCAGGGAAAAATAGCCGAGATGGCCACAGGGGAAGGTAAAACGCTGGTTGCAACACTGCCTGTATTTTTAAATGCTCTTACCGGTAAAGGGGTTCACCTGGTTACCGTTAACGATTACCTTGCAAAACGCGACTCAGAATGGATGGGGCCTATATTTCAATTCCACGGCCTTACAGTTGATTGTATTGATAAATATCAGCCTAATTCCGAAGAAAGAAGGAAAGCCTATAATGCAGATATAACCTATGGCACCAATAATGAATATGGTTTCGATTATCTGCGGGATAACATGGCTCTTAGCCCGGAAGATCTTGTGCAGCGCAGGCACAATTATGCCATCGTAGATGAAGTTGACTCGGTTCTGATTGATGAAGCCAGAACTCCACTCATAATCTCCGGTCCCATTCCCAAAGGGGAAGACCAGGAATTCCAGGAGCTTAAACCCCGCGTGGAACGGATCGTGGATGCACAAAAGAGGTTGATAAACCAGGTCATTAATGATGCAAGAAAATACCTGCAGGAGGGAAACAGTGAAAAGGCAGGATTGATGTTGCTGAGAGCCCACAAAGGCTTGCCGAAGAATAAAGTGCTTATTAAACTTCTAAGTGAAGAAGGAAATAAATCCCTCCTCCTGAAAACCGAGAACTTCTACATGCAGGATAACAATAAAAATATGCCTGTTGTCACTGACGAACTGTACTTTATTATAGAGGAGAAGCAAAATGCCATTGAACTTACAGATAAAGGCATTGACCTCATAAGTTCCGCAGAGGACCCTACTTTCTTTATTCTTCCGGATATAGGCAGTGAAATAGCAGAGATCGAAAAATCGGAATTAAACGAACATGAAAGGCTGATAAAAAAAGATAAATTATTGCAGGATTATGCGGTGAAATCTGAACGCATCCATACGGTGAACCAGCTTTTAAAAGCATATACCCTCTTCGAAAAGGATGTTGAATATGTGGTGCTCGATAACAAAGTGAAGATCGTTGATGAACAGACGGGCAGGATCATGGAGGGAAGGAGATATTCCGACGGGTTGCACCAGGCTATCGAAGCGAAGGAAAATGTAAAGGTGGAAGCTGCCACTCAAACCTGGGCAACCATCACCCTGCAGAACTATTTCAGGATGTACCATAAGCTGGCAGGAATGACCGGTACCGCAGAAACAGAAGCGGGTGAATTATGGAATATATATAAGCTGGATGTGGTTGTTATTCCGACGAATAAACCCGTAGTCAGGAAGGACGAAGAGGATTTTGTGTATAAAACGAAAAGGGAAAAGTTCAATGCCATCATAGATCAGACAAGTGATCTGGTAGAACAGGGGAGGCCGGTGCTTGTGGGAACCACTTCTGTTGAGGTTTCTGAACTTCTAAGCCGGATGTTGAAGATGCGCAGGATAGAACATAATGTTTTAAATGCCAAGTTCCATGCGAGAGAAGCAGAGATTGTGGCGCAGGCAGGAAGAGACGGACAGGTTACCATTGCGACGAACATGGCGGGAAGAGGAACAGATATTAAGATATCAGATAAAGTAAAGAAGGCGGGAGGACTTGCCATTATAGGGAGTGAACGCCACGAGTCACGCCGTGTTGACCGGCAGCTAAGAGGTCGTTCCGGACGTCAGGGCGACCCCGGATCTTCCCGTTTCTATGTGAGCCTTGAAGATGACCTCATGCGTATCTTCGGTTCGGAAAGAATAGCAGGCCTGATGGACAGGCTGGGACTCAAAGAGGGAGAAGTCATTACCCACTCTATGATCTCCAAATCCATTGAAAGAGCCCAGAAAAAGGTCGAGGAAAACAACTTCGGTATCCGGAAAAGGCTCCTGGAATACGATGATGTGATGAATTCCCAGCGCGAGGTTATTTATAAGCGCCGCAAACATGCATTATTCGGCGACAGACTGAGTGTAGATATCAGCAATATGTTTTATGATGTAGTGGAGAGCATTGTAAATCAACATCATACGAATGAGGATTTTGAGGGATTTAACTTTGAACTTATTCGATACCTGTCTGTTGAATCACCCGTTAAGGAGGAAGAGTTTCTGAAGATTGATACAACAGAGCTGACAGAGAAACTGTTTAATTATGTAATCAGCACTTACAAGCGGAAAGAGGAGACACTGGCCAAACAGGCTTATCCTGTTATCAGGGATGTATTTGAAAAACAATCCGCTGTATATGAAAATATTGTGGTTCCCGTAAGTGACGGTTTTCGGGTGTTCAGGGTACTTACCAACCTGGAAAAGGCGTTTAAAACGGAAGCGAGGGAGATCATGCGTTCCTTTGAGAAGACTGCTGTACTCGCCACTATTGATGAGAACTGGAAAGAGCATCTCAGAGAGCTTGACGATCTGAAGCAATCGGTGCAGAATGCTTCCTATGAACAAAAAGATCCCTTGCTGATCTATAAATTCGAGTCTTTCAATCTTTTCAGTCAGATGATTGACAAGATAAACAGGGAAGTGATAGCCACCCTGATGAAAGGGCATATTCCCATTGCCGATTCGTCGGGTGTTCAGAAAGCACAGGCACCCAAACGCTTGGATCTGAGCAAATTCAATGCGGCCAAGCATGATACTCCCCGGTATAATGATCCTTCCGGCACTTCAGCCCCCGGCCAGGGTTCAGCCCAACCCGTGCGGGTGGAAAAGAAGGTGGGGAGAAACGACCCCTGTCCCTGTGGCAGCGGCAGAAAATATAAAAATTGCCATGGCAGGGCAGGGGGGTAATTGTTTTTTATTTATCTTTGTCTGAATATGCCAACAGTGTTATTAATAAATGGTTATAGATTTTTCTTCTTCAGTAATGAAAGAAATGAGCCAATACATATTCATATTGAAAAAGCAGAAAAATATGCAAAATTCTGGATCGATCCTCTCTTTGTTGCTGTAAACTATGGGTTCACAAGCAAAGATTTAAGAGAGATCAGTGAGATTATTGACAACAATGAGATTATTATAAGGAATAAGTGGAATGAACACTTTAACAAATAAATCAGAAAAAGCCCTTGCATCCAACGTTTGGTTCAGCAAAGATATGCTATTCGTTCTTCTACAGGACGGAAGAGAAATAGGTGTACCTTTATTATGGTTCCCAAGGTTAAGAAAAGCCAGTGAAGAACAACTCAATGAATGGCGGCTTATTGGAAATGGTGTTGGAATTCATTGGGAAAGTATCGATGAAGATATTTCTATATCCGCTTTACTATAGTTGCTGATTTTTATTACATATTATCCCCCCTCAAACACCAATGATTCCCTTCCCCTGTTAATATTAGGCTTATCCGACATCCTGAATTCAATTTTCCCTCCTGAAATTATTTCGTTATGATAGAGGTAGTTCCGGTTTGCAATTTTCCCGTTGATATACATGGATTCTATATATTTGTTGTCAGGAGAATTATTTGAGGCTTTGATGACCAATGTGTTACCTCCCGGAAGATCCAATTTTACTTCATCAAATAAAGGGCTTCCCAGGGCGTAGATATCCTGGCCTGGGCAGACAGAATAAAAGCCCATTGCACTCAGAACATACCATGCAGAGGTTTGTCCGTTATCCTCATCCCCACAATATCCATCCGGTGCAGGGGTGTACATCCTGTTCATGACTTCCCTCGCCCAATACTGGCTTTTCCAGGGTTGCCCTGCATAATTATAAAGGTAGATCATGTGCTGGATGGGTTGATTGCCATGTGCATACTGACCCATGTTGGATATCTGCATTTCCCTTATTTCATGAATGGTAAATCCATAATAGGAATCATCGAATACCGGGGGAAGGACAAAAACGCTGTCGAGCATCTCACAAAATGCCTCATTACCACCCATAAGGTCAATCAGACCGGGAATATCATGGAAAACAGACCATGTATAATGCCAGCTGTTTCCTTCGGTAAAAGCATCTCCCCATTTGAAGGGATTAAATGGCGACTGGAAGGTGCCGTCTTTGTTCTTCCCCCGCATAAGACGGGTTTCAGGATCAAAGAGATTTCTGTAATTGCCGGCCCTCTTTTGGAAGAGTTCCACTTCTTCTTCCGGCTTTCCCAGTGCCTTTGCCAGCCTCATGATCACATAATCGGCGTATGCATACTCAAGTGTCCGGGCAGCATTCTCATTGATCCCGGCATCATAGGGAACATAACCCAGTTCATTGTAATATTCAGCTCCGTAGCGGCCAACCGAATAAACGGGACCGTGCCCTTTAGTGTTCTTAATAATGGCTTCATACAGCAGTTCAATGTCAAATCCCCTGATACCCTTCAGATACGAATCCCCGATAATGGATGCGGAGTTGGATCCTATCATGCATCCCCTGTGACCGGGACTCGCCCATTCGGGTAACCACCCGCTTTCAAGGTACGTGTTCTCAAGTCCCTGCATCACCTCACTGCAGAATTCAGGATACATGATAGTAAAAAATGGAAATATTGCACGGAAGGTATCCCAGAAACCATTATCGGTAAACATGTAACCGGGAAGAATTTCCCCGTTATACGGACTATAATGTATCATTTCCCCGTCTTTATCAAATTCATAGAACCTGCGGGGGTATAACAGAACCCTGTAGAGGCAGGAATAAAAAATACGCTGCTGGTCGATACTTCCCCCTTTAACCCTTATCTTTGAGAGTTCACTTTCCCATATATCACGCCCTTTTTCCATGAGAATGTCAAAAGTTTCCTCTCCGGTTTCCCTATCGAGATTTAATTCTGCCTGTTCCGGACTGATAAATGAGGAAGCGGTCTTTACATGCACGATCTCTCCACGTTTTGTTCTGAAACCTACGGCCGCTCCCGTGTGAAATCCTGTCTTTTCAACTGCTCCGGCGAAGTATGTGTTGTCTTCCCAACTGCCATAAAACTCAAAGTCTTTATCAAAAACAGCCACAAAGTAATTATGAAAATTCCCGGGCACACCACCGGCATTGTTTCGGGCATAACCAATGATCTTCCTTTCCGAAGGTATGATCTTCACAGACGATCCTTTAAAGAAAGCATCCAGCAGGATAAAGGCCGAATCGGTTTCAGGAAATGTAAACCGTAACATGGCGGCACGTTCTGTGGGGGTAATCTCGACTTTTGTGTCGTGATCGGCAAGGTAAACACTGTAATAGTATGGTTTTACAATTTCCGACTTATGAGAGAACCAGGATGAACGCTCCTCTTCCCTGAACCTGAAACTTTCAGTAACAGGCATGAAGCTGAATGCGCCGTAGTCGTTAATCCACGGACTGGGTTGACGCGTTTGCCTTATGCCATTTATCTTATGGTCTTTATAGCTGTAGATCCATCCGCTTCCCATTTCCCCGGTCTGGGGTGTCCAGAAATTCATTCCCCAGGGTAAGGCAATGGCAGGATAGATATTCCCGTTGGAAAGCAGATATTCCGAGTCGGTTCCCATAAGAGGATTGACCAGGTCGGTGAGATGATCGGGCATGGTGAAACAATGCTCCGATGCATGGCGGTTGCAGGAAAACAGGATAATTACTGCAGAGACGAGCAAAATAAGATTTATTGTTGTTTTCATTTTCTATGGTTTATTTCGTGTTCCTTTGTGTAATCCTTTGTGCTCCTTTGTGGTAAAAAAAAAATTTAACCACGAAGGACACAAAGGGATTCACGAAGGGACACAAAGGAGGGTTACAGATTTATTTTCATGCCGTTCAAAAATAACTATTTTAACGTTTACTCTTTAATAAAAACAGTAATTTTGCACAGGAAAATTTAAACATGAACAGGGAAGATAATATACACCGTAAACCTCGCTGGATGAAAGCCCCTCTGCCAAAGGGGAAGAATTATTCAGTCGTAAAACAGTTAATTTCCGAGTACAACCTGCATACGATCTGTTCCAGCGGTAACTGTCCCAATAAAGGGGAATGCTGGAGTGCCGGGACAGCAACCTTTATGATCCTGGGGAACATCTGCACCCGGAATTGTTCATTCTGTTACGTGCAAACCGCAATGCCTGCTCCGGCTGATCCGGAAGAACCTGAAAAAATTGCCCGTGTAGTCAGTATACTGAAACTGAAGCATTGCGTTATTACATCCGTCAACAGGGATGATCTTCCCGATCAGGGTGCTGATATATGGGCCAGGACGATACGGCAGGTAAAACTTGTAAACCCCGGGGTTACCATGGAGGTTCTTATTCCCGATTTCCGGGGAGATACTGATTTAACAGATAAAATCATTAATGAAAAACCGGAAGTCATCTCGCACAACCTGGAAACCGTCAGGCGGCTTACCCCGCATATCCGTTCCAGAGCTGATTATGATACCAGCCTGAAAGTGCTGGATTATATTTCTTCCTCGGGTATAGTTGCCAAGTCAGGCTTAATGCTGGGACTGGGAGAAAAAGTTGATGAAATTAAAGAAGCTATGGATGACCTGAGAAAGGCAGGCGTGTCGGTCTTAACACTTGGTCAGTACCTCCAGCCGTCAGGGTTGCATCATGAAGTAGTTGAGTACATTCACCCTGATATTTTTGATCAGTTAAGAACTATTGGAATGGAAAAAGGCTTCTCATTTGTGGAAAGCGGACCTCTTGTAAGATCGTCATACCATGCGGAGAGGCATGTCTTATCCTCCTGAGCCGGGTAATGGATTCTTACAAAAGGGATCACGCTATCACGGGATCACGGACAAGTGGTTACGTGGATAAGTGGATGAGTGGTTGAGTAAGTGAGTAAGTGAGTAAGTGAGTAAGTGAGTAATTGAGTAATTGAGTAAGTGAGTAATTGAGTAATTGAGTATTTGAGTATTTGAGTATTTGAGTATTTGAGTAATAGGTTGCAGTGTGCCCTGCCCCGGAGGGGCAACAATTAAATAGCCAGGGGTGACAACCCCTGGAAAAATGACGGAATGTGAATCCGCCGAACAGACCCCTGCTCTTAATATCGATAGGTTTTTTGAGGCGGAAAAGGGAAAATTAATTTAAGGAACAGTAATTAAAAACACATTATAGTATTACCAAAAAAATGTAAACTTTTTTTAGGACGATACAGTTGCCAGTAATAATCTATATTGGATTAATTATTTAACCTGGTTGTGAAAGTGCTTTGAAAACTACTAAAAACCTACCCGTGATCCCGTGATAGCGTGATCCCGTGATCCCTATAATACCTCTCGCACCTCGGAAAGAAGAAATCACATTCTCTTACCGCATTTTCATCCGAATCGGATCCGTGTACTGCATTTTTCTGAACGGACTCGGCAAACAGCTTCCGGATGGTGCCTTCCTCTGCTTTGGATGGATCCGTATTACCGATAAGCTTTCTGTAATCTTCAACGGCATTATCCTTTTCGAGGATTGCAATTACAATAGGACCGGATGTCATAAACTTAATCAGTCCTTCGTAAAACGGTTTTCCCTTATGAATTTCATAAAACTCTTCAGCAAGCTGTTGTGTTAACCGGGTCATCTTCATGGAAGCAATATGAAATCCATGTTCGTTTATTATTTTAAGAATAGGACCAATGTGCTCATGAGCCACCGCTCCCGGCTTGATAATAGTGAATGTTAATCTTCCTTCCATTTTATAAGAATTTTAAGTAGTGTTAACAATTATGAGTCTGGTCTAAAAAGTCAGATATTCTTTCAGGAAAAACCTTATATTATTGATATTCAGATCAATAATAAATTTACTAAAAATTATACAATATTCTATCAATCAGCAAATTAACTTTATAAACTTTCTACTTTCAGACTTTATAAACTGGACTCAATTATGAATTTCCAACTAAAATATATATTTTACATAAATAAACCACTTGTATGAGTTGAATTTTATGAATTAATTTGTATGTATCAAAATAAAAGGGGGGCTACGGGAGGAAAATTCTTCCTCTGTGTCTCTTTGTGTTGCAAATTTTATTTCACAGAGTGACACAGAGGAGACACAGAGAGACACAGTGCCTGCGCTGAAGCTTCAGCGTAAGCGTAGAGAGACACAGAGATTTTCGGGAGAGTTTTAAGAGAGTAACAGGGAAAAATGTTATCTCGCAAAGCTTTTATATTTAAGTATATACGATATATGTATTGGAAAAAGAAATATATTTATCTGATGATTCTGCTCGTTGTGCCGGGCACATTATTTCTTTTTTCCATACCCCGGGATATGTTTAATGATCCTTTATCCACAGTGGTTTTGAGTTCAGACAATGAGCTTCTGGGAGCAAAGATTGCCACCGACGGCCAGTGGAGGTTTCCGGAAATCGACAGTATCCCGGAGAAGTTCAGGACATGTATAATAGCATTTGAAGATCGTTATTTTTATAAACATCCCGGGTTTAATCCCTTTTCTCTCATCCGCGCCGCGCTCTCGAATATAAAGGCAGGAAAGATTGTTAGCGGGGGAAGTACCCTTACTATGCAGACCGTTAGACTTTCCCGCAAAAACAAACCCAGGACGGTACCGGAAAAGCTCCTGGAGATATACCTGTCTCTTTGCCTGGAAACCAAATACTCAAAAGACAAGATACTTAAACTCTATGCATCACATGCCCCCTTCGGAGGTAATGTGGTGGGACTTGAGGCGGCTGCCTGGAGGTATTATAATTGTGATCCATGGACTTTGTCGTGGGCTGAGACTGCTGCTCTGGCTGTTCTTCCCAATGCGCCTTCACTGGTTCATCCCGGTAAGAACAGGGAGGTGTTGATGGAAAAACGGAACAGGTTGTTGTACCGGTTATTGTTGCGGGGGGAAATGGATTCCCTGACGTATTCACTTTCAATAACAGAATCTTTGCCTGATAAGCCTGTTGACCTGCCTCAGCTTGCACCGCATCTGCTGGAAAGGATATCCTTTGTGTCACCGGGATCAAAGGTGAAAACAACGTTGAACGCATTTTACCAGCAGAGGCTGAATGATGTTATCAACCGTCATAAGGAAAGACTGTATCCGAATCATATACGGAATGCCGCCTGTATCATCATGGAAACACTATCGGGAGAGGTGCTGGCATATGTTGGTAATATACGCAATAATGAGTATCCTGAATATGGAGGGGAGAATGATATGGTTATGGCAAACAGGAGTACAGGCAGTATTCTGAAGCCTTTTTTATTTGCATACATGCTTGACCGGGGTGAAATTCTTCCCGGCACGCTGATACCTGATATTCCCACTCGTTACAGGGACTTCAGTCCCAAAAATTTTGACCGGGGATACGATGGAGTTGTACCTGCAAAAAGAGCGCTGGAAAGATCACTCAATGTTCCTGCCGTACGGATGCTGAATGATTATGGAGTTGACAGGTTTTACCATGATTTACAACGGCTGGGATTTACAAGTCTTACACAGAATTCCGATCATTACGGATTAAGTTTAATACTTGGTGGTGCCGAAGCCAGCCTTTGGGAACTTTGCGGGGTATATGGCAGTATCGCCAGAGCATTGATACATTATACGGAAAGGGAAAGCAGGTATTTCCGTGACGACTACAGGAAACCTGTTTTTCTTTTTAATGAAAACCCAATGATTGCGGCTAACTCAGACCTGTCTGCCGGCAGTAAGTCTCGTAATAGTAAAAAAGACATCTCTGATGCTGAAGAACATGGGGTTTTAGGTGCCGGCGCTATATACCTGACCTTCAAATCGCTCCTGGAAGTCAACCGCCCGGAGACTGAGGCAGGATGGGAAAGCTTTCGTTCATCGGGCAGGGTTGCATGGAAAACGGGGACCAGTTTTGGTTTTCGTGATGCATGGGCTGTAGGAACAACACCTGATTTTGTGGTAGCTGTATGGGTGGGGAATGCTGACGGAGTTGGAAGACCCGGACTGACGGGAATCACGGCAGCAGCCCCGGTAATGTTTGAAGTTTTTAATTTACTTCCTCCAACCGGCTGGTTTGAAATTCCCTATGATGATATGGTAAAGGCTGATATATGTAAAAAAAGCGGTCACCGCCCTTCCATCGATTGCCAGGAAAGGGACTCTGTGTGGCTTACCCCGGCAGGACTCTTCTCGCCTGTATGCCCCTATCATAAATTAATTCATCTTTCCGAAGATAAAAAATTCAGGGTGAACGCCTCCTGCTACGACCCGCTCAGGATGGAACACACTGCATGGTTCATTCTTCCCCCTTTACAGGAATACTATTATAAGTCCCGTGATCCCGGCTACATGACTTTACTTCCCCTGTTAAATACCTGTAAAAATGAAGAAACCACTGAAAATATGCAGATGATATACCCGGAAAAAGGAGCTGTGGTGTATATTCCCTTTGAGTTACAGGGTGAAAGGGGAAGAATGGTCTGTGAAGCAGCTCATCGTTATCAGGGAAGTAGAATATTCTGGCATCTTGATGATGAATACCTGGGAACTACTGAGTATATTCATCAGATGGCAATAATGACAAACAAAGGAAAACATTTGTTAACTTTGGTGGATCAGGATGGAAACAGACTGAGTACGGGTTTTGAAGTGGTGGACAGGGAAGAGTAAAGGCTTAAAGAGGGAAATGACAGGGACAAAGGGGAAGAAAGTTACGTGGTTAAGTGGTTGAGTGGTTGAGTGAAGAAGAAGGGGATAAAGGGATGATTAATTGATTAATTGAGTAATTGAGTAATTGAGTAATCGAAGGGAACGGAATTCACTGTAGAGACGCACGGCTGTGCGTCTTTGAAAGAAAACCCCGGCAGGGGTATAAATATAAAAGCCAGGGGTGATAACCCCTGGTAAAATGACGGAATGAGAATCCTCCGTACAGACACAATATTTTGTATCTCAACAATGAAATTATATCTATAAGCTATGAATACTATTTTTCGTTCCCGTGGAATAATCGTTATTATTTTTACGGGTATGCTGTTAATGCTTAGTGAGTCTTGTAAAAATGAGTCTGATTATGAAATTAAACCCTTCAGCAAAAATTTCAGGTATTACGTTGAAACCCTTTCATCAGATGAGTTTGAAGGTCGTGCACCCCTGAGTAAAGGGTGTGTAGTGACCACGGAGTTTATTGAGAAGGAGTTCCGGCGAATAGGATTAAAACCTTATAAGGAAGACAGTTATCTCCAGCCTGTTCCGCTGGTGGAGATCACTGGTAGCAATTTCTCAGACCTCACTATAAGAAATAATAAGAGTAAAGAGATTCTTTTATTCGGCTATTTGGATGAAATGGTTGTGGGTACCACCCGACTGAAGGAAAAGATATCACTGGTGAACAGCGGGATGGTTTTTGCCGGATACGGCATTGTGGCTCCCGAATACGACTGGAACGATTATGAAGGTATAGATGTAAAGGGAAAGACGGTTGTGGTTCTTGTTAATGATCCCGGCTATTATACCGGTGATGAAAGTCTTTTCAGGGGAAAAGCCATGACCTACTATGGACGGTGGACATATAAATATGAGGAAGCTGCCAGACAGGGAGCTGCTGCTATACTCATTGTACATGAAACCGGTCCTGCCGGTTATGGCTGGAAGGTTGTAAGGAATTCATGGTCGGGTAAACAGTATGAGCTGGGAGGGGATAATGGTAAACCTTCCGTTGAAGTACAAGGCTGGATACATACAAGTACTGCAGAGATGTTGTTTGAAAAGGCCGGCATATCTTTGAAGGAAGCCAATGAAATGGCTTCCCGGAGAGGATTTAAACCGGTTGATATAGGAATGACAGCATCCCTGAGCTTTGATGTGGAATTTATGCATTCTGATTCTTACAATGTGATTGGATATATTGAGGGAAGAAAGTATCCTGATGAAGCTGTATTGTACATGGCCCACTGGGATCATCTGGGAAAAGCTGAAACACCGGAGGGTGTAGCCATATACAACGGGGCGATAGATAATGCCACCGGCACTGCGGCTATTATGGCCATAGCTGAAAAATTTGCCGGAAAGAAACCGGCGCCGGAAAGATCAGTGGTATTTATTGCACTTACAGCAGAGGAGTCAGGATTGCTTGGTTCGCTATATTATTCTCTTGATCCCCTGTTTCCTCCCGAAACTACTGCCGGAGGGATTAATATTGACGGACTAAATGTATATGGACCTACAGAGGACGTGTCGGTTGTAGGTTATAACATGTCTGAATTGCAGGATTACCTTTCACGCCATGCTGAAAAGCAGAACAGGATACTGATACCGGAAAAATACCCGGAGAGGGGCGGATTCTACCGGTCTGATCATTTTAACCTGGTACGTGTGGGTGTGCCCATGCTCTATGCAAACAGCGGAGAGGATTTTACCGGCAGGGATGAGGAATATGCAAAGATGATCAGGCAGGACCGTGAAGCGAGGTATCATTCCCCCGATGATGTAATAAATGATATGTGGGACTGGACAGGACTGGACCAGAACCTGTGGCTTTTTTATAATGTAGGCAAAGAGCTGGCTAACAGCAGGGAATGGCCGGAATGGAATGAAGACAGTGAATTCAGGGCTGTGCGGGAAGAAAGCGAGAACAAAAGAAGGAGGTAGAAAGATTTATTAGGGTGATCTTTGTGTTCCTTCGTGAATACCTTCGTGTCCTTTGTGGTTCAATACGTTAGAAGGTTAACCACAAAGGACACGAAGGTATTCACGAAGGAATGCTTATAGATTCATTAAGGTTTTATTACTTTCATCAGGCAAAGTTCAGGAATCGTTTTGTACATTTGAAACATAAAAGTATCAGTTATGAACTCAACCTCCAGACCTTCACTGTTTCCCCTTATCCTGCTGGTAACTTTCTTGTTTACTTTAACCGGATTTACTTACCTCTATTTCGGAACACAGGATGATGTAAAAGGGAAGTATTCGTACAGCGATTTTGAGGAGGCAAAAAAGTGCAGGGCCTGCCATACGGATATTTACGAACAATGGTCGCAGTCGATGATGGCCCAGGCTTTCACTCACCATTGGGATGAGATTGAGTATTTCGATCTTGCTGTAGCCCATGCAGAAAAGAAGCCGGAACTAAAGGATGCTGTGGATGGATGCAATGGCTGCCATACTCCGCTGGCCTATATGGCTGACAACCTGCCACCGCCAAGACCTGAGAAGGGAAGCCGGGCAAATGAGTCGGTTTCCTGTGAAGTATGCCACCTGATACAGGGAACAAAAGTTGATCCCCCTTACAACTACAGCTATATTATTGAGCCCGGAAATACCAAACAAAGTTCCAGGGGACAGGGAAATGATTCCCCCGCGCATAAGATTGTTTCCAATGATTTTTTCAGAACTACCGAATTTTGCGGAATATGCCACAATGAGAAAAGTCCTTTTGACGTGTGGGTAAAATCCACACAGCTGGAATGGAAGGAAGGACCCTATGCAGCCGAAGGGGTCAGGTGCCAGGATTGCCACATGCCCAAAGCTGAATATCAGACTGCACTGATGGGACAGACATACAATGATGCGCGGTTGCACCTCTTCCACGGAGCTCATGATCCGGGTAAGGTGCGGGGAACCGTTGAACTCAGGATACAACCGGATATACGGGAAGCTGAACCCGGTGAAAAAGTCGTGTTCACTGTTGCATTATTTAATCAGAAAACAGGTCATAAATTTCCGACAGGCTCGGTGGAAGACCGTATTCTCTGGTTGCACGTGGAAGCTACAGATGCGAAGGGGAATGTATATCACCTGCCGGTTGACAGAAAAGGGTTTGAAGGTGAAGAATTTACTATTGCTGCTGATGTTATGGCGTACCAGGATATGGGATTTCCATTGGGTATTGATGATTTTACAGGGGTTGAGCGCGACGGAGTTCCTGCAGGCAACAGAATATTCCGGATGCCGTATTTTGATCCAGAAGGAAGAATGACCATTATGCAATGGAATACGGCTTCACTCGGCGTAGATTACCGCATAGGGCCCAGGGAAACCAAAATTGAAACTTTTACTTTTACCCTTCCCTGGAATGTTGCTCCGGGAACTTTGGAAGTAAAGGCGGTACTGAATTATCAGCTGCTGGTAAAACCTGTGGCAGATTTCCTGAATGTTCCGGATGAGGAATCTGAAATTTTAGTGGTAAATGAACATTCAACGCAAATAAAAATTTTTGATTGATTTTTGAAATTATTAAGTTAACTTATATTCAATGAAAAAACCTTTCTTCCTTTTTATCAGCCTTCTTCTCCTGACATTCACTTTTTGTTTTCCCAAGAAAGAAGGCAAAGCCATTCCTGCATTTGGCCGGAAATACAGGATAAGCTGCCAGACCTGTCATTCTCCCGGAATGCCGAAACTCAAAGAGTTTGGTGACGAGTATGCCGGAAATGGTTTCAGACTGTCTGAATACGAATCTCCGAGATATTTCATGGAAACGGGTGACAGTAAGCTTTCACTTATCAGGGAATTCCCTCTGGCAATAAGGCTTGACGGTCACGTCACCTACAATTATGCCGATAAAGGTTCTTCAGATTTCGGAACGCCTTTTGGGTTAAAATTGCTTTCCGGAGGTGAACTATCGGAAAAGCTTTCCTACTATTTTTATTTTTATATTGACGAAAGGGGAGAGGTGGCCGGTGTTGAAGACGCTTTCCTCATGTATCACGATCTTTTTGGTGCCGGAATCAATATTTATGTCGGCCAGTTCCAGGTTTGTGATCCGCTGTTTAAAAGAGAACTCAGGCTGACACTCGAAGATTACCACATTTATACTGTTACTCCGGGAAATTCTACGATCTCCTTGAAATACGACAGGGGGATCATGGCTGAATATGGATTACCCACCGGAACAGACTTTGTGGCAATGGTAGTAAATGGTAATGGTATAGGTGAAGCTGGAGGTGATCTTCTTTTTGACAGGGACAAATACAAAAATTATCTTTTTAAAATTTCGCAGTCAGTTGGTGAGTACCTGGGTGTTGGTTTCTTCGGATATTTCGGAAAGGAAGAATTGGCTGCCACTGTAGGTCCTGTAGTTAACCGATCAGCATTCTACGGCCCTGATATCACTTTTTCCCTGGATGAAAAATTTGAACTTAACCTTCAGTATATGAGGCGTTTGGATTCAAAAGTCAGGGCATCAGGAATACTTATGCTTGATGACGTGTTAACTCACGGAGGCATTGCTGAGCTTTTGTACGCACCCAGAGGTGATATGAGTAACTGGTATTTCACGGGACTGGTAAACTGGATGGAATCAGATATCAGTGAGATGAACTATAAAACTGCCACCCTCCATACAGGTTATATGCTTCGGAGGAATGTAAGGCTGGTGGGGGAATATACCCGGCATTTCGGAAATGATAATTTCGGAAAGGCAAGTGTGGGGTTTGTTTCGGCGTTTTAGGCGGGGGTATGGTAAGTGGTTGAGTGGTTACGTGGTTACGTGGTTACGTGGTTGAGTGGTTGAGTGGTTGAGTGGATAAAACGGATTAATTGAGTAATTGAGTAATTGAGTAATTGAGTAATTGATTAATCGAGTATTTGAGTATATGAGTAATTGAGTATATGAGTAGAGGCGCACAGCTATGTGTTACACGAAGAAGTGACAATGTGACATAGTTAAGTGGTTACGTAGGGGCAAAGCTGTGTCTTTGCCCTTTTGAGGGATCACGGTATCTCCTCCTCCGCTATACTCCGGCGGATAAAACGGGATTAAGAGATAACCATTAACCCAATAACCCAATAACCCAATAACCCAATAACCCAATAACCCAATAACCCAATAACCCAATAACGAACTATTGTTACTTCTGCCCCTTCTTTAAAATAAAAACACCCGGCTCGTTACAGGACCCCATTTTCAAATTAAAACTTTTACAGATATAATCAATGGTGTCCTGGTGATAGAAAGAAACATGAGTTATATCCCTTGCATACCACCAGTTTTTAAAATCTTTCTCTCCTTTCCATAATTGTGTCATTAAAACAAGGATACCCTCCGGCATGAGCAGACCGGTTATCTGATCGAATTCCTTCCCCGGGTAAAAAAAATGTTCCGCACTTTCCACTATAAAAATGAAATCATACTGTTTATTTTTATTCAGTTCAGGGAAAAAGAAAGGATCGTAATTATCACAGGATATTCCATGTTTTTTCAGCAGGAGAGAAAGTGCCGGTATGTGCCCGCATCCGTAGTCAAGTCCTGAGGAACCGGGTTTAATGTATTTTAATGCCGGTTTTATGGCTTTATTAAGGAATTCATCGTATTCCGGATCATTAAAATTGTTCTGATGTTTCAGGTACCGGTTTTTTTCTTCTTCAGGGGAAGGGTGAAATTTGCTAAGGATGAAAATTAAACGGCAGGTACCGCATTCAAGGAAGATGCGTTTACCGGGACCTTCTGCCTGAGTGATTCTATGGGTTTCTGAACATAAGGGGCAAATTTGCAGGTGTGTATCCAATTCCGGAAGGTATAACAGTTTAAATTCAGGAATATTCAGGGGTATTATTGCAATTTACTAAAGTTTGAGGGTCTTTTTATTTGGATTATATCAGTCGTCTGACTTTCACAGCAACCAGCCCTCTTTTCCCTTTCTGAGCTTCAAAAGTCACCTTATCATTTTCATTTACAGGCTCTTCGAATCCGCTGAGGTGAACGAAAATACTTTCCTGGGTTTGATCGTCCTTAATGAATCCATATGCTTTGGATTCATTGTAAAAAGTCAATCTGCCTGTTCTGATCACATCAGCAGGGTCAGGAGCAGTTTGTCTTTGGATACCAATCTCAATATCTTCTGATTTAATTTCTTCTACATGGTCAGGATCCGGAGGAGTGGAAGTTATGTTTCCCATCGCATCAACATATGCGATCATTTCATCGAAACTTTTAGGCTTTTCTTTAACCGCCCTGCGCTCTTCTTTTCCCTTGTTTTTTTTAAGTTTTTTCTGAATTCTTTTCTTTTCTTTTTCTTTTTTGTTATAGGATTCCTGTGATTTCGCCATTCTTATCTTTAATGTTAAGGTTTTAATTATTATGTTATTTATTAAGCTTAAGGAAATTTGTAATTTTCCTCAGGTTCAAAGATAACATAAAAGTTTATACTCATCTTTGAAAATACAATAACAATTTTTAAATCTGAATTCTTCCAATTAATAACTTACACCACTGCTTTGCCATGTAACCTTTTTGGGTATATTGGCAACAGTCTTGTTGTAATTTCCCGGTGAACAGAGAAATGCGCCGTCAAAGTACAAAGAATCTGTTTCCATGTCTTCTATCTGTTTTGCCGCTGGTAATTCTTTTATGTATATTTGAACCGGCAGGGATTGGCCGTCTTTCCGGATTAAATTTATAAAAGTCCGGACTGAAACTTCCTCATTTTTTTGTTTGATTATATTATTATCATGGAACATTTGCATGTTTTGCGATAAGTGATTTGAGTCTAAATAATGAAGAATAAAGCTCAGGAAAATATACATTCCTCAGATATTGTTATTTGGAATGAGTTACGTCAGGGCAATGAAATTGCCTTTCGTGATATTTACAAACGCCATGTGAATCTTCTTTACAATTACGGGTTTAAATTTACCTCAGACAAGCAAATTACAGAGGATTGTATACAGGAAGTCTTCGTGGATATTTTCAGAAACCGGAAAAATCTCAGTCCTACAGATAATATTAAACTCTATCTTTTTAAAGCCCTACGTCGCAGAATCTTCAAAGAAATTAAAAAAAGAAAGATTACCCTTATTCAGGATGACATTGAAGTGTCTTTTGAACCTGCATATATGGAAAATGAATTTGACGGAGTAAATAAACTGTTAAAATATCTTCAGCACCTCCCTCCGCGTCAGAAAGAAGTGATATTCCTGAGGTTTTATGAAGAAATGGAATATAAGGAAATCTGCCAGGTTATGGATATGAATTACCAGTCGGTAAGGAATCTTATGCATCGGGCAATGCAATCGCTGAGGGAAAAAGCAGAGAGAGAAAAGTAAGGTTGCCTACACAATTATTTGATTATTTCTATATTTTTAAAAGAAAAATCACTTCACTGAGTACAAAATCATTTTAATTTTCCTTATATAAGTATATGAAAAAGTTTCAAGATTACACATTCGAAGATTTTGTCAATGACAGATCTTTTGTGAAATGGGTGCTGAATCCCTCTCCGGCTACCAATCATTTCTGGTATGGTTTTATTGAGAGATATCCTGAAAAGAAGGATGATATCAGGATTGCTTCTAAAATTATTACTAGTTCTGCTTCAGAAAATAATTATCTGTCCGATAAGGAGGTTGATGAGCTTTGGGTGCGAATCAGGAAAACTTCCGGGTCACACAGACATAATTACCGGATCATTGCATACACTTCTATTGCTGCAACATTTCTGTTATTACTTGGTTTCGGGTTGTGGTATTTTGAATTTAGGGATAAAGTTCCCCGTTTTGTTGATTATAAGCAGATTCAAATCCCGGAGATTATTGATAACCAGGTACAACTTGTATTATCTGATGATTCGAAAATTTACCTTGATGATAATGAGTCCACATTAATGTACCGTAATGATGGGAAATTGCAAACTAACGTTCAGGAAATCAGTGTTAAGGAACCTGAAGCATACGTAAAGGGGAAAGATAAAGATCTTAAAATTGCAATGAATCAGATCATTGTCCCAAATGGTAAGCGTTCCAGTATAGTTTTTTCGGATGGCACTAAATTATGGCTGAATTCAGGAAGCAGGGCAATTTATCCGGTAAATTTTGCAGGAAACAGGCGTGAAATATTTCTGGAAGGGGAAGCTTTCCTTGAAGTTGCTTCTGATAAAACTATGCCCTTTATTGTTAAAACGGATATTATGGAAGTGCAGGTTCTTGGAACGAGCTTTAATATTAAGGTCTATCCTGATGAACAGGAAGCATCCGTTGTTCTTGTTGAAGGTGTGGTAAATGTTAAGGCTGGACGTGGGAAAGAGAAACAAATGCTTCCGGATCAGTTATTATCTTTTTCTTCAGTTACGGGTATGACAGAGATAAAGGAAAATGTTAATATTCTTGAACATATAGGCTGGAAGTACGGGTGGCTTCTATGTAACAGCGAAAGTCTCGGTTCAGTTTTCACGAAGCTTTCAAGGTATTATAATGTTAATATTGAAGTTGACAATCCTGACATACGTTCATTTAAAATAAACGGAAAACTGGATCTTAAGGAGGAACTTAACGAAGTGATGAGAGCTGTGTCAATCGCAGGGTCTTTTGCTTACACTATTGAAAATGATAAGGTTTTAATAAGTGGAAAATCAAAAAGAAAACAAAATAATATATAAAGTATAAAGTAATAAAAAACATCAATTTGGAAGGATAACATTTCATTGAAACAAAAAAGTGGCCGGACAATACCCACATATTGACCGGCCTGGTTTAGTGATCTTTATAACTGGGTAAAAACCAAAAAAACCATACAAATATATGAAAAAAAGTACGTTTCGTATTCTTTGTCTTTTTGGATATGGGTTAATCACGCTAAGAATGAAAATTTCTGCTTTAATAGCATTCTTTGGGATACTATCTTTAAGTGCAAGCGATTTATATTCCCAGAACACTAAATTTAATCTGAATAATCACAAGTCCACTATAAGAAATTTAATTATAACTATTGAAGAATCAAGTGATTTTATTTTCATTTATCCTGATGATATTGCAGGCCTTGACAAAGAAATTAGAATCCACGGGAAAGAATTAACGCTTGACAAAATACTTGATTATATTTTAAAGGATACTGACATTACTTATGAGATAATTGAACGTCAGATAATATTGACTCAAAAACCGCTTTCCCCTCCTTCTATCCCCGTGATCTCTTTACCGGTTAGTTCTCAGACAGGCACTGGGAGTATCAGAGGGAAAATTACTGATGAAAAAGGTTTCCCAATGATTGGAGCCACGATCATTGTAGATCAGACGACTACAGGTACTATTGCGGATGCAAATGGGAATTATCAGTTATTGGCTGTTCCTGCAGGTAAACGTACGATTAAATACTCATTTGTCGGATACAATACAGAATCCAGGGAAATTGAACTGGAAAGAGGTGATGTAATAATAATTGACATTAAAATGACCATGTCTCAGGTGGAAATACTTGAGGTGGTGGCTTACGGTCAGGCAAGAGGTCAAATAGCAGCAATTAATCAGCAGTTAAATGCTACAGGTATCACCAATGTTCTTTCGGCGGAAAGATTACAAGAGTTGCCCGATGTAAATGTTGCTGAGGCTATTGGTCGGCTTCCAGGGCTGATGGTAGAAAGGAACCGTGGCGAAGGTCAAAAAATTATTATTCGCGGACTGGAACCAAAATATAATTCTGTTTCCATAGGCGGGAATATGGTGCCTGCTACAGCATTGGACGACAGAAGCACCGACCTTAATATGATTTCTCCCGATATTCTGGGAGGTGTTGAGGTCCAAAAGGCAAATACTGCCGATAAAGATGCTGACGGACTTGGGGGAACTGTAAATCTGATAATAAGGGAAGCTCCATCAGGTTTTAGGATGAACACATCCATACTTTCCGGCTATAGTGGGCATTCGAAATCTATTAGCAATTACCGTGCTAATTTTTATGCAAGTAACAGGTTTTTTAATGATAAACTTGGTATAATGGTTACAGGTAACGGAGATATTGCCGAAAGAAATTCTGATCGTTTCAGGGTGGATTACTATGTTCAGGGAATCCCGGTTGCAGAAGAAGATTATGTAAAGCCATGGATTACCAATGCCAACCTGGAGGTAAATATTGAAAATCGTTCACGTGCCGGAGGAAGCCTGCTAATTGACTGGAATCCAAATTCTTCTACTACTATTAAATCCAATAATTTTATAGGATATCTTGACCGACATATATATGACAGGGTTAAACAGTTACAACTGCTGGAAAATTATATCAATTTATATCACTATCATGACAATATTACACAAATACTTCATTCTCATTCCATAGAAGGTAAAAATATTTTATTTGGTTCGGTACTTGACTGGGGAGGTTCATATTCTAATTCTATCAATAATAAACCCTATGGACATAGAATTCAGTTCAGGAAATTATCCGCTTTTAACGGGTATTCCCTTGGGCAATCCTTTGATGTTGAACCTCCTGAATTGATTGGCAATCCTGAGTATATTAATGATTTTGTAGATCAATTTTATCTTTATAATGGAGCTTTTTTAACTTATAAAGCCAGGGAAGCAGAGAGTGGTCTTTTCCTTAATTGGAAAACTCCTTTCAGGATTGGTAATTTCATTTCAGGATATGTTAAAGTCGGAGCTAAATACAGGGAAAAAAACAGAGAAAGATTAAATGTCCGTAATAACAATAGATTCGATGGGCCTGGCGGTGTAAATGATTTTATGAAAGTGTACCCTGATTTTATTCTTACTACGGAAGGACATATAGGTAAAATATCTATTCTAAATTTTCTGGATACCCAATATAAAGCTGGTGACTTTCTGAATAATCAATATGAATATCTTAAAGTAACAGAAGTGCTTGACAGGGATTTGATTTCCAGAATGTATGATGAGTATTTTAAAGATTTCTATCCCTTTATTCCTGCCGGAGCCAAGGATGATTATAATACAGATGAATCGGTACTTGCATATTATGCGATGTCGGAGATTAAACTAGGCAAATATTTAACTTTTATCCCGGGAATCAGATATGAAAAAACTGATATTGAATACAGAGCATATATTGCTGATGAACTTCCTGCTTCCGAAGCAATTCCCCTTGATGTTCAATTTCGTGATACCACCGCAACAAATAGCTATGAGAATTTCCTCCCTCAGATACATCTTAAAATCAAACCAACTGATTGGTTTGATATCAGACTGGCATATACCAATACATTATCCAGGCCGGATTACAACCAATTGGCTCCCAAGAAATTAATTAATTTACAGGATCGTTATATAAAATTAGGTAATACAAAATTAAATCCTTCTCTATCAAAAAATTATGATGTTATTCTGACTTTTTATAAGCAGAAATTGGGTCTGCTGACACTGGGTGCTTTTTATAAAGAAATAGATGGATTTCTCTGGAACAGATCAGCACTGGTTATTGCAGGCACAAGAACTGATCCGGAAGTTTTGGGCTTGACCAGAAGTACACTCGGATTTGAAGTCAGATACCCCTTAAATAATGAAAATCTGTCCACCATTAAAGGTTTTGAGTTTGATCTGCAGGCTAACCTTTATTTTCTTCCTGTTAAAGGATTTGTTCTTAATATGAATCTTACTTTGATGGAATCTCAAACAGGGTATTCTGAAACTTTGATTATAAGAAAGGCAAATCCTGACTTTGGAATTGTACCCGGAGCTCCCAGAGCTATTTTTGTCAACCAGGACACAGCCTATATTGACAGGTTGCTTAAACAACCCAGCTATCTTGCTAATATAGGTCTTGGTTACGATAATAAGGATATCGGACTCTCTGTAAGACTATCTTTTAATTACCAGGACGATATACTTATTAGTGAACAGAGAAGACCGGACGGAGCTGACAGGGAAGGAACCCTGGAATTTTACCGATGGGATTTCCAGGTTAACCAGAGAATTACTAAAAAGTTAAGTTTTAACGGGAATATTGCCAATATCTTTAATCAACCTGACCGTTCAGTAAGGCTAATTACAGGATACCTGAGAGATCTTGAGTATTATGGTTCTTTGGCCCAGTTTGGTCTGAAATATACTTTTTTCTGATCCATTAATCATATTCAAATAATTAAAAATATAAACTTTTGAAGCTCACGTTTTATTCATCATTTCCTGATATAATGGTTATAATAATTCAATCACTTTATTGTTAAACTAAAAAGTAATGCTTATGAAAAAGATTTTTTTTACTTTATTATTTATCGGAATATTATTTTATAGTATACCGATTTTCGGGCAAAAAACTGTTGTCGTTGTTGAGCCCGATGCCGGCCTTGATGTTGGCGCATTAAATAATGCAATTAATACAGCAGAAGATCCTGGCAATAAGATCTTTGAGCTCCGAAGAGATGGTGTGTATTATTTAAATGGTGCAATATCACATAGTGGTTATACACTACACATAAGGGCTGAGGAAGGTTCCGGTACCCGTCCTGTACTTCAGCCCGCGGTTGATGAGAATGGAGCCTCATCTAATCATTTTAACCCTGGGGGGCCACTTATCCTTGAAGGTCTTCATATTCATGGTATCAACGAGTTGGGAGCATTAGTCAACAGGTTGATCATCGTAAGCGGTGTTGAAAACAGGATTACTGTTGATGATTGTTATGTGGATTACGCCGATCAGGTATTTATTCGGTTGACTTCCACCATGGCTGATGTATCTATTTCAAACTCAATTATCAGAAACCTTTTCAGACCTGAAAATACTGATAACGGACGTGTTATTGACACCCGTGGTAACGTAACGGACACTCTGTCGCTTGTTAACTCAACCTTTTACAATAACGCGGCAACAATTGTTTCTACCGGAGCCGGAATGGTTACTTACATCAACATGGATCACAATACATTCTTCCAGTTTGGTCTAAAGTATAATCTTAACCTTCGCCTTACATACAAAGCCGATATTACCAATAATATATTATATAATTTCGGGTACCGTGCCAATAATTATTCGCACCAGCCTCTTTTTTCAATAGATTCTATGTTTACTATCGGTGAATATAATGATGCAGGCAGGTATTTTAACTTGAGTAACAATAATTGGTACATTGATCCGGTAATTGGAGAGATTATTGATGATTATGGACCCCAGGACCTGGTAAGATATGCAGAATGGGATACAGAGAAAGAGTACCCGATTCCATGGAAATGGGTTCTTCGTACTGATCTTTTTGCCAATCAGTCAATACTTGATACGGCTACTGTAACATTACCACCAAATTTTATTCGGTTTATTGAGAATGGGCAGGTTGATACTTCAAATATTTTCAGGGAAAAGTTATATTTCACCAATGCGCCACCTCTGAATCTTGATTACTGGAAATTTTATGTAGAAAATAATTTTGAGGTAGGATCACTAAATCCTCCAAGTCCGTTTGCTGATGAAGATTCGCTGGTTCTGGGTGAAGTTACAACAGGTGCATATGATTTCAGCTATAATGATAATTCCAGATCCGCTACATCTGCCACAGGTGGCCTCCCATTAGGTGATCCAAGATGGGTTCCCTATACAACTGTATCAACAAAAGATATGGGTGTAAACTCAACCTCTTCAGGAAGAATATATCCTAATCCGTTTGCTGATAATGTTATATTTGAATTTAATGCCCAAAAGGCAGGTTCAGTCATATTTAAAGTGTACGACATGTTGGGAAAAGAAGTATTTTCTCTTACCGAAAATATTAATCCCGGAAATAACAATATACCAGTCAATTTTTGTAATAATCTGAAAGATGGAATCTACCTTTACTCTGTTCATTATGTATCAAATGGAACTTTTACCAGTATAGCAACAGGAAAAATGGTTAAAAGATAGGATCTGCCAAATTTTTTAACGGTAATTGAAATAAAGATAATTTCTGACCTTGGGGCTGTCTGATAAGGTTTCTAACCACGATTGGAATCGTTATGGTTAAATATATTTTTACTTATTAGATAGCCCCAATGGTTTTTATATAACCAAATCTGAAATAACGAATTTTATACAATTTCCAGGACAACATCAATACAGTATTATATATTTTTTCACGCTATTCTTGCTCCACTATGTTTATTTCTGAACCAATATTTGTATCCTAACAAAGTTCCGTGAAAGATTGTTTTATTAAAATTAATGAAATGAAAATTTACTATTTATTATTCATTATAATATTATATCCCTGCAGATTTGTCAATTGCCAGTTTAATGCCCCATTTCAAATAAATCTCGAAACTTCCTCCTGGGTGAAAGAAAATTTTGCTAAAAACAAAATACCGCCTTTTACATTTTTTTACGGAGGGAAAAATTCTGATTCTTTCATTACAAACTGGAAGTATGAAGTAGAAAGAAAAATTTCGGCAGATCAGAATATCAATGAATTTGTATACACTTATTCAGATGAAGAAACCGGTCTTGAAGTTAGGTGTTTTGTTACTTATTTTAATGATTTTCCTGCTGTGGAATGGGTGTTGAAATTTTCAAATCATTTAAATGTAAATACACCTCTTATCGAAAAAGTAAATGTAATAGATCATATTTTTTCATATAATAAAGCCAGTGCTTTTATTCTACATCATGCAAAAGGATGTACATCAGAACGCAGCGATTTCAGGCCATTTGATGAAAAACTGGAGATAGGGAAAAGCATCTACATGACTCCTGACGGAGGCCGATCATCCGGTGGTATCCTGGCTTTTCCTTTTTTTAATATAGAAAGTACTGCCAATAATGAAGGAGTGATGGTTGCAGTTGGATGGACAGGGAAGTGGTATGCCGATATTCAGCAGAAAGATGAAAAATCAGTAGTGCTAAGATCTGGAATGGAAAGAATGCAACTGTTCCTGTATCCCGGAGAGGAAATTCGTACGCCAAAAATCTGCTTACTTTTCTGGAAAGGTGAAGACAGGATGACCGGGCATAATCAGTTTCGCAAGTTTATCCTTGCTCATCACACACGGAAGATAGATGGTAAATTTGGCGAATTACCTTTGTCAGCAGCTCTCTCAAGAGGAGGGCCTAAGCCTTGTAGTGAATTTACATGCCTGACGGAAACTCACGCTATTGCAACGATTGAACGTTTTAAACAATTCAATATTTTACCTGAAGTATTCTGGATCGACGCAGGATGGTACCCATGTAATGGGAAATGGGGCAATGTAGGCAGTTGGGTTGTGAATAAAGAAAATTTCCCCAATGGACTGAAATCGGTTTCTGATGCGGCTCACAAGGTTGGATCTAAATTTCTTCTATGGTTTGAACCAGAACGTGTAACCGAGGGAAGTCAGATATATAATGCTCACCCTGAGTGGATTGTGGAAATCCCATCTTCTTCTAAAAAATTATTATATCTTGGTAATAAAGATGCACTTATTTGGTTAACTAACCATATTTCAGAGATGATTGTCAGTGAAGGGATTGATATATACCGGCAGGATTTCAACATGGATCCTTATCCGTTCTGGGAAAAATTGGACAAGTCACAAAGGATCGGGATTTCTGAGATCAGGCATATAGAAGGATTGTATGAATTTTGGGACAGTTTGCTTGTGAGATTCCCTAATCTAATCATAGACAATTGTGCCAGCGGTGGACGTAGAATTGATCTGGAAACCATTTCACGAAGTTCCCCATTGTGGAGAACTGATTATCACGGCTATGAATATCCAAATGGTTCCCAGGATAATACATATGGACTAAATTTCTACCTGCCTTTGCATGGTACCGGGAACTGGTTCAGAAGTACTTACTTTTTCCGGTCTAATATGAGCAGTTCTATGCTCATTAACTGGAACATCAACAGTGATGATCACTCACAAACCGAAATGCAAAAGTATATTGAGGATTTTAAACGTTTACGACCTTTTTATTATGGAGATTACTATCCCTTGACAGGATTGACCGGTATACTCAAAGATAATTCATGGCTTGCCTACCAGTTGAATCGGCCGGAGGAAGGAGATGGAATAATACTGACATTTCGCCGGGAAGGAGATCTCAATGATATATTAAGAATTAACCCTAAAGGATTGGATAAAAATGCAATGTATGAATTATTCTATGAAGATTATGGGTTAAAAATCCATCATACGGGAGAAAAAATTATGGAAGGGCTTGATATTCATATTCCTTTGAACCCCTCTTCTTTATTGATATCTTATAAGAAGATTGGAAGTGTGAGTGGTTACAAAAAGGGAAACGGCACACAACAGGTGATATTTTAAATAATTTAAAGGCACAGGCTTGGGCAAAAGCAACCGGATTGAATTTCTCAGGCTTCGTTAATCAGGAAAAAAAATATCAAAACCGTAGAATCTTAGCAGACCCCTGCAAATCAGCCTTGTTCTACATGAGAAATTAGCCAAACTCGAGTAAATTGGTTGGTTTCTCTTTGAAACCAACCAATTTTATTTACTCCCTGATTTGATTTTCAAGATAATAATAAAACGAAAAACACAAAGGTGATAATAAGAAAATGGCCTATAGGTGAAGGAAACAGAAAAACAAACTTCCGATGGGTGATTGCTACCCTGTTATTTTATTCCACTACCATTGTTTATTTCGATCGGGTTATATTGGGAATACTGGCGCCGTACCTTACTGAAGAAATTGGTTGGAGTGAACAGGAGTATGGTTACGTTGTGTTCGCTTTTCAACTAACTTATGCGATTGGACCGTTGTTTATAGGTTATGTAATCGACCGTCTTGGCACAAGGTGGGGATTTTCCCTTGCAGTAATTGTTTGGTCCTTTGCCAGTCTGTCTCATTCGGCAGCTCGCAGTTGGGTTGGATTTGCTATTGCGCGTCTGGGTCTGGGGATCGGGCAGTCTGCAAATTTCCCGGCAAGTATTAAAACCGTTGCAGAGTGGTTTCCGCAGAAGGAACGGGCTTATGTTACCGGTGTGTTTAACGGAGGATCTAACATTGGGCAGGTATTAGCACCATTATTTATTCCTGTTGTGCTTTACTTTTTCGGGTCGTGGCGATATGTTTTTGTGTTGTCGCTTTTTTTAAGTACTATTTGGATAGTTTTATGGCTTATTTTTTTTAAGTCGTCTCAGAAAAACAGATTTGTCAATGCCGCAGAACAGGAATACATTCGCAGCGACAGCAGCGAATTCGAAAAAGTGAAATTACCATGGAAAAAGCTTGTGAGATACCGTCAGACATGGGTAGTAGCGCTGGGCAAATTGTTTGCCGACCCGGTTTGGTATTTCTATCTTTTCTGGGGTGCTAAGTTTTTAAATGCCCGTTTTGGTGTGGAACTGAAAGGTTTGGCGCTACCACTGGTTATTATTTATATGGTAGCATGGGTAGGCGGAATAGGCGGTGGCGCCGTTTCGTCATTATTGCTGAAGAAAGGAAAATCCACTAACTTTGCACGGAAGAGCACAATGCTCGGAACGGCCATACTGGTGTTGCCTGTAATGCTGGTTCCTTTTGTCAATTCACTGCCTGTTTGTGTGGGACTGATTGCCCTCGCTGCCGCTGCCCATAATTCATGGTCAGCCAATATTTTTACCGTAGCTTCTGATCTGTTTCCTAAAAAAATTATTGGTTCGGTAATCGGATTTTCAACAACTGTTAGCTCTTTCGCTGCAATGGGAACCGCCTTGCTCATCGGATATGTTTTAAATGAATCGGGGGTCGAAGGATATGTATTCCCGTTTGTAATTGCTGCATTCGGTTATCTGGCAGGGATACTGGTTATCCATCTTCTTGCACCCGGAATGAAATCTGTATCAATTGATAAATAATAAGTTATGGATTCAAGAGAGCGGATTTTAAAAACATTAAAACATGAGGAGCCGGATCGGATTCCTTTCGATCTGGCAGGTACTATCTGGACAGGAATCAGCAACACAGCATATCAAAATTTGCGAAAATATCTGGAAATGGAGCCGGAAGAACCGGTTTGGTCGGATGTTATTCAACAAATAGTGATTCCTTCAGACGAAATTTTAAACCGGTTGAATGTGGATACACGAGGACTTTTCCCATTGACCAGCCACAATTGGGATGTCTGGTCAAAACTGAAAGACAGAAATAATTATTGGGAATATATCGATGAATGGGGATTTACCCACCATTTCCCTAAAAATGGTTACTGGTTTTCCCTGGTAGAACACCCAATGCAAGAAATGGATTTTGAAGATGAAGTAATTATAGATAATTATAGCTGGCCTGATGCTGACAATAAACAGCGTTTTAAAAACTTACGTGAAAAAGCTATTCAGTTTCGGAATCAGAATAAGATTGTGATGATAAAAGGATTATGTGCCGGGTTGTTTGAGATGCACCAGCGACTGCGCAGAATGGAAAACGCCATGCTCGCTCCATTCCTGTTCCCGGTGAATTCCGATAAACTGGTTGGGAAACTGGCTGATTTGAAAATCGAATTCTGGGATGCTTGCCTCGATGAAACAGCTGATGTAGTGGATATTGCGGGTGAAGGTGACGACTATGGTACCCAGCAATCTCAACTTATCAGCCCTGATCAGTTCAGGAAATATTACAAGTACCACTTTTCCAGGGTGTTGTTTTTCATAAAGAAAAAGTCTCCGCATCTAAAGATCATATTTCATTCCTGCGGAAATGTACGACCGATTATACCGGACCTTATTGAAATGGGCGTAGACATCCTGAATCCCGTTCATATTAATGCCGAAGGAATGGAACCGTTACAACTGAAAAAGGATTTTGGGGATTCTATTGTTTTCTGGGGCGGGGGAGTGGATACCCAAAAAGTGTTACCTTCCGGGACAGTTCAGGAAGTTAAAGAGAATATTCTTCAGAATATTAATGCGCTGGCACCCGGCGGAGGTTTCGTTTTTAACACGGTACATAATATTCAGGCTGAAGTTCCGCCTGAAAATATTATGGTTATGTGGAGAACACTTATGGAATTTGGAAAATATTAATAAACAGGCAGATATTTTTACATTGAAATATATATAGAAACATTAAAATCAAACCAACGATGGAAAGAAGAGAATTTATTCAAAAATCAGCAAAAAGTACCATAACAATGGAAACGCCACCGCTTATTTTTTCAAATTCCAACTGGAAGGGTGCCAACGATAGGGTGAATGTGGCGGTTATCGGTATAAGGGGAATGGGTCAGTCGCATATCCAGGCATATCAGCAACTGGAAAATGTGGAAGTGACTGCTTTATGTGATGTGGACGAAAACCTTTTTGCTGAACATGTTAAAAAGCATTTTACTGACAAAGGTTTACGTGAGCCCGGCGAATCAGGTAAAGGGGAGGGAAACCATTATCAAAACTTTATTGATGCAATTAGGGCAAACGATCCTGGGCTATTAACAGCCCCTATTGAGGAAGGCTTCTATTCCTGTGTGTTGATCCACCTTGCCAACATTTCGTACCGGTTGGGACGAACACTCGATATAAATCCGGAAACTTTAGTTGTAATGAATGATGAAGAGGCAAACCGGATGTTTAAAAAGAAATACCGTGAACCTTATTCACTGCCTGTTAATATCTGAATTACAAAAACACGAATTAATAAAGAAAAAAATCGCTGCAACCCGGAATCTAAAAGTTAATATAAAATTGATATAGATTACAATAATAAATTTAGTTGGATTGCAAATTTATATTAATAATTAACAATATCATTTTGTTAACAATCAAACTAACACAGCATCATTGCTAACAACTATTAAGGATAATGCAAAAATGAAGATTTATAAGTTTTAAATAAATATGATAATGAGATTTGGAAATATGCTTAAAATTAGTCCACTCCAAAAACCAAAATATTCGGTTCAAATTTTTTTTACCCCTCTGCCGCTTAAAGGAGGAGAGCTTATTAATGAGCAATTTGCAAAGTCCCCTTTAGGGGATTTAGGGGTGAATTTACTTTTCGGAGTAGACTTAAAAATCAAATTATTTTTCTGTATTTTATCTCTCCTGATCACAAGTTGTACTAAACCTTCAAATACTTATGATATTGTAGTGTATGGAGGAACTTCAGCAGGAATATCTGCAGCAATACAAGCGGCCAGAATGAATAAAAGTGTTGTCATTATTGAACCAGGCACCAAACAACAACTTGGAGGTCTTACAACAGGTGGTTTAGGAAGAACTGATTTCGGTAACAAAAAGGTTATAGGTGGTATTTCCCTTGAATTTTACCAGGCATTATACCAATATTATCTGAATGACAGTAACTGGATATGGCAAAACCGTAATGATTACTTTGAAAATCAAACATATCATAAAGGCGCTACAAATCCTTCTGAAAAAAGTATGTGGTTTTTTGAACCCTCTGCTGCACGTAAAGTTTTTCAATACTGGATTGATAAATACAACATCCCTGTAGTCTTTGGTGAAAGAATTATCCGCCTTGGAGAAGGTCACACAACATCACAGGCCGGTGGATGGCACGCAGCTTTACCTGGTAATATTTCAGAGGGTGTAATAATGAAAAACAAGAAGATTGTCGAGATTATTATGGAATCAGGAACGCGCTTTCGTGGTAAATATTTCATAGATGCAACTTATGAAGGGGATTTAATGGCATGTTCAGGTGTTTCCTTTACAATTGGCAGGGAGGGAGAAGATGTTTATAATGAAACACTTAATGGAGTGAGGGCTGAAAAATCCATACCTGCGAAAGATATTCCGGGCTGGCAACACCATCAATTTGAGCAGGGAGTGGATCCTTATGTTATCACGGGGCATCCCGAATCAGGCCTTCTACCAATGATTGACCCGACAGGTCCTGGCAAGGAAGGGTCCTCAGATAACCGTATCCAGGCATATTGCTTTCGTATGTGCCTTACAGATAATCCTGAAAACCAGATATCTTTTATAAAACCCGAAGGATATAATGAAACTGATTATGAACTGTTACTGCGAAATTATGAAGCCGGGTTTTCACGTTTCCCATGGATAAATTCACCCATGCCAAACCGTAAAACTGATACCAACAATCAAAGCGCATTTTCTTCCGACTTTATTGGAGCAAATTACGGGTATCCGGAAGGTTCATACCAGGAACGTGAAGAAATAATTAAAGCACATCGCAGGTATCAACAAGGATTGATGTGGACACTGGCGAATCATCCCCGCGTACCTGCTATTATTCGCGATAGTATTGCTAAATGGGGAATGACGAGGGATGAGTTTATTGAAGGCTACGGTTGGCAGGATCAGCTTTATATCAGGGAAGCCCGGCGTATGATTTCTGACGTGGTAATAACACAACACCACTGCCAGGGAAGAGAGGTCTCTGAGAGAAGTATAGGATTAGGAGCTTATAATATGGATTCCCATCATACACAGCGCTACGTGGATGAGGGTGGTTTTGTGAAAAATGAAGGGGATATTCAGGTCCCTGTCTCAAAGCCCTATCCAATTGATTATGGATCAATTGTCCCTAAAGAAGATGAATGTATTAATTTGTTTGTCCCGGTATGCTTATCTTCTTCACATATTGCCTTTGGCTCAATAAGAATGGAACCTGTTTTTATGATCTTGGGGCAGTCAGCAGCAGTGGCTGCATCTATAGCTATAGATAAAAAATGTGCTGTGCAGAAAGTACCCTATGAAGAAATAAAAGCTTTACTTCTTAATGTGGGGCAAATACTTTACTTTAAAATGGTGTTACATAATTAATATAGAGTTAATTCAGGAAAGTCATTTTCCCCTGTCTGCCGACAGAGGGGCTTTCTACAGGTCGCTGATTTATAAGCGCTCCCTCTTTCAGGAGGATGGGGGGACTAAAAAAACAGTTTCCAACATTTTGGAGTGGACTCAATATTTAGAATTGACATAAAATAAAATTATATCGAACTCACATTAATTTATTATCATACTAATGCAAAGAAGGAACTTTATTAAAACATCAGCCGCAGGTTCAACGTTTTTAGCCGTAAATAACCTGTTTTTATTTCGACAATGCAAAGGACCTGAAATATTACCACAAAATAAAATAGATCCGATAGTTACAATATTATTCTTACCCAATCATGAGGATGAAATGCTTACTCAGATGATCGGGATGAAAACCAGGTTTGGACTTCGCAGATTTGGATTATTATTTCCTCATAAAAGCATTCGTTATACACGGTTTCCGGAACCGGAAGCCTACAGGAAATTTGGAGAACTATTACTACGTGTTAAAAATAAACTTACGCCGTATGATATCGAAACCGACTGGTGGTGCCATGTCACATTAAAATCGGGCAAAGATGGTCCCTGGCAGAATATCACAGGAATAGATGGTAGCATTTCTGCTATATCTTCCTGCCCGTTAGATAATGATTTCAGAGAAACATTCAGTGATAATTTTACAACTGTTGTAAAGATTGCCCGTCCATCAATGATTATAGTGGAGGATGATTTTCAATTAAGTAATCATGGAGCTGTACGTTTTGGATGTTTCTGCCCGTTGCACCTGGCAGAATATGCCAAAAGGCAGGGACATTATTATTCCAGGGAAGTGCTAATGCAAATATTCAGCAGGACAACACCTGAAAGTGTAAACTTGCGCCGTGCCTGGGCAGAACTGAGCCGTGATTCTCTTGTAGGTCTAGCTTCTTTTATCAGGGAAAAGGTGGATAGAATTGCACCTGAAACAAGAATTATGTTATGCCAACCCGGACCTGCTGATTTTGACGGTGATTTTACAGAGGCTGTCACGAAAGCATTTGCAGGGAAAACACGTCCTGCTGTGAGGCTTTATGGTTGTGATTATGCTTCCGATTCAGCAATCAAACTGCCCGTAACAATCTTTCATGCTTTATATAGTTCTCAACATCTGCCGGCTCATTTCGAACTTTTCCACGAGTCAGATGCATTCCCTCATATACGTTTCTTTATGTCGGCAAATAAATTGAAAAGTTTAATGACAGCTGCGTTTGCATATGGAATTGATGACTCTCTGCTATGGCCTCTACAGATGCTTGATAATCCCATGGAGGATGAAGACTACGTATCCATGTTTCATTCAGAAATAAAGCGTTTTGACGCTCTTAAAACTGCAGTAAAAGAATGCCGGGTAGAGGGATGTGAAATCCTTTATTATCCAGTTGAACGTTCGTTTCCCGGGGGAAACACCGGGTATTATGCCTGGGCTGAGGTAACCGGACGCCTTGGTATACCTCATACTTCGGCAGGTGGCAAAGTAAAACTGGTATCCGGAAATACAATTGAGGTTATGACTGATGAATGTATAACTGAGTTATTAAAAGGCAGTGTGTTCCTTGATGGAGAAGCCGCCCATTCATTATATATCAGGGGATTTGGTGAAATGATCGGATCGGAAGTATTTCCTGGCGAAACTCCGGATTTTTGTTTTGAAGGAATACGAAATTCAGCAGATTTTAAAAATATCAAAGGAACTTTAATTAAGAATTCACTATTTATAGGCCGGGTGGGATCAGAAGGCGGCTCATTCTTCCGTTTAAAACCTTTGAAGGGAGCTGAGATACTGACAGATTTCCTTAGCTTTGAGGAAGAACCGGTCATTCCGGGTATGATCCGCTTTGAGAATAAACTCGGAGGACGTGTGGCAATAACTGCCTTTGATTTTAAAAGCAATAACAGTTCATCTGCAATATTAAACTACAGGAAAAAAGAAATTATACGCCAGACAATTGAATGGTTAGGCCAGGAACCACTCCCTGTCTTTGTAAAAGATTCTCCAAATGTATTTTGTATTTTCAATCGTTCTGATTCAAACTCAGAGGCTGTTATTGTAATTATTAATTTATCTTCTGACCCTCTTGATTCACTTACTATTGATGTGGCTCCGGAATGGATCAACTCAAAATTCATGTTTCTGAACAGGGAGGGTAAATGGACTAATGTAAAAGTCGAGATACAGGATCGGACAATAAAATTGTGTACCATTTTTTCATTAATGGATCCGCTTATTTTTAAGTTTATTAAATGACTTCGTTTATGCCAAGTAAAATAAGCCGCAGATCATTTATGACTTCAGCATTCTTCGGTATGAGTGCAATTACATTAAGTAAAGAACTCTCCCCTTTAATTCCTGTTTCACAAATGGATGTATTAAAGAGTGGTGGAAAGAAACTACTTGCTACCACTGATTATTGGGACAATATCATCTGGAGTAAATTTCTTTTTGAACGTATTCATATCGACAATCTACATAAGTATTTGGTTTCTATAGGGGTTACGAGGCATCAATGGATGTATAATCCATCCTACACGTTTTATGATCCGGATTTCGTTGGATATGATCTTATTGCAGAAGTTATTAAATCAGCTCATGAACATGGACTTGAAATATTTGCTGTAATTAAACCATTCGAAGGCGGTGGTTCCGGAGGTTCATATCCACATTCACTTCCTTTTCCTGAGAATAAATGTGCCGTAAAGGATATGAGGGGAATTTTTCCTGTAGCCCGTCCTTTTGTCACAGCAAATCCTCATTTTTGTTTAAAACGACGACCCGGAACTTATGAAGTGAAAGGCAGAATATCAGCCATCAGATTAGTGAAAGGGGATAACAATCCTACACGTATTAAACTTAAGCATCTTACTATCCTGACAAGTAAACAAAACAACAGGTTTTCAAAATATGAAGGGCCTGTATCTTTTCGCGAATCGACTGAATGGCGTCCTACATATCCAAAAAGCCAGGAATGTCGTATCATTTATCTGGAAGACTTGCAAATACCTGAAGATCATAAGTATATACTTATTCGTTGCTCTTTGACTGACAATAATGGCGATTTTACAAATGAACGTGGAAATATTATTGAAATAATTTCAGATGATAACAATAAAATACCTTTCATTATTAGTACTGGCCGGGTAAAATATGAGCATCACCGTAGTGCATTTGATAATAATATGTATGAAGATAGTTTTCATTATTTCAATATTCCTGAAGTTAAAACCGAATTTAAAGATCCTGTCAGGGCGCAGAAACATTACAGGGATTTTTATAGTTTTAATGAGAATAAAAAAATTACTGCTCCTTATACACTGGACAGGGAAGGATATATAGCTATTGCTTTGGGAAAACCCGAATATATGTCAGGCAATCTCCATCCCATTTATCCTGAGGTACGTGCACATTGGTCAGACATAATCAGGTTCTGCCTTGACAGGGGTGTTGACGGTATCAATATCAGAACATCAAATCATACACAGTCACCTGAAGAGTGGGAGTACGGATTTAATGAACCGGTAATAAAAGCAGCAGGAGGTCAAACCGATTATCCGACCATCAGGCATATAAATGGGAATGCATATACTCAATTTTTGCGCGAAGCACGTGAGCTTGTAAAAAGTTATGGAAAATATCTTACTATTCACTTATATTCACAGATGATCATGCCGGACGACAGGAGTAATCATTTGAATTATATACCACCGAATTTTGAATGGCAATGGGAAACATGGGTGAAGGAAATTGCCGATGAGCTGGAATTCAGGGGGGCATGGACACTCCGCCCCTGGAACCTGCGGCAGTCATTGGAAGCTTTTAGCACTGTCACAAAAGCGGCTGGTAAACCTTTTTATTTCCAGGGTAATATGAAGGAACTGGGTTTCCAAAATCCAAACAAATATCTAGTTACCCGCAATGAACTTGAGATGGTTAAAAACAATCCGGAATGGAACGGTTTTGTTCTTTATGAAACTGCCAACTTCACACGGATGTATAAGGATGGAAGGTTGGAGGGAAGCCCTGAATTGGAGGAATTACTAAATGAATATTTTTAAAAATCGAATTGAAATTAACCTTATCTTCGCATATTAAAAAATGATTCTAAACAAAAGACTCTAAAAATGGTTAAGAAAAATAAAAAGATGAACCGGATTGTTTTTAATGCCCTCCTTGTAAGCGGCATATTTTTAATGCAGGGCTGTGGATTGCAGAAGAATAATGAATTCGTCATAGTTAATCCGTATGAAACATATAAACCCTATCCCTACAAAGCCTCCCTTCATAATCATACCGGCTATCACCCGGAATACACCCACGCAACCGAACCGGGTGTTAAACGTATGAAGGATCATCGTGATTATGAAACCACTCCTCCCTATGGCATCGTTGCGATCTCCGATCATGGCCGGATAACTACTCCTGATAATACTACCCCTCCTGTTATTAACGGTAATAGTAAATATCCATGGGGGGTGGATGATATCCTGTGGATCCCGGGGAATGAAAGCAATATAGGAAATGGTCTGAAAGGTGGTGTTAATGGACATTTTCTGCTGACAAATGTTTCACTGGAGCAGACAGACAAGTTGCACTGGTCCGTCAACGAAAATCCGGCTGCCGGAAGCGGATGGATTTATTCATCTGTTGAGATGCCTGCATCTGTTGAGTTAAGTTTTACCGGAACCGGGGTTAAATGGATCGCATGTAAGGATATGTACGGAGGGATAGCGAAAGTATATCTGAATGACTCCCTGGCAGGGGAGGCGAACCTGTATTCGCCATCCGAAATATGTAACCAGGTGGTTTTTTCTATAAAGGGTTTGGTAAATCAGGCATATACACTGAAAATTGTATACGACAGAAAAGGAAACAGTGATGCACGGTATATGGCAAAAATCAATGTAGACATGATAGCGGTTCAACAGCCTGATGGCAGTGAAACCGGATATGGGGCTGATCACCCTGAACTATTCTACAAACCTTATCAATATAAGCATACCATGCATCCCCGGGGAGAAGGGCGAGGCATTGAAGAAGGACTTAAAATGCTTTCGGAGGACGGGGTATTCATGACACTTCCCCATCCTAATTCCCGCCTTGAAACATCAGGTGAGCATGCAGGCACCCAGCTCTGGAATTCATCAGGATACACTTTCAGCGAACTGGACAGTATCTTTGGTAACAAAGAACAGGGAATTCCACCCCTTCAATATTTACCTCATGCTCTTGAAATCGGCAACAGGGGTTACGACTTTTCCGAACGTACGGCCTACACAAACGCGGAAGAAAAATGGGACTACCTGCTGAAACAGGGTTTTCGTGTTTTGGGGATCGCATCTGACGATACACACGGAAAAGTTCCGTTTGAAGGCTGGATCGTAGTCAATACGAATGCCAAAACCAGGTCTGATCTGACCATTGAGGATGTTATGGAAAGTTTGTTCAGTGGTAACTTCTATGCTTCGCAGGGACCAAACATGGGAATCAGCTTAAAAAGAAAGAATTTCACCATTACTACCGAACAGCCCTCTCTTATTGAGTTCATCGCCAACGGAGAAGTTGTTCACAGGGAAGAAAATGTAACCTCAGCAAGCTATAAAATACAGGGAGATGAAGTATATGTGCGCGGACGGGTTACCCGTGAGGATGAAAAATGGAGGGAAGTTGGGGGAGGAATAGGCAGAAAACGGTCGGCTTGGACAAATCCCATATATATCATAAGATGATAGCGTATCAAACACCCCTATTAGTCCTCCTGGTGGCAGTGTATTTTATCATTTCCTGATTACTTTATTTTATTGAGATGTAATGTTTTTGTATCTTGGTACATTATTAGTTGCTGACGGGTCTCTATAAGATGCCATAGTATTAAACCTCATTATATTTCATTATTAATTTTAAAATGAAACATTCAATTGACCGTAGAGATTTCATTACAACCTTCTTACTTGCCACTGGCGGAATAACTTCAGGTTTTAAGGGAGTCAGAGAATTTTCTTTTGCTCACTACCCTTTTATATCCGGACAAACCGGATCGCGGGCAAATGATCATTTAAAAATACTTTTCTTCGATAACCGTGAGGTGGAGATCCTTAGAAATTTCACACGGGAATTAAGAAGACCTGAGAAAGATAAAAGGAATCCGCTCTTTATAGCTGATGCACCTTGGGAAAATAATAATATGCAACTATATGGGAGCGTGATCAAAGTGCCCGGGAAACCTTTCCAGATGTGGTACAGCGTTATTCATAAACCCTGGAATATGTACCTCGCTTACGCTGAGAGTAAGGATGGAATTGTCTGGGAACGACCGCTTTTTGATATTTATAAATTCGGGGGAAATAAGACAAACATCATTTTTACTGAGAATCCTCATGGCCCGGCAATACTTTACGATGCGGATGATCCACGGGAAGACTGGCGATATAAAATGGTTGCAGGAGCCGGTTCAACAACAACAGATCATATTTGTGGGTACCATAGTGCAGATGGAATTCATTGGCTTCCCGCAAAAGATACTCCCATCCTTGCAACAAAACCGGATTGTCCTATGGGTTTCTTACGTATGCCAAACGGAAAATACGTGATATACCATAGATTTACAGGTTTCGGTCGCCGTGTCTTTCGAAGCGAATCGGCCGATTTTTGCAACTGGCCGGGCGAACCACGAATGGTTTTTGAACCTGATAGTAACGACCCCCCCCAGATCCAATTCTACGGTATGGGTTCGATCCCTTATGGCCCTTATGAGATAGGTACACTCTGGATATATAATACTGACCCGGAGGACAGGGGCAGGAAGAAAATGCATGGCTACCAGGAAGCTGAATTATCTTATGCCCGTTCCGGTTATGCATGGCACCGCGCTGCTCAGGGGAATGCTTTTATTCCTCATGGAGGGAAAGGAGAATGGGACAGAGGCAACCTTCAATGCGCTTCATCCCCGGTATTTCTCGATAATGAAATCCGATACTACTATATGGGAACGAACATGTTACACAGTAAGCATTGGGAACTTGAGCCACAAACAGCAGGTCTCGGCCTTGCTACTATCAAACCTGATCGTTTTGTTGCACTGAGGGCAGCAGATAAACCAGCAGAGCTAATGACCTATGGACTGGAGCTTCCTTCAAACAATGTCTTTGTGAATGCTGCTACAGAGAAAAACGGGTGGATACGCCTTGAGATTCTGGATGAAGATGGAACACCAGTTAAGGGTTTTAGTGAAGCTGATTGTAAACCTGTTTCCGGCGATTCTATCAAACATGCAGTGCATTGGAGAGGTGCTGATGCCGGTATAAAAATTACTGAAAAGCAGATAAGGATCCGCCTGTTGGCTCAAAATGCCGATGTGTTTTCCATATACAGTTGTGAATCGGATAATCCGCCGCCGTATTACAGGTTCAGGGATAGCCAGCGGTGGTAGGAATACGAAGAGAATTATATCACACCGGTAGTATATACAGGACAAATATCCTGGCAGCTTCATTTGAATAATTTCGTGGCACATGCGGAATGGTCCCGTTAAAAAATAACGAATCGCCTTCCCTTAGCTTATACGATTCCTCACCTAATGTGTATTCCACTTCTCCCTTCATTATCAGCAAATATGTATACCCGTCGGTAGTTACAGGATCTCTTTGTGCATACGGACTAAGCTCCAGAATATTGAACTGTAAATTTACATTGTTGATAATATCTGAATGTATTAAATAGTACGCAAAACCAATGGCGTCTTCTTTCTCTATCCTGCTATACTCCTCCTTTCTTCTGAATACTAACTGGGTGGAAGCATGACTCTCAACTTCCTTAAAAAATTCCGAGTATTCCACTTCCAGAACCTTTATGATCTGCAGTAATACCGGTAATGAAGGGATTGTCCTGTTGTTTTCAATCTGAGAAAGCAACCCTTTGCTGATCTTGGCCTTCATCGCCAGTTCAACCAGCTTGACTTTTTTCTGTACCCTGATCTCTTTTATCTTTCTTCCGATTAGTAACAGTGTATTGCTATTCATGAAATAGTTTATAAATATTAAACTTTTCAAAAGTAAAATATTTTTTATTTTTTATCAAATATTTTAAAATAAAATTTATATTTGTCTTGTTTTTAAATGAATTTTAATGTTCTTTTTATTTTACTGATAATATTATTGCGTGAATATGACGTTAGAATATAGTTTATTATTCATAAACTTTCAATCCTGTGTTATAAACAATACTGAAATAAAACTAAAATATGACCCTGCAACAACCCGGTTATGAAAAAGCGAAATGGCGCATGCTCATAGCAACCATGTTTTGTTATTTATTTTATTATACCGGAAGGCAGACTTTCGGTTTTGCCATCCCCTTCATTGAAGAGGAACTTGGAATGAGTAAAACGACCCTGGGATATATGGGAACTGCTTTACTCTGGTCGTATGCCATAGGTCAGGCTATTAACGGGAACCTGGGTGATAAGTTTGGGGGCAGGGTTATGATGAGCCTGGGTGCCGTGTTATCCTGTGTCTTTAACTGGATTGTGAGTTTCGGCACTAATTTTATGAGTCTGTTTATTCCCTGGATAGGGAACGGGTATGTGCAATCCATGGGAATGGCTCCGGGCAGTAAAGTGCTTTCCAACTGGTGGGGGCACAAGGAACGGGGGATTGCTTTTGGCTTCTTTCTGCTGGCTGCCGGAATGTCTTCCATTCTGGCATTTGTCACGCCTCTTATTGTTCTTAAAGAACTCAACCTTGACTGGCGATGGATTTTCCGGTTGCCTGTTCTTTTATTGCTGGTAGGGGGTATTGCATATTACCTGATTGCAAGGGACAAGCCTGAAGACCTGGGATTTACCCCTACGGATGATCCTGAAGATAAAATGCAGGATAGAGATAAAACCGCAGGGACATTGGAAGAGGGTGCTGAAGAAACTTCGTTGCAGCGCTATCTGCATGTTATTAAAAACTGGAGGTTCATCGCCGCAAGTCTTTCTATCGGCTTCCAGAGTTCCGCCCGGTATGGGCTTCTAATATGGGTCCCTGTGCATTTTTTAGGCAGGGACTGGCAGCAATCCAATGCCGCATGGATAAGCATTGCCCTCCCTGTGGGCATGGCACTGGGTGCTGTTACCGGTGGATGGGTGTCAGATAAGGTCTTTAATTCAGTCCGCTGGAAGCTGATCAGCTCATTTATGACCATCGCTGCTGTTGTTACGCTGATCATGTATTTTCTGCCCAGGGATCACTGGGTCGGGATTGCCGTTCTCTTTTTAAGCGGATTTTTTGTGTACGGTTCCCAATCGGCTTATTGGGCACTGTGTCCTGACCTGCTTGGCAGAAAAAGAACAGGTACGGGCGTAGGGATCATGGACTTCTTCGCGTACCTTTTTGCAGGCCTTGTATGTCCTTTCATCGGGAAGATGATCGAAACCCACTCAATACTGGACGTAACGAACGGGATGATGGTAAGTAATACAGCAGTCATATTTCCCATCGTTGCAGTAGCCTGCATAATAAGTGCAGTTCTTATGATGGCTATCAAAAGATGATGATGTATAAAAATGTTAAAACGATTTAAGCGTCATAAAAATTTGGGAATTTATATTTTACCACAATATATTACAAGGTTCTTAGTATTTATCGTTTCGTTTTGTTTCAATACAATTAGATAATGAGCGTATTGTTATTTTGACGCGTTATTGTTCTTTGAGTGGATAATAAACACATTGCGCCTTTGCGCCTTTGCGTTTATTTTTGTTTAACGAACTGTTGTAACAATGAAAAGAATATTTACACTTCACTTTGTATTCCTTAGTATATACCTTAGTGATCCTTTGTGGTTAACTTGTTAATTTAATATTTGAAAGGAGTAATTTAATGAAAAGAGATCCATTATTTCGACGAAAGACATCCATTTCGTATAAAACAGAAGAAAAAACTGTAATGCGTGGTTATGATCTGAGTGAGCTGGCAGAGAAAGAATATTCTTTCTGTGATGCCTTGTTCATTCTGTATCAGAACCGCATTCCCACAGAAAATGAGGAAAAGATGCTGAACTATGAAATGGGGGTGTTCATTGAACATTCCATGTCTCCCTCCGCGGTAGGAGCCATTGGCGTGGCTATGGGAAGACCGAATCTTCCGGCTTCAGTGGCTGCATCTATTATGACATTTGGCGGAGTTCATGGTCCAGGCGCTGCACACGGGTATATGTTGAACAAGTATATTGAACGGGCACAGAGGGAAGGAAAGACTCTTAAGGAGATGGCAAAGATACTGGTGGATGAATACCTTGATAATGGCACACCGGTAATGGGAATGGGTCAGCCTCAGCACATTGACAGTGATCCGAGGGCCGAACCTATTCACCTGAAACAGGAAGAGTTGAAAGTAGATGGAGTATATCTCGAATTTCAGCGGGCCCTTGAGGAATATTTCCACGAACGAAGAAGAAAAGAAGGCAAGTCATACGTAGGAGTTAATGTAGTGGGTTCAGGAAATACTGCCCTGTGCGACATAGGATTTGCTCCAAATGCCGCCTGGTGTATAGGGAGTGTATGCCGGGGCTTCAGTTGTTCTGCCCACGCTTTGTTTAATATGAAGAAAGGGCGTGCCTGGGGTGCATCACGACAGGAACCCATGGTGCAGATCATTGACCTGAGCATGATCAAATATATCGGTCCTCCCGACAGGAAAGTGCCGAAACAGGAAGAAAGACAAGAATATGCAAGAAAACAAAAAGAAACAGGAGAATATAAACAATGGGTGATTTAAAAAACAAAACAGGAATAGGCAATCTGGATAGTCCAAAATTGCCTTACGATTACAGTCAGAGGGAATATGGAACTGTTCCTCTTGATACGACAAAAAGAGCCCCTTTCCAGTGGGTGTCGGAAGTAGCTTATAAAAATGTTCACCGCATCGTGGCCAGGGGGTATGATACCACTGAGCTCATGGAAGAAGGATATGGTGTAGTGGATGTATTGTTTGTGGATTTCCAGTCAAGGATTCCCCTGATTGAAGAAGCGAAGATGCTGAATTATGTGATGATCCTTGCCCTGGAGGATGGATTGTCCATGCCTGCAGTAATGGCCAGAATAACTGCACAGTCAAAAACATTCTTAACCCAGGCTTGTGGTGCATCTGTCCTCGCTTTCGGACATGCTTATGGTGCATATTCTGCATTCGGGAACAGACTGGAAGAATATCTCAAGCGTGGAAAAGAACAGGGTAAGTCATTGGAGCAGATCGCTGTGCAACTTGTGCAGGAAAATATTGCAGATGAAGCATTGGGTGTGTCCGGACTTATGTTAAAAGATCCTGCTGCACAAAGAATGCTTGCCCGTGCAGAGAAACTCGGTGTGGCAGGGGAATATATCGCTTTTACAAAAGAAATTGTTAAAGCCGCACAACAGTTGAGTAAGGAGCCTGTTGATCTCGACATGCTGGGAGCTACAGGAGCTACTATGATGGACCTTGGGTTTACTCCCGAGGCTACCTGGGCAATTATGGCCTGTACACGCGCACTGGGTGTTGGAGCACATTATATCGAAGAGATAGAAAGGGAAGGTTATACCAGAACCGGACAAAACCTGACCCCGAAAGAAGATTATGACGGTCCGGATGACAGGCCTGTTCCCTCCCTGAAAGAACGCGCAAAGAATGCAAAATCAGCGCAGACAAAAACCCCCGATGAATGGAAAAAAGCCTTTGATGAAAAGAAAAAAATATTCGGAAGCGGATTTTCCATCGTAGAAGAAATCGAAGACCCCAGCAAAAAGACGGGGATCAAGAAGGTGGGAAGGTAGTAGAGACGCACGGCTGTGCGTCGGGATGAGGATGAGTATTTGAGTATTTGAGTAATTGAGTAATTGAGTAATTGAGTATTTGAGTAATTGAGTAATTGAGTAATTGAGTAATATTTAAAATCATGACAGACAACATTAAAGAAATGTACATTAAAGCCAGGAAAGCTTTCAAGGAAATTGAATTCTGGCCCCAGGAAAAAGTAGATGAAATGGTCGCAGCGGTCGGCTGGGAATGGCAGAAGCCTGAAACAGCTGTAGCCCTTGCCAGACTTGCAGTAGATGAATCCGGCATTGGCGTTTATGAAGATAAAGTGGCCAAGATACAAAGTAAAACACGCGGTACGATGCGTGATTTAATAGGACAGAAAACCTGCGGATTAATAAGGGAGGATAAGGAAAAAGGGTTACGCATATTTGCGAAACCCATAGGTGTAATCGCCAATGTCGTTCCCTGTACCAATCCGGAGTCAACGGTTTGTTGTATTGGACTGAGCATTTTGAAAACAAGAAACGCCATGATCGTTTCACCGCATCCCAGAACCATGGGCAGTTCATATCTAACAGTGGAACATGGCCGGAAGGCGCTGGCAAAAATTGGTGCTCCTGTGGACCTTTTGCAATGCCTGAAGGTAACCGACAGGGAAAAGACCAGAGAACTTATGGCTGGTTGTGATTTTGCCATGGCCACCGGGGGAGCTGCATTGGTTAAAATAGTATATGAGGCCGGCAAGCCTTGTCATACTGTAGGTGCAGGAAATGTTATTTCCATTGTTGATGAAACAGCTGATCTGAAGACTGCTGCAGCTAAGATAGTAAAATCAAAAACCGCAAACAACTCAGCGTCCTGTTCATCAGAAAATGCTGTGGCCATTGAAGCAGGTGTGTATGATAAGATGCTGGAAGCGCTGAAGAATGAGGGTGGATATATGTGTAACAGTGAAGAAAGGGCAAAGCTGCGGAAGTATATGTGGCCTGACGGGAAAACACTGAACAGGGATATAGTGGCCAAACCGGTAGCATATATCGCAGAACACGCAGGTATTAATATCCCTGAAAAAACCAGGTTTCTTATGGTATCAGGAGAAAAACCAGGCCCTGAAGATCCTTTCTCAGGTGAAAAAATTTCTTTAGTTTTAACGGTATGGAAATGGACGGATTTTTCTGAAATGGTTGAACGCATGAAAGAAATGCAGAAATTCTCGGGTGAGGGGCATTCATCTTCCATTCATACCGGCAGAGATGACCGTAAGGTAGAACTGGCCATTAAAGCCAATGTAGGCAGGGTAAACTGCAACATGCCCCACGCAGCGGCAAACAGCGGAAGCTGGTTTAACGGACAGCCCACTACCGACTCCCTGGGATGCGGTACATGGGCAGGCAATATTACCAGCGATAATATTAACTGGAGGCATTTTTTAAATTATACCTGGCTCTCAGATCCAATACCGGAACATATCCCGACAGATGAAGAACTCTTTGGTGATTATCTTAAAAAATGGGGTAGGGATTGAAATAAGAAATAATGATAAAAGCAATTATTTTTGATTTTACTCAAACCCTCGCAGATTCAGCTGATGGTTTCCGGCTGGCAGAAAAAAATGTTGAGAAGAAAATTTTCAATGACATGAACCTGGATTCCTGGCAGGATTTTATAGATACATATCGCCTGATCAGAACGAAAAATAAAGAGAATTCAAACTTTTCAAGGAGGCTGATATGGAAGGAACTGTATTCTGCTTTTCAGCGTAAGTGCGATGAACAACTTCACGGAAACTGGGAACTTGAGTACTGGGAAACAGTTAAAAGCCTTACTAAACCTTTTCCGGAAACAGAAGAAGTGTTAGAGAAACTCCTGAACAAATACAAACTTGCTCTCATTACGAATACTCAGGGACGGCCAAGTTCTGAAACTCACACACTTACTCTGTTTCCTCAACTTGAACACTTCTTTGATCCAATGATCATTGCAGGTGAAGCCGGTATTCCCCCGAAACCGGATACTGTTCCCTTTTTATTATGTCTGGAAAAGCTTGAACTTGATAAAAACCAGGTTATATATGTAGGGGATGACTGGAATATAGATATTTTAGGGGCAGTGAATGCCGGTATTAAACCGGTCTGGCTAAAACATCATCTGGTACAAAGGAATTGGCCGGAAATGACAATAAAAGTTCCTGTGATCACTGACCTTAATCAGTTAATGAATCTGGAGGGAGTTTGATATGCATTAAACCACTTAATTAACGTGAGTTCGGGATGAATTTCAACTAGATAGTTTTATTGAGAGCAGTTCTATCTTTTATTGTATGCTATCATGATTTTAACTGTTATCAGTTATGCAACTCATTACCCGGGCTGAAAGCCCGGATAATAAGTTGTTATATTCGAATCATTTAAAAACTAATAAAAAAAACGTGTTATATCGAACTCATTTAAATTAAATACATTTTCATATGCAATTAAAATCGAAAGCAGCATTATTCAGTAAAGTTGGTCATCCACTGGAAATAATTGAACATGAATTTTCAGATAAAATGGAACCGGGGGCCATTCTCTGTAAGGTGATAATGAGCACTATTTGCGGATCCGACCTGCATACTATTACCGGCAGACGGAATGAACCAACGCCTCTGATCCTGGGTCATGAAATTATAGGTGAAATTGTCGCAATGGGAGATGGAATAAGCACTGATGGTTTTGGGGATAGAATAAATCCGGGTGACAGAATATCATGGACAATAATGGCATCCTGTGGAACATGCTTTTTTTGTAAAAATGATCTTCCCCAGAAGTGCGTGAAACTACGCAAATATGGACATACTTGTTACAATGAGCCACCCTGTTTAACAGGTGGTTATGCCGAATACATCATTCTGTTTCCCGGAACAACCGTATTTAAAGTTCCTCCCGTATTAAGTGATGAAACAGCTACACCTGCAAACTGTGCATTGTCAACAGTGGTTAATGCTGTTGAATCAATAGATTTGAAAAGTGATGAGACGGTACTGATACAGGGTGCCGGATTATTGGGATTAAATCTGGTTGCCCTGGCAGCGGAAGCCGGAGCAAAAAAGATATTTATCAGTGATGTGATACAAAGCCGCCTGGATTTAGCAAAACAGTTTGGAGCAGATATCTGCTTGAATCTTAAGGAAATGACCCCTGAACAAATTGATCAGCAAATCCGTGATCATACAGGGGGGTATGGGGTGGATGTGGCCTTTGAAGTTTGTGGTGTGAAAAGTGTTGTTAAACAGGCCGTTCAGTCGCTGCGAATTGGGGGAAGATATCTTATTGCCGGACTGGTAACTCCGGGAAGTGACCTGGAAATTGACGGGAACCAGTTAACAAGAAAATACCTTACTGTTAAAGGTATACACAATTATCATCCGAAACATCTCGGAATGGCTTTGCAATTTCTCGAAAAGTATGCAAAGAAATATCCTTTTGATCAGTTAGTTGGTAAAGTTTTTCCTTTATCCGGTATTAATGATGCCATTGCAATGGCTGAAACGGGAAAATATACACGTATTGCCATTAAACCTTAAATCATTTGGCAGATAGTTTCCTATATGCTCTGATCAGCATGCTCTTTGCAGGAGCAAATGACACTTTATTTAAAAAACAGGCTGTTAGCGGTAATTCCCAAAGTCATTTTATGATGATAGCGGGAATGGTATGGTCTTCTGTTTTTATCTTTTCTGCAATTCTGAGCGGGAACGACATGCCAACATGGCTTACCATCAGGTGGACACTTACCATTGGAGCTTTATCTGCATGTGCAAATTATTTATTGATTTACAGTATGCGAAGACTGGAAGCAGGTGTCGCTTCAACTATTTACCGCCTTAACCTGGCAATTGCTGCAATTATTGCATTTGTTTTTTTATCGGAATCAATTAACATGTTAAAAGTGGCGGGACTAATATTTGCTTGTCTGTCTGTTTTTAGCTTTGCCCGTCATCAACAAATATCCATTCCTAAAGGAGCCTGGCTTGTGCTATCTGTCGTTCTGACAGCCAGCTTTTTACGGGCTGTGTATGGCGTTTCATACAAAGTAGCTTTAACTAATGGAGTGCAATACCTTTGGTTCCTTTCTGGTCCGGGCCTGGGGTGGATAGTACTGGGATCACTGGTGTCCTGTAATAAAGGTTCCATGAGAATCCCACCCAACACATTGGTAATGGGAATTATCTCAGGTTTTCTTTTATGCGGTCTGGTGTTTTTCTTTGCAAAAGCCCTGAAAGAAGGCCAGGCAAGTATTATCATCCCCGTATCACAGATGAGCTTCGTTGTGACGGCAATATTGGCATATTTATTTCTGGGAGAAAAATTTTCATTAAGGAAAATTATCGGACTGTGTTGCGCATGTATAAGTATATTGCTACTAAGTCAGAGTGGATAAAATAGTGCCGGAAATATTAATTTACATTATTAACATTTAATTATTGAACTTCTTGTATTGATAATTATTTTAATACTATTATTAACTCAAAAAAATCTTAAAATGAATTTGTTTAAAATGAATAATTATGTAACAAAAATTACTTCAGTTTTTCTGCTGATTTTATCGGTTGCAATACTTATTTCCGGGGTTACGTGGTGTAAACCTGAATTAGTAATTGAAAATCCTTACTCAGAAGTGAACTGGGAAAAATACAATCGTTATACAGCGAATTTACACACACATACGAGTCGTATCGGTGGTCACTTCAGTCCAAATGTAGTTGTGGATCGTTATCACGATCTGGAGTATAAAATATTAGCTGTTTCTGATCATAATATGGTGACTTATCCATGGCAAAAATTTTCTGATTTTAAAGCTACTCCCGGTACATACCAAAAATATGAAGAGGGAATTCTAAAAGACATTCCTTATGATGAAATTTTTAATTATGAAAACCGTGATCCTGATTCTATGGGAATGATAGCAATACAAGCAAATGAAGTATCCCAACATCATCATATGCTCAGTTATTTCAATGATCATCCGGGTGGAGAACTCAAAACCGAATCGGAAACTCTGCTGGCCATTGCTGAAAAAAACGGATTGGCAGTTCTGGCGCATCCCGGCTCATATAATGGCACCCGGCCAAACAGAAAGATATATCCAATAGATTGGTATGTAGATATTTATCAGCGTAACGAAAATCTTATTGGTATGGAGGTCTTTAACAATGGATTAAATTATTACCCGGGAAATTTCCACAGATGGGATTCCACCCTTACCTGTTTAATGCCTGACAGGCCTGTCTGGGGTTTTTCCAATGATGATTTTCATGGAGGTATCATGGGCCGGAACTGGAACGTATTTTTATTACCTGAACTATCAGTGGACCAAGTACGTTATGCAATGGAACATGGATTGTTCTACTATGTTTATGATCCCGAAGGTCATAAAGGTATCTCCCCGCCGGAGATATTATCTGTTGATGTAAACTCAGCAAAAGGAATCATTAATATTGAGGCCGCCGGATATGAATATATTGAATGGATATCAGATGGTGAGGTTATTTATAGGGGAAATCCTATTGTTTTAACTGATATTCCTGAGGTTGGCAATTATGTAAGAGCAGCCATTTACCAGTCTGAAAAAGGTGCGGTAACAGGAACTCAGCCATTTGGAATAAGGAGAAAAAAGTAATCGCTTCCTGCCTGTTCCATTTTGTTTTTAACTATTAAATACTATTTTTGTCAGATTGAAAATTTTTCTTACCAAAAATCAAAAATATGAATTTCCAGGCAGAAGAACTCAATCAAATTATCAGTAAAAACAGTCCTGTCATTTTTAATTTATTATCTGAACGGGGTAAAAAGGTTTACTTTCCTAAGAAGGGTATTCTGGGGCAGTCGGCTGAAGCCCGTGGAAAACGGATTGATGCCACCATTGGCACTGCCGTTGAAGATGACAGATCCCCGATGCGGCTTAAGTGTATTGAAAAAAACATCAATATTCCTCCTGCTGCAGCTTTCCCCTATGCTCCAAGTTATGGACGTCCGGATATACGCGCAAAATGGAAGGATATGATATATCAGAAGAATCCCGGATTAAAAGATATTGAACTCAGCCTGCCGGTAGTGACGAATGCCCTCACTCATGGCCTGAGTATATCGGGTTATTTATTTCTGAATGAAGGAGATGAGCTGATCATGCCTGATCTGAACTGGGATAACTACGGACTTATATTTGCCGAGGGTTATAATGCTGATATTAATACATTCAATACTTTTATCAATAATGAGTTTGATGTAGAGGCAATGAAAGATGCAATGAGGAAACGGGGAAAAGGTAAAAAAATTATACTGTTGAATTTCCCCAATAACCCGACAGGTTATTCGCCTTCAGTGGAAACAGCGAGGGCTATTGTGGCAGCGCTTAAAGAAGCTGCAGAAGCAGGCAATAAACTGGTTGTGTTGTGTGATGATGCATACTTCGGCCTTGTTTTTGAAGAGGGAATAGAACAGCAATCTGTATTTACATACCTTGCCGGTTTGCATGAAAATATTCTTGCAGTCAAGCTGGATGGTCCGACAAAGGAAGATTATGTATGGGGGTTCCGTGTAGGTTTTGTTACGTATGGAATTAAAGGGGGTAATACTGAATTATATACCGCATTGGCCGGTAAAACTGCGGGGGCGGTACGAGGAAATATCTCCAACGCATCCAACGTATCACAGTCCCTGCTTATGGCTGCATGGGGCAGTGATGAATACCAGCAGGAGAAACAACAGAAATATATCATCCTGAAAAACAGATATAATAAAGTGAAAGAAGTATTGGCCGGTGGAAAATATGACAAATATTTCAGGGCCTTTCCTTTCAATTCGGGTTATTTTATGTGTATTCAGATCGCTGATGGGCTTGCAGGAGACAAAATCCGACAGATACTCCTGAATGAATTTGATACCGGGGTGATCTGTTTTGGTAATATTCTAAGAATAGCATTTTCTGCGGTTGCTGAACGCGATATACCTGATCTGTTTGAGAATATTTACAAGGCTTGTGGGAAGGAGGGGATGAGGGGATGATGTAGGGGAGTTATTGTAATTGAGTAATTGATTAATCGATTATTTGAGTAATTGATTAATCGATTATTTGAGTAATTGAGTAAATGAGTAATTGAGTAAATGAGTAAATGAGTAATTGAGTAATTGAGTAATTGAGTAATTGAGTAATTGATTACACCGGTTTTATTGCTGCCTTCTTCAACGCTGTCCGGCAGAAAAAGCCGGACAGGTCTGGCTTGGTTGATAATGGAATAACAATTTTTTATATATCACCAAAATCTTTGCAAGTTGTAATACCTGGCTCTGCCACCTGTCATCTGAAGCTGTTGTGAAAGATGAGCGTTGAATAGGGAAAAGAAAGGGATCAGGGGATCAGAGTAATGAGTCCTGAAATAGGTGAAAGGGTTACCCCAGGGTTTAAATATAATAGGGGGCTGTCTCAAAACCCTCTGTATATCTCTGTGTAAACTCTGTGTTACTCCGTGTAATAATTGCAAGCCATTGTTACACAGAGGATCACAGAGAAGACACAGAGTCACACAGAGATTAAAATTGTAATATTTTTAGTTATTGAGACAGCCCAAAAAATGACGGAATGATAATCCGCCGAACAGAAACCGGCTCTTTATATCGATTGGCTTATTGAGGCGGAAAAGGAAACGTTAATTTAAAGGACATATGGATGAATAACCCAATAACCCAATATCCCATTCACCCATTAACCCAATAACCCAATCTATTTCTCATTCTTTGTCACCCTTTTTAAGGTTAATAACCGTCTTTTAAATAAACAACAACACACAAATAATCCTCAATTATGAATAAAACTGCACTTGCGATTAATGTTGTTACCGGATGTTTACTTTTTTCCTGTACCGGCCAAACGGAATCACAAAAAAAGTATTCAAAAACCATAAAGGAAAAACCCAATATTATCTTTATTCTTGCGGATGATCTGGATTACGGGGATTTGGGTTGTTTCGGGCAAAAAATGATTCAAACACCTAATATTGACCGGATAGCGTCAGAAGGCATCAAATTTACCAACGCATATGCAGGTAATTCTGTTTGTGCCCCTTCACGTTCATGCCTGATGGAAGGTAAGCATCCGGGTCATGCCCGGGTCAGGGGTAATGGTTTAGGAATGTACAGCTATCGCGAAAGCTTGCGTGAGGGTGATTATACTGTGGCCATGCTGCTGAAAGAGGCGGGATATGCGACCGGTTTGTTTGGCAAATGGGGACTTGCAGTACATAACCAGTACGGTATTCCCAACAGGATGGGGTTTGATGAATTCTTTGGTTACCTGAACCAGCAGCATGCACATAATCATTATCCTGAATTTCTTTACCACAACCGGGAGCGTGTGTATTTCCCGGAAAATGGTACCCATCATGAAGATTATCGTGGCGATCATTTCTATGATGAGAATGGTGTTTGTCATCCACGAGGTATTGATGAACCATCGAAAGCTAAATATGCCTTCGATGTATATTGTGAGAAATCACTTGAATTTGTAAGGAAAAACAAAGACAATCCGTTTTTCCTGTATCTTGCTTATACACCCCCTCATGGGTCTTTTATTGTTCCCGAATTAGGCATATATACTCATAAAGAATGGCCGTTGTCGCATAAGATATACGCAGCAATGATTACACGCATGGATAATGAAGTAGGAAAATTATTGAATTTACTTCAGGAATTGAATATTGATGACAATACTCTCATATTTTTCACATCTGATAATGGCAGTACAAAAGGCAATGCAAAACCAGGCGAAACTCCGGGCAGAGAATTTTTTAATAAATATGAACCTACGCGGGGAGGGAAAAATACCATTTACCACGGAGCATTTCATGTTCCTGCCATGGCACGATGGCCGGAGTATATTCAGCCTGGACAGGTAAATGATCATATCTGGGCTTTCTGGGACTTCTTACCTTCAGCTGCTGAAATTGCTGGAATGGAACCTCCTGAGGATACCGATGGAATTTCCATCCTGCCAACTTTGTTGGGTCAGCATGATAAACAAAAGAAACATGAATTTCTGTATTGGGAATACAGAGAGGAACAGGCAGTGAGAATGGGTGATTGGTATGCATATAAAAACTCCGGAGGAAAATTTGAACTGTATGATATTGTGAATGATCCCGAACAGGAAAAGGACTTGTCTGCTGAATTCCCTGATATAATAGCCAGGATTGACAGTATCATGAAAGCAGAACATACTCCCAGTGATGTGTGGCCCAGTCCCGGGGAATCAAAAGAAGACTACCTTCAGCGAATGGCTAAACTCGGTATAACGGCAAAAGACCGGCCGGCAAATGTGGCTGAATATTAAGTCTGTACTTATGATTTAGTTGAAATTCCAGGGTTATCAGTTTTTCCGGAAAAATTAATTGTTCCCATTGAATTCCCTTATGCCATCCAGCATGGCAATGATATTTTCCACGGGAACATTGGCCTGTATATTATGAACCGTATTGAATACAAAACCACCATTCCTGTTTAGTATTTCACATTGTTTTAAAACCTGCTTTTTCACTTCTTCAGGGGTGCTGAAGGGAAGCATTTTTTGTGTATCCACACCTCCACCCCAGAATGTTAAGCGGTCACCATAGTTATCCTTTAACTTCTGTGGATCCATATCTTTTGCGTTGATCTGGACAGGGTTGATAATATCAAAACCAGCATCAATGAAAAGCTTCATAAAAAGCTCTACTGCCCCGCAGGAATGTTTGAATGTCTTCCAGTTAGTATTCGAATGGATCCAGTCGTTAAGCTTTTTATAGTAAGGTTTATATAATTCACAAAATGTTTCTGCCGAACAGAAAGTAGAGTCCTGTGTTCCGAAATCGGTTCCGCAAATAAAAACCGCTTCAATACTATTTCCGAAAATATCGCGCAGAGTCGACAGGTTCTGTAAAGCAATCTCACTCTGCTTTTCAAAAATGCCATGAATAAAATCAGGACGTATCAGGGTGCTTAAATACCATTCTTCAACATCCCTTATACCTTTGGGATTTTTCATAAAGGGACCGGGAACAAGGGCTATATCGCCAAATGCTGTTCCTCCCGGATTCAGGATCACTCCTTTGTCTGTATTATCGATTTTTTCTTTTTGTTCTTTCCAGTATAAAATATCTTCTTCTGAAAATAATTTAAATTCCTCCGTATTATCTTCAATTTTCAGCTGGTTCTCATTAAAAGGTTCCTGCCGTATAATGGTATCAAAGAAAAATCCTGATTGCGGCATCCTGGCACCTGGAGGAGCCGTCATATCTCCTTCGGGGTAGATCAGCAGATCACCGTCTTCGTTCAGACGGGTATTGAAATTTTCCGGAACAAGTATTTCCTGTCCCCAGAAAGTTTTAAAAAGTTTATAGTTTTCATTACGAAATCCAAGCATATTGTTTCCCGGTGAAATACCAATCACATCAATACCCATAATCTCCATCAGCTCATTGTCAATTTCCCCGAGCATCTGGTATGGTTCCGTGACTTTTACCGGTTTGTCTTCCAGACCAAAATATTCCCTTAACCGTTTTATGGCTAAAACATGAATGCCGGTTACAGGAGTTGCACCAAAATCAACCACGACTTTTTCAGGTTGCTGATGTGAAAGTGTTGATTTTAAACGTTCTTTTGATGTGGAATTCATAATCGAATTAGATTAATAATCTGTAATAAAGGCTCTTTAACAATCTGCGAATATAAAAATCATTATTTAATAATTTGTAACTATATCGTTAAATGAAATAGTTTATCTCAAATTTATAAACTGCAGATAATCTCATCCATTTTCAGGATTAAGGCTTAGTAACCAGTCATTCAGGATATTTGATTCCGACTTTCAGATAATCAGCCCTGGAGCCGGATATTAGTCAAGCCGGCTGATTTTGCTGTTGAAATAACGGTATTATATTCCTGCCGCGTTAATTTCCTTGAAATATCAGGATACCTGGCGGCCCGGTATGAGGGCGTGTATTGCGACATAATGTTGACATAGGTATTTTTCGGCAGGTTGTCAGCTATCCATCCGATTACTTTTTTCGAGTTATCAATATGATTTGGCATAACAAGATGCCTTATCATCAATCCTCTTTGCATTAGTCCTGTTTCAGGATCGGGTATGGCAACACCCGTTTGTCTGTGCATTTCCAGAAGGGCATTTTTAGCTATCTCAGGATATGTCTCGGCTCCGGCGGAATATATTGAACCCATGGCAGGTTCGGCATATTTGAAATCGGGCAGGTAAATATCCACAACTCCGTCGAGCATCTCTAACATTTCCTGCTTTTCCCACCCGTGTGTGTTATAAACTACTGGTATTCTCAAGCCTTCTTTTGCTGCTATTTCCAGTGCACGAAGTATATGGGGGAGGTATTGGGTAGGAGTTACAAAATTCAGATTATGGCACCCCAGCTTCTGAACGGCAAGCATCATGTCGGCGAATTCTCTTATTGTGCGGTTTGTGCCTGCTCCTCCGTGGCTGATGTCGTGATTAATGCAGAAAACGCATCGCATGGCACAATTTGAGAGAAAGATAGTGCCTGAGCCATTTGTTCCCACCAGTTCTTTTTCCTCTCCGAAATGAGGATGGAAGGATGCAATTCTTACATTGGCATCAGCGCCGCAGGTTCCTTTTATACCCCTGAGCCTGTTCTTTTTACAATCACGGGGACAAAGATCACAGGACGCCATACGCGGCCATAAGGCTTTCCATCTTTTCTCCAGCTCTCCGTTTTCTGCCAGGCGCAGGTAGGAAGGCTCCGGAAAACGAGTTGTATCCATCCCTCTTTCCCTTGAAAGATCCATACTTTTTACTATAAATGGATTCATGGTTCCGGCTGCAAGGCTTCCGGAAGTTATTACAATACTTCTGTTCAGAAATTCCCTTCTTGTCAGCATATATGCAAAGTTAAACATTATTATTTGACACCCTTTTTATACTATTTCTTACGGTGTAAGGGGAAATATCTGCTGATATTTTTCAAAGATCTTGGTTTTTACCTTATATACAGTCACGTGAGTATTTATATTTTGCAGGAATCAGAGAAATTAAGCTTTTGCAAATTCTTTTTTTGTTATTTTTGCGGGAGTGGTCAACCTGCGCTGAAGCTTCGGTTGACGCAGCCAGCCTACACTGAAGCTTCGGTTGACGCAGTCAGCCTGCGCTGAAGCTTCGGTTGACGCAGCCAGCCTACGCTGAAGCTTTGGTTGACGTGGACTGACATAATAATTCAGGAGAAATGCCGGAGTGGTCGAACGGGGCAGACTCGAACCTTTTCGACCGAAAGGGAGAAATGCTCATGAGCGAAAGCGAGTAAATCTGTTGGCCCGCTATAAAAATATAATTAACAGGAGAAATGCCGGAGTGGTCGAACGGGGCAGACTCGAACCTTTTCGACCGGCAGGGAGAAAAGCTCATGAGCGAAAGCGAGGAAATCTGTTGACCCGCTATAAATAATTATCAGTTAATTGGATCGCCTACGCTAAAGCTTCGGCGATCGAAGGAGAAATGCCGGAGTGGTCGAACGGGGCAGACTCGAACCATTTCGACCGAAAGGGAGAAATGCTCATGAGCGATAGCGAATAAATCTGTTGACCCGCTATAAATTTATATTTAATAATAGGAGAAATGCCGGAGTGGTCGAACGGGGCAGACTCGAAATCTGTTGTCCCGCTTGTCGGGACCGGGGGTTCGAATCCCTCTTTCTCCGCAATCCTCCCTTTGTTTATGTACTGAGCAATAAGAGGATCATTATTGATCTGGATATTAAAAAAGGAAACAACGAAACCGATTTTCTTTCCTGTCCAACGCTGGCAGAGCCAGGTTTTACAACTTGCATAAGATTTATAATATTTTATAATTACTGATCTTCTATGTCTTATCTTATCGAAATATCAACAAAAAAAAACAGCTTCAGGGCAATATTAAACAGTTCCAAAACCTCTGAAAAACTTATTGAAATACTACCGGTTACCTCTGTTTTTAACAGATGGGGTGAGGAGATATATATAAAAAGGATTAAATAAACGAATTTAAGTTTGGGTTCCCGAAGATTAACATTATCAATGACGCGTTAGAATTGCAAAATAAATGGCGCAATGAATGGGACTAATGTTTTGTTAGACAGCTTGACCTTATTTATTACGATAAATAGCTTGACCTCAAATCTATAAGTCTATCCCGGTATAGATTTTTTCAAACATTCCTGTAATTGTAACAGACATGATTCATACGAATGTAAACACTTAACTCCCCGGAAATAATTCGCACTATCATTTTTTTCCTGAAATGAGGGGAAGATACCTGAAGTTTTAAGACGGGTTAAGAATAAGTATCCGGGGAATCAGTTAAAATATATGAAATCAAAGGGAAAGCAGAAGATGTGGCAGGGTTACTCGGAAATATAGCTGTAATTTATATTGAGATGGGAGATTATAAAAAAGCTATCGAATATAATTCCAAAGCCATGGAAGCATATAATTCTCAATCGTTACCGTGTCGGTAGGGAATACTGATTATTCGGAAAAACGAAATGTAACCGGTTTTTCAGCCCTATAGGGTGGCGCCCGAATTAGTAGTGGAGAGTTTTCTGGTTTGGGAGGCTACACGCTTGGTGAAGTGCGACATCTGGCCCTACTCCTAACGTATGGCAACAGAATTTTGACAACCCTTCCACAGGTGTAGGCTGATTGACAGCAGTAAGGACTTTGGGTTTTCAGTTCGTTGTATTATGGATTAATTGAGTTGGAAAGTTCATAAAGTTCATAAAGTTGAAAGTGGGCAACTTTATAACTTTCTACTTTACAAACTTTCGACTAAATCAAATAGGTTTAAGCCCGATAAGAATTAATGTAAATGCTAACCAAAGTATTATAATAACCGCTTCATTTGTAACATTAAGTTTTCTTAATGCATCTTTCTCTGCTGAGGAGCGAACGAGCGATACTACCAGCAACGCAATGATCGGTAAAAATCCCAGATATATCATTACTCCTGCACCCGGCCAATGCATGACTTTAAACAGAAAACCCAGTGATATAACAACCATGGCGATATAAACACAAATATTGGAGATCTTTTGCATCATATCAGTGGCATATTTCTGTTTGTCAATAAAGAGTAGGGTGGCATATAAAACTGCAAAAAGAGCTATGCCCACTACAATGATTATTCCTGCACCGGGCCAGTGCAGTGTTTTAAAAATACTGCCCACTAAAACAATGAGCGCAGAAATAATCCCTGAAAGACTTGTGATTTTTTTCATAATGGTAAGTTTTATGGCCTACTTTTTTACCGGTGAGCTGGTGGGATTTCGGCGTTAATCCCTTATGATGAGGTAAATGTAAAATATATATTAATATAATGCAATTTTTTACATTGATTATTAAACTCTTATTCATTTAAAAAATTAATTCTCTAAAATTTCTTTAGCATGTTGAGAAAGAGTTACCGGGGAATTAAAAAATATTTGACTTGTATCTTTAAATTAGTTAATTTAGTTGTGTTAATCCCAATATGTTCTCTTATTAAAAACCTTCTCTGTAATATTACCTGCTTTGATTGAGCAACAATAAACATTATGTTTTATCACAATTAAATTTCCTGAAATGAAAAGAATATTTTCACTTTTAGTATTTATGACTATATGCGCATTCCTGCCCCGGCATGCAAATACCCAGGCACCTGAAAAAATGAGCTACCAGGCAGTTATCCGTAACGCAGGCGGACAACTGGTAACCAGTCAGAGTATTGGCATTCGCATCCAGATACTTCAGTCGTCAGAGTTCGGCGCCGCGGTATATGTGGAAACCCACACCCGTCTTACCAATGCCAACGGACTGGTAACACTTGAAATCGGTGAAGGTGCCGTTGTGATGGGCTCTTTCTCCGGAATAAACTGGGCTGCCGGCCCCTATTACCTGAAAACCGAAATCGACCCTACAGGAGGAACAAGTTACAGTATCATAGGCACAAATCAGTTGTTAAGTGTATCCTATGCACTTCATGCAAAGGAATCCAATTACCTGAAAGGCAGTATTACAGAAAGTCAGATAAGCGACTTGAAAAACTACCTTACAGCTGAATCCGATCCTGTTTTCAGTGCCTCACCTGCACAGGGCATTACCGGCACCAACATCACCAACTGGAACAATAAATTAGACAGTTACACGGAAACCGACCCTGTATTTGGAACATCGGTTGCAAGCAATATTACAACACTCGACACTGCCAACTGGAATTCTGCCTTTGGCTGGGGTAATCATGCAGGACTGTATAGGTCTGATTCATGGGTTCCCTCATGGACAGATGTAACAGACAAGCCATCGGTTTTTCCACCCTCGGCACATTCACATTCCGCTGCGGATATTAATAGCGGCACCTTAGACGTTGCAAGAGGTGGAACAGGGTTGGCATCATACACTGAGGGTAACTATATTCGTGCCTCCGGTGCGACCACTTTGGAGCAGCGCACGCCTGCACAGGTGCGTGCCGACATAGACGCAGGAACTGTAAACAGCATTGCCACCGGTAACGGGATAACCGGGGGAACAATAACCACAACAGGTACTTTAGGCTTAACAGGACAGGCTCTTGCCTTGCATAACCTGGGTGCCAATGGCATTATTGCCAGAACAGGTGCAGGTACCGTGGCGGCCCGAACCATTACAGCAGGTACAGGAATAACCGTTAGCAATGGAAATGGCGTAAGTGACAATCCCACCATTGCAGCAAAAACTTATGCAATTGGCGACTTTGCACATGGAGGTATTGTTTTTTGGGTTGATGCAACCGGCCAACATGGACTTGTGTGTGCTAAAACTGACCAAAGCACTGGAGTAAGATGGTATGCGGGAACGAATACAAATACAATGGCAAGAGGAAGTGGTACTAAGGCAGGTTTTATGAATACTGCCATAATTATAGCTAACCAGGGATATGGTGACGGCAGTACTTATGCAGCACGTATTTGTAATGAGCTGGCGGTAACCGAAGATGGTAAAACCTATGGCGATTGGTACCTGCCTTCAGCGTTTGAATTAAATCTGATGTTTATTTATAAAACAGCTATTAATAATACTGCTACGGCAAATGGAGGTAGCGCATTTGCCAGTGCCTGGTATTGGAGTTCTACCGAGTACAATAGTGGCACCGCGTGGAGGCAGGACGGTGGCACAACGAACAATGGCGAAAAGGACAACGCAGGCAGAGTGCGTGCCGTTCGGGCTTTTTAGCTATTTATCCATTTAACAATTTATTCCTCCTTTGGCGGGTCGATTTTATTAAAAAGGACATTATATTAGGAATTCCAGGTTTTTCAGGTCGTGTTTTCCTGTTAATATGGGGTTTTCTTATAAACACTAATTTGTGTCTGTCCATTATGTCCGATTGTTTAACACCGCATCACAGTGGAGGTTAACAAAGTGTTTCCGGCTTTTTTTCTGGTTTAATTATTCCCTGGAGTATTGTTTAAAGGCGGTATGGTCTTTATGTGGAAATTCAACTCTTGTGAAAATGCTGATCAGTTATGATAGTTTTTCCCTTTTCTCCCTGACATTGATACTGAATAAAATACTTCGGGTAAAATCTAAAGTTAACAGATAGGGTCGGACGAAAAAATATAAAAATTATTTTTTTAATTCGGAAATATGTCGTAAATTTACAGACAAATTACGTAATCATGAATCCAAATGAATTAAATGAAGCCATGATCAGGTACGAGTCTCTCGGAAACGGGAACATCGTGTACCTGATCCAGTCATCCCGTGAAGGGCTTTCTTTTAACCAGTTTCAGCAACTTTCTGAAAACATGCCTTTTTCAATGAGGGAATGGAGTGAAATTCTGCATATTTCCGAACGTACTATCCAGCGATACAAAAAGGAAAGCCTGGCTTTTGAACCTCTCCAGTCGGAAAGAATTCTTGAAATTGCCCTTCTGAAGCGAAAAGGTATTGATGTTTTTGGCAGTGAAAAGAATTTCTATACCTGGCTGAAAAGTGTCAATCCTGCTCTTGGGGGTATTACACCCCGCGAGCTTCTTGATAATTCGTTTGGAATTGGCCTGATAAAGGATGAATTGCTCAGAATTGAACATGGTGTTCTGGCATGATGGTCTTTCGTTTGTGTAAATCAGCCTGGCAAAACGACTTGTCGGGTAAGGGAGCGGAGATTTCCGGTGGGCGTTGGAACAGCAAAGGGAGGCCTTTGCTTTATACATCTTCTTCCCGTGCATTATGTGTTGCGGAAATTGCTGTTCACACTCCGCTGGGTTGCCTGCCTCACGATTTTTCCATGGTGGAAATTGAACTTCCTGATGGTTTGATGATAAAGGAAATGATGAAAGATGAATTGCCGGAACACTGGCAATCATTTGAACACCGCAACCTCACACAAAGGATAGGAGATCAATTTATTTCCAGTAATGCAGCTTTGATTTTAAAGGTTCCTTCGGCGGTGGTACAGGGGGATTTTAATTATCTTATTAATCCCGGGCATCCTGACATTAAGTATATCAGCATAGTAAAGTGTGATCCTTTCCGGTTTGATGAGAGGCTGTTTAAATGAAGAGTTGGTACGTGGTTACGTGGTTACGTGGTTACGTGGTTGAGTAGGGGGCTGTAAATCAGGAGAATGGAAGTTTTTCAATTGTTCCTGTCCCTCCTGATAACCTGTTAACCTGCCCCCTTTACATAAATTACTCACAAAAGGCAGCCCGATTGAAGCTTCCCGCAAAAGACCTGTCAGCGTTACATTCCTGACAGCGTCGAACCATGAAAAACCTGTGTGCCTAATCCCGTAATCCAGTGATCCTGTGATAGCGTGATCCCTACGTCCCCCGTATCCACTCACCCACCTAATCACCAACACCCCCTAAAATATCATTCACCAACCTTGGAACATATGAATCATACCTTTTATCCGGTGAAGAACCTCCTGTTTTCATGTTCCGTATAATGGTTATCAGTGGAGCGTCTTTAATATTGAGATCTTTGATGACCATTAGAGCAGACATAGAGACAAATACTCCGTTGATTTCCGGCGGAGTTAATTCTCCAAGTACGGTAACTGCTGTCAGATGATCATTCGAGTCTCCGTATTCAGCCAGCGCCCTTGCAGCAGTTATTTTAACAAAAGGAGATGTGTCTGACAGTGCTGAATGCAGTAATGACCGGGATGCAGCAACAGCTTCCTTTCCTCTGATCAGTATTCCCATGATAGCCCAGTAACGTACGGCAATGTCTTTATCTTTATACAATTTATGCAATTTGGGTAATGCTTCCTGGTCAAATCCTGATGCGATTCCGGCGGCTCTGAATATGCGCCGCATCGGATATGATTTTCTTGCGCGGGCCATATCATACGGGGAATCTCCCCGGGATCGCAGGTGCATTTCCCCCTCCGGGAGAAAACCAACATCACGGATCTTAATGGCATGGTTTCGTTGTGCTTTGCGTAGTTTTCCGAGTATCTTTTTATGTTCACCTGAAGTTGCGAGATTATTTACCTCATCGGGATCATTCATGAGGTCATATAATTCTTCGGGATCTTTTGGTGTTCTCCAGAATATGGACTGTACTTCGTTGGTTTTTCCCTGGTCATACAGTTCCCGCCATATACGGGTGGTGGGAGTCTGGAACTGGTAATTCAGCCGCTGTCCCTGGGAAAGGTGCGGCATGTAATTACGGATATATACATAGCGGCCGTCGGTAACGCTTCTTACAAGATCGTAAGCTTCATCCATCCTTGACCTGAGCCCGTGAAGGTACTTTTGCGGTTTGGACTGGTAAGGTCCGGCAAAAGCATGTCCCTGCATCCACTTAGGGGGCTTGATCCCTGCGATACTCAGAAGGGTGGGGGCCAGGTCAACAAAACAAACCATGCGGTCAGATTTGCCTCCCGGCTGGTATTCTTTCGGGGCCAGGTGCTGCCATTTTTCAGGGAAATACACAACAAGGGGTACGTGGAGTCCGAGATTGCAGGGCCAGCGTTTCCCTCTGGGCATGCCGGTACCATGGTCGCCATAGTAGAATACAATGGTCTCTTCCGTCAGACCCGCGTCTTCCAGTTCTTTTAAACGCATTCCGGCATCTGCATCAGCCATACTTACACAATCGTAATACTGTGCCCAGTCCTGCCGTACTTCAGGCGTGTCAGGATGAAACGCAGGTACACGCACTCTGGCGGGATCAAGTACCTGCTCATGTGGTCTCTGCCGTATCCGGCTTTCGTGACTTTTCAGGGAATTAAATACAGCAAGGAAAGGCTGACCATCGGACCGGTTTTTCCAGTGGGCGTTATCGGAAGATTCATCCCATAAGTCCTCCGGTTTCCGGAGGTTATAATCTTCCTTTGCATTATTCGTGCAATAATATCCGGCTTCACGTAAAAACTGAGGGTACATCTTTGTGCCTGATGGCATGGGCACCATCGACCGCATATGTTCGCTACCTGTACTGGAAGGATACATTCCGGAAATAATGGCCGTACGGGCAGGGGCACATACAGGTGCGGTTGACCATACTTTGGTAAAAATCATACCTTTAGATGCCAGTCCGTCAATATTAGGGGTAACGGCAAGGGTGTCCCCGTAACAACCCATATCCGGTCCGTGGTCTTCACTCGTGAGCCACAGGATATTGGGCTTATCTGCTGAAAAGGAAGTGGTGGAGAGGGCAAAAGCGCTGGCTAAAATGATGCAACTTTTCATTATTGTCATTAATTTTAATAGATCGTTAAACTTTTATATTGCGTTGATAATGAGTATTTTAACATATCAGGTATAGATTATCTATATTATTGATATACAACACATTGCGCCTTTGTGCCTTTGCGTTAATTTTTATTTAACGAACTGTTGAATTTCGAACTGATGGTTTATTGATGATATCTTGCAGAATGGTTATTTAATTTAAAAAAAACGCAAAGGCGTAAAGGCGCAAAATGTTCATTATTGATTATATGCGTAATATAATACGATAAAGAAGAAATGTTCATTTTGACCGCAATAAAAAAGTATAGCATACTAATAAACCGAAATATAAACTTCTCACTATTTATCCACCTCAACCACTGCCATATTTTCCTTGCTGTATAAACCTTTTTTAAGTTTTTCTGCCACTTCGGTAAATGCGCTGATGGTGTATTCCACATCTTCCAGGGTATGCACTGCTGTCGGAATGATCCTCAGCAGGATCATCCCTTTGGGAATGACAGGATAAACAACCATAGAGCAGAAAATAGCATAATTTTCCCTGAGGTCGACAACAATATTGGTTGCTTCAGCGAGACTGCCATGGAGAAATACAGGTGTGACACAAGAATCTCCTTTCCCGATGTCAAAACCTTTGGCTCTGAGGCCATTCTGCATAGCCCGCACTATCTTCCATAAATTATCTTTATGTTCGGGTTGTGTCTGCAGCATTTCAAGCCTTTTCAGTGCACCTATCACCATCGGCATGGGCAGTGATTTGGCAAATATCTGGCTGCGCATGTTATATGCAAGAAATGCAACAACATCTGCGGATGCAGCTACAAATCCGCCAATACCGGCCATTGATTTTGCAAAGGTCGCGAAATACACGTCAATGTCATCCTGAACACCAAAATGTTCACCTGTTCCGGCACCGGTCTTACCCATTGTGCCAAATCCATGTGCGTCATCAACCAGGAGACGGAATTTGTATTTCTTTTTCAATGCTGCTATTTCATCAAGTTTCCCTAAATCACCCACCATTCCAAAAACACCTTCGGTGATTAAAAGAATACCTCCTCCGGTTTGTTCAGCTAATTTTGTGGCACGCTGAAGCTCCCGTTCGCATTTCCCCATATCGTTGTGTGGGTAAACAAACCTTTTCCCGATGTGCAGCCTTAAACCGTCAAGGATGCATGCGTGGGCTTCTGAATCGTAAACCACCACATCCTTCCTGTCGAGGAGTGTGTCAATAATTGACACCATGCCCTGATATCCGTAGTTCAGCAGATATCCGGCTTCCTTCCCTACAAAATGAGCCAGTTTAGTCTCCAGTTCTTCATGAAAAACGGTTTGTCCCGACATCATCCTGGCTCCCATGGGGTACGCCATGCCGTACTTAGCCGCTGCCTCTGCGTCAGCTTTTCTTACTTCCGGATGATTTGCCAGACCTAGGTAATTGTTTAAACTCCAGTTTAACACCTCTTTTCCGCGAAACTTCATTCTGGGTCCTATTTCACCTTCAAGTTTCGGAAACATGAAATAACCATGTGCCTGTTTCATATACTGGCCAAGAGGCCCCTTGTTTCTTTCTATCTTGTCAAAAATATCCACGTGTTTAATTTTAAGGTTAATAATACCGGCAAATTTAGCTTTTTTTAAATATATGCAAAAGGATTACTATTTTCTCATTTCAATCATCAATAAATAAAGTATCAGGTAAAGAGGTTGACTAAAGGTAAAGAAATATTTAACCACAAAGGACACAAAGTACACAAATAATTATCAGTCAGGAATATATACATTGTGTCCTTCGTGCGTACTTTGTGTCCTTTGTGGTTAAAATACTTATGAGGCAGCCCCTCTACAAAAAAATAACGGAATAATTTCCCCCTTTCATACATTTATTATATTTTTGCAGATTATTTTAGATGATGTATAAAAAGATAGCGTTTTACCTTTTTCTCTCGGTGGGTACCATATCCTGCGGAAAGTACGAAAAATTACTTAAAAGCAGTGATTACACGCTCAAATACGAAAAAGCCTTTGAGTATTACAATAATGCTGAATATGTGCGATCTGCCACTTTATTCGAACAGATAGCAAGTATTTACAGGGGAACGGTGAAGGCTGATACAGTGCAGTTTTACAGGGCAAAAAGTTATTTTTATCAGAAAGACTATATTATGGCCGGACACTATTTCCAGGAGCTCGTGTCGACATTTCCCAATAGTGCCTTTGCCGAAGAATCGTCCTTCCTTGAAGGTTTTTGCGAATATAAGCAATCTCCCCGCCCAAGTCTCGATCAATCCAATTCCTACAATGCAATAGCAAAACTAAGCCTGTTCCTGATAAAATACCCCAACAGTGAAAGAGCCGGGGAAGCAAAAAGTATCATAAAGGAAATGGAAGAAAAACTGGTGGAAAAATCTTTTATAAGCGCAAAATTGTATTACGACCTGGGAGCATACAAATCAGCCGTTATTGCACTAAGAAACAGTCTTAATGAATATCCTGACACAAAATACAGGGAGGAACTGCTCTTTATGATCCTCAAATCCCATTTTATGATAGCTCAGAACAGTGTTGAGGATAAAGTGCTTGACAGGTTTCAGGCTACAGTGGATGAGTATTATTCCTTTATTGGAGAATATCCGGAAGGGAAAAATGCGCTCGAGGCTAATAAAATCTATGAAACATCCATGAAGATTCTTGGTGATAATTACGAAACAGATAATTAATTTTATATACTTTTAAGGAATGATTGACTATAAAAAAAGTAAAGCATCGGTTAATACCGTTACCATAGATACACGAATGCTTGATAAGGGTACCGGTAATATTTATCAATCGGTTATGATCTGTGCAAAAAGATCAAACCAGATTTCGGTGGAGATGAAACAGGAACTTAACCGTAAACTGGAAGAGTTTGCTTATTATACTGATAACCTTGAGGAAGTTTTTGAAAATAGGGAACAAATAGAGATTTCCAAATTTTATGAACGGCTTCCAAAACCTGCTAATATTGCCTTGCAGGAATTCCTTGATGACAAAATTTATTTCAGGCTGCCTGAGATTATGAAGTCTGAAGAGACAATTTCATAAAACTATTACAATTATGCGGCTTAAGGGTAAGAATATACTTCTGGGCATTACTGGTAGTATTGCTGCCTTTAAATCAATACATCTGCTCCGGCTATTAATTAAAGAGGGCGCCGATGTTCAGGTCGTCATCACTCCTTTTGCCGAAAAGTTCGTTACCAAAGGAACCATAGCCACTCTATCCAGACACCCTGTGCTGAGTGAGTTCTTCCGTGAAGATGGTATGTGGAACAGCCATGTTGAACTTGCCGGTAAGGCCGATATTTTTATTATTGCCCCGGCAACAGCCACAACTCTCTCAAAAATGGCGAATGGTATGCCCGACAATCTCCTGCTCGCAGTGTATCTCGCAGCCAGATGTCCGGTTGCTTTTGCTCCGGCTATGGATGTGGATATGTATAACCATCCGGCTACAAAGAAAAATATCGAAATTCTTCAATCATTCGGAAATATTCTTATTGAACCGCAAACAGGGGAACTTGCAAGCGGGTTGGAAGGCAAAGGCCGGTTGAGAGAAGCTGAGGATATTCTGGAAATTATTGTAAAAATACTAAACGAAAAAAAAAACTCTCCGGTAAAAGAATCCTGATCACTGCAGGTCCTACTGTTGAACCTATTGACCCTGTCAGATATATCAGTAATTACAGTTCCGGGAAAATGGGTTATGCCATCGCCCAGGCCTGCGCCAATCAGGGAGCAGAAGTAATTCTTGTAAGCGGCCCTGTTCATTTTCATTACACTCACTCTAAGGTTAAGATCATTCGGGCTGATACGGCCAGGCAAATGTATGATGCTTGTATAAGCCATTTTTCTGATGTGGATGCAGCGGTTTTATCGGCAGCAGTAGCTGATTTTTCTCCTTCAGAACCATATAACAATAAACTGAAAAGAAGCAGTGAGGAGTTAATTATCCGTTTCAGCCCTACAAATGATATTGCAGCAGAACTGGGTAAGAGAAAAACGAAGGAGCAGGTTCTCGTAGGATTTGCCCTCGAAACAACCGATGAAGTGGAGAATGCTATCGGAAAAATGAGAAGAAAAAATTTTGACTTCATCGTACTTAATTCTTTAAATGATCAGGGAGCAGGATTTGGAGGCGATACGAATAAAATTACTATCATTGATAAAAACAATAATATTGATAAATTTGAGTTAAAATCAAAGAACGAAGTTGCATCAGATATCGTTGATAAACTAACGGCATTTATGATATGAAAAAAGTCTTATCCATATTACTGTTTACAGGTTTAGTGCACTATGCCTGTTCCCAGGAGCTAAAGTGTAACATACAGGTAATTACACAACAGATTCAGGGTACCAACAGGCAGGTTTTCCAGACAATGCAGGAAGCTATGTTTGAGTTCATGAATAACAGGGTATGGTCAAATCATGTATTTGGCCCTGAAGAAAGAATTGAATGTAACCTCATGTTTAATTTAACCGAACAATTATCAGCTGATGAATTCAGGGGAACGCTCCAGATACAGGCACGCCGGCCGGTATATAACACCAACTATAATACGGTGATGCTTAACTACGTGGATAATGACATTCAATTTAAATATATTGAATTTGAACCACTCGAATTTGAGATAACTTCCCACACTTCAAATCTGACTTCCATACTTGCTTTTTATGCATATGTTATCCTGGCTCTGGATTATGACTCATTTGGATATGAAGGCGGCACCCCCTTCTGGCAGACAGCTGAAAAAATAGTTGACAACGCTCAGAATGCACGGGAACCCGGATGGAAACCCTATGAAAGTACCAGCCATAAAAACAGGTACTGGCTGGCAAAGGATTTTATGGATGCAGACTATAGTCCTACACGTGAATTTATTTACAGGTACCATCGTCAAGGATTAGACATGATGGACGGGAAAATAGCAGAAGGCAGAGCTGAAATAGCCGGCAGCCTTGAACTTTTGCAGACTATATTCAGAAAAAAGCCGGATCCGTTTATGCAACCTTTACACATGATCTTTGATACCAAGGCAGATGAGATAATCAATGTTTTTGCAGAATCTTTTCCTGAAGAAAAAAACAGGATATATCAATTGCTGACAGAGATAAACCAGGCAAATGCCACCAAATACAAAAAGATTCTTGAAAATCCCACAAATTAACCCGGAAAAGTATGCTCCGCTCACTGCAAATTCAGAACTATGCGTTAATAAATGAACTAAGTGTTGACTTTAGCAGCGGCTTAACTACTATCACAGGAGAAACAGGGGCAGGGAAATCCATTCTTATTGGTGCATTATCCCTTATCCTTGGTGAAAGAGCTGATAACAGGATACTGAAAGATAAAGGAAAAAAGTGCGTGGTGGAAGGAGTCCTTTATCCTGCCGATGAACTTGTTGAGAATATTCTTGAAGAAAATGATATCGAAAAAGACGATCAGCTTATTCTCCGCCGTGAAGTTAACCCAAACGGGAAATCAAGAGCCTTTGTAAATGACACACCCGTTAGCCTGCAGGTGTTGAAAGATATAAGTATCAGACTGGTGGATATTCATTCCCAGCATGAAAATCTTGAACTTAATAATAACCAGTATCAGTTAATGGTAGTGGATACTTTTGCCGGAATAAATGATGAGTTAAAAGCCTACAGGGAAAATTTCAGGATTTTCAAACAGCTTATAGCTGAATTGAATACCCTGAAAAGTAATGCTGAAAATACGCAAACTGAGCGGGATTATTTTCATTACCAGTTCAGTGAGCTTGATGAAGCAAAGTTAGATGCAGGGGAACTGGCAGAACTGGAGAAGGAAGCTGAAGTATTACGACATGCTGAAGAAATTAAATCAGGTTTGTTCTCTGCCGGTAACAATATGTCGGGAGATGATCTGAATGCATTGTCTTTGCTGAGATCAGGCAAGAATGAGCTGGAAAAGATACAGCATTTTCACTCCCCTTCAGCCGGACTGCTTAACAGGATTGAAAGTCTTATTATTGAACTTAAGGATATTGCTGCCGAAACAGAGTTGCTTGGAGATAAAGTGGAAATTGACCCTTCCCGCCTTCAGTTTGTTGAGGAACGTATCAGCCTGATATATTCTTTACTTCAAAAACACAGGCTTTCAACTGTTGATGAACTGATAGAACTGAGAAACAGTCTGAATGAAAAGATATCCGGCCTGAGTAATCTTGAGTTTCGTATCGAAGAACTGGAAAAAGTGTTACATGAAAAAAAAGAGAATATTTTATCCCGTGCTGAATCACTCTCTGAAAAACGCAGTCATTCCTTTCCTCTGATTGAGAATAAGATAATAGAACTGCTGGTGCAGCTGGGCATGCCAAATGCCAGATTTAAAATAGCAAATGAAAGGTCAGAAGAACCTGGTGAAAAGGGTTTTGACAATATCCGGTTTTTATTTACAGCCAATAGAAAGACTGAACTCCAGGATATATGCAGGATAGCGTCCGGAGGTGAATTATCACGGGTGATGCTCAGTATTAAATATATTATCTCTGGTTCTCTGGGACTTCCTTCAATTATTTTTGATGAAATTGATGCGGGTGTGTCTGGAGAGACTGCCTTTCGTGTTGGTACCATCATGCGCGAAATGGCAGGTAACAGGCAGGTTTTTGCCATCACGCACCTGCCCCAGGTTGCAGCCATGGGGAATATACATTACCTGGTTTTTAAAAATGAAGCGGAATCAGGGACAAACACAGGTATACGATTGCTTTCCAAAGAGGAAAGAATTGAGGTAATAGCAAAGATGCTTAGCGGTGAGCAGACTACAGGGGCTGCATTGCAGAATGCAAGGGAATTGCTGGGGATTAACTAATAATTTAAGTACGAAACTTTAATCATTAAATATAAAAACAATGAAAAACATCATTATTCTCTTGCTTACTATTTCGGTTGGAACATCCTGTACCCCGAAACGAGATTCAAAAAAATCAGCTGCCGTTTTACCCGACATTGCAGTAAAAGCTTCCGGCTTTGAAACAACCATCGACGGAAAGGAGGTAAAACTCTTTAACCTGTCCAATAAAAACGGCATGGTGGTTCAAATCACCAATTTTGGCGCAGCCATCGTTTCCATCATTCTTCCTTCGGGAAACGGGAAATATACCGATGTGGCAATAGGCTATCCTACACTTGACCAATACCGGCAGGGAGGAATGAGTGCCGGCGTTATTGTGGGAAGATTTGCAAACAGAATATCAGGTGGTAGTTTTGAAATTGACGGAGCAAAATATCAGCTGGAAGTAAACCGGCCGCCAAATACACTGCATTCAGGATCAAGCAATTACGCTCAAAGGGTTTGGGATGCCGCACAGGAAGATAATTCTGTTATCCTATCCTTGCTTTCCCCTGATATGGATGGGGGATTCCCCGGTGAACTTGCTGTAAATGTCAGGTACACACTTACTGACGATAACCGGATAGAAATGGTTTATGAGGCTGAAACGACAAAGAAAACAGTGATAAATCTTACTAATCATTCTTATTTTAATATGGCAGGGGAAGGATCCGGAGATATTCTTGATCAGCTTATTAAAGTAAATGCCGATTATATAACACCTGTGAGTCCCGATATAATACCAACAGGTGAGTTAATGGCTGTTGAAGGGTCTCCATTCGATCTGCGGGAAGAGGTAGCTATAGGTAAGATGATTGAGGATGAGCATGAGCAATTGAAGCTGGGAAAAGGGTATGATCATAACTGGGTGTTAAATAAGGAGGTGTCAGGGGAGTTGACTTTCGCTGCTTCTCTCAGGGATGCGACCACCGGATTAAGTATGAAGGTGTATACTACCGAACCCGGGATACAGGTATATACGGGTAATTTTTTCGATGGAACATATACCGGTAAATCAGGTAAGAAATATGATTTCAGGAATGCCGTAGCACTTGAAACCCAGCATTTTCCCGATTCCCCGAACAAATCTTCATTTCCCTCAACCATACTGGAACCGGGAGAAAAATATTATCATAAGACTGTGCTGGAATTTGATTTCTGATCTTTACTTATCAAGTAAGGCTTCTAACCATAAGATATTAGCCAACGACTCAATGCAATAACCGGTAGTTTGTTTCCATCCTGGATATACTGCCGGTGAGTCGTTTAAATCAGAACTTATACCTGTCATAACACCGCCCTTTATTCCTTTGGCAGATAATGGAATGCTGCCCCCCTTGTAAATGGCAGGATGACGGGAACCAGAGGCGCTTACAAAAGAGAGACTGAAAGGATTACAACCCAGCACCCAGTCGAGTTGGTTTTGTGCAATATCAACCAGTTCAGGTTTATTGAATGTTCCGGCAATCATAATTAAAACCGCAGCGGTAGAAGTGATATAAGAGGTATTCCCCTTACCGGGATGGCTGTTAATGACAGGATCAAATAATGAGTAATAATGATCTTCCGTATTCCTGCTGCCTTCAACTTTCTGATCATAAATAAACCGGGGAACAAGATTATAGGCATTCCTGTTTGCCAGAAAAGTGATATTCTTACAATAAATGTTGCTGATAATATCTACGCATGACGGAATCAAACAGCTTTCCCCGAATGTGTTAACGAACATACACAAACCTGCTATTGTCTGCGAAGCGGAACACCCTTTTTCTGTTATACCCTGAAGCCTTGAGAATAACTCCAGGTCATGTTCAGCAGACGATTCCGGCTGATAATCAATTTGGGTTAGCAGAGAATCGGTATATTTTTCCGCCAATTTTTTATAAACTGTACTTTTATTCAGTTTATAAAGCTCACAGGCAGCTCCGATAGCTATTCCCAGTTCACAGATATTTTTTCCGGAGAAATGTGATGATGCCCGGAGAAAACAATCTTCTGCGACTCTTTTGCATTGCGTTGCTTCATGTTTATTCCCCGATAAACGGGCAATCTTCGCCTCTGTTAAAGAAAAAAGAAATTGTGTGGAAAATGAAGACGGATACGTGTTAATGAGAATATTATCTGTGCTGTTATCCGTATTATTCCTGTCGTTTTCGATACAGGAACCCGCGAAATCGACCGAGTGCATAAGATATCCTTCCGGTGCCAGCATGGAAAAGAGAAATCTGTTCCCGAATGCAATCCACCTGGTTAACAGTGAATCAATACTGTTTTCGTGATTCAATTCCTTCAATACTGACAGAGAATAAAGCAGTTGTACGGATGAATGAACTGACCAGCAGGATTCATACATGTCGTACCAGCCTAAATTTACTTCCTGAAGGTTGCCGTTATCACTTCTTTTACCGATTACCGGGTTGTTTTTCAAAATGCTTTTTATATTACTCAGGGAATCAATATATTCCAGGTGCATTCTGATCTGGTTTTTTAATATATGCTCACTAATCTCAAATTCATTACTGCGTAAACCTGCACTATATAAATAATACTTACCAGTCTCCCTGAATTCTGAAAAATCTGCCGTCAGATATTTTCCCATATCTCCGGAAATGAGATCAATGGTGCATTTAAATACAAGCTTATCTGTCTGACTGCAATAGATGTATAACGAGTCAATTACATCAGCAGGGATTACACATTTTTTGTGACTTTCAGGTTTATAACCTGACTGGTTAAGCATTATTTTTTCTGCTGTGGAATATATAAAAAAAGAGGATGGATGAAGGTCTTCCCTGAATCTCAGACCAGCCACAGCCCAATTGGTGTAATCAGCAAAAGAACCATCATCATTCGGATCGGTAACCAATCTTAAGGTCCGCGTATTTTTAATTTTTAATTTGATTTTCAATGGCTTGCTCTTTCTGTTCATAACAGGTGATTCAAATATCATCCTGTCGTCTGCAAAAACTCTGAAAACAGCAGTCCCGCCTCTGTCGATAGTTGTTAAATTTTCATTATTATCATAAATATAATCAGGAGTAAAATTCCCGCGTGTTAAGATGCAGGAATCGATACCTGCACCGGAATCTATTCCAATTATCGCTTCAAAAATCAGATCTTGCCGGTTAACCGGAATTCTTAAATCAGATGGAGCGTGGGTTCCCAGTCCGTATTTAAATGTATGGCGGTTAATTCTTATTGAATCCTCTGTAAAGGACATATTCCTTTTAGGAGAACCGTAATAATTATTGATCTGGCTGAAGGGTATTTCATCCAGCCGGATAATGTATCTGTATTTCTTATCAGAGCAGGAGTTTGAGATGAGCAATGCTGGTAAAAGAAATAAAAGAATATAATTTCTCATTTTCCGGGGTTTGATAAAATGAAGAAAAACAATGTAGGACGATTGAGGTATATTCTATGAATCTGCCTGCGATAAAGCTACTGTATTAAATATTCCGGAAGAGATATCCGCTGAAATTTGATCCTGAAAAATTTTTCAGGATTACTTTTTAAACACTAGTACCCATAGGCATCATCATAGTATCCACTGCTGTCAGAAGGGTCGTCATAGTCATCTCCGTAACTGTCATCCATAATTCCCAGGTTTTTCAGATCATCTTCACTGAAATTTTCAAAGTCTTCAAATTCATTCTCTTCCTCTTCATAAATTTCATATTTCTCATGAAGCTTCTCAACTGCCTCATCAGAGAAGATAAAATCCTCATTCATCTCTTCCATTTTTTCCAGGAGATTTGCAGGAAAAACGAAATTAGGATTCTCCATAATTGCAGCTTCAATAAATTCAGGATCTTTAGTAAAAATATCTTTGAGCGTTGATCCCTTATACTCCCCAAAATCCAACCTGGTGTTTAAACTGTATAATTTCATGATTATTAAACAATTTTTAAAGTACGATGATATTAAAAATGACAAACTTTTTGAACAACAAATATATTTTTTTTATTACTATCAAAAACAACTTTTAAATGAAATAATTATTTTTTTTCAAAACTATTTTTTATAAGGCAATTGGGATTAATTTATTTTAACAATTCTCATTGGATAGTCTTTTCCATCTTCATTGATGGTTATTATATATATTCCTTCTTTGAGGAAAGATAAATCCAGGTATAAATATTCCGATATGGAAGAAGTCTCAAAAATTTTCAAACCATCAAGCCTGTTGAATGTCACCCTTCTGCTTTTAATACCGGTAACAAATTTAATGAATAAATTTTTTGTAAACGGATTTGGACTAATCTGAAAAAGAAGTTCTTCCGGAAATTCTTCTTGTATTACCGATGTTTTCAGAACTTTATTGTCAGGATCAATAATGATTTCGGAAACAGGTTTATCTGCTGTAAAGGCAAACCTGTGGTTATTTTGATCAAACAGGACTCTGTGTGTGTCATATGTATCGTCGGAGTAGATGATCCTGTAATCCAGGTGTGTTCTGAAAAATGTTGTTTCCGCAGACGATGTTTCCTGTGTTGTTGAAATGGTAATGGAATCCTTTTCCTTATTCCATGATGAAATAAATACAGGAAAGCCCTTACCGTAATACCACTGATCAAAGAACCATGTATAATCGTTATCTGTAACTCTATTGAGTGTGTTAAGAAAATCGTCTCCTGTGGCTGTGCTGAAAGCATATTCCTCAAGGAAATCCCTTAATACCTTAAAGAACAGATCGTCATCATTAATTTCGTATCTCAGCATGTGCAAAATAGCTGCTCCCTTTTTATATGAAAGGTCTCCATGAAATATTCTGTTCTGGTTATGTGCTTCTGTGAGTGGGATGTAAATGCTTCCGTCTGGTTGTCTTTTCGCGTTATTTTGGGTATTTATCATCCAGTTGGCAGCTTCGGTTTCTGTGCCAAAGACCTCAACAGCAAGATATTCAAGGTACGTGGCAAATCCTTCATTAATCCATATATCCTGCCATGTTTTGCATGTTACATAGTTGCCGAACCATTGGTGAGCCAGCTCATGGGCTACCAGCTCAAAATGAAATGATGACAGGGTTGTCATGGTCTGATGTTCCATGCCTCCACCCATGGGAGCCAGACAGTGACCGTATTTTTCTTCATGGAAAGGATAGGTGCCGAGTATTTCGGAATAGAGTATAAGGAGATCATTGGTTTTATCAATGGCAGTTTTTTCATTCAATAATATGGAAGGATGGTTATAGATAAAATTCTGAACAAGCAGGGAGTCATTTACTCCGGGTAGTGCGGTCTTAAAACTGTAATCAAGATAATCTGCCACAGAGAATGAAAGAAGATAATATGCAAGCGGGTATCTGGTTTTCCATTCATACCTTTGTGTCAGCTCATTATTAACAATTCGTGACAGCAATCCGTTTGAACCGGCTTTAAGTCCTTTGGGGACTGTAATGAATATCCAGGCAGAATCCGCCTTATCCCTCAGATCCTGTTTACAGGGAAACCATAACATGCTCTGAAAAGGTTCTGATAAGGTATAGGTGACAGTTTTGTCATATATATGATCCTGCCTTGTCAGCACTCCCCCATAAAAGCTTTGTATACCCGCCACGCCGGCATAAAATATTTCAGCAGAAAGCTCCTTTTGGCTGATCAATGTTTCAGGGATTTTTATCTTTAAAAGATTTGCAGCAGATAAAAAATCATTTGCCGGAATTGAATTTATTATCACTGAATCAACAGAAAGACGTGAATCCAGCTCAAAAACGAGGGAATCTGTTTCTTTTATCATTTCAACCTTAACAAGGGTTTTCCCTTTGATAAAAGTACCGGTATTACTTACCTGAAGGTCGATGAAGTAAAATTTCACGTCATAGAAGTCCTGGTATTCTGAATAATAAGGAGAAACAGAAGAGTTAACTACAGATGATTTTAAAGAGTTCGCTTCCTGTCCGGGCAGTGGCAGGAGCAGAAAGGAGAGTATGGTCAGGAATATAAATTTGGGCGCCGGCATTTCATAAATATTCTGCCAAAAACCTGTAAACCGTAGTTTGCTTATATTTCTTCCCCGGAAGCAACAATGTAGAAGGAAATTCCGGTCTGTTGGGAGTGTCCGGAAAATGCTGGGTTTCAAGACAAACAGCAAAGTGTTTGGTATATTGAATATCATTTTTTCCCCTGATGCTGCCGTCAAGGTAATTGGAAGTATAAATCTGTACACCGGGTTCAGTGGTTAGTGTTTCCATAATCCTGCCCGAATCAGGATGAATAAGTTTCGAAATGAGTTTTAATTCATTCTCACCTTTGTTCAGCACGTAATTATGATCGTATCCGGGGGGAATACTTCCGATATCTTTACCCAGGGTTTTAGGTTCCCTGAAGTCAAAAACGGTTCCGCTCACATTCAGATAACGACCGCTGGGTATACTTTCATCATCCACTTCAGTGATATAATCAGCATTAAGATACATAATATGATCGTATACGGGAGTTTTACATGCTGACAGGTTAAAATAGGAATGATTTGTCAGGTTAATAAATGTAGGTTTATCGGTTTGGGCTACATAATCTATAATAAGTTCATTGTTGTTATTCAGAACATATCTGACCTCAGTCATAAGGTTTCCCGGATATCCTTCTTCCATATCAGGAGACTCCATGGCAAGAGCTACTCCTGCTTCGTCTGTTGCCTGATATGCTTCAGATGTCCATATCTTTTTGTCAAATCCTTCAATTCCGCCGTGCAGATGATTTTTACCGGCGTTTTGCACAAGTACGTATTCTTTACCGTCAATTATAAATTTGCCTTTGCTGATACGATTTGCGCAACGGCCTACAATGCATCCAAAATAGGGATGAGGACCCAGGTATTCCTCCAGTGTGTCAAACCCTAAAACAATATCACCCGGTTCTCCCTTTTTATCAGGCACATTCAGGTGAGTTATTATTCCGCCAAAATCAATAATATTTACACTTATTCCCTTGTCATTTTCAATGTAGTATGCGTGCACATCTTTTCCGTTGGGATGCACGCCAAATATGGATTTTCGAACTTTCATGGTGCTTTAAGTAAGTTTGTTGATCAATATTCGATTTATGGGTTAAAGTTAATATTATATATTTACCGTACAATAATGTATTTTTATAGAACTTATTTGATGTTTATTTTTAAATACATAAAATCTAAAATAAAATGAGCCAGAGCTTTATAGATGCCTTGATGCATTTTATAGCTTTATTGTATCTGCCTTTCTTTGACAGAAAGGAGACGCACCTGGAACCTCAGCTGGAAGATTATATAAAAAAAGCAGGAATTCTGGTTCCTCCGGCTGATTGCCTGAAGGTTTTTAATGCTTATTACAGCAAATATTGCAGGGATTTTTTGAGCAGGGAGATATTGCCTGACACGGATGAAACTATTCTAAGGAGACAACTGCTCATTGATGCGGCACGAAGTGCACAGATGAACCTTTATCTTCGCGAAAGATACCTGCTGATACTTGCATTAATTGAATATACCAGTTTTTATAAGGATAGCAGGCTTGATTTTATTAATGATATTAAGGAAGTAGCTTCTGCACTTAATATTACACCTGAGGAATTTAATGAAGCTCTGGACTTTATTTATGAGACAGAGCATGAGCCGGACAGCAGTGAACTGATAATGGAGGATAGTAATGAAGAGATACTTGAAGGATCATGGATAGAGCAGCATAAACCAATTATCGACCCGGTACAGCGACATATTATCGATAACAGAATAAAGGGACGTCTGTATATTAAATATTTTGAGAAATATCACCTCTTTGTGTTAAAATACAGGGGAGCGCAATCCCTCGTATTAAATAATAAAGAAGTGTATCCTGAGTTTTTTTACAGCTTCGGGTTGAATGCGACCCTTATATTTAATAAAACGGAATATATCTGTTTTGATGAGATTGCCGCACATTTCAATCTGAAGTATAATCTGGCACGCATCAGTATAACCGGGGAAAATATCACATACAGATATCCTCACTCTGGTTATACCATAAAACCTTTTGACTTCTCCGAGGATTCGGGACAGTTAATTGGTATTGTTGGTAATAATGGTGTGGGTAAATCAACTATTCTTAAGCTTATTGCCGGTATCAACAAACCTCATTCGGGCGATATACTTATTAACGGAGCAAGTCTTTCCCGGAACAGATTTAAGTTGCAGTCTGCCATAGGGTATGTTTCACAGGAAAATATGTACCAGAAGGAGATGACTGTATATGAGAACCTGTATTGTCATGCTCGCCTGTGTATGGGAGATCTGACCTCGGAAGAGTTAAAGAAAAGGACAGAAGAAGTTATCCGTAAATTTGATCTGCAGGATGTCATGGATATTAAACCTGCTGATTTTGAGATCAGACGTGTTACCGATTTTGACAGGATATGCCTTAATATTGCTTTCGAATTAATCAGGGATCCATATATCTTATGTCTCGACGAACCTCTGACTGTACTTCCCTTCGCCGACTCAAAAAGACTCCTGAATATTTTAAAGGAAGAAACATTTGAAGGGAAGATTGTATTTATTTCTGTGCATCTGCCTTCCCCTGATATCTACAATATGTTCGACAAAGTGTGGCTGATCGATCATGGAGGACATATGATTTACCAGGGTGGGGGGAGACAGGCGCTTGACTATTTTCATTCCTCAGGAATAATTCCTTTCAGGATTGTATCAGCGAGGGAAGATATTGTAAGTCCTGAAGATATAATCAGCCTGGTTGAAACAAAGAAAGTCAGACCGGATGGAGTAATAAGCGATGAACGATTGGTTACACCGGAAACCTGGTATAATCTGTTTAGTAAGAAACAGAAATTAGTCAGCGAAAGACAGCAGGCAGAGAAACCCTTGCCGGTTAAACCTTCTTCAATACCCGGAGTAGAAAAGCAGTTTTTTATTTATTTAACAAGGCTTTTACGTATACGATACTCCAGTCTGAAGTTTCTGTTTTTTATGTTTGCCGTCATACCGCTGGCGGGTGCGATATTTGCCCTGGTCACGCGACATAAGAGCGTTGCCGGGTATTTCCCGGGAGAAAATGAACTCCTGCCTTTATTTCTGTTTCTATCTCCACTCTATGTTTTTTTTACCGGCATGCTCAACGGAGCAGAAGAGATTATGCCTGAAAAATCAAGAATTAAAAGAGACCTGAATCTGAAACTAAGTCATTTTAGCTATATAAATGCAAAAGTCGTTTTTATATTATCGGTTACAGTTATACAAACATTCCTGTTTGCCATAATTTGTCTGGGTATCCTCAGAATAGAGGGATTACTGCCGCCTTTCTTTATCATCTATCTCAGCATTTCATTTCTGGCAGGGTTACTGTCCTTAATACTATCAGCTGCCTTCCGCAATATCATTGTTATTTATATTCTGATCCCCATTCTTTTAATTCCTAATCTTTTATTCTCAGGTTATCTGATTCAATATAACAATCAGGATGGATTCAAAACATATTCACCTCTTTTAGCCGATCTGGTTCCGGGCAGGTGGGCTTATGAAGCCCTTGTTGTCACCTGTTTTACAGACAATAAGTATAATCGCCATTTATTTAATGATGAGCTAAAATATTATCAGAATTCATTTATAAAAGAAGAAATTTTACCTCTTCTTTTCAGAGGACTTGAAGAATGTAATGCTTTATTATATGCTGAAGATAATATACAAAAGCTGGATAGTTGTTTGCGAGTATTCAGGAATGAACTTTTTTATATATCGGAAAATGAAGATATTGCGCCTTTTATGTATTTTAATGACCTTTCCCCCGATACTTTTAATGAAACAATATCAAATGAATTATTTGGCTATTTAACTTATATAGACTTTTATACTGAAAGCGAAATGAATGATCTGGACTTAAAAAGGATGTTCAGGCAGTCTGAGTTTAAACATGATACTGATTTTGTGAACCAAAAATTACTTCATCATAACAGTGCGGTGGAAAACATCGTATACGGCAATAATATTGACAGAGGAGTGGAAATTACTGCACATATTTTAATTAAAAGAGGGAAACCAATATATCTCATTCCTGAAAATCATTTTGGCAGAAGCCACTTTTTCTCACCATATAAAAGGGTAGGGGGGCAACTTATTAACACAAGGGAGTTTAATTTGAATGCTCTCTGGATGATGAATGCAGTCCTCTATTTTGTTTTAATTACCGGTTTGGCAAACTGGACATGTAATCTTTTCAGAAAAAGGAAAGAATAACTGGTAAGTACTGTTTAAAGTTTAATTAATTTCTTCTTTCAAAGCATTCAGAAAAGAGGATCGCATCATAGTGATATTCAGATAGCTGAAAATATTTACTTTCCTGCGGTAATTTTCCTGAGGCCCGTATACCTGCGATATTTTTATATATTTAGGATTAATAAGGGATTCAATCATAGCAACTTCTTTCATTTCCGTGTTGTTCTGTCCGTGATATGAGCCTTTAAAACCGGATAACAATAAATTCCATGGTTCTCCTTTTCCCTGAATCATCCGGTATAAATCAGCCTGATTAACAAGAAGATTACCCGACAACCCGGCAGGAAGTATATATATCTCTAAGCCCGGGGTATTTAAAAGAAAGTCAACTGCATCCAGATCATATCTTACATGGGGTTCATTTTTATTCCATGTTTTAATTTTCCGGTCATAAAGTAATCCGCTGAAATAAACTTTGATATTATTTACGATTGAGGGGTCTGTTTTTATAGCATAAGCCAGATTTGTAAGGGCTCCAAGGACTACAATATTAATTTTTTCACTTTTCTTTGCTTTATGGGCTTTTTCGATATAAAATGCAGCCCCTTCAGATAAATTAATTGCATAGTCAGAGTTTAAGCGGAATGGTTCTTTTTCACCCTGAAGTGCAGGAATATTCTTTTTGTCCATTAGTTCGAGGACACTATTATGGAGAGAATGACTGACCTGAACAGTATTGCGGCCTGCACCCGGCTGAAGGTCCCATTGAGAAGCAACCAGACATGTAACCTCCAGCTCCCGGGCAGTAAGTGCCCTTGTAATGGCAAACAACTTTGAAGGATCACTTCCGGTTCCGGAATCGATGATAATGCTGGTTTTACCATTGTCTTTAAAAAACTCATGTATATTAATAATGGAGATAACCATCAGAAATAATACTGCCAATATAAGGAAGAAGAAAAATATCCTTTTTAATTTTTTCAGAAGAGTTCTAAACATTAATGCAGATTTGATGATGCAAAGGTATAAAAACACACAGACGTGCCACCCGGCAACGCTTATATTTTCACATCTCCGTACAGACATGCCTCCAGGCACGTCTCTACATAAGATTTCCCTCCTCATTAGGAAATTTCCAAATTTTACTTTAAATTTATCCTTCTGATATTCAAACTTTTCTCCCTATGACTAAAAAAAATAAAAAAGAACACAGACAAAATGAAGAAGTTGCCGGTTCAGCAAAGAGTGAAGTAAAAAAGCTGGACAATAAATTTTATGAGAAGGAACTGATCCGGTTACAGGAGGAACTGGTAAAGTTCCTGGACTGGATAAAAGCCAAAAAACTGAAAGTTGTTGTTTTATTTGAAGGTCGTGATGCTGCCGGAAAAGGAGGTACAATTAAGCGAATTACTTCAGAGCTTAATCCCCGGTTTGCCAGGGTTGTAGCCCTTGGTGTTCCGACAGAAAGAGAGAAATCGCAGTGGTATTTTCAAAGGTATATTAATCATTTGCCTGCGGCCGGGGAAATGGTAATATTCGACAGAAGCTGGTATAACCGTGCGGGTGTTGAGCGGGTAATGGGCTTTTGTTCAGAGGAGGAATACTGGGAATTTTTGCGGTCGTGTCCTAACTTTGAACGAATGATGATCCGCTCAGGAATAATCCTTGTGAAATACTGGTTCTCTGTTAGCAGGGAGGAACAGTACAGAAGGTTTAAAGCCCGTGTAAAAGATCCGACAAGATACTGGAAGTTAAGTAATATGGACATCGCTTCGCTGGAAAAATTTGAAGACTATTCCCGTGCAAAAGATGAGATGATGGCATATACCGACACCAAGGAGAGTCCCTGGTGGGTGGTGGAATCTGACGACAAGAAAAAAGCACGTCTGAATTGCATTCATCACCTGTTAAGCCTGATCCCTTATGAAGACCTTCCCCATGAAGTTACCAAACTTCCTCCTATGATTGAACCGAAGAAAGGATATGTGAGAACCCCGAAGGATACTCAGACGTATGTGCCGGAGGTGTATTGAGGGATCACGGGATCACGGGATCGGGTGATCAGGATAATAGCAGGGGCGCACGGCTGTGCGTCTTTTATTCAAATCAATTTTTTTTCTTCGTGTCCTTTGTGTAATCCTTTGTGTCCTTTGTGGTTAGAACTATCAGGTTTTACCACAAAGGACACAAAGGATTACACAAAGGTACACAAAGACAATAATAAAATGGGATATATTGTATCAAAATATCTATTAATTCTTATCATCTTTATTTCACAGGTATTCTACGCACACGCAGACACTATACCTCACTTCTACACCGGAATGCAAGCCCATTACGGCTTTATTATTCCCCACTCCCGGTCAATAAAAGACATTTCGCATACCCATCCTTATGGCTTTGAATTCAACCTGAATAAATTGCATACCTCATTTACAAAATGGCAGGTGTTCAATGCGTATTGGATATCAGGGATAGAAGCCAGGTATTTTAACTACCAGAATCCTGAAATACTTGGTGGAGTATTTGATATGTGTGTTTTTGCTGAACCTGTTGTCAGGCACGGAAAAAACTTACTTTTTACCGTGAGAGGGGGAGCAGGTTTTTCATATCATACCAAAGTGTACGATGAGACAGATAATCCGCTTAATTTCTTTTTCAGTTCAAGAATAAGTTTCCCTTTGTTTGTTGATGCACGTTTCAAATACAGGTTAGGGCAATCAACATTTTTAACTCTCTCCGGCTGCTATAATCATATTTCCAACGGAGGCGTTAAACTGCCCAATAAGGGAATGAATTTCCCGACTCTGGCTGTTGGATTCGAAATTCATCCTAAACCATTTCCTGTCCTGCATCACGAATATTATTCAGACGCAAAAGGAAGGAAGCCTGATCCGTATGTAATATTTCAGGCCCTTTCGAGTGTAAAAGTTCTGAATGCCGTAGGAGAACTGCCGGAAAAAACAATGTTTATATACGGGTTTCATTCACGGTTTTGCAGGCCTCTCAGCGCTTTTTATTCATTGAATGCCGGGGTGGAAATAATTTTTGACGGATATATAAAGGAAACGCTGGTAAGAGAGCAGAGGGATATAGATTATAAACGCCTGGCATTAACTTTCGGGCAGGATTTTATGCTTGGGAAAGTGTTATTCACACAATACCTTGGTGCCTATATCTACTCACCATATAAGGCAAGAAATGCACTTTACCAGAAGTATGAACTGGCATACAGAATTTCTCCGGTACTAATGGCGGGTGTATTTTTAAAATCCCATTTACAGGTAGCAGAACTTATGGGAATACATATTAATTATTCTCTGAAGCTTTGGAATTGATGAATGATAATGAATTAATTATAAAAAAAACGCAAAGGCAAAAAAAAATAATCAGAATTGCGCCTTTGCGCCTCTGCGCTTTTTTTTATATCTTTTATTACCTTTACAATTTATAAACTCATTCAATAATGCCAAACCGCAAACGCATCCGCAGAGTTACCATGCCCCCACCCATGGAGGGATATAAACCTTTTGGCATCCCAATGAGGCAACTGGAATCGGTAGTTTTGCTATATGAGGAGTTTGAGGCGATACGACTTGCAGATTATGAGAACCTCACCCAGGCTGAGGCTGCAAAAAGAATGAATATCTCCCGTCCCACTTTTACACGGTTATATGATAAGGCGCGGAAAACCATTGCTAATGCTTTTGTTGAAGGGAAAGCTATCTTAATTTCAGGGGGTACTTATGATACTGACGATTTCTGGTATAAATGCATGCATTGTAATGAAACTATGGTTACTCACAAGCCGGAGATACATTGCAAGGCTTGTGATTCTGAGGACATTATACCTTTAAATATCCAGCCGGGTAGGGGAAGACACAGAAGGAGGGGGAGGAGGGATATTAATAATAAATAGGAATTTCATTTTTCTATACCGTAAAATTCAACAATATAAATAAATTACAACTGTGGATTTTCCCGGCCCTGTTCAGGAATAATTTTGTTAATTAACGTAAGTTCGACATAAAATATGATTGTCTCCATTTTAGGCTGTCTAAAAAATCTTTTTAAATAAGATTTTTATTTTGTCGTCCCTATTCAACGCTCATCTTTTGCAACAGCTTCAGATGACAGTTGGCAGGGCCATGTTTTAGAGATGGGTGATTATTATCAGAAGTAAGATCAACTTCACTAAAGTTTACGGTGAGTAAGATCAACCTGCACTGAAGTTTCGGTTGATAAGACCTGTATGGCGTTTTTCAGCCGGACAGCGTCGTGGAAGAAAACAAGACCCTGTGTTGTAATTTCACCTGACGAAATGAACAACCACTTAAGGACTGTTGTAATTGCCCCTATGACAACAAGCTCGAAAAACTACCCTACCCGGGTTGAGATAAAACATGACAATAAAATGGGTTGGATTGTAATTGATCAAATCAGGTCTATCGATAAACAGCGTATTCTCAAGGATATGGGAAAGCTCTCGAGATCTGAGATCAAAGAGCTCAAAGCGATCTTAAAAGAGACATTCGTTGATTAAAAATATGGTTCTACCATGAATTTAATGGAAGAATAAAAGGAGTCAGAAGACAGGAGACAGAAAATGAGTAATTGAGTAATTGAGTAATTGAGTAATTGAGTATATGAGTATATGGTGGATGAAGGCACCCTTTAGAGGGCCGCTTATAGAGCAATTCTGTCTTCTGAATTCTGCATATCAAAAATCAGCTCTATTAAATTCATGGTAGAACCAAAAATATTATATTTACTCTTTGAAACTTTTCAGAAAACTAAAATGTCCAACCATTCTTCACATATTGATGAAAATCTCATCACCCGCTTCCGTGAAGGAGATATGCAGGCTTTTGATACCATTTATAACTTCTTTAACAGGAAGCTTTATGCTTTCGTTTTAAAGATACTGAAAATAGAAGATGATGCCAGGGAAATAGTTCAGGATGTTTTTATTAAGTTGTGGGAAACAAGGGAGAGAGTTAAAAGTGTTTCATTATTCAATTCCTATCTTTTCACCATTGCATACAATACTTCCATTGATCTTGTGAGAAAAAGGATCAATGAAAAGAAATATGTTGAATATATCAATTCCTTACAGAAGAATTATTCCCTGGATGAAACCATTGATAAAATGGATTATGATATCCTGAATAAGGAAATAGTGTTTCTTATTGAAAAACTTCCCCTCAAACAACGGGAGGTATATAAATTAAGCCGGATGGAAAACCTTACCCATAAGGAAATTGCCGGGAAACTGAAAATCTCGGTAAATACTGTTGAAAATCATATCTCCAAAGCACTTCAGTTCCTTCGTAAGAATTTGAATACAAATTCGTTGAAAGGGGTGTTGTTTATCTGGTTGTTTATGTAAGGATATTATTGCTTAAGCCGGAAAGAAAAATTAGATTATTTTATTTGGGAATTCAGAACTTTTTATAATAAGAAGTATTACAGACTTCTCGCATTTTGGGATAAAACGAATAATGAAGACACCTTGGTTTTAGCGACACATGGATTTATAAAGAAAACACAGAAAATACCTAAACGTGAGATTACCAGAGCTGAAGAAATAAGAAAAGAATATTTTGAGATTAAAAACAAAAAGAAATGAAAAACAATAGATTAAAATCGAAAAGCCTTGACGAAATGATTGATATGCATATCGGAGTTAAAGGAACTGAAAAAAGAGAAATTTTTGAGGAAGAACTTCGCCTTGATATTTTAGGGCATACTATCAAAAAAATCAGGGAAGAAAAACACCTGACACAGGCTCAACTTGGTGAATTAGTCGGAGTAAAAAAAGCACAAATATCGAAAATTGAAAATAATCTTACTGATGCCAGATTTGAAACGATTTTAAAAGTATTCAGAGCTTTAAATGCTAAGATTAATTTCAATGTTGAGTTGATAAACCAAAATATGTCATTGGGATAATAATAAAAGCAGGGTAAGGAGTACTATAAAAAATGAAAAGTATTTTTGAAAAATCAAAAGCTAAGATTTGGGATAAATTGACTGATGAACAAAAAAGGGAAATTCTTTTATCCTATGAGGAAAGTGAATCGGATAATCATCTTCTTGATCATGATTCGGTTATGAATAAATTCAAAAATTGGCTGTGAAAATATAGTGAACAAATAGTTGTATTGTTAAAAAAAGTTACCAAACAATAACCCAATAACCCAATAACAGAATGTCTATTCGTCACCCGTCACCCGTCACTTCTTCTCGCCAACCACATTAACCATAAATTCCCCCCATTCATCAAAAAAAATCCCCTCCCCAATAGTGGTAACCTCAATCACAAACGTATACATTATGATTTTAAATTGTTCCTGAAAGTTAGTTTTAGTTAGTATGTAGTAGGAATGATAGCGGAATTGCCTGAAAAGTAATTAATGTAACAGGAAGTAGGAATTTAAAAATCAAACCTTAATTTTAGCTGAATTTTAGGTTTATTCAGATTTTACTTTTCAGGCAAAACCGCAATTACAATTTTTTTATGGATAAGAATCTCTTTATAAAGTATTTGAATAATGAATGTTCCCCGGAAGAGGTACAGGAAGTTTTTGCATGGTTTCGGGAACGTTCCGGGAATATCATTGAAAAATCGACTGTAAAGCGGATCTGGGATGAATTTGCACCTCCTGATAAAACATTGAATGCTGATGAATTTGAATTTATGCTGGATAAAATTCATCACCGGATAAACATCCTTGAATCTCAAAAACACAGAGGGAAAAAAGTGTATATAAAGAATACAGCCTTCAGGAGAACTGTCACATTTTTCACCAGAGCGGCAGCCGTTCTTTTAATTCCTGTTTTATTTACACTATTGTATATCTATTCTGCAAATAAGTCGAAACAGGAATTATATACCGATAATATAATTGAACTTAATGTTCCGGCGGGTTCGGTTATTAATACAGAACTGCCGGATGGCACGAAAGTATGGCTGAATCAGAAAAGTACATTGAGGTATCCGCAAAAATTTGATAAGGGCGCCCGTAAAGTATATATGGAGGGAGAAGTCTATTTTGATGTAAAACAGGAACCTGACCGGCCTTTTATTGCAGCTGTGAATAACATAGAAGTAATGGCAACGGGCACTGAGTTCAATGTTAAGTCTTACCCGGAAGATTTTTCCGTGGCAACCACTCTGGTATCCGGAAGAGTTGTTGTAATGAGCAGATCTTTCCGGGGGTCTCCTTCAAAGCCTGTTTGCGAGATGTACCCCGGTCAGCATATGTCCATTGATTTAACATCGAATCAGTACAGTTTAAAAAGAGATTATGTAGAGAATTATGTTTCCTGGAAAGACGGAAAGTTAATATTTAAGGAAGCCACGTTGAAACATATACTGGAGCGGTTAGGGAACTGGAATAATGTTGAGTTTGTGATCACGAATAAGGAGCTGGAGAATCTGACCTATACCGCAACATTCATTGATGAAACCCTGTCCCAGATGCTGGATTTACTGGAGAAAGCCGCACCTGTAAGGTTCAGGATTTCCCGGAGGGATAGGCTGGATGATGGCACATATTCGAAAAGTAAGATATATGTAAGTTACAGGAGGCCGTAGGGACGCACGGCGGTGCGTTCGTTTGTTGATTAATTGAGTAATTGAGTATATGAGTAGAGACACACGGTTGTGCGTCACAAAATAAACATTAATTAACCCATTTGCCCATAAATAGAAACCGATCCTGAAAAAAAGCAGGAAAATGCCGCGAACACTTTCCTGCCGATTAAGAATTAAAAATTCCAGTGCAAAACGGAAATTATTAACCTTAACATTCTCAAAAGTATGAAAAAAAATCCTTCGAACTTTGAAATTTCGGAATATTCCGGACTAATTAAATTACTACAAATTATGAAAATCGGAATTTTCTTAATACTGATAACAGTTATTCAATCTTTTGCGGTTGAAAGTTATTCCCAATCCGCTCTTATCAATCTGAATATGAAACAGGCAACTATTGAAGATGTTTTGACACAGATTGAGAACCAGAGTGAATTTTATTTTTTATATAGTCCTAAAATTATTAATATAAAAAAAGAAGTAAGTATTCAGGTTAGAGATAAAACTATAGAAGAAATACTTTCTGAATTATTTACCGGTAGCGATGTGAAATATATGATCATAGACCGACAGATCGTTCTGAGTTCTGAATTACCTGTAAATGCATTTCGGCAACAGCCCAGAACAAGGGAAATTACAGGTACTATAGTAGACAGCAAAGGTGAAACAATGACTGGGGTAACTATTATCGTTAAAGGAACTACTATAGGTACTATCACAGATATTAATGGTAATTATTCACTTATCATTCCGGAAGATGCTAAAACTCTTGTTTTTTCATTTGTCGGAATGAAAACCCATGAAATTAATATCGAAGGCAAGGCTATTGTTAATGTTATTATGGAGGCTGACCTGATAGGAATTGAGGAAGTTGTGGCAATTGGCTACGGGACAATGAAAAGACGTGATTTAATAGGATCTGTTTCTTCTATCCAGGGAGAAGCTCTTTCTGAATTCCCGAATGCCACTGTTACACATGCCCTTCAGGGACGTACGGCAGGTGTGGTTATTCAACAGACTTCCGGAGCTCCTGGTTCGACTCCACAGATTCGTATAAGAGGTAATATTTCTATCAAGGGAAGTAATGATCCATTATGGGTTATTGATGGTTTTCCCGTTGAAAATGCAAATCTGCTGAATATAACTGATATTGAAAGCATTGATGTATTGAAGGATGCATCAGCAACTGCTATTTATGGATCCAGAGGTTCAAATGGTGTAATAATTGTAACAACAAAGAAAGCCAGGGCAGGGAAAACTAAAGTTATATATGACGGGAGTTTCAGTGTACAGACGTTAAGAAAAAAACTTGACGTTTTGAATGCGGAAGAATATATGGTGTTTACAAATATTCAGCAGCTCAACGATTTTGGATCGGCATATTTTACACAGTCTGATATTGATAATGCAGGTGATGGTACTGATTGGCAGGACCTAATATTTCAGACTGCTTTGGTACAGAATCACTCCTTAAATATCAGCGGAGGAGACCAAAAAACAAGGTATTCACTTGGAGGAAGTTATTTTAATCAGGAAGGAATAGTTAAGAATACCGGTTATTCGAGGATTACTATGCGTAGCAACATTGATCATGACATTAACAAATGGATCAATGTAACAATGAATACCATATTAAGCAGGGTGGATAATAATGTCAAAGACCCAGAAGGTAGTATGAGAGGCGGCAATTTTCTACATTCAGCTTTTGCAGCTCCTCCCAGTTTAGCTCCTTATAATGATGATGGAACCTACAGGCAGTTTTATATGGATTATCCCTTTATTAATGCAGGACATGTAAACCCAGTAGCATGGGTGAATGAAATGAGTGCGAAATGGTACAGGAATAAAGCTATGTCAAATTTGACTTTGACATTAACCCCTGTCAAAGGATTATCTGTAAAATCATCTTTGAATGTTCATAATACTGAATACCGATGGGATAGATATTACTCGAAAAAATATCCTACTATTGACGGAAGTGCAGGAATTGAATCTAGAAATATCTTAGAGTTAACTACCAATAACATTGTTACATATCATAAGTCAGTAGAAGGGCACGATTTTTCTATAATGGCCGGAAGTACTTATGAACAATTCAGAAATACCCCGTTTAGTGTTACGGGTGATGGATTTATTCATGACATCCTGGAAAACTATGATATTGGGTCTGCAACTATTATAGGTATTCCTTCATCATCATTTTCTGAATGGAAGATTTTGTCGTTTTTAGGACGCATAAACTATTCATATAAAGGAAAATATTTAGCTACAGTTAACTTCCGAACAGATGGTTCTTCCCGGTATTCAGAAGGAAACAAATGGGGCTATTTCCCTTCAGGAGCTTTGGCATGGCGAATTTCTGACGAGGATTTTATGCAGCAGTTAAGTTTTATCTCCAATATGAAATTCCGATTTGGGTATGGTATAACAGGCAGTACTGCGATCAGCCCTTATTCAACCGTAAATTTGTTAACTTCAGAATCTGCCGTTTTAGACAAACAATTAATCCCCGGTTTTGATCCAAGAGATACATATCCTGGTGATCTGAAATGGGAAACTACGGAACAGACAAACGTTGGTCTTGACCTGGGATTATTAAAGAACAGGGTTCAGTTAGTAGCTGATTACTATGTGAAGAATACCAGAGATCTTTTAAACGATGTGCAGTTGCCTTCATCTTCAGGATATAACAGTACTATTAAGAATATCGGGAGAATTCAAAATAAGGGCCTTGAATTTCAATTAGATGCTTTTGTGCTTGATAAAAGTCTGATATGGAAAATTTCTTCTAATATATCTTTCAATAGAAATAAAGTAGTTAAACTTTATGATGGTCAGGATATTACCGGTACATGGTATTCTTTGGCCTGGGTAGGAGATTACATCAATCTTGTCAGAGAAGGCGAACCATTAGGAGTTTTCTATGGATATTTGGAGGACGGGTATGATGATAACGGAAGAATAAAATTTAAAGAGGTAGATGGAGAAATTCAAAGAACTATTATCGGCGATCCTAATCCTGATTTTGTTTATAGTTTTAACTCAAACTTGTCATATAAGAATTTTACTCTCAGCATCTTTCTACAGGGAGTTCAGGGTAATGATATTTTCAGTTTCAGTGTGGGGACAGCTAATTGTGATTATGGCTTTGGATTAAATCCTTTGAGTGAAGTCCTTTATGATCATTGGACACCTCAAAATACGGATGCTAAATATCCGGCAATCAGTATGACCAATTCATACCGTGTTTCTGATCGTTTCTTGTATGATGGATCATATCTTCGACTAAAAAATGTGGAATTGGCATATAGTATTCCCACAAATAACATCGGTGTTCAATGGTTTAACAAAGCACAGATTTATGTGAGTGGTCAGGATCTTCTCATGTTTACAAAATATCCGTGGTATGATCCCGATGTAAATACAAGAGGTGGGAGCACATCAATCAATCAGGGAATTGATCATTTTTCATATCCAACAACCAAAGGCATTATGTTTGGAATGAGGTTAGAGTTTTAATATATAAAAATTAAGAATTATGAAAAAAATACTGTTTTATATAATCATATCCTTTAGTTTCATAGCATGTGAAGATATTTTAGTAGAGAAACCAAAGATGATTGCAACTGAAACATTTTACACTTCTGCTGATGAAATTGAGGCAGCTATTATACCTATTTATTATCAATTACAAAGAGGGCTTAGAAAAAACTATCATAATATACCTGAGTCTATGGTGGATTATTTATATGCCCGTGGTTCATATTTGCCTGTTCATAGATTTCAGGGTTTGGATATAACAAACATTAACAGGTTATCTGACATCTGGATTCGAATATACAGGGCTATAAGAGACGCAAATTTGGTCATTCAGAATGCTCCGAAATCGGAACAGGCTACTAAAGAAGAGATTGATCGGTTTGTTGCAGAGGCGAGGTTTCTTAGAGCATTTTGTTATTTTCAGTTAGCACGTACTTGGGGAGCTGTTCCATTAAGAACAGAGCATAATATGATTGACTTGGCTGTTCCCAGGGAACCGGTTAATAATTTGTATGACTTTATTATTGATGATCTTCTGTTTGCTGAAATAAATTTACCGGATATACCTAAAATGATGGGGAGACCGATAAAAATTTCAGCGAAAGCTCTCCTGACCGAAGTGTATTTAACAATTGGAAATTGGGCTGGCGCCCGATCAAAATCATATGATATAATTAACTCCCAAATGTTCTCTTTGGTTCCTGTTTCCAAATCTGATGATTTTTATAATATATTCGGACCAAAAATTAACGGCTCATCTGAAGAGGTCTGGTATCTCAAATATAATCAAGATTATGGATCTGAATTTGCATGTATGGGACATCATCCTTCATATCCTTACCTGAATGGAAGAGGACACTGGGGGCACTATACTGATTCTGTTAAAAATAAAGTAATAAGTGAATGGGATCCGAATGATTTAAGAAAAGCATTTAATTTATATCATTATAACGGTTACATTCTTGGTTCTTCGACCACCATGTTTCTTAAGAAATTTATAGACATGGAGACAACTAACAATTATGCAGCAACCGACAACCCTTTTTACCGTTATGCCGATGTCTTGTTGTTCTTTGCAGAAGCTGATTGTCGGATAAATAATGGGCCTACAAATGATGGGGTAGAAAAACTGAATATGGTTCGTCGCCGTGCATATGGTTTTAATCCTAATGATCCATCACCGGTCGATTACGTTGCAACTGATTACGATGAGGATTCATTTATTGATCTGGTTTTAAAGGAGCGTGGTTACGAAACCTTCTACGAAGGCAAACGTTATTTCGATTTGAAACGTGTTGGGAAATTTGCTGAGATCATTAAAGATGTGCATGGTGTTGATATTAATCCATCTATATTATTATACGCAATTCCTAATCATGAAATTGAGTACAATGAAGCTATAGATGAAACGGATCAAAATCCGGGATATTAAATAAATGTACTTTGGTGTGATGAAAAAATCACAATTGTAGTACAATTTCCTTTTCAATCCTATCGAACTACCAATTCTTTGAGATACAGTTAATCTTCATATGCATTCAAAATCTTGTAAAAAAAAGAATATAAATTGATATGAGTGTTAAGAAAATTTTGAGATTCTGTTTATTTATATATCAGGTATAATCCTGACATTTTGACCAAAAACACTTTTATCGTATAACCACAATAGGGCTTATATATGAATTATAGAATTATTCAGTTTGGAGTAGTGATGATCATCATTTTCGGATTTTCCTGTGATGATAAATCCAGGTCAATAGACGATATCATTGTGAATGGAGATTCTAATTCTCCGTTTAAGGGGAAAGTACATTGTGCAGAAGTTGGTTTGGAAGGTGTTGTAGTGACAGACGGGTATAATTTCGATGTGACAGATAATTATGGTGATTATTCACTGCCATACAGCAGGCTGGCCACTCATATTTACATATCAACTCCTGCTGGGTATACTGTTTCGGTTGTAAACAGTGTTCCGCAGTTTTATAAGAAATTAAGCTCTTTAACAGACAGTGAAAAGGTGAATTTTGAACTCATTAAACTTGAGGCTTCTGATAAAAAACATTATTTTATTGGTATAGCTGACCCGCAAGTCAGAAATGATTCGGAAATTCTTAAACTGAAACCTATTCTTAATCAGTTGAGGAGCTATTTGGATGAAAATGATTTAGGTCCTGTTCATCTGATGGTTGCAGGCGATATTGTATTCGACCAGTATCATATGCATGAGTCAATTAAGACCACTTTTAGTCAGGTTAACAAACCTGTTTATTATGCTATTGGTAATCATGATCACCTGATTAATAAAGCTCAACCTGCATCTGATGCTTACGATAAAATAGCTGATAATGATTATGTTGACCATTATGGGCCAACATATTATTCATTTAATCGAGGTGATGTTCATTATGTTGTACTTGATAATATTCTTTATAAGGGAGGGCCAGATACTGAATACTCTACTTATTTTACCAATGAACAGTTAGATTGGTTACAGAAGGATTTATCATATATATCAAAAAATAAAGCTTTAGTAGTTATGTTTCATTCTCCAACAAGAACTCCATTTACTAATTTGGTAGGAAACAGTCAGGAGTTGTGGTATCTGTTGGAAGGATATACAAATGTTCAGTTAATCAGCGGACATACCCATTATCACGCTACCATGGTACATAACTCTGGTTATGTTGAACATATTATCGGGGCAATTTGTGGAGGTTGGTGGGAAGGCCCTGTATGCAGATGTGGAACTCCTCTGGGTTATAAATTGTTTGAGGCAGATGGTAACAATATCACGTGGAAATATGTAGCATATGAATACCCTGATGAGCAATTTACAATCCATAAGCCTGAAATCAGAGATCCTCGTTTGAGACCTGCAGAAGAACTATTAGTAAATGTTTGGGATTGGGATCCGGATTGGCAAGTGAAATATTCAGAAGATGGAGGGAGTACTTATAAGGATTTAATACGCATTACTCAAAAAACCGTTGATCCAATAGCTTTTCAATACTTTGGTTTTCAGGGAGATAATGCTGTTCCAATGAGATCATGGATTTATGCATCAACAACCGATCATATTTTCAGGTGCGTCCCCGATGAATCCACAACTAATGTAATTGTAAAAGTAATAAGTCGTTTCGGAGAAGAATATATCAGAAATGTTGATTTGAAGTAACAGGAGGGCAATAATCTATGTATTCAATCAATTTTCAATTATATATAGGTTTAAATTTTTCCTTTTAACTAATAAAATATTAATACACTTAAAAATAAAATTTAGGATTTACTTACATCTATTTCAATTAAAAATTAAATGTTTAACTTAAAATTTAACAGCATGAAAAAATTTACTTTCCTTTTAACTTGTTTTTTTACGGCGATATCTTCTTTTGCGCAATCGCCAGTTATTACTACTTTATATGAGCACTCGGTCATAAAAGACGGGGTCAGGCCAGCATGGATGGGTGATAAAAAAGAAAGAAATATGGCGTATTATGATGGTAAAATATATGTTCCTTCTGTACAGAATGGAAATCAGATTTTTATCATTGATCCTGAAACAGGTCTGAAAATTGACGAGGAAACAATTGATCTTCCAGATGTTTCTGGCGGAGCAGTTGGAGTATCCGGAATATGGATCACACCTTCAGGAAAAATTATTGTTTGTAATATCACCACTAATTCTAGTACTGATCCTTTTAAGGTCTATGCTCTAACTCCTAAAACGGGGGAATCCGGATATGATTTTTCTACAATCTTAAGTTGGAGTGATGATGTGGGTCACAGATTAGGAGACCATATTGCAGTTTATGGTGATTTTACTTCCGGTGGTAGTGGTTATATTATCTCCGCAAATGTTAATACAATGAATGTTCTTTGCTGGGATATCCTTAATGGTGTTGTATCCGTAAATCCAAACATAATTACGCTGGAAGGATTATATCCCCCGCATGATCAGGTGAAAATCCATTACGGGCCTGTTATTTATCCTGTGGACCAAACCCGGTTCATATTAAACTCTGCACGGATGCATCCGACATTATATAGCAAGGAAGGTGCAATGCTTGCCATTTTTGATGGGGATGCTCAACCACAGATGGCTGGAATATCAGGACTTACACATTTTAATTTCAAAGAACGTTCATTTATTGTTTGTGGGACAACAAATTATATTACTGGAGTTCCTCCTAACGCTATCGAAGTATTTGAAATCACAGGAGGTGAATTCAATTTTAACCAGGCTGTATCTGTATCGGGTATATTGCCGGAAAATGGTTATGGGGATTCTAATAACAGTACATATAATGTACCTATCATTAATAAAGTGTTGGAGAATGAAGTGATATTTTGGGTTCTTGTACCAAATAATAGTTTTGCCGGTTATAAATTAACAATAGATGCCACTTCAGTGAAAAATAATCAAATTAATAATGGTTTTACTGTTTATCCGGTTCCTGCATCCGATTTTATTAATTTTAGTTTGGAACTAAAAAGTGTTGCATTATATAATATGACAGGTCAGCTTGTACTAAAAGAATCCAATATTGAAAAGTTAAATGTAAAAGGCTTACAAGGATCCTTTATCCTAAAAGCTTTTGATAATAGCGGGAAATCGTTTAACAGATTAGTGGTAATTAAATAAATAACGTAATTCGTTGGCGAAATTAATTTTTATTCATGTGTATGCGGGTCTTAATGAAAATTCTCAAGGTTTATAATTTGTAGAGAATTTTACTTGAAGAATTAATTTCGCCAACTTTTTTTATTGCTCATTTATAGTTATTATGAGAGATATATGTAGCATTGTTAAGCCTCTGATGGTTAAACGATTATTGCTATTTGCTATTATAGTATTATGTGTAAAAAATGAATCGGCAGCACAAATTTACACATTAAGGAACCAAAATATCTTAATTGGAATTGATGAAAATGCAGCCCTTGTTTCTTTGGTGAATCTTCACACAGGTCACAATTATGCATCAGGAAAACCATTGTGGCGATTGTATTTTGATACACATAACGAGAAGGATATAATGTTCTTGGCTACAGACAACCTGCCGGAAATTAAAACTGAAAAAAGTAAGATCACAATTTATTATAATACCTTGAAAAACAAGGAAAAAGAATTTAATTTCACCCTTTCACTTGTGATTTCCCTTGAGGAAGACAAAATTCGGTTTGAATCGAAAATGTTTAATAATGAGATGAATACTGTCATCAGGGAGTTGCAGTATCCCTTAGTAGGGAACTGTCTTTACCCTGAAGATCATCAATTGTTAACAACTCAAAGAGGAGGGCATAAATATTCCGATCCAAAAAAGAAGATACAATCAATGAATTTTTCTTACAGAGGACCTGATCATCATTTTCGTCAACTGAATATCTTATACCCGGTAGGTGTGTCCTCAAATTGCTTTGCACTGGCAGGTAATGAGCAAGGTTTGTATTTCGGAAGTCATGACACTACATTCAGGTATACATGTCATGGAATAAGGTTATATCCGGATAAGAAAGGGGATTTTAATGAGTTGGAAACAGGTTTGTATAAATACCCTGATTGTCTGCCTGGCGAGACCTGGAGTAATAATTCTAATGTTATAGCTCCTTATAATGGTAGTTGGCATCAAACCTCCCGGTTATATAGGACATGGGCGGATACATGGTGGGCACACAACACACCTCCGCTGTGGGTAAAAATGATGCCCGGATTTCAACGGGTGATACTACGACATCAGAACGGAGAAACTTTGTTTACTTATGATGATTTTTCAGGGCGAATAAAACAAGCCGGAAGAAGTGCAGGTATTAATGTTACTTTTCCCTTTGGATGGTGGAATAGCGGGATGGATAACGGCTATCCCGATTCCTATTATCTAACTGATCCTGAACAGGGCGGTGATGAGGCATGGAGTAGGGCAGTAAATGATTATAAAAAGGATGGAGGGAAGGTTATTATGTACTTTAACGGGAAACTAATTGATACGGAAAGTGATTATTATACATATGGTGAAGGGAAGCAAGTAAGCTATAAAAGCAGTACTGGGATAGAAATGACTGAAGCATATAAATTTCCCGGAGAAGGCACTTATTCAGGATTTTTTAATCCACGGTCCTTTGTTGTAGCTGATACTCGTGATCCAAAGTGGCAAAAAAAACTAATTGAAATGGCTGATCGAACCATTGAACTTGGAGGTGATTGTGTTTTTTATGATCAGCTGGGTTATGCAGAAAGTGCTACAAACTGGGACATAGGGAAGGAATTCCCGGTCCTGAGGCAGGAAATCATTTATGATAAAGCTAATGCCTTGAAAATGATACATGGTTATATTGACGAAATAGATCCTGAATTGGCAATAGGAACAGAATGGATAACTGATGTTACCTCGCAATATGTGGATTTTGTTCACGGTATTTTTGGTATGGGTAGTGCAACCGGTAGCACTCATGCAAATTTTATAGACTGGTTTCGTTATACTTTTCCTGAAGTTATCATATCAAACAGAGATATAGACGGGGACGAGCCTGATGTGGAATGGCTTACCAACAGGAGTGTTTTATTTGGGTTAAGATCAAATCTCCAAATCTTCAGGCTTAGAGGATTGATTGACGAGACTAACCGTTATCGTGATCATCTTGCAAAGATAAACGAGTTGACCCAAATGTTCAGTGAATTCTTATTCCTTGGAACCTACAGGGATACAGAAGGCTTTACTATAAACAACATGGAAATATCAGCACGAAGCTATTTGTCGGGAAATAAAATAGCAATCGTAATGACACATGATAAAAAGAAAACCGTCACTACCGATCTTGTCGTAACTGGTTATCATTTTAAAGAAGCAGATGGAGTTGGTGAAATAAACCTTATTCAAACAGCAGATAATAAACATTTAGTATCTGTCGGGCAAAATGGTTTAGCGGTATTGGTCTTTCAAAAGAATTAACAATTCCGAAATGTCTGTCAAATCATAATTGAATCTGTAACCTTAATTCTAATGAGCGTTATTTATTTTAGATACAGAACATTAATAACATTTACTCTCTTATTTTCCCTTGTATCCCATGCTGCCTGCCAGGATGCTTATATATTAAAAAATTCATATATAGAGCTTTTAATAACCAAACAAGGGAACTTGAAATCATTAATTAATCTAAAAACCGGTCATAATTATGCTTCAGGGAAAACATTGTGGAGAATATATTATGACAGGCATAATGAAAAAGATATTGAGATATTATCATATTATAATGATCCGTTGATTGTAAAGTCGGGTAACAAAATTGTAATGTCATATACAGACCTTAAAGTGCAAAACGGGAAAATTTCATTTGACCTTTGCCTTGAAATAATATTAGATGAAAATATGCTGCGATTTGTATCAAAAATATCAAATAATGAACCACATACGATTATTCGTGAATTACAGTATCCCTTAATAGGGGATTGTAATATGCCAGATGATCATATGCTTTTAACAACTTTACGAGGGGGGCATATTTATACTGATCCCAAAAACTACATTTTATCTCTTCCTTATACGTATATGGGTCCCGACCATCGTTTTAGGCAGATGAACATCAAATACCCTATAGGAGTAGCATCTAATTGTTTTGCACTTGCCGGCGATACACAAGGTTTATATTTTGGCAGTCATGATTCTACCTTCCAGGACACCGGGCATGGATTCAGGGTTTACCCCGATGAGAAGGGTAACTTCTCTGAATTTGAGGCTGGAATTTGTAAATATCCGAATTGCTTGCATGGAAAATCATGGAATAATGATGCAAATGTACTTGCTTTATATAACGGAAGCTGGCATGAGACTTCCCGGATTTACAGAACATGGGTAAATACCTGGTGGGAACATCCCCAACCACCTCAATGGGTAAAGGAAATGACAGGACTTCAACGAATTATTTTACGTCATCAATATGGTGAGACTATTTTTACCTATGATGATTTTGCTTTCCGTGTAAAAAGAGATGGAGAGAGCGTAGGTATTAATGTTGCCTTTCCTTTTGGTTGGTGGCATAGCGGAATGGATAACGGGTACCCTGATTCATATTACGAAACTGATGAAGGCCAGGGTGGAGATGCAGCCTGGAAAAATGCTGTAGCCAAATATCAGAAAGGGGGTGGAAAAGTACTGATGTATTTCAATGGTAAGTTGATAGATACTGAAAGTAATTATTACCGGCATGGAGACGGAAAGGAGGTGTCTTATAAGAGTAATACCGGTACAGAATTTACTGAAGCATATCGCTTCTCTGGACCAGGTACATTTACCGGTTTTTATAATTCAAGATCCTTTGTTGTTGCTGACACGAAAAACCCAAAGTGGCAGCAAAAGCTGAAAGAAATGGCCGACCGGGCAATTGAACTGGGAGCCAATAGCATTTTCTACGACCAGTTGGGATATGCCGAAAGTATAACTAATTGGGATTTAAGTAAGGAGTTCCCTGTTCCTGATCTCAGAATAATTGCAAATAAAGCCGAAGCTTTAAAAATGATCCACAATTATATTGACTCGATTGACAAAGATTTTGCCATTGGAACTGAACATATAACTGATGTTACTTCCCAGTATGTTGATTATGTCCACGGGATATTTCATGTGGGTAGCTGGACAGCTAAAAATCAGACAAATTTTATTGACTGGTTCCGCTATACTTTTCCGGAAATTATACTGACAGACAGAAATGTGGACGGAGATGAGAAAAATGTGGAATGGTTGACAAACAGGGCTGTAATGCTGGGCTTAAGAACTAATGTTCAGACTTTTAGATTACGAGGATTGATAGAGGAGACACCACGTTATCAACAATATCTTGCAGAAGTAAATAAAATTAAGGACAAATATAACAAACTCCTTATACAGGGGATTTACCGGGATACCAATGGATTTGTTATTGAGAACAATACATGCATTCAGGCGAGAAGTTTTATTCATGACAATAAAATGGCAGTTGTTATGACACATAAATGTTTAGGTACTGAAGAAGCATATTTGTATTGTCAGGGATACAAATTTATTGAATATGATGGTATGGGAGATATTAAAGTAAAAAATGAAAACAATAATAAACAAGCAGTTACCATTGGAAAAGACGGGCTGGCAGTTGTAATCTATGAAAAAATAAAGTAAAAAATTATGAAGATAAGGTTTGAATACAAATGGGAAGTTCTTGCTCTTCTTTGGTTTGCTTTTTTACTTAACCAGGCTGACCGGCAGGTATTTAATGTAGTTCTTCCCCTCATTAGAGATGATTTGCAACTTACAGATGCACAGGTAGGGTCCATTGCAACAGTTTTTAATCTTGTATATGCATTGCTCGTTCCGGTTGCAGGCTATATTGGTGACTTGTACAGCCGGAAATGGCTGGTTGTAATAAGTGTCTTGTTTTTTAGTACGGCTACCATGTTTACCGGTTTAAGCAATGGAATGTTAATGTTGATATTAATGCGTAGTCTTGCAACCGGTGGAGGTGAAGCACTCTACGGGCCGCCGAACTACGCTTTACTGGCAAGTTATCATAAAAAAACCAGGGCGTTTGCTATGTCGATACATCAAACATCCTATTATATCGGTATTATCTTAAGCGGTTTTCTGGCTGGTTATATTGGTCAGCGATGGGGTTGGAGGAATGCTTTTTATTTATTCGGGGCCGTTGGAATTATTCATGGAATTATTTTGATACTTAGACTGAAAGATAAAAAGAATAATAACTCAGAAAAGAAAGAAAATGCCAAATTTAAAGAAGCATTTATTATAATCTTTCGCACGCCCACTGCACTTATACTTACAATTAGCTTCTCAGGCTTAATTTTTGTTTTAACAGGTTATCTTACGTGGATGCCAACATACTTGTATGAAAACTTCAGTATGACTCTTTCTCAGGCAGGATTTCATTCTATGTTCTATACACATCTGTTTGCATTTATTGGAGTAATTGTGGCAGGTAAATATTCTGATCTTATGGCAAAACATAATCCAGGATCCAGGTTACTGATGCAGGGTTTCGGATTGTTGGCAGCAGTCCCGTTTATTGCAATGATGGGAAATTCAACTATTCTTCTTACCGTCTATATTGGATTTGCAGGTTTTGGTTTTGCCCGTGCCTTTTTTGATGCAAATACCTATACGGTATTATATGATGTAATACCGGAAAAATATCATTCTTCTGCATCAGGTATCATGATAATGACAGGATTTGCGGTGGGGTCCCTGGCCCCATTCATACTGGGACTTATAAAACCCGCATTGGGTTTGTCTTTTGGTATTACAAGCCTCTCAATTATCTGGGTTTTTTGTGGTGTGTTATTACTGGTTGCTTATAAATATTATTTTAAAAGTGATTATAATAGAATTCATTAAAGAAGTGTCTTTATTTATTGATGAAAATAAGAAGGGGAAAATATAAAGGATGGAACGTTTTAACATTGTTAAATAAATGGATAAAGATCCATGTAACCCCCTCACTGGGCGGCAGAATTATTCAATACAACATGAACGGATATGAGTATTTATTTAATAATCCGCATTTAACAGGTTTGGAACCAGATCATACGCGTTTAGGGGAAGATGGAAAATGGCTGAATTATGGAGGAGAAAAAATATGGCCTGCACCACAGGGTTGGGATTCCTCTGAACAGTGGCCCGGCCCTCCCGACCCGATACTTGATAGTGGTGTTTATACAATTATCGCGAATGATAATCCCTCGGAATTGAAGAAATTTACTCTTGTAAGTCCGGTGGATCATCGTACAGGATTGCAGGTATTAAAAGAAATTTATCTTGAGAAAAACGGTTCAGTGGCTATTGTTAATGCCAGTTTTATGAACAGAGATAATATACCCAGAAGATGGTCAATCTGGCCGGTAATACAAATGGCCATACAAAGTGATTGTGTCGATAACAGATACAGAATTATTTGCCCGGTTAACCCGAAAAGTATGTTTAAAGACGGATTTAAAGTGATGCATGGACTGGTCAATAATCCTCAATTAGGAATAGATAAATACGGTAATCTGATTGTAAATTACCAATACCTGACAAGTAAAATAGGACTGGATTCTAGTGCCGGTTGGATAGCTTTTTTAGACACAGAAACTGATAAAATATTCATACTGTTGTATGAACATGAAAATGATAAACTATATCCTGAAAATACCGATGCGCAAATTTGGACACAGGGCAGGGGTATTATCTATTCAAGAAATAAAATTACTGAGTTTTTAAATGACAGGTTTCTAAATCCCCCTTATATGGAAATGGAAATATTATCCCCCATTTGGGAAATTAAGCCAGGTGAAAGTAAACAGTTCGAATATAAAATGTGTTCCACCACAATATTATCCGGTTATGATACCATTTTAAAAGTAAATGAGTATGGAGTTATTATATTTCCTGCAATTTTAGATATAATGGAAGAAAGCATATGTATCGAAGCCGGTTATGGGGTTTTTCATGAGGGAAAATTAAAGATGCTATATGAAACTCCTGAATTGATTAGTAAAACAGAAACTATTATTTATGAACAGGAGGTTAGCCCTTTGGAAGGTATTTCTATTAAAATAAATATAAGAAACAAATGGACATTTGATAAAGATGCATGTATATCAGTAAGAATTTATACACATAATAATGATTTGTTAGGAGAAATTGATAATATTAACTTAAACAGCGAGAAATGAATAATAAAAAATTTGCAAAAGCCAAAGCAGGAATACTATTAATCGGTTCGCCCCGTTTCAGAAATCTGGGTGAAGGATTGAAAAGAGGAACTTATGGAGAAAGGAAAGATATTCAGGTTCAGGGTATTCTTAATGAACTTGAGAAAAATATGGAATTAACATTTCCGGGAATAGTATACACCAGAGAGGAGATGCAACAGGCAATGAATTTGTTTTTCACTGAAAGTGTTGATTTTGTGGTTATTGAATTTTTATCATGGTCAGAAGATTTTGCATGGATACGGTTTCTTCGTGACATGCCGGAAGTCCCTTTTCTCTTCGTAAATCCTGTAAAAGAAAAAATGACATTTAAAAATACGCTTGATGAGGATGATTTTATTGATTTTCTATGCTCGGGAACTTTGGTTGGTTCTCTCGAAGCCGCAGGGTCCGTACCACGGCTTGGAAGAGCTAATGTTCATGTTATTATGGGAACCAGGGAGAAGGTCACGGAGAGGATAATTACTTTTTCCCGGGCTTCCAGGGTCAGGGGAATTTTACGTCATTCTTCTATAGGCTTACTGGCAAACCTGAACGATCTAATGTGGTCAACCTACATCGATCCGTATAATTTATTTGCCAGAATCGGACCGGAACTTCGTTTCATTGCCTATTCGACCCTGGCTGATGAAATTGATGAGGTAACTGATGCTGAAACAAAAGCGTACCTAGATGATTTAATGGCTAATTATAGAATAATGAGCGATGTTGAGATGGAGAAATTCACTCCTTCAGTAAGGGCTTCATTAGGACTGGCAAAATTAACGGAACGTTTGGAAATAGATGCAATGGTCTTTAATGATCTGGATGCTGCCATGTTTAAACTTATAGGACTTCGACCGGGATTTTATCATCCCTCCCTGAATAAAAACATTTCAGTACTGGTACCGGAAGCTGATATAGGAGCGGGGATAATAACCTTCATTATGAAACTGATTAGCGGAAAAAATGTAAATTTTATCGAGCCATTCCATATTGAAGCAGCTGATAATACTTTTACCGGAGGGCATGCCGGACCAAATGACCACAATGACCCCGCTTTTTCAAAGAATGTTGTTATTGCAAGGGACGTGCGATTTGCTAAGACAAATTATAAATATGCCGGAGCCCCATTTGCATGGAACCGCTTCTCACCAGGAAGAAAAACTTTTGCGCAACTGACTGAAAATGACGGTTCTTATAAGATTGTCAGTTTCCTTGCCGATTCACTGGAAGGAGACCATATATTGGCAAGCTATTCACATAGTGTTTTTAAACCTCTTGTTCCTGTAACAGAGTTATTTGAGAAAATATTAAGAATTGGCACAACACAGCATTTTGCTGCTGCAGATGGTGATTACCGGGCCGAGCTTTCTGTCTTTTCCGATATTATGGGATTTGAATACCACCAGATTGATTAATTTTAATTTAATAAATCAGAAGGAGTTTTGCTATGAGTTTTATGTTTAATCCACACCCTTATGATGATCCTGCTGCAATAAACAGACCATATCTATCAGAGGATGTTATTCATTCAATTATTTCGGGAACAATGGAATCTGCTATACATTTAGCAGATGTTGTTTTAAAGAAGTTAGAGTCAGACGGAAAAAGTATAATTATCGCAATTGATGGATATATCGGGACACAATTCGAACAGATGGTAAACCTGATTACCCGGCATCTTAGGTTAAATTCATACGACGTGCAGATATTGGATATTAAAAATGTTTTTAAACCAAGTCAACAGTTAGAGGATGAATTGCTTGAATATTTAAAGGAAGACAGGAAGAAAGATCCAGTCCTGCTTTTTGGAAAACTTTTTAAAGGTGGTTATGAAGAGCTTGTGGATGCTGATAAACTGGAGAATCTCGCAACCCTCCTATGCACAATAAAAAGCAATAATTCAAAAGATGTCTATATTGTTTACGGTTGTGGAAGTGCAATTAGGAAACTTCGTACTTACTATGATATAATTTGTTATTTTGACGTTACCCCTAAAGAAGTCATTTTAAGGGCAAGGAAGGGTATGTTTGTTAATTTAGGTGATCAAATTGCAAAACCGGTTAAAGCATTACTAAGACGTTGTTATTACATTGATTTTGAGGTTGCCGGGCATTTGAGATGGGATTTGATTAAAAGCGATTTAATAGATTATTATATATTGAGTAATGATCCCGATAATCTGAAGATGATACCACGTGAGACATTTTCTTCTATCACTTCTTCACTGGTGACATATCCTCTACGATGTAAACCTGTTTATCTTGAAGGTGTATGGGGTGGGTATTATTTTAAGCGATTACGGAACCTGCCGGATACTATGCGTAACTGTGCATGGGTTTTCGATTTGATCCCGCTGGAGGTAAGTATTGTTGTTGAAGCTGGATCTCATTTGCTCGAATTTCCGTTTTTTACATTTGTACAGAAAGAAGGTATAGCCCTTATGGGTGCCAGTTGTGTGAATGAATTCGGAGGGTACTTTCCCATTCGTTTTAATTATGATGATTCTTATCACAGCAGCGGAAATATGTCCATTCAGGTTCATTCGGGGCATAAATACAATATTGAAAATTTTAATGAGCATGGGAGGCAGGATGAAAGTTATTATGTTGTGGCTGCAGGTCATGGGGCGAAAACCTACATTGGTTTTAATGAAGGAATAGATGCAGATGAGTTCATCAGCGAAGTCAAAAAATCTGAAAAAGAATTTACTCCGGTTGATTACCGAAAATATGTAAACCATATACAATCCTTTCCTGGAATGCAGTTCCTGTTACCCTCCGGTACGATCCATTCTTCTGGAAGAAACCAGGTTGTATTGGAGATTGGCAGTTTAACGGTTGGATCATATACGTACAAGATGTATGATTATTTACGTGCAGATATTGACGGTATCCCCCGACCTATTCATACCTATCATGGGGAAAAGGTTTTATGTAAAGAACGCACAGCCGGATGGGTCAAGGAAAACCTGGTGCAAAAACCCCAATTAGTCAGAAAAGGCGAAGGATGGGCTGAATATATAATCGGTGAACATGATCTCTTGTATTTTAGCCTGAGAAGACTGGAATTTGAGGAGAGTATTCTTGATGATACTGCCGGTAAATTTCATGTACTTAATTTGGTGGACGGTGAAAAGGTAATCATTCAATCTTTGACATACCCTGATCTGTGTTATACTCAGCATTATCTGGATGTTGTTATAGTGCCTGCCAACATAGGAAAATATATAATAAATAATATGGGGAATCAACCTGTATGTATTCATAAAACAATGTTAAAAGATGACTTTGTCAACAAATGCTTACCTGATAGTTGATGCGGGAGGCACATTTCTGAAATCTGCTGTGCTGAACTGCCAGGGTGAAGTTTACCCGGGATCTGGAATGTCAGTCAATTCCTTTTCAGATGCCCCAAAAGAAGATATATTGCGATCTTTCAGAGAAATTATTACGATGGGAATGGCATTTATTAAAAAACATGCTATGATTATCAGTGGTCTCGGACTTGCTTTTCCCGGACCCTTTGATTTTCTAAAAGCAACTTCATTAATGAAACATAAATTCCAATCCATTTACGGGTTTAATCTGCGCGAATACTTTTATCAATTACCCGGCATGCCTGATAATGTTCCTGTCAGATTTATTCACGATGCTAATGCAGTACTTGCTGGCGAACTATGGAAGGGAAATGCTGCAGGATTTGAAAATGTGGCGGTAGTAACATTAGGTACCGGCCTCGGCTTTGCAATTTCTGAACACGGAAAAATTCTCAGAAATCATTTAGGGAGCCCGGGAATAGCTATTTATAACCTTCCTTATCGTGATGGTATATTGGAAGATTATGTTGCAAAGCGAGGATTTATAAAAACTTATTGTGAGTTAAGGGGTAAATCAGCCTCAAATGATATTAGTGTATCTGAAATTGGAGAGATGGCAGATAATGGGGATAGTATATCTATTCAAACATTTAATGAAGTTGGCAAAATCCTGGCAGAATCACTGCAAAATATCCTATATGAGAAAAACATACAGTGCCTGCTTTTTAGTGGCCAGATTTCCAAATCTTTCAGTCATATGGAAACAGCTTTAAAAGATGGATTGAGAATGGTAAATAGCCTGCAAAGGATTGCTGTGGTAAAAAGTATTGATAATGCTGCACTCTTGGGAGCATTAAGTAATGTTGTTGCAGACTTGTGATGTATAACCTTCATAATTTTCTCTTTTGTATCATTTGAATTTAAAATTATTATGCTCCAAGGTTCATTCGATTATTATAAAATAATTGTAACTATTCAGATACTACCTGAAAAAAATATTTTCACTAATTTTTAAAAATTCTTACTTATGAAAACTAAATTAATTATATTAATTATCAGTATAGCTATACATGGTATGGTATTATCGCAAAAAAGGTACAATACCTGGGAATTATTTAAATATTCCGGTCCTGGTTTGAAGCAAACAGGATGGCTGGCGACCAAGCATTCCGGAGAAATAGAGTCTTCTCCCTGGTCGGTAGGTTGTGAAACACTTGATAGGGATTATGCAAAGTTTAGTGTATACAAAGATTATGTAGGTTCCCTTGGCGTAAAAAGCGGAAGGCTTCAAAGTGGATGGGCTAAATGTGAAAGAGTGAAAGGGGTCTACGATTTTGCCTGGCTCGACAGTTGTGTCTATGGCCTGGCAGAGCAATCAGTTAAACCATGGATTTGCCTGTGTTACGGTAATCCTTTATATAAATCAGATCACCGGTTAAAGGCAAAAATATTTACTGATGATGAAACAATGACTGCTTGGTTAAATTATGTTAAAGCGGTAGTATTAAGATATAAAGATATAGTAAAAGAGTGGGAAATCTGGAATGAACCTAATAACGGAAATGAGGAGTTTGAAGTATATGCCTCCCTTTTGATCAAGACTGCTGAGGTTATCAGAAATGTGCAATCTGATGCTATTATTATTGGTTTGGCGTTGTATAAAACTCCTCTGGATTATACAAAGGGTGTTCTTGAAACATTAAAAGCAAATAATAAACTCGATCTTATTGATTATATTAGCTATCATCCTTACACTAATAATCCTGATGATAGTTACGAAGATGTTGAACGGTTAAGAGATTTGATGCAGTCATATAATCCAAAATATAAATTATTTCAGGGAGAAAATGGTTGCCCTTCAATTTTGGAATGGGGACATGCCCTTAGACATTATCCCTGGACTGAAATCAGCCAGGCAAAATGGATAATGCGTCGAATGGCGGGTGACAGAGTACGTGATATCCGATCTTCAATATTTACAATAATTGATCTGAAGTATCCTAATATGTTACAATCTTTTGGTTTGTTAAGATCTAATCTATTAAGTGAAATTATTTATAAACGACCTTCCTATTACGGTGTTCAACACATGGTTAGTTTTTTTGATTATTCAGTTAAACCTGTAGGAGAGTTATTGTATACTTCTAATTCTTACCGGAAAATATCTGTGGCAGGATTTAAGAAGAATGATTCTTCTGTTGCGCTTATTTGGTTCAATGACCAGATTCCTGGAGATGATTTGAAATGGGATTTGATAGATATGTCTATTAAAGATGTTAATTTCAATGATCCGGTTTATGTAGAGATGATATCAGGAAAGGTATATGATATAGATAAATCCGACTGGGTAAATGAAAATCAAAATGTTAGTTTTCGAAATTTACCTGTATGGGACAGTGTGATAATGATAGTTGAACGATCTCAGATAATAATGAAGGAAGATATGTAGGGTTGCTTGATAAATAATTTTCACCTGATTACTTTAATTTACATTACCACACATCTATGTTGACAGGAGCTTATCTCTATTTATTTCACCGTCTGTCCGGGAAGATTGATACTAAACGCATGTTCCATGACCCTTTAAACACATATGCATATGGAACGGATGCCAGTTTATACAGGCTTACGCCACGGTTAGTCGTTAGAGTTAAAGATGAGCTGGAGGTATCTTTCCTGTTAAAGGAGGCAGGAAAGGCCGGCATACCTGTTACATTCAGAGCAGCAGGTACAAGCTTGTCAGGACAGGCTGTTTCCGATTCTGTGCTGGTGATTGCCGGAAGTGACTGGAATGAGTATGAAATTTTGGAAGATGGTAAGATAATTCGTTTGCAACCTGGTTTAATTGGATCGAAAGTCAATAAATTACTTGCTCCTTACCGTAGACAGATAGGCCCTGATCCGGCCTCTATCAGCTCTGCAATGATCGGAGGTATTGTTGCCAATAATGCAAGCGGGATGTGTTGCGGAACCATTAATAACTCCTATCAGTCTCTGGCAGGTATGCGAATAATTTTTTATGATGGAACAATACTGGATACACGGGATGAAGAAAGCCGGAAGCAATTCAGTCATACACACCCTGAGTTTATCCTTAATCTGAAAAATCTATCGGAATCAGTAAAAACAAATACCCATCTTGCCCAACTGATAGAAAAAAAGTTCAGGATAAAGAACACAACCGGCTATAGCCTTAATGCATTGATAAATTATTCCGATCCTGTTGATATTATTGAGCACTTAATGGTTGGTTCGGAGGGTACATTGGGGTTTATTTCCGAAGTTACTTTTCGCACATTTGAGACCTTGCCTTTCAAAGCAAGTGCAATAATTGTTTTTCCCGATCTTGAAGATGCCTGTAATGCTGTTATAAAACTTAAGGAAACAAATGCTTCTACGGCTGAGCTTATCGACCGTTCAGGCCTTCGTTCGGTAGCAGATGATCCGGGTATGCCAGGATGGATAAGCAGGTTAAGCGATGGTTCTACAGCTTTACTCGTTGAAACACACGCGAAAGATAAAGAATCTCTGAAAAGTAATATCACTAAGATTGAAGAAGTTCTTGCTTCTATTCCTGTGGAGATACCTGCCCGATTTACTGAATTAGAGGAAGAATACTCGCAATATTGGAAAATACGGCAAGGGTTGTTCCCAAAAGTGGGAGCAATGAGAGAAACGGGGACGTCTGTTATTATTGAAGATATAGCCGTTCCTGTTGACAGGCTTGCAGAGGTAACACTTGATTTACAAGATCTTTTAAAAAAGTTCGAATATAAGGATGCTGTTATATATGGCCATGCGCTGGAAGGTAATTTACATTTTGTTTTCTCACAGGATTTTTCTAAGCAAGAAGAGATATTGCGTTATGAACATTTTATGCAGGACATAGCCTGCCTGATTGTTCAAAAATATGACGGCTCCTTAAAGGCTGAACATGGTACGGGAAGGAATGTCGCCCCATTTGTAAAATTTGAGTGGGGTGAAGAGGCTTATGAAGTAATGAAACAGGTTAAACATATTTTCGATCCTGATAACCTTTTAAATCCCGGAGTTGTACTAAATGAGGATGAAAATGTTCATCTGAAAAATCTGAAGCTTACTCCTGCTGCTCATGAGAAAATTGATAAATGTATTGAATGCGGGTTTTGTGAGCCGGCATGTGTGTCTCACGGAATGACCCTTTCCCCCAGGCAGAGGATCACGGTATTTCGCGAGATCAGCCGTTTAAAAAGCAGCGGTGAGGAACCGCACAGATTGGCTGCTTTAATTAATAAGTTTGATTATTCCGCGGATAAGACATGTGCCACCGACGGATTATGCTCACTGAGTTGCCCTGTCAGCATAGATACAGGATTGCTTATAAAAGAATTGCGCCTGCTGAATATCACAAAGAAACAGTCGGGTAGAGCCATGTGGATAGCCTTTCATATGAGTCTTGTAACTTCATTGGCACGAAAAGGTCTGTCATTTATCAGTACCTTTCATTATTTATTCGGATCGCGATTAATGAAAGCTATTTCCGGTTTTGTTAGAAAAATCTCAGGAAACCGGATCCCAAAATGGACTGTTGCAATGCCTTCAGGAGCAGTAAAGATTAAAACAAACACTGTCCTTACGGATAATCCGCGTAAAGTGGTTTACTTCCCTTCGTGTATTAACCGTTCAATGGGAGTATCGAAGGATTATGATGAGAAAATTCAACTGACGGAAAAAACGAAAGGTTTGATCATAAAAGCAGGTTACGAAATTATCTATCCGGAAAATAGTAATAATCTATGTTGCGGCATGGCTTTCTCCAGTAAAGGGTATAAAGAAGCAGGATTATTAAAATCGAAAGAGCTGGAAAAAGCTCTCCGGACCTCAGGTAATAATGGTGAGATACCCATACTTTGTGACATGAGCCCTTGCTTATACACTATGAAAGAGAATATGGAACCTGGGCTTAAACTTTATGAACCTGTTGAATTTATCCTGAAATACCTGGTGCCGGAATTTGATATTACTCCTCTGAATGAAACCATTATGGTTTTTCCGGTTTGCAGTATGAAAAAAATGGGTCTGGAGGGGAAATTAATTGAATTGGCAAAAATGTGTGCAAAGGGAGTATTTGTTCCGGAAACCAATTGTTGTGGTTTTGCAGGAGATAGAGGCTTCTCTTTTCCAGAGCTTAACGAACATGGGTTAAAATCTCTAAAAAATCTGATTCCTGAAAATATTACCAGAGGCTATTCAAACAGCCGCACATGTGAAATAGGCCTTACAACACATGCCGGAATATCTTTTAAATCGATTGTTTATCTGGTTGATGAGGTGAGTGTAAACAAGTTGAGTTTGGAGCCAAAGTGAACATGATCAAATTATTATTTTGAAAATAATAAGCATTTTCTCAATTAAACTACTTACGGTTTCAAGCCGGTAGTAGTATAATCAATCTTCATAAAGAAGCGCTTCAGCAAAGTTTTAAAAACAATAAGTTATTTTGGATTTATGAAGTGTCACCCATTTGAAATATATTATCAGACCCATACTATTTTATAGTCTCCTCATTCTCAATCTTTTTCCCCTGATAGCCCAATTACCCCTCCGCGATAGACACCTTACTCCCCGGGCAGAAAAAGTCAACCGCGAAAACCCCTGGTCTGAATATTACTGTCCGCAGATGACCCGTGATCAGTGGCAGAATCTTAATGGCTTATGGAATTATGCGATTCTTCCCAAAGGAAGTTATTTCCCGGATGCATTCGACGGAAAAATACTAAAGCTGGCAGAGCCAGGTTTTACAGATGGGAAATTATTACCAGAAATTAGATCACCTGCACTAAAGTTATAGTGAGTAAGATCAACCTGCACTGAAGTTTCGGTTGACAAGGCCAACCTTCACTGAAGTTTCGGTTGATAAGACCTGTACGGCGTATTTCAGCCGGACAGCGTCGGTGAAGGTAACAATATGCTCTATGAAGGCGTTCCGCGAGCGCTGACTCCATGTCGCGATAGTTTTAGCGCTTCGTCGTCGGCAAGCCTCGCTCCGCCGTAGCTAGGCGAAGGCGATGTCATTGGCGGCCGAAGGATTGCGGAAGCTTCATTGCAAGAGTAAACAAAGCGAAGGTGGAGATTCCCTTTGATCCCTAAAAACATTCACTATCTAAAACAGATTATCTAAAACAGATAATAATTATTTTTTTTGTATATTTGCATAATAAAATAATTATGATTATGACAGACAATCCCTTTATCATTAAAGGATTTATATCCAAAGACTTATTTTGTGACCGGGTTGATGAACTTCAGTTATTGAAAAGGAATGTCAGGGCCGGCATTGACACCACCTTGATTTCCCCGCGAAGGATGGGCAAAACAGGACTTATATTTCGTTTTTTTGAAGAAGTTACTGATACCGGTATTGAAACCCTGTATGTGGATATTTATGCATCAAGAGATATCAATGATCTCATTAAACTACTTGCAGAAGCTATTTTATTGAAATTTCCCGAAAAAAGCACTATCGGGAGGCGTTTCATGGATTTTTTAAAAGGTTTGAGGCCTTCTGTTTCATTTGATCCTTTATCGGGAGCACCAAAGGTGAGTATATTACATCAAAATGACCAGCAAAAGGAACATAGTCTAAAAAGTCTTCTTGAATTCATCGACAGGCAGAAAAAGACTATTTTGGTAGCCCTAGATGAGTTTCAGCAGATCAATGAGTACCCGGAACAAAACACGGAGGCACTTCTCCGGTCATACATCCAGCAGTTAAAAAACATCCGGTTTATTTTTTGCGGAAGTAAAAGGTCTCTAATGTTAGATATGTTTGCCAATGTGAAACGGCCATTCTATGCATCCACACAGTTTCTTTCTCTTGAAGAAATAGAAAAGGATACCTATGCTACTTTCATTAAAGAATTATTTCAAAAACATAAGCGAAACATATCGACTGAATCTGTTGAATATATCCTTGAATGGAGTCGCCGGCATACCTTCTATACACAACGGTTATGCAACCAGGTTTTCTCCATGTGTTATAAAAAGCCTGGCATTGAAGAAGTGAAAGAAGCCTGTTTATCATTGTTAAAAAGCAATGAGGCAGTTTTTTTCCAGTACCGGCAACTTCTGACTTCGGCACAGTGGAATTTTCTGATAGCACTGGCGAAAGAGGAAGAAGTCCGTCATATTACCGCACAGGATTTCCTGGCGAAATATGGTATTGGTACACCTGCCAACGCAAAGCGGATCAATGAATCCTTAATAGAAAAAGAATTAATTCTGAATATTCCGGATATGCAAGGTAACACTTACCGGGTTTATGATGTGTTTTTTTCGAGGTGGCTGGAAATGGAGTATTAATTAGTGCGTGTAATTAAACTCATATATAGCCGATCCGTACTCATTTTGTTCCCCTAAGGAGGAAGACTAACCTGCTGTGAGCTAAGGACATCCCCTTTAGGGGATTGAGGGGGTGAGCGGTGGAATTTTATGTTATTTAAGAGTTTTCTTATTGACACTAATTAGAGAGTTGTTGGTTTGGTAGGTACTAACTAAATTATTACCTATTTATTAAAAAATATTATTTTTATTCTTTGTAACTATTCAGAAAACTAAAATGTCCAACCAGCCTGATCATATTGACGAAAGTCTTATTACCCGTTTCAGGGAAGGGGATATGCAAGCTTTTGATACTATCTATAATTCCTTTAACAGGAAACTGTATACTTTCGTTTTAAAGATCCTGAAAATAGAAGATGATGCCAGGGAAATAGTTCAGGATGTTTTTATTTAGTTATGGGAAACCAGAGAGAGAGTTAAAAGTGTTTCATTATTCAATTCCTATCTTTTCACTATTGCATATAATACTTCCATTGACCTGGTGAGAAAAAGGATCAATGAAAAGAAATATGTTGAGTATATCAATTCTTTACAGAAGAATTATTCCCTGGATGAAACCATTGATAAAATGGATTATGATACTCTGAATAAGGAAATAGAACATCTCATTGAAAAACTTCCTCTGAAGCAAAGGGAGGTTTATAAATTAAGCCGCATGAAATATATTTTCGTTGATGAGTCATGGGAAGATTATTTATACTGGCAAAAAACCGATAAAAAGGTATTAAGTAATATAAATAGTTTATTAAAGGACATTTCGCGTAATCCTTATTCAGGATTGGGGAAACCGGAGCCTTTAAAATATAAGTATAAAGGATTTTGGTCCCGTAGAATTGACTGTGAACGTCGTTTAATTTATCAAGTGAAGGATGATGCATTAATAATTGCAAAATGCAGGTATCATGCGTACAAATATTAATTATGTTATTAAAAATCAATAAGTTCTATTTCCCAATGGGCAAATGGGCATAGCTTGCCCCGAAACTTCGGGGGAACCTCCATATTTGTTCATGTCCTTGTTGTGTACGATAGTGCATGGAGGTTTCATTATGATTAAAACAAGAGCGGATTTTAATTCTGAGGATTTTCCCTGAACTGGTCAGAGACATTGTTGTTAACGTGAGTTCGACATAAAATATGATTATCTCCATTTTACGAAAGTTGCTGAACTTTCAACGAAAAGAGATTATTTAACAAGTGTTTATCAAAAGATTTTTTTAGGAGATATTGCTGCCCGTCATGCAGTGGAAAATTAAACTTACAACACCGGGGTGAATTGAAAATCTGAAAAAATGAACTTTTGGGGAGTGACTTATTTTTTTACTAATTTAATCGATCAGTAGGGATTTATTGATTATTTTAGCCTCATTAATTATACTTGACTGACGTAAAAATATCAATCTTTATCTTTTACAATAGTTCGTTATGTTTTTATAACATGTTGATAATAAGCGTTCTGTAAATTTATTTTAACATTGTTCTTTCTGTTGATAATCAACACTTTGCGCCTTTGCGCCTTTGCGTTTCTTTTAACTTTAACAAACTATTGTTTTATAGATGAGATAATTAATAGATTTGAACTGACTCATTTTAAACCCGAACTTTACCTGTTAATTGGATTTTATCAATATATTTACAACGGTTAAACCAACCTGCCAAATATTTTAACTGGTGACAAACAAGTTTGATTTAAATAAAATCTTGAAAGAATTGGCAAAGGACGATTGTATGGCTTTGGAGAGTCTTTTTAATTACTATTACCCCAGGTTATACAATTTCTCCAGGTCTTTCCTCAAACTTGAGGAAGGTATTGATGATATCCTGCAGGAAGTATTCATAAAAATTTGGGAACACAGAAAGGAAATTAAATCTCCCGATACTTTTAATTCCTTCATATTTACAATCAGTCGCAATTTGTTGTTGAATGAACTTCGCAGAAGACTGAACGATGATAAAATCAGAAATAAGTTATATGCAAAATCGGTTTGTGAAGAATATTTGTTGTCAGAAAAAGTGGAGTTAAATGAATTGAAAGAGAAGATAGATCAGTTGATACAGGAATTACCCGAACGTCAACAAAACATATTCGTATTAAGCAGGGTTGAAGGGCTGTCAAACCGGGAAATTGCCAAAAAATTGAATATCTCTGAAAAAACAGTTGAATATCATATTACACAGTCAATCAAAATATTGAAAAAAAGTCTCGTAAACTTAGGTGCCCTTTCTTTACTATATTTTCATCTTTTTTTATAAAAATTCCATTTTCATTTAGGGATATGTTCGTTTGGTGTGTATTTTATAATATGAAGATTAAACGATATTTAAATTTCCCTTATATGGTTGAAGATTGTTTTATATTCCCGCCTTGCTTATTCACTGCAGAAAGGCATTATCTTATTTTATTTTCATAATCTCTAAGAAAATTCGTGTGAAAAATTTAATTGCAAAATACATCTATTCTTTATTAACTCCGGAAGAGTTTAAGAGGTTGACCGATTTGATTTTACAGAGAAAAACGGATGCTCTGTTCCCATATATAATAAAGCCGTATTGGGACCAATTCATGAAACAGGAAAGTCCTCAACCTGTAAATAATGAATTATTTGGAAAAATAAAGCTGACAATTGATGAAATGGAAAAGCATGTTGCCAGAAGAAAGTTGAACCTTTATTCATGGGTAGTAAGAATTGCAGCTGTTCTTCTTATTGGTCTCGTAATTACAAATTTTTATTTTTTTAGAAAAGCCAAAATTGGAGATACCGCTGTTGCTGAACAAACTGTTTCTGTCCCTTATGGTGCCCGGTCGAATTTTACACTTCCGGATGGGTCAAAGGTCTGGCTCAATTCAGGTTCTACTCTTATCTATAGTAATAATATTAGAAATAAAAGGTTAGTTTCATTAGAAGGGGAAGCATACTTTGAAGTGGTGAAAGGCGGGACTCCTTTTATTGTTATTACTCCTTTGGGAGATGTTCAGGTTTCTGGTACCGCATTTAATGTTAAAGCCTTTAAGTCTAAAAATGAGTTTATTACTACTTTGGTTGAAGGTGCAGTTTCCGTTACTGAAAACCTGAGGTACAATACTTTTGTCCTGAAACCAGGGCAGCAATCCAGGTTAGTTAACGGTCGCCTGGAGATTAAGAATGTGGAGTTGGATCTCTACACTTCCTGGAGAGAAGGCAAAATAATCTTCCGTAAAGAATATCTTCCTGAAGTGGTAAAATTATTGGAATACTGGTATAATGTGAAAATTGAACTGGATGATGATCCACGTCTCAGTAAGATCCATTATACCGGTACGATTGAAATGGAATCTTTCAGCGAAATTCTTGGATTATTGGAAATTACTGCACCCATAACGCATACATATGATGATAAAAAGAGAATCATTGTAATAAAATATCGTCAATAATCTTAAAACCAGTTGCCTATGAATAAACAAAAGAAAAATGAAAATTAAAAAAGAGGCAGAAAATTGCACTTTCTACCTCTTCAAAAACTTGATTTAACTACGAATAATTAAACCAAAATGTAAAATTATGAAAAAAAAATGGTTTTGCCGTGAGAACATTCCATGGCATTTTAAAAAAATACTAATAAAAATGAAACTAACGATTATGCTTCTAACTATTTCAGTTTTGAGTGTTTTGGCAGTCGATAGTTATTCCCAAACAACAAAACTGACTCTTAATGTAGAAGAAAGTACACTAAGAAATATTCTTAATGAAATAGAGAGTGTAAGTGAATTCAGATTCTGGTATAGCGGTGATATTGATGTTGAAAATAAAATTTCTATTTCACAGAATAATAAAAATATTACTGAAATATTGGATGAGGTTTTCAGAGATACAGATATCAAATATGATATTTTTGGCAGACAGATTGCTTTATACAAAGATAAAAGTCCTCAGTTTTCAGCGATGCTGCAACAACCACAACGGGAAATATCCGGTAATATTACTGACTCTGAAGGAAACCCAATGGTTGGAGTAACTATTGTGGTTAAAGGGTCTACTATTGGGACTATCACTAATATTAATGGTAATTATTCACTTATCATTCCCGAGAATTCAAAAACTCTGGTATTCTCATATGTTGGGATGAAAACACAGGAAGTTGATATTACTGGTAAAACAGTAGTAGATATCATTATGGTCCCGGAGGCTATCGGAATTGATGAGGTAGTTGCTATTGGATACGGATCACTTCAAAGAAACAGGGTTTCCACTGCTATTACCACACTTGATGCTGAAAATGTTACTGTTCGGGTTGCAAGTTCATTAGACCGCTTACTTGAAGGTCAGGTCGCAGGATTAACGGTACAGCAAAATACTGGAACACCTGGAGGTGGAGCTGTAATGGAAATCAGAGGGAGTGGATCCATTGGTGCAGGTGATGAACCATTAGTAGTTGTTGACGGAGTCCCTTTGATATCTTCATATGATAAACATCAATCTCCGTTGTCCATTATAAATAGCAATGATATTAAATCCATTAATATATTGAAGGATGTTTCGGCTACTGCTATTTATGGATCCAGGGGCTCAAACGGAGTAATATTAATTGAAACTAAATCAGCGGAAAGCGGACAAACGAATGTTTCATTTTCAGCGGAATATGGTGTTTCGAAAATGATGCCCCGCGAAAAATTAGATTTGATGAATGCACAGGAATATGCGCAATGGCGTAAAGAAAGATTTTACGAAAGGGCAGCATATTATGACTATGAGATTACTTTAGAAGACATACCCGAAGAATACCGGTATCCGGAAGAACTTGGAGAAGGAACCGACTGGCGGGATCTTTTAACAAGAACTGCACCTTTCCAGAAGTATAATTTAAGTGTTTCTCATGGCACTGATGATTTTAATGGCTTCTTTTCATTGGGTTATACAAATGAGCAGGGTATTGTTATAGAAACAGGTTATCAGCAATTGATCATGAGGGCAAATATGGAATATAAACCTCTTGATCAGTTTAAAGTCGGTTTGAAAATGAACTCATCATACAATGTATGGGATCATGTCAGTTCTAATACTTCAGGAGAAAGGGAATCTTATTATGGTTTGGGTGCAATAATTGTTCCTATTGATGGGCCTTATAGAGATGACGGACCTTGGGAAGTTCATGACGATGAATTTTTTGATGGAGAGTGGGATCTTAATATTACAGCCGGTGATGAAGCATTTAATATGCCAAATCCGGTTTATGCACTAAAAAATGTAACCGATGAGGCAAAGAAAAATGATATTATTTTCCAGCCATATCTCCAATTAAATCCCATAAAACATTTAACGCTTAAATCTGAGTTTAATTTAAATTTAGCTCATCATACCAATGAATTTTTTCGTCCATCTACTGTTGCTCTTAGTCAGAGAGTACCTCCTTCAGTCACTACAGGTTCTTATGCAACTACAAGACGCAATAATTGGCAATTGTTGAACACTTTATTATATGAAAACACATTTGGTGGTCATCGTATTTCAGCTTTAGCAGGTTATAGCAGGGAACGCTATAACACTTTTAATAGCAGCCTTAGTGGAACTCAATTTCCTGATGATAAGTTAAGAACTATCAACGCATCTACTGAGCAGACAGGCTCTACAACTGAAACACAATGGAGCATGATTTCCTATATGATGCGTTTATCCTATGACTATAACACTAAATATCTTTTTACAGGTACGTTACGAAGAGACGGAAGTTCCCGTTTTGGTTACGAAAGAAGATGGGGTTATTTTCCTTCCGCTTCAATTGGATGGAATATTTCTAAGGAACCATTTTTCCCGAACCCGCAGTGGTTGACTAATTTGAAGTTGCGTACAAGTTATGGAATGAGTGGAAATAATAATATTGGAAATTATACATATCAAGCTCTGATTTCTAAAAACCAATATCCATTTGGAGAGGCTGTAAGTGTCGGAGCTGTGTTAAATGACATGGAAAATGCTGTTCTTACATGGGAAAAAGCAACTGAATTTAACACTGGTTTGGATTTAAGTCTGTTAAAAGGAAAGTTGTATTTTGTCTTTGATTATTATAATAACATTACAGAGAATATGTTATGGAATGTGACTATTCCTATTTCCTCAGGTTATGGTGCTACTACACTGAATTTAGGTAAAATACGTAACAAGGGGCTGGAATTTACTGTTAATTCCATAAACATATCAAATAATAGCTTTACATGGAGGACAGATTTTAATATTGCATTTAACCGTAATAAAGTACTCGATCTGGGACCTGTAGAGGAAATACGATCAGGAAATTCAATTACGGTTGTAGGTCAACCAATAGCAATGTTTAATACATATGTTAAAAGAATTGACGAATATGGAGGTAATATACCATCACCTGAACAGCTTGATGATTATCCCAGGTTCGCTGACCAGCGGATAGCAGGCACTCCTATATTTGAAGATATTAATGATGATGGGGTTATTTCTGCATTGGATCAGAGAATTACTGGAAATCCTCATCCTGATTTCAGAGGGGGGATAAACAACAAATTTGTTTATAAAAATTGGGATCTTAATGTTTCAATGAGTTTTGCTCATAATTATGATCTTTTTATGGTATTTATGGGAAATGTATTAAATGTCAGAGGTGTGTTCAATGTCTTAAAGGCTGTGGAAAATAGATGGAAGTCACCTGAAGATCAGGGAACTCCAATGGAAGATTGTAATTATGGTGTAATTAGCCAGTCTTTTGATGTAGGGCAAATCCGATTTAATCATCTTCCTCATAACGGGAAAGTGAAAAACGTTTCATTCCTGAAAGTTCAAAACATTAATATTGGATATACATTTGATAAATTCAAGTTTGCCGATCAAATCAGATTATTTTGTACAGCGCAAAATGTATTTACTTTTTCAAATTATAAGTTTGGGAATCCTGATGCCAGCTTGTATGGTGGTAATACCTTACGAAGAAATTACGATCAGCATGATTACCCGATAGGAAGCACTATATTATTTGGTGTAAATATGAATTTTTAATTTAAAAATTTAAAAATTATGAAGAACTTCAAAAATATTAGTATAGTAATACTGCTAATCAGTTTTATTGGATTTAGTTGTGATGACGAAAAGTTTTTAGAAGAAGCTCCTTTTTCACAGATATCCACTCAGAATTTTTTTCAAACACAGACTGATTTTGAACAGGCAGTGAACGGATGCTATCAATCCTTACAATCTATTTTTCAGTTCAATATACCTGCAATGGAAGAAATGCGCTCAGATAATACCACCTGGCAAAACGGACCGAATAACAGTTTGTTAGCATGGTGGAATCTGGACGAGTTTACAATGGATTTAGGAAATGGACTTGTTTCGGGTTTATGGACTGATTGTTACAGGGCTATTGGAAGATGTAATACTGTCATTTATTACCTGAAAGATTTAGAAATTGAGAATAAGGACAGGTATCTGGCCGAGGTAAAATTCTTACGAGCATTTTACTATCATTATCTGGTAGGTTATTTTGGAGATATTCCATTAGTAACAACCTTGATTAATTCATACGAAGCAGCTTTTGAGCAGGATAAAAGAGTTCCTCAAGCTGAAGTGTATAATCTGATCTTATCCGATTTAAATGAAGCAAAAGTGAACTTGCCTAAAAGTTATTCTTCTGCTGATTTTGGAAGGGTAACAGAAGGGGCGGCAAGAACCTTATTAGCTAAGGTGTTAATGCGGTTAGGACAATATACAGAAGCAGCTGTTGAGCTAACAACTGTTATTAACTTGAACGAATACACTATCCTGGAAGATTATGCTTCAGTATTTGATATTAATAATGAACATAATGACGAAATTATTTTCTCAGTACAATTTATTGAAGGCACCTATGGTTTACATAGTTCTTTTCAATATATGTTCTTGCCGTTTCAAATACCTAAGACATATTTATCAGGGTTCAATCCTGTTAATAACCATTGTGGTAATAATCTTCCTACCATTAATTTGCTTAACTCATTTGAAAATGGGGATGAGAGAAAAGGTATGATTGATACTACATTTACCCATAAGAATGGTTATTATAATGGAACAATTGTCCCATTTACTAAAAAATACATGCATCCGGGACACACGGTACAACGTCAAACAGCTAAAGATTTCCTGGTTTTCCGTTACCCACATGTACTTCTTATGTTAGCTGAATGTTATGTCAGGGAAGGAGGAGGAGATCCTTTACCTCTTATTAATCAGGTCAGAACACGGGCAGGATTAACTGAACTTTCCAGTGTGACTATACACGATATTATCCACGAACGAAGGATAGAGTTTCACTGTGAAGCCGATCGCTGGGGTACACTGGTTAGAATGCATAATGAAGGAGATATAGATCTGTTTGCTCTTATGGGAGCTCACGGACAAGAAGAAAGACTAAGAACATCAATTTCAGATGCAGCTTTTACAAAGCTGAAACTTCTATATCCTATCCCGATCTCTGTTATTATTTTGAATCCTGAGGTAGAACAAAATCCGGAATATCAATAATAATAATTGAAGGATGAGTGGATAAAATATTTGATATACCACTCATCCTTCCTTTTCTATCTTTAATAGTTTTTGATTTTCATCAAACAAAGGCTATACAAGCAGTAGGTGTAACAGTCCCCCTTAATGCACAACCTTTGTTTATGCTACATTCCGGAAGCTATAAATTCTTAATTTTTTTAAAATGAGTATTAAAGATAAACGTACAAATGCAATAGCGCTATATAATAGTACACAAAACAGGAAAATCGAAAGAAGAAAATTTATCAAAGACTCTTTTTGTGCAACGACTGGTGCCCTGGCTTTTTCTCCTGCATTTTTAGAGTGTACCCACAGTCGAAAAAAACCAAACATAGTTTATGTTTTTGCAGATCAGTGGAGAGCTGCCGCAACGGGTTATGCCGGGGACCCAAATGTTAATACGCCTAATCTCGATAATCTTTCGAAAGAAAGCTTGAATTTCCGTAATGCAGTATCAGTATGTCCGGTATGTACTCCTTATCGGGCAGCGCTTATGACTGGCAGGTACCCTACTTCCACAGGAATGATTATTAACGATGCCTCGCTTCCGGAAACAGAGTTATGTATAGCTGAGATACTGAGTGCAGCCGGGTATAAAACCGGTTATATCGGGAAATGGCACCTCGACGGACGTGGTCGTAAAAGTTTTATTCCTCCGGAAAGACGTCGTGGATTTGAGTATTGGAAAGTTGCAGAATGTGATCATAATTACAATCACTCTCATTATTATAGTGGAGATTCGGATGAGATGCTTATTTGGGAAGGATACGATGCATTTGCACAAACAGATGAGGCTAAGCAATTTATCAGAACCCATGCAGGAAGTGACAATCCCTTTGCGTTGTTTCTTTCCTATGGCCCTCCTCATCGTCCACATGCTACGGCCCCTGAAGAATATAAAAAAAACTACCCGCCGGAGATGATCAAATTGCGGAATAATGTTCCCGCAGCATTGGAAAGTCTGACAAGGAAAGAAATACAAGGATATTATGCCCATTGTGAAGCGCTTGATAATTGTATCGGTGAATTATTGGCTGAGATCGATAAATCAGGCATAAAAGAGAATACCATTTTTGTATTTACTTCCGACCACGGAGAAATGTTGGGTTCACATGGTGTGAGTCCCGGATTAAAACAAGTGCCCTGGAATGAATCTGCAGGTGTCCCATTTTTGCTGCGTTTTCCGGCAATTCACGGAAAGAATGGTCATACTATGCATATGCCAATAACTACACCCGATATTTCTGCCACATTACTTGGTCTTGCAGGCTTGAAGATTCCCGACACTTTTGAAGGAGATAATATTCTTTCAAACATTAAAAACGGCAAAGACATAAAAAACCATGCTGTATTATACATA
>Ga0209269_1000070_pt1 | contig 183135 bp, 169 predicted proteins | sample MTBAKMMethaMetaG_FD_187455 | JGI IMG/M metagenome (GOLD analysis project Ga0209269, IMG submission 187455) | Enrichment culture microbial communities from Arthur Kill intertidal strait, New Jersey, USA, that are MTBE-degrading - MTBE-AKM (Arthur... | ecosystem: Environmental > Aquatic > Marine...
CCTGTACACATGGTCTCATTACTCAAACCACATTTACAGGAAATCCGCTCCGCAGGGGGGGCAATTTTCGGTTATCACTAACCCCTTTACAGGGTCAATTTTAGATTATCACAACCAGCAGCGGTTCGGGGGAGATGCTGTGTACCTGGGCACGCGATTACGGCGTCATCGGCACCGGCATCGACATGAGCCGGTTGTTCACCGAGCAAGCGAAACTCCGCGCTGAAGAACTCGGCGTCGCCGATCAAGTCAAGTTCATCCATGGCGATGCTGCCGGCTATGTCTCCGACGAGAAGGCCGGTGTGGCAGCGTGTGTCGGTGCCACGTGGATCGGCGGGGGAGTCGTCGGCACCATCGAGCTTCTGGCGCGGAGCCTCCGCCCCGGAGGGATCATCCTCATCGGCGAGCCCTACTGGTGCCAGTTACCGCCGACGGAAGACATTGCCAGGGGGTGTCATGCCGGCTCAATCTCCGACTTTCTCCTGCTTCCAGAACTACTCGCCTCTTTCGGCCGCCACGGCTACGACGTCGTGGAAATGGTTCTGGCAGACCAAGACAGCTGGGACAGATACGAGGCGGCCAAGTGGCTCACCATGCGCCGATGGCTTGAAGCCAATCCCGACGACGAGTTCGCGAAAGATGTTCGAGCCGAACTGACCTCGGAACCCGGGCGCTATGCCGCTTACACGCGTGAATACCTGGGCTGGGGCGTGTTCGCGCTGATGACGCGGTGATGAGGGGATTACCGGGCGACTCGGAAAGAGGGGAAAATCCAATCATGCCTGACAAATAAGGATTGAGACGATCCCGGCAGGGTCGTTTCAATCCGGAGTTGTCAGGCATGGTTGGATCACCGGCATTGTCACCGGCATTGCACCGGCATTGGGTCGGACCAAAGCAGGAGGTTGTAATTGATGGAGAAGTTCTCCAGAATGGGGCGATTTTGAGGCTTAGAACGATGTTTTTGGCCTTGAAAACATCGTTCTAAGGAGCAAATGGGGTCACATCTTAAGTAGTTATTAATATTGATGTTTCTCTAATTACCTGCTATTGGCCATCAATGATGGCACGCGCATGGCGAATAGAATATGATGGGGCATTGTATCGTTGAGAGCAAACATTATCGAACGTCTGGCGGATTACCGCCGGAGCAGCTATCCTGTCTATGCCTATGGATACATTTGACAAAAATTTGTATTGACACTTTGTCGGGGTAATTTTATAAATTCTGCAGGAAGTGACAACTACCTTGACGCCAGCCGCTTCCGTTATATTTCACTCACAAGAAAGCAAATTCTTATCAGGGGGGGGCTCTTTATGCTCGAATTCTGTAGCCGTTATCCTCGTATGCGCTGCTTGTTTACTTGGGTATCTATCGCCGCTCTGCTTTTGGCATTGGTGGGATGCGCAGATACCTCTTCCGATCAACAGCCGAACCTCGCGCCCTATGGCGAAAGCGCCGGAGCGGCGGTCGCATCGGCAATCCTCAAGGCCCTGGGCACTGGCGCAGTCAGCTACATCGGCGGCAAGTCCATGGGCTGGATCTTCAGCCTGCTGGGATCTGGCGATTCGGACACAGCTGACTTCACTTATATGGAGGGCCAGATAGAGGATATTATCCAAGACCTGGAATATATCTCCGGGCAACTGAAGGAACTCTTGCAGGATCTCGAGCTTGACAAGGATGAACTGATCAACCTGATGACCGCTCTGGACGTGAACGAGGAGGTGGATACTATCGAAAACGATTACGAGAACATTAACAACATCCCCAAAAGCGAGGTCGGCACAGCTCTGGGGAAGAGCGATGCCAAGACATATGCCACGGCCATCCTGGGTCAGGATAACATAGACCAATGCCAATACGACTTGTACAAGGCCATAGTGGGGCACCCGGAGTTGGGAGAAGAGGGCATCCTCAGCACCCACACCAGCCTGGCTCTTGCGCAGGAGACGACCCCCTTTGACGGGAACGAGCTGATCCGCTACCAGTCGCTGGAGTCCATGTTCAAGAATCTCCTGGAGATTCAGCTTAAAGCGGCGACTTTGATGTGCGAGGCGCTGCACTGGCAAAACGACCCATGGGTCACTCCCTCGACGGCCGCCGCGGCCATCAGCGCGCGAGTCGGGGAAGGCGACCCTACGGTCTACAGTGGCACGGCGGCGGATTGGATGAACAAGTTCCAGGGCCAGTTGAACGATGAGGTGCAGGAGTTCCTGCGGTGCACCGACCGGATCGTGCTCAGCGCGGCCGATCTGCGCACGGACCTCAGCACGAACAGCTCGACAGTGGCAAACTTCCTCTCCTCGGATGCGGACATCATCTACGGGCGGGCAGACTTCATCGCCGCGCAAATCTCCTCCGTCCACCACTTCGGGTTGAACGTCCGCCTGATCGGGGAGCCGGATGAGATCCAGGACTTAGTTGGAACCTACCACGTACAAGATGGGTTCTCTGGTGGGGCCAAGAACAACCTGACGCAAGTAGCTCTCACCGACCTGGACGCTCCCGGGAATGGAGTCAACCTTAGCATGGTGGAAAAGTGGTGGAATTGGCCGACGGACGCCACTCAGGCCTATGCCCAATGGAACTGGGCCACCATCCCTTTACCACCATTCCAGTCCCTTGCCGGGCACATCCAGTTTAACCTTGCCACCGAAGTTGCCGTGGCCAAGTATGAGGACCAGGATCCGTTTCTGATGCCCAATACCGTCGTGACGACCAACTATCCGCACGAGGGGGCCGGCTACAACAGCGGTAGCAACCTGATCGTGGAATGGTATGACGACAATATGAATCTGGTGACTGCCGACACCGACGGCGCCCATGAATTCGGCCACGTGATCCTGGCGATTCGCCATCGCCCGGAGGTGTGGTACCAGAACGAGGCCTGGTCGGAGGTGTACCTCAGCGGCTACTACAATCTGACCACGGATGCCGGCACGCCCTCTGAGCTTTGGTGCCGCGCCGCAGGCCAGTTGTCCAAAAGCACCGAGACGGTGGACAACTATTTCTGGGTCAAGAGCGGTATCGGCGTGTTTATCGTCAATGGCTCCAATTCCCCGCAAACCTTCTCCGTGACAGGAAACCTGGAGACAGATGCCACCAACACCTGCACCGCTTCGTCGGCCGTGGTAAATACGGCACAGGTCGGGTTCTTCTTTGACCAGGACACCTCGGGCGCGTATAAGTGGTGGGATATCAAGACCGGCAGCGGACACGCTTACGATTCCGCAACGATCTCCTATGACGTTCCAGCATCAGGGGAGGCCATATTCACCATCATGACCAATGTCGAGGTCGACACGCTGGGCTGCAGCAAGGGCGACGAATATAGCGCGAAGGCCTATCCACAGAGCCTGTATCTGTTTTTCTAAAGACGGCGTTGGCCGGGAGATTGGCCGCATTACCTCGCGCCGGCGAGGCCCTTCGTGAACAAATCACGGGCTTGGGGGGAGGGAGGATGATCGGCTGCGTTTCGTGCCCTTGACGGTCCACGGACGCGGCGGTATGGTCGTATGGATGCAGTCAGGTTTCGCTCCCCGTATGGAGGATATGGGGTCACCCATCTCGATTCGTGAATTAGGTTGGGTTCGCCCCCCCTCTTGTCAGTCCTTTTTCGGCACAAGCGGCGCTTCGCATATTATTGGCTATTATGTTGCGATAAATTATCCAACCCCCAAAGCCATATTGAAACGGCCGGCAATTCCGTATTTACTGTCTTCTGCCGCCGTATCAACTTTCTTTCGTGTGTTTTGCTCATGGCTCTCGATCATCTCTTTCAGGACATGACTATTATCAACAGAACCGGAAGTAATTTTCGTGGCTGTTATCACCTCACATCTTTCGTCTACTCCTCGATGCATTTTATATCGTAACTTTGACTGGCCACTGCCATGCCGTGCAGCCGAAGCATCAGGATCGGCGGTTGAAATAAAACGGGTATTGGCCGGTTGGGAATTTCATCATCGAGATCGTAACCAAGAAAACATAACCAGTCCAGACGTAATGGAATAGTCTTCACGAGTTCCCGTTCCGACCGAACATTATAGAAAATCGGAAGGAGCATCATTTTGAGTGTATTGCGACAAATTTCTAAAAAAAGACTTCAGCATCTTATTTTCCAAAATAAAAACTTGATTTATAGCATTTTTGAAAGTACGCTTGGTGATACATCAGGAGGTAGGATATGGGTAAATTGTCAAATATCATTCCGGTAAGCGACTTGAGGCAGGATGCGGCCAAGCTTTTGAAACAATTAAAGAAAAGCGATGATCCGTTAATTATCACCCAAAGAGGACGGGCAACAGCGGTAATTATCGGTGTCGATGCCTATGAAAAACTTGAACATGAAAAAGAAATCCTGCGCCTTTTGGCCAAAGGAGACAGGGAGATTGAAGCAGGCGAAGGGTATGATCTGGATTCTGTCCTTGCGGAAGCCGACTCCCTTTTGGCCAAGGAGCCCTCTTGAAAGTCCAATTCACCCCATCTGCCCGGGCTCATTTCTTATCTGCCCTATCATATATCCGTAAGGATAAACCAACGGCTGCTGTTAATTTTCGAAATCGAACTGAAAAAATTCTAAGAAGACTCGGAGATTTTCCCGAATCCGGTAGAATCATATCGGAATTTCCGGATCTGCCATACCGAGAGGTTATTAACGCACCATACCGTTTTTTTTATAAACTTAAAGACGATGTTGTTTGGATTGTTGCAGTGTGGCATGGGGCACAGCTTCCAAAGGAACCAGAACGTTAACGCCGGCCACCGCATCAACCCGGACTGGCAATCCCGCGGCACTCTATTGCCGGCCGGTTATGCGAATGCTATGTTTGGACGAACGCTTTTGGGGTGATTTATTCGAGGCTTGCCTTAGCCCATGGTGCCGTCTTGCCGGTAACCATATGCCCGGGATGAATAGATTATGGCTAACCCGCCCGGTCCACCGGACGGATTGCAGCCGCCTGTGATCTATACGTTAGCCGTGTGAAGGATAATAAAATGAATAAAAGTGAACGATTCAACAGAGGTTGGGAAAAACTAAAAGAAGTTGATGGAGAAGCAGGGCAAAGAGTAATCGAAAGTCTAAAAGACATCGCCCCGGAGTTTGCAGATTTGCTTATTGAATTTCCATTTGGAGATATTTACTCCCGTCCTGGATTAGATCTAAAATCCAGAGAAATAGCGGTTGTAGCAGCATTGACGGCATTGGGGAATGCAAGTCCACAGTTGAAAGTTCATATTCATGGCGCCTTAAATGTCGGATGTACAAAGCAAGAAGTTGTCGAAGTAATAATGCAAATGTCGGTATATGCTGGTTTCCCTGCCGCCCTGAACGGTTTATTCACGGCAAAAGAAGTTTTTTCAGAAAGAAAAGATGAAGACATCGGCTGACATCAGTTTCAACGAGGACGGGCTGCGCCCGCTTGTTAAACTGCGCGTTGGCCAGAGAAAATGAATGAGAATATGCTAAAGGATATCCGGAATGCACTGCTTGCCTTCGCCAATGAGTCGGATGCCAACGCATTACAGCGCTTCTTCAAGACTGGCCCTGGGGAATATGGCGAAGGCGATCGGTTTATCGGCGTTCGAGTTCCCGCAACGCGTCGTATTGCAAGAGAATATCGAAACCTGTCCTTGGCCGATACGCTCACCTTGCTCAAATCAGACATTCATGAAGAACGGCTCCTTGCCTTGTTTGTTCTCACGCATAAATTTCAAAAAGGCACACCCGATGAACAGGAGGTGGTTTACGGACTATACCTGGATCATACGAAGTACATCAACAATTGGGATCTTGTAGATACATCCGCAGAGCATATTGTCGGCGCCTACCTGCAGAGCAGATCACGCAAGCCATTACACGCCCTCGCTCGCTCAGAAATCCTATGGGAACGTCGGATTTCAATCATGTCCACCTTCCACTTCATCAAGAATAATGATTTCGACGAAACACTGAAAATCGCTGAAATACTTGTTTCCGACACGAACGACTTGATCCATAAAGCGGTCGGATGGATGCTGCGAGAGATCGGCAAACGGGATAGAGGCAAGGAAAGTGTCTTTCTGATGAAACACTATCGAAATATGCCGCGAACCATGTTGAGATATGCCATCGAAAAATTTCCCGAGGGAACTCGGCAGCAGTATCTGAAAGGCATTATAAATTAGGGAATGGCTAACAGGACAAATCAAGCGTACGCGGTAAACCGCGCCGCTGATTTGCATCGTTAGGCAAGCAGTATGGGGTGTGCGGCGATGAAAAGGATGCAGATCAGCAAGGCATTCACTTTGTTGGAACCAGGCCCGGTTGTCTTCATTACGACAAATGATGAAGAGAAGAACAACATAATGACCATCTCATGGACCATGGTGATGGACTTTACGCCGATATTCGCCATAACCACAGGTCCCTGGAACTATTCCTACACCGCACTCAGAAAATCCGGAGAATGCGTAATTGCAATTCCCACTGTGGATCTAATCGATCAAGTCGTTGGCGTGGGAACATGTTCCGGCGCCGACACGGACAAATTTGAAAAGTTTGGACTGACATTTGTGAAGGGAAAGCATGTCAGGGCGCCCCTGATCAAGGAATGCTTGGCGAATATCGAATGCAAGGTTATTGATATCGTCAAAAAGCACAATATCGTTGTCCTCGAAGGCGTCGCTGCGTACTTTGATAGTTCACGGAAAGAGAAGCGAACCATGCACGCAGTCGGTGATGGCACCTTCGTGGTGGATGGGCGCAAGGTGGATCGAAAAAAAATGATGCGGTCTAAACTTCCAGATGGTGTGTGACTCATTGCCGGGTCTATGCGCCATTGTTGCGCGCAATCCGGGACGTGGACAAGCTACATAGTCGGTGTGACTCATTGCCGGGTCTATGCGCCATTGTTGCCCCCGCCTGTGGTCATCGGTAAGTCGCGCGATCGGTTATCCCGGCCATTCGCTGCAGGGGACGGCTCTGATGCATAAGAACACTACAGGTCGGCCGGGAGCAATGGTATGGTATCCCCATATTTCTGGAAAGACGGAAAGGAGATTGTCTTGTTCTGCAAAGCGAACGATAGCGGGTATAAGCAAGTGTTGCCGGGGATAAGATTTAAAACCCTGGTATACGGAGAAAATACGCTATTTTCAGAATTCAGATTGGAAGCGAATCGCGTATTGCCCCGGCATTCCCATTTTCACGAACAGACGGGTTACCTGGTTGAGGGCAGGATGAGACTCACAATCGGGCCACAGACGTTTGAGGTCGGGCCGGGAGACAGCTGGTGCATTCCGGGCGACACGGAACACGGTGCGGAAATATTGGAGAACTGTGTGGCAATTGAAGTCTTCTCTCCTGTCCGGGAAGATTATCTGCCTGAGAAATAACCCTATACGGTGATGCCGGCCCGGAAACTTTCGGACTTCGCAGTGGTCCATCCCCCAGCAGAGGGTGCCCGAGGAAGGGGATCTCCGGGATTCGCCGTCCATGGCCGCCGGGACCCCTGCCTCTTTCAGGGGGCGAGATTCAGGCTGACCGCCACCATCTGTTCGGCTATCGGAGCCTTCGCCGACCCCTGCCTCTTTCAGGGGGCGAGATTCAGGCTGACGCCTGTCCCGGGAGCGCCTGAACACACCAGGTACGCGGCCTCTCCCGAACCGGGCAGAGCGGTGCAGCCGTTTCCTTTCCCGTAATCCTTCAATTGAAAATTGCCGTCGAAAAGTTTCCACGCCGCGGCGTTGTCGATGCAGACGGATCCGGACACGGGCAGCTTTCTCCATTCCGAAAACCCTTCGGGGCCTTCTCGATCCCGGGATGCTTCGCTTTTCCGAAGGCGCCGGCCAATCCCCCGCAAATCTTCCGCAGGGGATTCGCCTTCCCCGACGGGCAACACAGCATGGCCACAAAGTGATCCCAGACGCCGAACCCCTTGATCCCTTTCGCTGCTTTCGTGTCGTAAACCGCTTCAAAGAACTTCCGCTTCGAAAATATCTGTAGAATATGGCCAAAAATCCTGTTACATCTTTCCGCGGAGTGTTAGCCGCCGAATAAATGTCCTGTGAGAATATGGAATTTAAAATGATCATAGGGAAAGGAAGCTCACGGATATAGCCGACGAAGAACGCTTTCACGCCGGTGAGATTCTGCGATTGCTCCGTGAACTTGCTCCGGATGAAGAGAAGTTCTATGCAGAGGGAGCAGAGGAGGTAGAAGAAGAAATCAAGAAGATGAAATAAGTGATATAGAGGAAACCTCGCCCCATAAGCCGGCTGCACGTGATGGCTGACGGCGGTCTGATCCGCTCGGCGGCTTGCCCGCCTTGCGGTGAACTTCCCGGCTGCATCCGGCCCCGCGTTTCATGGCAAAACGTATACAACGCAGTCTGCATGAAGGATGAACCCAAGAAGCCCTGAAATTCTCGGGAAGCGTGAGAAGGCGAGGGAAGAATGAATCGCCTGAAGGCCGGGAACACTTGAAGGGCAAGAGAGATGGACCAAAGCGCTGAAAGACTCATCCAATATATACTCGCAATTATCCGATTCATTATCATTACACTGCTTAACGTAATAGGCCTGTTAAATGTTATCAACTGGAGGAGGAAAGGCGGTAAAGAGAGAATAGCATTTCAGACCTATGCCATTCACTTGGCGCAGCACTTCCAGCCGGTTATAACCCAACTGATGAAAGAAAACATTGAGTTTTCGTTCATCATACTCCTCCATCCGCAGTATCCCTTCAAATCGGCTCGCGAACTCAGAGCGTATGCGCGGGATGTTCTGCTTATCCCAGATAAAAATATAAAATATTACTGGGAAACGATCTTGGAAACATATGATTTAATTATATATAATGATATATATGCAAAATTCCCAATCAGGAAAACGACGAATTGGCTGATGTGGCATGGCGCAGGTGTAAGGCCCAGAAGGATAACAGGTTCTATGCGTCATAAAACATTGTTTGACTTCGACCTGTCGCTCATGGCCGGTTCCCATGATGTGAATGTAGTCAAGGAATTTTGTGAGAAAAACGATTATTCGGCTGAGTTGATTCCTGTGGGCCTTCCTTTCCTTGATCGATTTGCAGATCCGGGAATATCCAGAGAAAGGTATTTAACGAACCTGTCTCTGGACACAAACAAGAAAACCATATTATTTGGGCCGCATTGGGGAGTAACAAGAGCCAACTCGCAAATATCAAACCGATATTTTGACAAGTGCATGGCTATACTCAAGGAGTTGGATTACAATGTTATTTTGAAGTTGCATGCCTGCTCATTTAATTTCTTCCATGCAAAAGGGGTCGACTGGAAGAAACGACTGCAAAAGTTCGATTCCATTGCCATCGACCATAATATCGACGATATCCCTGCCCTCGCATTTTCCGATATCCTTATTACGGATTTTTCATCCAGAGCGTTTAATTTCATGATGCTCAACAAGCCTGTCATTTTAATCTTTCAGGTGCCGTTCACCGAGCCCGTCGACATTGATAAAGCCCGTCTGATGCAGAGAGGTTCATTGGTCGCTGATCACCTGGACGATCTGAGGCAGTTGATAGAAAGGGCCATTGAGAATCCCGATTTGTTAAGTATGGAAAGACAGAGGGTAGCCTCGGAATGTTTCGTAAACTTCGGTAAATCTGCGGAGGCCGTCGTGGCTTTAATCAAGAATCGAATAAAATGGAACGGGATTAATGGATAAGTACCTTTTTTTACATTATAATGCTTTATGACCGCGCCCTGTTTCGGCACATTGGATAAACAATTCCATTCATGCGTCAAAACCATCCGATGATTATGAATAAAGCAATAAAATATTTCGGAAAAATCATAAAACTTTTTTTTGCATCACCGAGCATTGAATTGGCCAGCCGTTGGCCTTCATATCTTTCTGTTTCGGCAATGAGAATTCTGAACAATATTCAGCTGAGCACGGCCCAATTGAGAGCTATCTCGATAATTGTAAAAGAAAAAACGCCATGTAGACTATTAATATTTGGCGTGGAGAATGATAGTGTATTTTGGTCCAGAATCAACAAAGAGGGGGTTACTGTTTTTATTGAAAACAACAAAGACTGGTATCAATCGATTACTGAGATGTGTAATAACATAAGAGTATTCCTGATTAATTACAACACTAAAAGAAGTGATTGGAAGATGCTTCTTGATTCGCCATCATTATTAGATATAGCCTTGCCTGATGACGTAAAAAAAGAAAAATGGGATTTTATGGCCCATCCCTGATTCCAAGTCCTGGTTGGTCCCGGCGCCCGGAGTTTTGTTTAAGAGGAGATGCCGACTATGGAAACAAAACATCATTCATTGAAAGATGGCAGAACTCTTTCCTACATGGAATTCGGCGACCCCGCCGGCGATCCCGTTTTTTATGCTCACGGTGGCCCGGGGTCACGCCTGGAAGGCAAGTTGTTTCATAAAGAGGCGTCGCGCCGGAAGTACCGGTTTATCGCTACCGACCGCCCCGGGATGGGAGAGTCAACCTATCTGTCCAATCGCAGGCTTTTGGATTATCCCCGGGACATTGCGGAACTGGCGGATGCTTTAGGAATCGATCGATTCGGAGTTATGGGATGGTCTGGTGGCGGAGCGCATACAACCGTTTGCGGCTATGCGATTCCGGAAAGGCTGCTGTTCAATCTGTCTTTTGCCGGTTATACCAATTTCGTGGAACTGCCGAACGCGGAAAAATACCTGGAATCGAAGCTGGATCAGATTTCGGTGGGCTTATCCAGGAAACACCCGCGCCTTTTCAAAATGTTCTTTGATCTCATGTACGTGAGCGAGAAGTTCATGCCGGAATTGACATACAATTCCTTTATGAAACAACTGTGCGCGTCTGACCGGAAGATAGCCGCTGAAGTGTATTTCAGAAAGGTTTTCACGGAATCTCAGGCAGAGGCATTCAGGCAGGATTGTCAGGGAGTTACGACCGACGCGGCCGTTCATTATGTGGATTGGGGTTTCAGGCTTGAGGAAATTTCTTTCAAGCTGCATGTCTTTCATGGCACAGAGGACCATTTGGTTCCATTCGAGTTCGGCCGGCACATCGGTGAAAACGTTCCCTGCTGTGAACTGCACGGACTGGAAGGGGAGGGGCACCTTTTCCCTTACAGATACATGACCCTCATCTTTGATACTGCCGACGCGGAGATGAAAAAAAGGTGAGGCATTAAAGTCGGGGGAGAGGTCTGTCCACGCCGCTGAATTCGCGCATTGGCGATAAGAGGGTTACATGATCGAATCGATTCGTATTGCAGGCACGGCCACGTCCGCAAATAATGAGTCCTTGTTTTGAAACCCGGCGGGCAAACCGGTCGAACGGACCCGGTGCCGGCGTCGGGCAGCCCGTCTGTTGAGGCATGGCGGAAGGACATGAGAAACATCGTGGATTTCATTTATCGGGTTGTTACGGGGTCACGGCATGTCCGGATGATCTTCACGCCCGTATTCGCGGCTTTTTTCCTTATCCTTGTTTTTCTGACCATATTCCTTGCATTGAAAGCCGATGAGGTTTTCAATGTTTCCGGATCTGTGCGGTATCCCTGGAATTATCTTCTTTCACTGCCCCTCTTTGCAATCGGCGCTTTTCTGTGGTTGTGGTCGGTCCTGCATTTCATAAAAGCGAAGGGAACCCCCGTGCCTGTCAGCCCGCCCCCCGGGCTCGTCAATACCGGCCCCTACGCTTACGTAAGAAATCCGATGCTGACAGGCGTATTTTTCATTCTCTTCGGGATCGGGTTTTTCGCGGGATCCCCGTCTCTTTTGCTTGTTTTTGCCCCGATATTTGTGGTCTGCAGTATTCTTGAATTCAAATTCATTGAAGAACCGGAGCTGGAAAAACGTCTTGGCGAAACCTACCGTGAATATAAAAGAGAGACACCGATGCTGATTCCGAAATTGTTTCGATGAAGGATCCCGCTGATGTCCGTGCCGGCCATCGTTCGAATGATTAAAGGCTGACATGCCGATTCACGGGGCCGGTTTCCGGGAACGCCTCCCCGTAAGCTTCGGTGTCAGGTCCACGATGAAAAGAAAAAATAAAAATGCTTTGTGAAGTAAAATCATTTGGAGGCGAAACGATATGAAAAAGAAAACCCTCGTCATTCTCGCCTTATGGGTGCCGGTTTTTCTCTGCCTTCTTTCCGGATGTTCGGCGGTAGCCGTATCGCCTGAAAAATCTCCGCCTTACAGCGTTGGAAAATGGCTGCCGCCGGATCAGTCGTTTTTCGATCAATGGATGGCAAGGCTGGTTGAGGGAACCGAATCGGCAGACGGACCCTTGTCGCCTGTCATCCGGGAATTCGAGGAATTAATTGAAGAAGACCCCCAATTATATATGCTGTTCAATCAGATGTTCGATCAGGTGCCGGACGATCTGTCTTTCGGCAAGGACCCCACCGGGAAACCCCGGATACGAAACTATCGCCAGATGCTTCAGGTCATGAACCGGATTTTGACCATGGCGCCCGGATTCAATAAAACGGGCCTGGTCGGTTTCCCTGTCAATGCCATTCTCGACTGGCCCATGGGCACGCCTGCCGGAACTTCCGCTTTCTTGAATGAAAAGGTAAACCGCCAGTTGAAAAAAATCCTGAATCAATGGGCCCTGTTCCTGAGTTCCGCGGACTCCCGTTACGTGTTGAATGACGATCCCGAAAAAGGATGGTTCGGGCGGGATGCCAAAGAGGCGATGCCTTCCTTTGCGGAGGATTTCATATGCGATCCCGGTTCGCCCCATTATGGATTTTCCTCATGGGACGATTTTTTCACAAGGCAGTTCCGGGCGGGGAGGCGTCCGGTGGCGAGTCCCGGCGACGACGCGGTAATCGCCAATGCCTGTGAATCCGCTCCGTACAGGATAGCGAAAGACGTGAAGCTTCTCGACCGGTTCTGGATCAAGGCGCAGCCTTACTCGCTGCGGCATATGACGGCGATGGACCCCCTTGCCGGACAGTTTGCCGGCGGCACGGTTTACCAGGCTTTTCTGAGTGCGTTGAGTTACCATCGCTGGCACAGTCCTGTCAGCGGAAAAATCGTAAAGACCCGCCTGGTCGACGGTTCATATTATGCGGAAGCCCTGTCTGAAGGTTTTGACCCGGCGGGCCCCAATAATTCCCAGGGCTACATTACGCAGGTGGCGTCCAGGGCATTGATCTTCATCGAGGCCGACAATCCGGACATCGGCTTGATGTGCGCCCTCTTTGTCGGCATGGCTGAAGTGTCATCCAACGAAATAACCGTCCAGGCGGGGCAGCATGTGAAAAAGGGGGATCAGCTTGGAATGTTTCACTTCGGCGGATCCACCCATTGCCTGATCTTCCGGCCGGAGGTCCACCTGGAATTCGATTTACACGGACAAACCCCCGGACTTGAATCGGAGAACATACCGGTCAGGGATCGAATCGCTACCGTGGTCAAGTAACAATACGGTTGTGGCGGTACACCGGGTCGTTGATCCTTTTCCGGGTGATGACCGCCGTTGCCGTGTTGCAGATCCGGACCGTTGTCTGTCGGGCTTGTGACAACATCTACTGTCCCGCCAACAACCGCGGGTCCGTAATCATCTGAATGCAGCGATCCGGAGGGCATCCCCGAGGACCTCTTCGTACCGCTCCATCTGTTCCGACGGGCTGCCCGGCAAGACCCGGAGGGCGGGAGGTGTCGAATTTACGCGGTCATGGATAAGAACACAATTTACTCCGACGATCTTGTCGACGTATTTGAAAACGGGATCCGACTCAAGAGATATTATTTCCCTTTCGCACAGAGCAAGTTTGTCAAGTTTTCCGATGTCGTCGGAATGGAAACGAAACCGCCCGCTCTGATGAACGGCCGGTGGCGATGTTGGGGGACCGGCGATTTTGCGACCTGGTTTCCTTTGGATTGGAAACGGCCGAAGAGAAGCCCGATCTTCTTTCTTCGCCTTTCAACTCAGAAGATACGAATCGGCTTCACGGTGGAACGTCCCGAAATCTTTATCGAAGCCATAAGGTCGAAAGGTACGGCAATCGAGTTTAATCGCCGGCCCGGAGATATCTGTTGACCATCCTGCGCGAGATGGCTACACTTCGGATATGTGTGGGGAAATGCCGCAGGCCGGCAGAAATCCAAAAATGGGGGGAATGGCCGGGGTCATCGCCGTCCAAAGGATGGAACAATGGGAAACCGAATATCGCCGATGCCGGATCGTGAGCGGAATTTGCCGATTTCATGCAATCTTTTTCGGCGGCTGACGGCGGTCCTCAGCCTGCTGGCATTGATCTCCGGGATGGCCCCGGCGGCCGTTGAAACAGCGGCGAAGGACATCGAGCAAATCCGGGAACTGAAGGTGGATTTAACCCCGGAAGAACGGCAATGGCTTGAAACGCACCCGGTTATTGAACTCGGGATCGACCCCGGTTTCGCACCCTTCGAATTTATCGACGAGAACGGAACTTATCGCGGAATAGCCGCTGATTACGTCGAACTGATCCAGCCGATGCTCGGCGTCACCATGAGGGTGAGTGCCGGACTGCCATGGCGTGAAGTCGTTGAAAAAGCCAGGAAGCATGAAATCGACATCCTGCCCTGCGTGGGAAGGAACAGGGAGCGAGAGGGTTATTTATTATTCACGAATCCTTATCTGTCCTTTCCAAGGGTGGTGTTTACGAGAAAAAGCGGTATGGGCCCGGCGTCGCAGGAGGACCTTGCCAGGTTCACGGTCGGGGTGCAGGAAGGCAGCTCGCACCACGGCTGGATCAAGGAAAATACGAACATATTGCCCATTTTATACCCCACCGCCCAGGACGCGATGCTGGCGTTGTCCAATGGTGAAATTCAAGCGGCTGTTGGAAATCTGGCGGCCTCAAGTTACATCATCAAACACTTGAATCTCGGGAATCTGAAGGTTGCCTTTCCGCTTTCCGGCGGTCCGCAGGAACTTGCGTTCGGGGTGCGCAACGATTGGCCGGAAATGGTGTCCATCCTGAACAAGACGCTGGCCGCCGTTCCATTGACGAAAGCCACGGCCATCCGCCGGAGTTGGGTCGATCCGGAAAACGAAAAAAGCCTTGAGGGGCAGTTGCAGTATACATCGGAAGAAAAGGCCTGGTTGCAGGCACATCCTGAAATAACCATAGGGGTGATGAACGCCTGGCCCCCTCTCAACTTTGTCGATATCGACGGTAAGCCCGCCGGTATCGGCGTGGACATCCTTGAATTACTCGTGAAACGAGCCGGTCTTAACGTCAAAATCATCCCGGGACAGTTCGAGGATAATCTGGATGACGTCAGAAACAGACAAACCGATGCGCTGATGGACGTCACCCCCAATCAGGAGCGCGAGGCCTATCTCAATTTCACCTCACCCTATCTGGTCATTCCCCATGTCATCATAGCCCGCAAAGGTGAAACTTTTTTTGAGACCGAGGACCGGTTGACGGGACAGACCCTGGCCCTTGAAAGGGGGTTCGGCAACAATAAGTATTTCGGAGACCATTATCCGGGAGTAAACGTCGTGAATTACGAGTCGACGGACGAATGCCTTTCCGCCGTCGCGAAGGGCCGGGCCGATGCCTATGCCGGCAACCTTGTTGTAGCCATTTATATTATTTCCCAGAAGCTGCTCACCAATCTCGAAGTACAGTCCAATCTGCAGAAAGAAGGGTCCGTTCTGGCAATCGGGACGCGCAAGGATTGGCCCGAACTGGCTTCCATCCTGAACAAGGCCCTGGCTTCATTGGCGCCGGAGGAAAAACGGGCCGTTCTGATACGCTGGACCGGCGATTATGATGCTCGAAAGGAAGGCGCAGGACCTGTCAGGCTGTCCCTTCCCAGGCCAGTCGTTTTTAACCAGACGAACTTCCTCCTTCGAAACATAGCGGTCGTTTTTGCGCTTCTGGCTGTGGTTGTTTTTATCGTCTGGTTTTTAAAGGGGCGGCCGAAGCAGTTGACCATCCGAGAAACGCTGTTTCTGGTCTCTTTCATTTTTACGGGATTGATTATCGCCATCGGTGTGTTTGCAAGAACGCTCTTGAAAGCCCAGGCGGATCTCTCACGGATCGAGACCCGGAAGTACGGTTCACTCAACCTCGCCTTTGAACTCAAACAATCGTCCGATGACCTGGCGCGGTTTGCACGAACTTTCGTGTTAACGGGAGATCCCAGATACGAACAGTATTTTCACACGATCATGGCCATTCGTGAGGGTAAACGGGCTCACCCGGGATCATCAAGCCTTGCCTTTTGGGATCTGGTGACGGGCGGCGTTGCGACCGTGGATGAAAAAGGGGAAACCTACCGTATCGAGAGTAAAATGCTCGAACTGGGAATATCAGGCGAGGAACGGAAGAGGCTGGAGGAGGCAATAAAAGAGTCCGATGCCCTGACGGGCGTTGAAACCATGGCCATAAATGCCGCCAAGGGCCTTTATAAGGATTCTGAAGGCCGTTTCACGGTAAAGGGCGAACCGGTCACGAAAATGGCACGCGACCTTCTGTACGGGGAGGCGTATCACAAAGCCAGATCCAGGATCATGAAATCGATCGACGAGTTCTTCACGTTGCTGGAATGGAGAACCGCAAACGAGCTGAACCTTGTACGTGGACGTTTTCAGGCCGTTATCTCGAGCGTGACGGTTTTGACGGTTATCACCATCGTTTTCTCCATCTACGTGTTCTTCCTGCTGAAGCGGCGGATCATTCAACCCCTTTCGCAGCTGGAAGACGGGGCCCGGACAATCAGGGGCGGAAACTATGCCCATCATATCGAAATCACCTCCCGGGATGAAGTCGGTACGCTGGCGCAGGCATTCAATTCCATGACGAACAGCATTGAAGAGCACACCGCCGATCTCAAGGAGGCGCGGGAGCATTTTCAGCAGCTGCTGGAGGCCGCGCCGGATGGGTTTGTCGTTGTCGATGAGAGTGGTTTGATCGTTCTGGCCAATGCTCAGGCGGAAAAACTGTTCGGATATGAAAAAGAGAAGATGATCGGCCGCCCGATAGAGATGTTGTTGCCGGATGACCTGAAAGCGAAGCATGCGGGCATGAAGGCTCACTATTTTCAGAATCCCAGACATCTGTCATCGGAATTGAGGCCCGATCTGGAAGCCCTTCATTCAGACGGCACATTGATTCCCGTCGAAATCAGTTTAAGCCCCATCAAGACGAACCGGGGGGTATTGGTCGTGGCGTCCATCCGCGACATCACCGAGCGTAAAAAGGCCGAACGCGCCCTGGCCGAAGCGAAGGAGGCCGCCGAAGCAGCCACCAAGGCCAAAAGCGACTTCCTGGCCAATATGAGCCATGAAATCCGCACCCCCATGAGCGCGATTATCGGCATGAGTCATCTGGCGTTGAAGACCGATCTTACGCGAAAACAATATGATTATATCAGCAAGGTGCAGTTATCGGCCAATACGCTTCTGGGCATCATCAACGACATCCTGGATTTTTCCAAGATAGAGGCGGGCAAGCTCGACATGGAATGCGCCAGGTTTCAACTGGAGGATGTGCTGGGCAACCTCGGCACCCTCGTCGGCATCAGGGCGGAGGAAAAAGGACTGGAACTGCTCATTAATCTCGACAAGGATGTGCCGACCGGCCTGGTCGGCGATCCTCTGCGTCTCGGCCAGATCCTGACCAACCTCTGCAACAATGCGGTGAAGTTCACGGAAAAAGGTGAGATCGTCGTCAGTATTTCAACCGTTGAAAGAAGCGGCGAAACGGCGAAACTGCGGTTTTCAGTGAAGGATTCCGGTATCGGTCTCACTGAGGACCAGAAGCGGAAACTCTTCCAGCCCTTTTCCCAGGCCGACACCTCCACCACCCGTAAATACGGCGGCACCGGCCTGGGTTTGACCATTTCCAAGAAACTGTGCGAGATGATGGGCGGGGAGATTTGGGTGGAAAGCGTTTTCGGAGAAGGCAGCATCTTTATTTTTACCGCCCTGTTCGGGCTGCATGCGGCGAAGGCCCGGGCGCTGCTGCCCGAGCCGGACCTGCGCGGCAAACCGGTCCTGGTCGTGGACGACAGCCAGACCTTCCGCGATATACTGCGGAACATGCTGGAGAGCATGTCATTCGTGGTTTCCGAGTCTGCATCCGGGGAAGGGGCGGTGAACGACATCGTCCAGGCCGACCAGGAGGGCCGTCCCTTCGAAGTGGTCTACATGGACTGGCGGATGCCCGGCATGAACGGCATGGCTGCCGCCGGGAAGATCAAGACATTGGGCCTTTCCCTCCAGCCCAGGATCATCATGGTGACCGCCTACGGCCGGGAAGAGATCATGAGGCAGGCCGAAAACCTGAAGCTTGACGGGTTCCTGGTCAAGCCGGTGAGCCGGTCCCTTTTGTTTGACGCCACCATGGAGGCTTTTGGAAGGGAAGGACACGGAGGCCATGATGCGACTATTGACAAATCAAAGGAATACAAGGCGTTGAAGGATATCCGCGGTGCGCGTATCCTGTTGGCCGAGGACAACGAGATCAACCAGCAGGTCGCCCGGGAGATATTGGAACAGGCGGGACTGGTGGTTGAGATAGCCCATACCGGCAAGGAAGCCGTGAAGATGGCGCAGGAGAACCGGTATGACGCCATTCTGATGGATATCCAGATGCCGGAAATGAGCGGCATCGAAGCAACCCGGGCCATCCGCAGCCTGGATTCCGAGACCCGGGAAATCCCGGTCATCGCCATGACCGCCCATGCCATGGCGGGCGACCGCGAGAAAAGCATCGGGGCGGGAATGAACGACCATGTGACAAAACCCATCGTTCCGGAGGACTTGTTCGGGTCCCTCATAAAATGGATCAAGCCGGGGAAACGGGAACCCCCCGGGGATCTTCCCGGGAAGACATCCGGGGAGGAGAAACCCGCCGGAAAGCGGCCCCTGCCGCAAATCCGGGACGTGGACATGAAGTCCGGCCTTTCCACGGCGGGGGGCAACGAGAAACTGTACAGAAGTCTTCTTGTGAAGTTTTATAAGGAGTATCCCGATACCACGAAAAAAATCAAAGAGGCCCTTGCCCGGGAGGACCTGGAACTGGGCACCCGGTTGGCCCACACGGTCAAGGGAGTTGCCGCCAACCTCGGGGCAAAGAGTCTCAAGGCAGCCGGTGCCGACGTGGAAGGGGCGATCAGGAACGGCGACCTGGAGAACATAGGCGGGTTGCTGGATATCTTCGAGGGTCAGATCCAGTCGGTCATGAGGGGTTTGAGGGATTTTGTCGAAGCGGAAGAGGATCGTGAGGAGGAGAGGGGAGAGAGGGAAACCGGAGATCCTGCGGAGCTGAAGGAATGCCTTGGGAAACTGCAGGCCTTCATTGACAGGAAAAAACCAAGGCAGTGCCAGGAGATTCTCGCCGGGATCAGCCGGTATTCGTGGCCGGAAAAACTGAAGGTCGAGATCGTGCAGCTTCGGGAATTCGTTTCAAAATATAAGTTCAAGGAGGCCCTGCCGGTGATCGAATCGCTCCTTGAACAACTGCGCAAGGCGTGAGGATGAAAAATCTGTCCGAAGGGGGAGAACCATGAGCGATCTGTCGAAATGCAGCATACTGGTGGTGGATGACACCGAGAGCAACGTTGATATCCTGGTCTATGCCCTTGGCAACGATTACGACGTCAGCGTGGCCATGGATGGCGAAAACGCCTTGGAATCGGTAGCCGATCATCGACCGGATCTTATTCTCCTCGATATCATGATGCCCGGGATGGACGGCTACCTGGTCTGCGAAAAATTAAAGGCGGATCAGGCGACCCGTCATATCCCCGTCATCTTCCTGACGGCCATGACGGAGGAACAGGATGAGGCGAAAGGCCTGGCTCTCGGGGCTGTCGACTACGTCACCAAGCCTTTCAGCCCTGAATTGGTGAAAGCCAGGGTGAAAAACCAGCTTGAACTGAAAATGCATCGCGACCATCTGGAAGAGCTGGTCAAGGAACGGACGCGACAGCTCGAACTGACGCAGGAGGTCACCATCGAATCGATGGGGACCCTGGCGGAGTATCGGGACCCGGAAACCGGCGGCCATATCAAACGGACGCAGCACTATGTCAAAGTCCTGGCCAAACACCTTCAAAATCATTTGAAATATAAGGAATTTTTAACCGACTCCGTGGTGGATCTTCTCTATAAGTCGGCGCCGCTGCACGATATCGGCAAGGTCGGGGTGAAGGACAGCATCCTGTTGAAGCCGGGCAAGATCACGGAGGAGGAGTTTGAAGAAATGAAGAAGCATGCCGCCTATGGCAGGGATGTCATTGCCGTTCAGGAGAGGAAGCTTGGAGTAAACTCCTTTCTGCATCATGCCGGGAGAATGGCGGGATACCACCATGAAAAATGGGACGGCACAGGCTACCCCGACGGCCTCGCAGGGGATGACATCCCCATCGAAGGCCGGCTCATGGCCATTGCCGACGTCTATGACGCCCTGATCAGCAGAAGGGTCTACAAGCCGCCCTTTCCGCCTGAAAAAGCGGTGGCGATCATTGCCGAGGGAAAGGGGAAGCATTTTGATCCGGATATGGTTGAGGCCTTCCTGAAGCTTGAGGATACCTTCCGGCGGATCGGCTATGAATATGCCGATTATGATGAGGAACGGGAGAATCTGAGGCGCTGATGCCCCCGGACCGTCAACCCCGTGAAGCCGAGGAGGATGAGCGTGCCGATCAACGGGAACTCATTGACAGAAGGTCTTCCCCAACATAACATATTCGAGAAAAGGCGGAAAATCGCACAAGGGGGGGGGCTTGTTTCGTTCGTTTTCATTTTACTGGCGGGGACGATCCTTCTGTGCCCCCTTTCATCGGCCGGGGATTCACCGATGAGCGGGAAGGAATCCGCCTACGGGAACGTCAAGAATTACGTGTCGAAACACACCGCTTTTCGGAATGTCCCGACGCCGGAGGGTGCGTTTGTCGTTGCCTTCAATCCTGAAATCGCACAATGGATCGCCCGGCCCCTCGATAAAGATGGGATGAAAAAAATCAGAGAAAGACTCGCGCCCGGACTGAAAATCGGATTGACGCCCAGGGGATTTGCCCGGGCGGCCGACCGGGATACGGGAGGAAGAAAGGACACGACGCACTATGACGCCATCTGGGTAAGGGATTCGGTCTGGATCTATTTCGCCCTTCAGGAACAGCCGGAACGGCGTTCCGAGGCGCGCAGGCTCCTTTTGGCCCTCTGGGATTATTACGCCACAAAAGCCCAGCGTGACAGGTTCGACGACATTATCGCCCATCCGGCCCATGGGGCGGACAAGATGAAAGTTCCCCACATCCGGTTTGACGGCCGTTCCCCCACGCTGGCCGATGTCTCTGTCGGAGGAAAGCCGCAGGTATGGAACCATAAGCAGAACGATGCCCACGGCATTTTTCTTATCGCCCTGGCCAGCGCGGTCACGAAGGGACTGATACGGGCCGGCGACCTCACCGGGGAGAGGCATGCCGTACTGATGAAATTTCCCGCCTATTTTGATGCCATCAAATTTGAAACCTTCGAAGATGCAGGGGCCTGGGAGGAGATAAACCGCCGCAACACTTCGAGCATCGGGCTGGTGACCCGCTCTCTCCAGTGTTGGGATTCCCTGCTCTTTACGGGAACGCCGGAAGGCACGGCCGGGGAATTCAGACAGAAATTCCTTTCCGGTCTGACCCGGGTGGACGGCCACTCCAAATCCTACTGGTGCGGGGGAAAGATGACCTCGCTGATCGAAAGGGGCCTGAAGACGGTCAGGCGCCAGCTTGCCCTCGGCGGTGAATCTCCCGATTATCCGCCCGATGATGTGCGCTGCCGCCGGGCTGACGCCTACCTGACCACCCTTATCGTTCCCTCGGCGCTCGGGGGACTGTCGGAACGGGATCTGCGGCAGGTGCTGGAAATTGTGGAAACCCTGAAGCGCCCCGCGGGGATCCTGCGTTATGAGAACGACAGTTATCAATCGGGAAATTACTGGATCCGGAAACCGGGCCGATCGGAAAAGAGCGGAGGGTTGACGGAAACGGGCGATGCTTCGTCCCGCGCCGCTTTTCTGGGGCGATTCAGCAATTTCATGCCCCACACGGAAGCGCAGTGGTTTTTTGACAGCCTTCTGGTGCTTGCGCGGCTGCACCTCGCGTCAATGACGGCCGATCCGGTTCAGAAAAGGCAGGATATCCACCTGGCGACGATCCACCTGAAACGGGCGCTGGGGCAGATTACCGGAAGCTTTGAAGAAAGTCCGCTTATCGCAGCCGATGGAACGGACCTTCACCCCTTCCTGGCCCCTGAAAGCATCAACACCGTTGCGATAGACGGGAGAACGTTTCTCCTGCCCTCGCCCATCGTTCCCTTGAACTGGGCGAAAGCCTCCCTGAGCATGGCCTTGAACCGTTATGAAGAAGACGTCTTCGGGAAGTAAGGGGCTGTCGAGCCGCTTTGTCATATTCCCATTCCGCCCGCTGAAAGCCCCAGGACCCCCGCTTATCTCAAGAGAAAAGCCGTATGGGCTCGACGACCGACAGGGGGAAGGAGACCGGAGTGAACGTCAGGGGAAATATTATCGTTTTGTATGAACAGAGGCTGAAATTGATGTGAGAAATGAAATACAGGTTCGTTTTTACCGGATTTTTAACTTTGATCGCCATGATGGCTGTCATTGGGTTTTATGCTCTGGAAAACAATAAACGGATCCGTGTATCGTTCGAAGAGGGCGAGAAGCATTTCAGAGACATTACCACGGCTGCGGCAGAAGCAAGCAGTTATGCGAAGCGGGCGGAAGGCCATCTTCTTCTTTATCTGATGTTCGGCAGAAAAGCGGACAAGGATAAATTTCCGAAGAGAATGGCTTCCCTGGACGAACAGGTGTCAATTCTCGATGAGAAAATAGAAAATCCCGAAGCCAGGAAAATTCTCGGCGGGATCAAACAGCATACCGGCGGTATTCTCTCCGCCGGCAATATGCTGATGGCATGTCATGACAACGACCTGAAGAACGCGGGTCGATTCGAGATGGAGAAACACCGGGAGACGACATTAAGAATTCATGAAGATCTTTCGGCAATAAGAGAGTTGGGTGTTGAACTGGCGGCTTTTGAGATAGGATTGGAACATAATCTGAAATTGAATGCCTTGAAAAATGCGAAGAGGATGCAATTGTACTTGTTGATGTTGATAGCCCTGGCTTCAGGTTTTACGGTATTTTTCGGATATGTCATGGGTAGAATGATGAGAACGCTCCATACGGAAATTGCCAACCGGATACGATCCGAACAAGCCGTAAATTTGGAAAGAGACAGACTCAAGGATGCCCTCGCCAATGTCAGAACACTCAGCGGACTGCTCCCCATCTGTGCGTCATGCAAGAAAATCAGGGATGACAAAGGTTATTGGAACAGGATCGAGAGTTACCTTCGGGACCATTCGGATGCCGTATTCAGTCATGGTATTTGTCCAGAATGTGCCGAAAAGATTTACCCCGACTTATTCGAAGAAAACGAACCATGATAATACTATGAGAAGTCGTTCCCGGTTCCGTGGGTGTCTCCCCGGGTTTCCGGTTTTACAGGCCGGACCAATGGATAGCGCAATTCTAAAATCATTTCAGACAGATATGATTTTGTCCGTGGAATTGAGAGAAGGAGGAGGGGAACCATGCCCGATCTTTTCGAACCGATAGATATGGGAAATATGCGTATCGGGAACCGGTTTGTCCATTCCGCAACTTATGAAGTCATGGCTTCGGAGGAGGGTGAGGTCAGTGACCGGCTCATCAAGAGATATCGAAATCTGGCCAGGGGAGAGGTGGGCCTGATTATTACCGGTTGCATGCATGTTCACCCGTTGGGCCGGGCCTACGGGCACCAGATGGGAATTCACAGCGACCGCATGATTCCCGGCCTGAGCAGGCTGGTTGAAGCCGTTCATCGGGAGGGCGGAAAGATAGCCTTTCAGCTGATGCATGCGGGGAGGCAGACGACGAAAGCGATGATCGGGCGGACGCCGATCGGGCCTTCACGCAGGGGAAGAGATCCCGTCAATTTCGTCAAACCGGAGGAGATGAATTCGAATCAAATACAAGAGGTGATCCGGTCTTTCGCTGCCGCGGCCCGTCGGGCCGTTCAGGCCGGCGTGGATGGAATCCAACTGCATGCCGCGCACGGATATCTGATCAGTGAATTCCTTTCGCCCTTTTTCAATCACAGAAAAGACGAATGGGGGGGGTCCGACGCCAACCGGTTCCGTTTTCTGAAGGAACTCCTCTCAGCGGTCAAAAGGGAGATACCGCAAGGGATGCCTGTCCTGATAAAACTGAATGCCCAGGACCACACAAAACCGGAGGGAATAACGCCTTCCCTGGCTGTGACATACGCCGGGTGGCTGTCGGATCTGGGGATCGGCGGATTGGAGGTGAGCTGCGGATCGGCTCTCTATTCCTTCATGAACATGTGCCGGGGCGATGTCCCGGCGAAGGAACTGATATACAGCCTCCCATTCTGGAAAAAGCCCGTGGGGAGGCTTATGATGAGAAGCATGGCCGGAAAATTCGGCTTTGATGAAGGATACAATGTTCAGGCTGCCAGGATGATAAAACCCGTCCTTGGAAACATCCCCCTGTTCGTTGTGGGCGGTATGCGAAAAGTGTCGGAGATGAGGAAGGCCCTGGAGGAACGATATGCCGACGGCATATCCATGAGCCGCCCTTTCATCAGGGAGCCTTATCTCGTCAGAAGAATCAGAGAAGGAAAAACGGAAGCCGCCGCCTGCGTATCCTGCAACAGGTGCCTGGCCGCCTGTGTGAACGATATCCCCGTGCAGTGTTACTTTAAAAATTTTCCGGCTTCGTAAAGTATGACGGCTTCGCAGCAGGTCCACAGGCCTTGTTGCCTTTTATCCCCCGCCATTCCGGAGTGCAGGGACGGAGTCCTCGTTCCCCGGAATCCGGGCGCCCGGCCTCTGGACTTTTTTTTAAAACCATCTTAGAAGAACTGTTTTGTGAGTGCGGCGGCGGAACGGCCTGAGAGACGGGACGTTCGAACCTTTTCATGGAATGAACAGGAGACGATTTTCGGAAATGAAAATAACCGTTATTCTGGCTCATCCCGGCAGGGAGAGCTTCAACCACGCCATAGCGAAGACAACCGTTGAAAAGCTCCTGGAAAACGGCCATGAGGTCAGTTTTCACAATCTGTATGGGGAGAAATTCAACCCCATACTGCCGTTTGAGGAGATCCCCGGGGATGTTTCCCTGCCCCTTGAGGTGGAAAAGCACTGCGGGGAGATCCAGAAAGCGGAAGGCATCGTCATTATTCATCCCAACTGGTGGGGACAGCCTCCGGCCATTCTCAAGGGATGGGTCGACCGGGTCATGAGGCCCGGGGTGGCGTACCGGTTCGTCGGCGAAGACCAGGGAGAAGGCGTGCCTGAGGGCCTTCTGAAAGCGAAAGCGGCGATTGTGTTCAATACGGCAAACACGCCACCCGGGAGAGAAAGTGAAGTATTCGGGGATCCCCTGCAGCTTCTCTGGAAAAATTGCATCTTCGATCTCTGCGGGGTTCCGGCCTTCCACCGGGAGACATTCACCGTCATGGTCACGAGTACCCATGAGGAGCGTCAATCCTGGCTGAGAAAGGCGGGAGAAGTCATCGGTCACTATTTTCCCCGCCGTGCGGAGGGGAGCGGAGGTCGTCAATGAAAACTGAAACAGGCCTTGCCGGAGCGAAAAAAGAGTTTGGCTTGACCCTGGCCGGGTGTCTCATGCTGCTCCTTCTGATCGCTGGAGTGGCCCGGGCGCAGGCGGACTGGCCTCATGTGGCCTTTTCCAAGGACGGCACCCCGATTTCATACGAAATACAAGGTTCCGGAGAGCCGACCCTCGTCTTCGTTCATGGCTGGAGTTGCGATTCCCGCTACTGGCGTGCCCAGCTGCCGTATTTTTCCGGAAACCATCGTGTCGTGACGCTTGATCTCGCCGGTCACGGCCACTCGGGAACGGCACGGACGAAATATACCATGGGGGCCTTCGGAGAGGATGTGCGCGCCGTTGTGGAAGCAACCGGCGGCGCAGGCGTCATTCTGATAGGCCATTCCATGGGCGGTTCTGTGATTGCGGAGGCTGCCCGGCTCATGCCCGATCGCGTTGCAGGCCTGATCGGCGTGGATACCCTCGAAAACATAGAGTATCCGGTGACACGGGAAGAGCTCGAAAAGATGTTTGCTCCCCTGGAAAAGGATTTTAGAACCGGAAGCCGGCAGTTCGCAGGGGAGATGATTTCATCCCGGACCGATCCGCCGCTCCGCGAGTGGATTCTCTCGGATATGTCGGCTGCGCCGCCCGCCGTGGCCCTGAGCGCGATGAACGAGATGATGTCCCAGTATATGACGGGGGAAGCGGCTAAAATATTTGACAAAATCCGAGTTCCCGTCATGTCCGTGAACGGCGATCTGTGGCCCGTCAATTATGAAGCCAACCGGCGGCACATGTTTTCCTTCGATGCCATTGTTCTTAAGGACGCGGACCATTTCCTGATGATGGACCGCACGGACGAGTTCAACCGGGCCCTGGAAGAAGCAATCCACAGACTTTCGGGAGAACGGGCCGGGAAAGAGGCCGCGGGCCCGTCCTCTTCCGGTTCTTCCGCCGGGAAACACGGAGGGGCCCTGCCTGAGGGTTTTGTTTATGTCGACAGCCTCATTCCGAATATCATTGTCGATCTGCGTTACTATTCGGAACACAATTTCGTCGGGGAGCGGATCGACGGCTATGTGAAGCCCCGGTGCATTCTGACCGAAGCGGCGGCGAAAGCCCTCCTGCAGGTTCAGGAAGAACTCAAGCCGTTCGGGCTCGGCCTGAAAATCTTCGATGCCTACCGCCCGAAGCAGGCCGTCGACCATTTTGTCCGCTGGGCCGGTAACCTGGAGGATACACGGACGAAATCGGAATTCTATCCCGGCATAAACAAGAATACCCTGATCAGGGACGGCTATATCGCCGGCCGGTCAAGTCACAGCCGCGGCAGCACGGTCGACCTGAAGATCGTATCCATTCATCCTGAAACAGGAAAAGAAGAACTCGACATGGCCACGGGCTTCGACTTTTTCGGGCCGGCGTCGAATCCCTTCTTCCTTGGGCACACGTCCAGTCAGAGAGCCCATCGGATGCTTTTGAACGTTCTGATGAAGCGACACGGCTTCGAATTTTATCCGGAGGAATGGTGGCATTTTACCTTGAAAGAAGAACCGTTTCCCGAGACGTATTTCAATTTTCCGGTCCAATGAAGAAAATGCCGGGCCGGTGCATTCAGGCCGGGTTCGGGAAAGTCACCCCCGGGGTCCCTTGAGTCCCCGGATGCACAAGCCTGACGCGGGTATCCTGCGTGGAGAGACGATGAAAACAGAGAAAATCAACTTTTCGGACAAGTTCAAGCGGCTGCCTCCCGGCGATTATGGGACGGGAATAATCGCCAGGATGAACGATTACGACATCAAAATCGTCAAGTTCAAGGGCGACTTCGTCTGGCACAGCCATTCCGGTACGGATGAGGCGTTTATCGTCATCGAAGGCGTGATGGTCATGAACTTCCGCGACCGGAAGGTCGAAGTGCGGACGGGTGAGATGATCGTCGTGCCGAAAGGCGTCGAACACAAACCCTCCTCTTCGGAAGGCTACAAAGCCCTTCTGATAGAACCGGAAGGCGTTCCGAACACCGGCGATGTCAAGAGTGACATGACCCTGGCCGCGGTCGAATGGATATAAGACTGATCGCCGTTCGCGCCGGTTCGGGGGGAATGGCGATCAGCTGCGGGAAACGGAGGCCCCTGCCATGTTCGGCGTACAAGACTTTCTCGTTTTTCTGACAGCCGGGATCATGCTGAACATCATGCCCGGTCCTGATACGATGTTCATTGTCGGGCAGAGTCTCGCCCAGGGCCGCCGCGCCGGCGTCTTTTCGGTTCTCGGCATCAGCACGGGGGCCATGGTGCACACGACGGCCGCCGCCTTCGGGCTCTCGGCGCTTCTGATCTCCTCGGCGTTTGTATTCGGCATGGTGAAGTGGGCCGGAGCGATTTACCTGGTTTATCTCGGGATCGGGATGTTTCGTCAACCCCCTGCACGGCTGCAGGAAAGACCGGGGGCCGGGGCGCCTTCCGGTCTCTGGTCGGTCTATCGCCAGGGAGTGCTTACGGATCTTCTCAATCCCAAGGTGGCCTTATTCTATATGGCTTTTCTTCCGCAGTTCGTCGCCGCGGACCGGGCATCGAGCCCCTGGCCGTTCCTGTTTCTGGGAAGCGTATTCGTCTGTACCGGGACCTTGTGGTGTCTGTTCCTGGCTGTTGCGGCTTCCACGGCATCGCGAGCGTTCCGGAAGACATCGAGGTCTTTGACCATCACCCGCAGGATGACCGGCCTGATTTTTGTGGGTCTCGGCATCCGGCTGGCCGTGCAGCAGGCGCGTTGACACCGGTGAAGGTTTTCCCGCTGATGAAGCGGAAGGGGGTTGCGGCGTACCTTGAGGAGTCGAAAGACACGCCGCGGTATGGGCAGCCTTTTGTCCGTCGGCCTTCACCCCGTTTTTCGTCGTTAACGAAACGGACGGTTGAAGGCCCGCCGGAGGGCCCGGCGTTGCCGCGCCGCTGAACGTTCTGTCAGGGCCGCGTTCATGGGACAGGATATAAAGAAGATAGAGAACCAGTATGACACGATAGCGAAAGAATATGCGGAAACATTCACCGGCGAACACGACAGGAAGCCGAAAGACCGGGAAATGCTCCGCAGGTTCTCGCAGGAAATCGGGGACGGAAGGCCGGTCTGGGATTTAGGCTGTGGTCCCGGCCAGACTTCACAATACCTGAAAAACCTCGGCCTGGAAATTTCCGGCCTGGATCTTTCGGAAGAAATGCTGGACCAGGCCAGAAGGATTCACCGGGACATCCCTTTTCGAAAGGGCAACATTCTTGAACTCGATTTCGAAGACGACTCCATGGCGGGCGCCGTCGCTTTCTACGCCATCGTCCACTTCACGGAAGAACAGGCCGGGGCGGCTTTTCGCGAAGTCTTCCGCGTATTGAAGCCGGGCGGGCTGTTTCTTCTCACGTACCATGCCGGCGAGGGGACGATCCATGTGGACGATTTTCTCGGCCGGAAAGTCGACATGGACGTCATGTTCTTTTCGTCCGATTTCATTTTCCGCCGTCTGAAGGACACCGGATTTGAAAAAATCGAGGTCATCGAGAGAGAGCCGTACCCCGGGGTGGAATACCCGAGCCGGAGGGCTTATGTGTTTGCGATGAAACCGGCTGTGAGAAAATCGATCCGACCGGGGCGTACAGGCCGGTCCTGAAGACCCAAAGCACGTTCTCAGGGATGAGAAGTATGGCCTCATGACGGGAGAACACCCTCCAATGGAAGCCGATCGACACCATGCTCTTACCGAAAAGGGATGGGCCATTCTGAACGATTACATTTTACTCCTGGGTCGCAGGCAGGGGAAAATCGGTTTCTTTGCAAAGCGTCGTCTGAAACGGGCCATGGCTTTTTTTCAAGATGCACTGAGCATCGCGCCGGAGAACTACTCGTCAAAATGGGCTCTCGGCAAGATCCATCAGGTTCTGGGCGATCACAGGTACTCGCTCAAATGGTTTGAAGAAGCCTGGTCCCTGGAGAAGGGCAATGCGGATGTCTGCCGGGAAGCCGGCCTGGCCGCCCTGTTTTGCGGCGAGTTCTTGAAATCTCTTGAATTCACGGACAGGGCCATAGCGCTCAAGCCGGACGACGCCGGCCTTTACGGCAACAGGGCTCTTGCCCTGATGTTCCTGAATCGCGATGCCGATGCAATCGAAGCCGTGGTCCGTTCTCTGCAACTGGACCCGGGGGATCAGATCGTACTGAATGTCCGGGCAATCGTGCATTCCGTTGCCGATGGAATCCGGCCAAGACCCGGGACGATGAAGGATCTGTGAAGATGCAATCGGCCCGGGAAACCATGACGGGGAAAAGGCCCGGCAGGCCGCCACGGATCCTGTCGATATCCGGAAAGGGAAAAAGCTGAATGAAGCTCGATCATTTTCGTCTCGAACGATATTTCGCCAGGCATGAATTCTCGGCAACCTGGCTTTTGTGCGCCTCGGATTGCGAGAGCCTGGCGCTGGGAGACCTGCTGGCCCTTGAGCCTTACGCCCGCGAGCAGTTGCTGGAACTCCGGCTCGGATACACCGAGTCCTCCGGCCATCCCGGGCTCAGGCAGGCCATCGCCGCCCTGTACGAACATGTGCCGGCCGAGCAGGTTCTCGTGCACGCGGGAGCGGAAGAGGCGATCTTCAATTTCATGAACGTGGCGCTCGATCCCGGGGACCATGTCGTCGTGCATGCGCCCTTTTACCAGTCCCTGGGAGAGGTGGCCCGGGGCGCCGGTGCCGAAGTCTCCGAGTGGCGGGGAGATCCGAAACGGGCCTGGGAACTTGACATCGACGCGTTGAAGAAAGCCCTCACCTCCCGGACGAAGGTGGTGGTGGTCAACTTTCCCCATAACCCGACCGGGTTTCTTCCGGCGAGAAGCTTTGTGGACGAGCTGTCCGCCCTTTCCGACGAACACGGCTTCGTCGTTTTTTCCGACGAGGTGTACCGGGGACTGGAGCTTGACCGTTCCGATCGTCTGCCCGCCCTTGCCGACATGAACGACCGCGCCGTGTCTCTGGGCGTCATGTCGAAAACTTACGGCCTCGCCGGGCTGCGGATCGGATGGATCGCAACCCGCAATAAGAAGCTTCTCCGGGAGCTTGCGGCGTTCAAAGACTACACGACCATATGCAACAGCGCGCCCGGCGAATTTCTGGCGGCCCTGGCGTTGCGGCATGCCGAAACGATTGCCGGAAGGAACCTGGAGATTATCAGGGCAAACCTGGATCTGCTTGACCTTTTTTTCGGGTCCCATGGAGACCGGTTCGCCTGGTATCGCCCCAGGGCGGGTTCCATCGCATTCCCCGGGCTGCTGCAGGGGCCGGTTGATGCGTTTTGCGCCGATCTCGTCAGGGAGACGGGTGTCCTTCTCCTTCCCGGAACCCTCTATGGCCCTGGATACAACGCGTTCCGCATCGGTTTCGGGAGGAAGAATCTGCCCGGGGCACTCGACAGATTCGAGTCGTTTATCCGGAATCTTGAATGACCGCAAAGCTTTTTTCCACGTTTCTTTTTCTTGCGGCTTTGAATGCCGCCCTGTATGCTCTCTTCTCGGGCCGGTTCCGCGAAGCGGTCTTCCTGGCCTGCCGGCCGGCTGATTCTTCCGACACCGGATGAAAAGCACGGCCGGCGGGCGGCGTTATGTTTCAATGATGAACAAGGAGTTTTTCACCATGAAGAAAATCGGGATCATCGGGGGCATCGGCCCTGAATCAACCGTTGACTATTACAAATTGATTATCGGCGCCTTCCATGAAAATCAGGCGGATTCGGGCTATCCCGAGATCATCATATACAGTGCCGATCTATCCAGCCTTATGAAGATACTGGAAGCCGGGAACTGGGAGAAGCTGACCGACTGGCTCGTGGAAAGAGTGGTTGCCCTGTCCAGGGCCGGCGCCGAATTTGCCGTTATCGGCTCCAACACGCCCCATATCGTATTTCAGGAGGTGCGTTCAAGGTCCCCCATACCGATGCTGAGCATCATCGAAGAAACGCGCAAAAAGGCGCAACGTTCGGGTTTCAGGAAACTTGGATTGATGGGCACAAAGTTCACGATGGAATCGGACTTTTTCAAAAAGCCGTTCGGCGAAAACGGGATGGAGGTCGTTGTCCCTGAAAGGGAGGAACGGGAGCTGATCCATCACAGGCTGTTTTCCGAGATTGAACTGGGCATCATAAAAGATTCAACCAGGGAAGAGCTGCTGTCCATCGTAAGGAAGCTGATCGACCGCCATTCCATCGATGCCCTGATCCTGGGTTGTACCGAACTGCCGTTAATTCTCACGAGGGACGAGTTCGGCATTCCTTTCTTGAACACAACGGCGATTCATGCGGAAAGCATTGTGAACTATTGTATCGGAAAGGGACAAGCCTGAAAAATTCTTGAAAACGGAGGCTGGACGATCGAACAATCGACAGGGAGGCCGGTCATGCGTCATGATGAAACAGCCGATACCCTCTGCGGCGGGAAGCTGACGATCCTTCAGAAGGTCAAAGGATACCGGTTCTCCATCGACTCCCTTCTCCTCGCCGGGTTCGTGACCCTTCGAAAAAGCGACCGGGTCCTGGATCTGGGTGCGGGAAGCGGCATCCTGTCCGTTCTCCTGGCGGTCCGTTTCCGGCCCAGGGAAATCGTCGGAATGGAGATCCAGGAACACCTGGCCGAGATGGCCGGGCGGACCGTGGCCATGAACCATATCGAAGACGTTGTCCGGATCCTCCACGGGGACGCAGCGGATATCCGGGACCTGTTTCCCCCTCAGGGCTTCGATGTCGTGGTTTTCAACCCGCCCTACCGCAAGACCCGGACGGGCCGGATCAACGAGAGCCGGGAAAAAACGGTGGCCCGCCACGAAATACACGGGTCCCTTTCCCTGTTTCTCCGCGCCGCCTTCCATGCCCTCCGGGACGGCGGCGAAGTCTGCCTCGTCTATCCCGCCGCCCGGGCCGTGGAGCTTTTTCACCGTATGCGGGAAACCGCCCTGGAGCCGAAAACCGTCCGGGTGGTTCATTCGCGAAAAGATTCCCGGGGGGATCTCATCCTGGCCCGAGGGATCAAAAAGGGGGGAGAGGAACTGAAGATCCTCCCCCCCCTTTTCCTTTACGGCGATGACGGCCGCTATTCCCCGGAAACGGAGGCGATTTTCAGTATTCTCAACGCCTGTCCCGTTCCTTCCCTGAAATAAGAGACCGGGCCATGGTTTTTTTCAGGATTTCCCTCAGCTCTTCGTCCCGGAGGGCGGAAACCTGCCTGTCGATCCATTCCCGATCCCGGTCGGAAAGAGGGGAGGGGGGAGATGTCTCCTGATCGGGCCTGTCGAACGTGCCGATGGAGAAAAAAATGTTCCCCAGGGAAGGGGTGCCCCCCAACTGCCGGTTCACCTTTTCCAGGATATCCTGCTTCATGAACTGGAGCTGGTGCATCCAGACGGAACTGCGGACCTTTACAAACAACGCGCGATCCTTTACCATGAACGGGCGGGTATTCCCGGCGATCTGGGGGCCTACGGCCCTTTTCCACCCGTCGAGAACGGCCCGGTCCAGGAAGTGGGCCCGGAACTTCCGCTTGTTGAACCACTTCCGAAGAATGTCCCCGACAGGCAGAAGGGGCTCCTTGGGGTTTCCTCTACGTTTCATGGGGACGGCGTTACCTTTCGTCGATTCACCGGTTGTCCTATTTCAGAAAGGATCGAGCAGGATGATTGCAGAAATGATTCAAAAGATCAAGGAACATCCCCGGTATCACGAGGCGGGTATGATTCTCTGTCACAACGGGGTGGTGAGAAACACGTCGAGGGACGGCCGTCCCGTGGAGGAACTCCGGGTGCGGTGCCATCGGGAGCGGTTGAGGGAGATCGTCGAGAGAATGAAAAAAAGGCCGGGGATCCTGGAAGTCCTGGCCCATGTGAACGAAGGGGTTCTCCACCCGGGGGACGACGTCATGTACGTCGTCGTGGCGGGCGATTTCCGGGAGAACGTCTTTTCCTGTCTTATGGACGGGGTCAATGAAATCAAGAAAACGGTGACGGAGAAAAAGGAGCGATAATCCGATGAAAAACCCGAGGGAGGATGCCCTGGCCATCTTTCAACGCGGGCTGAAGGCGGCGGATCCTTTCGCCGCCGTCGAAAGAACCCTTCAGGTGGACGGGACGAGCATTACGGCGGCCGGGATTTCTTATGACTCCGGGCGCTATCGGCGCATTATCGTCATCGGGGGAGGGAAGGCCGCCGCCCCCATGGCCCGGGCCCTGGAGGAACGGTTCGGTTCCAGGATCTCGAAGGGTCTCATCGTCACCAAGTACGGCCATGGAATGCTGCTTGACACCATCGAAGTGCGGGAGGCCGCCCATCCCGTGCCGGACGAGGCGGGGGAAAAAGGCGCGGAAGCCATCCTGTCCCTCCTCGACGATGTGACGGAAGAGGACCTGATCTTCTGTCTTCTCTCCGGCGGCGGTTCGGCCCTCCTTCCCCTTCCGGTCCCGGGGATCACTCTCGGGGAAAAGCAGGACACCACCCGGGAACTTCTCTCCTGCGGCGCGACGATCCACGAAATCAACGCCATACGGAAACACCTCTCGGCCATCAAGGGGGGCGGCCTGGCCAAAGCGGTCTGGCCGGGAACACTCATCTCCCTCATCCTTTCCGATGTCATCGGCGACGACCTGGACACCATCGCCTCCGGTCCCACCGTGCCGGACCGCTCGACCTTCGGGGAATGTCTGGAAATCCTCGAGAAATACGACCTGAAAAAGCGGGTTCCCTCAAGCGTTCTGGCCCGTTTTCAAAGAGGCGTGAAAGGCGGGGAACCGGAAACGCCCAAGGCGGGCGACCCGGTATTTCGGAACACACAGGCCGTCATCGTGGGAAGTGCCGCCCTTTCCCTGGCCGCCGCCCGGGAGGAGGCCCTTCGAAGAGGGTACAACACCCTCATCCTTTCCTCGATGATCGAGGGTGAGACGAAGGATGTGGCCGGAGTTCACGCCGCCATCGGAAAGGAAATCCTGAAAACGGGCCATCCCGTCAACCGGCCCGGATGCGTCATATCGGGCGGCGAAACGACGGTGACCCTTCACGGAAGCGGGCTAGGGGGCCGGAACACGGAATTCGTCCTGGCGGCGGCCCTGGAAATCGGCGGGCTTCCCGGTATCGTCGTTTTCAGCGCCGGAACGGATGGGACGGACGGCCCCACCGATGCGGCGGGGGCTCTCGCCGACGGGGAGACGCTGCGCCGGGCCGAAATCCGTGGCCTTTCTCCTTCCCGGTTCCTGCAGAACAACGATTCCTATCACTTTTTCGAGGCCTTGGAAGACCTCGTAAAAACGGGACCGACGATGACGAACGTCATGGATCTCCGGATCGTCATCGTTCCTTAGGAAAAAGGCATCTTCGGAATCTTGCGGTTTCACCGGGTTCCGACGTACAGGGGTCTCTGCCTGTCGACGACATCGCCGATGTCGTAAAGGATTCTCGGGAGCTTCATGATGATCCGTTCCCACGAAACCGTCTGGGGGATTTCGAAAAGCTGGCTCCGGTTTTCCAGTTCATAGGCGATGAGATCTTCCGAGATTCCCGCTTCCAGGTATTTTCTGAACCGGTCGTGGCTCGACAGGACGCGGAGAAACCGTTCGGTCGAACGCTGGGGCGTCGTCAGGTAATCCCCGGCCGCCAGGACGGCATCCTTGAAGATCCGCCGAACGAAAGATTCTTCGGCGTTCCGGTCGTAGTGAAGGCCTGAAAACGAGGAATTGTCGGCGTATTTCTTGATGAGTTCATCCGCCACGTTCATGTAGGTGAGGGTCAGGTCCTGCATGAAATAATCGGATATTTCAAGACCTTCCTCGATCACAAGGGCGGAGAGGATGGTCGTCACGATATCGATGGCCATTTTGTGAAGGCCCTTATCCTTGTCTTCCATGGACACGCTCTGGTGCTTGTGATCGAAGGGATGGGTGGAAAACTGGACCTGGGCGATGTTGTTGGCCTTCCGGAAAACCTCGATGAGGGTGAAGATCTCCACGCCCCAGTTCATGGCGAAGTGCATCCTTTTGAGGAGGCCGATGTCGAAGGCCACCTCTCCGGAGAGTTGGTAATTGAACATGAGAAGATAATCGATGATACGGAGAAATTTTTCTTCTCCCGATTCGGAGAATTTCCGCTTGAAGGCAAGAAGCAGGGGATCCACGAGGAGGCGCTTCACCCTCCCGAACATGCGGTTGTCCCCGATCCGGGCGTAAAAGGCCTTGGAGAACTGGTAATCCAGAGCGAGGACGGGATAGAAGAGGCGATCCAGCTGCCGGCGGTGAAACGTCCGGATATCGGCGTCGACGACACCGACACACCGGGCCCCCAGGGCCTGGGCCACCCCGAAGGACATGAACATGTTCCTGCCCTTGCCGGGGAGGGTCAGATCGAACCCCGCTTCGTTCAGTTGATCGTAAAGCCCTCGGAAATCCTCCCCTTCATTGTGCTGGATGACGTAATTCCGGATGTTGTGGTGCCGGCACAGAGAGGCCAGTTCCAGGGCTTCTTCATCCGTGGCCCGATCGAGACCGAAAATAATGTTGGAGAGGTAGGTGAGCCGGCTGATATGCTTGAGAATATTGATAAAAACAGGACGGTTCTCCTCCAGGGTGAATTCCGTGGCCAGGGTCGGTATGACGAGGACGGTTTTTTTCCGCCGGGAACTCAGTTTGAGTTTTGGCCCGAGATCCTGGGTTTCCCGGGAAAGAACGTAGAAAGTCGTCACCAAGGTGTGTTTCTGTGATACGTTGAACATGGCGGAAACCTCTCTTTCTGAAGTAATAACCGGGCACTAAACGGAGGTCTTTTAAAAAGATCATGCTGAAAGACTGTCGGGGAGATCATCGCACGAACGGGTTATTCATAGCACGATCCCGCCTTTTTCTCAAGGCGTTCCGGAACAGGGTTCATTGACACGGGGAGACTCCCGTGTTACGAAACGCGGGACCATCCACCGGCCCGTAAGACAACCGGAATGGATCATTAAACTTCTGGAGGAAAACCGCCATGACATGGCAAGGAGATCAAGGAAATCCCTGGGGAGGGCGGAACCGTCCCGATATTGAGCAGGCGATGAATAAGCTGCGGCAGGCCTTTTCCCTTCATCGTATTCCGCTGGCGGGAAAATTCGGCCTTTTTCCCGCGGCTCTGGTCGTCATTCTGCTCCTCTGGCTTCTTTCGGGGATCTATTTCGTCGCTCCCGACGAGATCGGGGTGGTGAAACGGTTCGGCGAGGCCGTCCGGACAACCCTCCCGGGACCCCATTATCACGCGCCCTATCCCGTGGAGATGGTCCTCCGGCCCAAGGTGACCCAGGTGAGGCGAATCGAGATCGGTTTCCGGACCATCGGGGAAGGCGCCACGGGAAGGAGCCGCGTCGTCCCCGACGAAAGCCTCATGCTCACCAAGGGGGAAAACATCGTGAACCTCGGGTTCATCGTTCAGTACAAGATCAGTGACGCCGTGAAGTACCTGTTCAACGTGAAATACCCCGACGTGACCGTCAAGGACGCCGCCGAGGCGGCCATGCGCGAAACCGTCGGCGAGAATGACATCGACGATATGCTGACCACGGAAAAATTCAAGATTCAGCAGGACACGAAGGTCAGTCTGCAGAGAATTCTCGACAGCTACGAGGCGGGGATCCAGATGATCGCCGTGCAGCTTCAGGACGTCCATCCCCCGGACCAGGTCATGGCGGCCTTCAAGGACGTGGCGAGCGCCAAGGAGGACAGGGCGAGAATGATCAACGAGGCCCAGGGGTACCAGAACGAGATTCTCCCCCGGGCGAAGGGGAAGGCTTCCCAGATGGTGAACGAGGCCATGGCCTACAAGGAGGCGAAAATCATCCGGGCCAAGGGGGACGCGAGCCGTTTTTCGCAGGTTCTGTCGCAGTACCGGCAGGCCAGGGATGTGACGAAGAAACGGCTCTATATCGAAACCATGGAAGAGATCCTTCCCGGAATGAACAAGATCATCATGGAGCCCGGTCTCGGCCGGAGCATCCTGCCCCACATGCCGCTCGTCAATCCGCCGGCCCCCGTGAAACCGTAAGGAGGACCTCATGAAAGGAAAATCTTTTTTCGTAACCATCCTGCTTTTGATCGGAGCGCTCCTCCTTTCCCAGTCCCTGTTTACGGTCGACCAGACCGAACAGGCCATTGTCATTCAGCTCGGGAAACCTCTCGAGGGGATCTCCGTCCCGGGCCTCCATTTCAAGATTCCCTTCATCCAGGAGGTCATTCTTTTCGACAAGCGCATTCTTCTCTATGATGCCGAGCCGACGGAAATCCTGACCAAGGACAAGAAAAACCTCCTTGTCGACAATTACGCCAAGTGGAGGATCCGGGAGCCGCTCACCTTTTACAAGACATTGAAAAACGAAACGGGGGCCCAGCTCCGGCTCGACGATATCGTTTACGCCCAGCTCCGGGTGGAACTGGGACGCCATACCATGGAGGATATCGTTTCCACGACGCGAAACGACATCATGACCATCGTGACGAAAAAATCCGACGAGCTGGCCAAGGCTTATGGCATCGACGTGGTGGACGTCCGGATCAAGCGGGCCGATCTGCCCGAACAGAACGAGAAGTCCGTTTTCGAGCGGATGCGGGCGGAACGGGAACGGCAGGCCAAGCAGTACCGGTCGGAAGGGGAGGAGGAGTCCCTGAAAATCAAGGCCGCCGCCGACCGGGACCGGGAGATCATTCTCGCCGTGGCCTATGAAGAAGCGGAAAAGATGAAAGGACAGGGAGACAGCGAATCGATTCGGATCTACGGGGAGGCCTATGGCCAGGACCCCGAGTTCTATGAATTCAACCGGAGCCTCGAAGCTTACAGGAAATCCCTGAAAAGCGACACCACTTTGGTGGTCAGCCCGGAGGACGCCTTCTTCAGGTACCTCGACGGGAAAACCGGAAAGGCCGCCAAGTGACCCCTGAAAGGCGCGGGTTTCCATTTTTTCGTTGACAACTCCTTCCTGATCGGCTATTGAAAGTGCTTATAAATGCGGGTGTGTAATTTCGGATGAAACGTTCAGGACTGTCAGGCATCTTTTGCTTCTTTTTTAGCTTTAGGAGGAGGTCTGCCTGACAGGCTCGTAGTCCGAAAAAAGGAATCGAGAGCCGCGGGCGGACCGGAAGCCGCCCGCGGTTTTTTAATTTAAAAGCCGTGGCCAGCCCCACGGCTTTTTTTATCCCTTAAGGAGGGCAGCCATGAAAAGATCCAGAGCCATGAGGAAAATCATTCTTGCCGGCATCATTCTCCTGTTCGTATCGGCGGGGTTCGCCGGGGCGGGGGAGGGAACGGCCGTGAAGATCGGGGCGGCCATCAATCTCACCGGCCCGGCCTCCACTTTCGGCCAGTATCATGCCAAGGGATTTCAGGATTACCTGACCTATGTCAACGAAGTGAAAGGGGGAGCCGCGGGCCATCGAATCGAGTGGACCCTCGTGGACACGGCCTACAAGGTTCCCGAGGCCCTGGCGGCGGTGCGAAAGTTCGCTACCCAGGAAAACGTGGACATGATGGCCACCTGGAGCGCCGGCGAGGGCCTGGCGGCCAAACCGATTCTCCAGAGGTACGGCATTCCCACGATCAATTTCTCCACGAGCTGGGAAATCCTCGAACCGCCCATCGATTTCATCTATCTCCCTTTCGGCAGTTACAAACTTGACTGTTTCGCCATCTTCGACTACATCAAGGCGGTGCATGAGGGGAAGGAGCCGCCGAAGGTGGGTCTCCTGACTTACAACAATGCTTACGGGAGATCCATTCACAAGCCGAGCCGGGAATATGCGGAAAAAACGGGAATCGATATCGTCGCCATTGAAGAATTTCCCGCCAAGACGGTGGACCTCACCACGGAGCTTCTCAGGCTCAAGAAGAGCGGCGCCGACTATGTGGTTCTCCAGATGCTTCCCGCGGCGATCATCACGACCTTCAAAAGCGCCGACCGCATTGAATACCGGCCCCGATTCTTCGGAACCTGGACGTCCACGGATCCCGATTTCTTCAAGATGGGAAAGGGCCTCCTGGGCGACAGGCTCGTCATCCAGTTCCCCGGCGGGCTCCCTTCCGATAATTCCCCCGGAATCAAGGTATTCGAGGATCTCATGGGGCGCTATAAGACCATCGCGTCTTTCGACGCCTCCTACTGGGAAGGGGTCGTGGTCGCCATGATCATGGAGAGGGCCGTTCAAAAGGCCGCGGAGCGGTCCGGCGGAAAGATCACGAGGCAGACGATCAACGAAGCCCTGGAGTCCTTCCGGGAGGAATCCATGGGCGGCCTGGTCCCCGACGTCTCCTTTTCCCCGAAAGATCATGAGGGTTCCTTCAAGGCCCGGATCGTCCGGGTGCATGAGGACGGCCGGTTCATCCCCCTCACCAATTTCTTCACCCCCGGCAGAGAATCGATCGTTCTCCTCAAAGAGGGAGGGAAATAATGAAGGCATTCCGGGCTGATCCGGAAATCTTTCAATCGAAACCCCAGGGAAGGGACCGGGCGGACCTTCGGATCGAAGGGCTCACCCTCCGGTTCGGCGGCGTCGTGGCCGTCCACGACGTGACCCTCGAGGTCCGGACAGGCGAGTTCTTCTCCGTCATCGGTCCCAACGGGGCGGGGAAGACGAGCCTCCTGAACTGCGTCACCGGCTATTATCGCCCCCAGGAAGGGGTCATCTCCTTCAACGGGAAAAACGTGACCCGGCAGCCCCCCCATGAACTCGTCCGCGAGGGCATCGGGAGAACCTTCCAGAACATCGAGCTTTTCCCGGGCATGTCCGTCCTGTCCAATCTCCTTCTGGCCCGTCACATCCACTACCGGTATGGATTCCTTTCCGCCGCCTTCTTCCTGCCGTCGACCCGGAAGGAGGAGGTGCGGCACCGCCGGATCGTGGAGGAAATCATTGATTTTCTCGAGATGCAGTCCATCCGGCACCGCCTGGTCGGATCGCTTCCCTACGGGCTCCGGAAACGGGTGGAACTCGGCCGGGCCCTGGCCCTGGAGCCCAGGCTTCTCATTTTAGACGAGCCCTTCGCGGGGATGAACCTCGAGGAAAAGGAAGACATGGTCCGGTTTCTCCGGGAACTTCACGAGGTGTGGGAACGGACCATCGTCCTCGTGGAACACGACATGTCCATCGTCATGAGTCTTTCACAGAGGATCGCCGTTCTCAACTTCGGGGAAAAACTCGCCGAAGGGACTCCCGCGGAGATTCAGGACGATCCGGAAGTGACACGGGCTTATCTGGGGCCGGCAGAGGAGACTTAAAAAGCATGGCGTGGTTGTTTCGAAGGGAAAACAGGGAAAAGGAAGAGGTGGCGTCCTTTCTCAGGAACTGCACCCTTCCCCAGGTGCTTCTGAAACAGGCTGAAGCCCGGGGAGGCGGGGGACCGCCGGCGATCCGGGAAAAAGCCTACGGCGTCTGGCAGGCCGTGGACTGGAAAAGCTACGGGGAATACGTGGAGAAAGTCGCTCTGGGCTTGAAATCCCTTGGATTTCGGAGAAAAGACACGGGGGGTCTCATCGTGGACAACGGCCCCGAGTGGCTTTTTTCGGAACTGGCCGTGCAGGCCCTGGGCGGCGTGACGGTCAATCTGTTCACCTCCGCCGTGGCGACGGAACTCTCCCAGACCCTCCAGCGCATCCAGGCCTCCCACGTTTTCGCCCAGGACCAGGAACAGGTCGACAAGCTCATTGAGATAAAAGATAAAATACCCATGGTCCGGAAGGTGGTCTACATCGATCCCACGGGCATGAGCGGTTACCGGGAAGATCCCTGGCTCATCAGTTTTCGGGACCTTCTGTCATCCGGGGAAAAGTACGGGGAGGAACACCCCGGGGTCTTTGAAAAGGAAGTGGCCCGGGGAAGACAGGAAGACATCGCCGTCATGATGCTCACCTCGGGGACCACGGGCCTTTCGAAACTTGCCATGATCTCCCACGGGAACTTCGTCCACATGGGCCTTCAGTGGCTCGATGTCCTTCCCCGGGAAGAGGATATCGACTGGGTGTCCCTGTCGCCGCCCGCCTGGATCGTCGACCAGATGTGGGGCCTCGGGGTTTCTCTCATGGGCGGATTCACCATGAATTTCCCCGAAACGGCGGAAACCATTCCCGAGGATCTCCGGGAAATCGGCCCGTCGGTGATGATCACCTCTTCCCGTTTCTGGGAGGACCTGGCCTCCCGGATCCGGGTCCGCATGGCCGATTCGGGATGGGTGAAGAAAAAGGCCTTCCAGTGGGCGGAGCGGACGGGACGGGCGCTCGAAAAAATGCGGATGGAAGAGGGGAGGGCGCCCCTGCCCTGGCGGATTCCCTGTTTTCTGGCGGAAAAGGTCATTTTCCGGCCCCTCCTCGACCGGGTGGGCTGTTCCCGGATCAAAAGCGCCTACACGGGGGGCCACCCGATCAGCCCGGACGTGATCTTTTTCTTCCGTTCCATCGGCCTCAACCTGAAACAGTGCTACGGGCTCACGGAATCGGGGGGGATATTCCAGGCCCAGCCGGACCATTCCCCCAAACTGGACACCGTGGGCCTGAGTCTTCCCGGAAGCGAGGTAAAAATTTCGGAAGATAGTGAAGTTCTTGTAAAAAGTGAGACAGTGTTCAAGGGATACTTCAGGGATTACAAGGCGACGGAAGAGGCCTTTTCCGACGGCTGGCTCAGGACGGGGGACGCCGGCGTCTTCAATGAAGACGGCCACCTGGTCATCATCGGGAGAAAGGCGGAGGTCATCCGGGACAAGGCGGGGAACGTTTTTTCTCCCGACTTCATCGAAACCCGTCTCAAGTTCAGCACCTACATCCAGGAAGCGGTCATCTTCGGCGAGGGACGGCCCTATCTCACCGCCTTCATCAACATCGACATGGGCAACGTGGGCAACTGGGCGGAAGAGCGCATGATCCCCTACACGACCTATACGGACCTTTCCCAGCAGCGCGAAGTGGAAAAGCTCATCCTCGGGGAAGTTCAGCGGGTGAACCGGGAACTCCCCGGGCCCATGAAAATACGGAAACTCGTTCTTCTCTATAAGCTCCTCGACGCCGACGACGAGGAACTGACCCGGACGGGGAAGGTGAGGAGGCGCTTCGTTTACGGGCTTTACCTCGACATTATCGAGGCCATGTACGCCGGCCGGCGGGAAATACCGGTCCAGGGAAAGGTGCGTTACCGGGACGGCAGGACGGGCGTCATCGAGACCACCGTCCGGATCCACGACGTGGAGGAATGACCATGGAATTCTTTCTTCAGCTTCTCATCAGCGGCATCAGTATCGGCTTCCTCTACGGCCTGGCGGCCCTGGGGTTCGTCATGATCTTCAAATCCTCAAGCGTTCTCAACTTCGCCCACGGCGAACTCGTGGCCATCGGCGCCTTTCTCTTCCTGACCCTCGTGTCCTGGGCGAAAGTTCCCGTCCTTCTCGCTTTTCCCCTGACCCTGGCGGGCAGTTTCGCCCTCGGGTTCGTCATCGAGAGGGTCTTTCTCCGGCCCCTCATCGGGGAGTCCCTTATTTTCGTGATCATGCTGACCGTGGGACTGGCGGCCATGTTCAAGGGGATCATGCTCTTCGTCTGGGGCGGAAACCTTTACATGTATCCCGACTTTCTCCCTTCGTGGCTCTCCTTTCACGGCGCGGGGATCACCATCCCTCCGGTCTACATCCTCTCCACGGCCGTCGGGCTTACCTTTCTCGTTCTTTTCGGGCTCTTCTTCAAGTACTCGTCCCAGGGCATCTACATGCGGTCCGTGGCGGACAACCAGCCGGCGGCCCTCTCCCTGGGGGTCAACGTCCGCCGGGTCTTCGCCCTTTCCTGGGCCATCGCCGCCCTGGTGGCCGCCATGAGCGGTGTCGTCCTCGGCATCATCAACGGGATCAACGTTCATGATCTCGCTTCCATCGGGCTGAAGGTCTTCCCCGTGGTTATCCTGGGCGGCCTGGAAAGCATCGGGGGGGCCATTCTGGGCGGTCTTATCATCGGCCTTCTGGAGGCCTTCACGGGGGGGTATCTCTCGCCCTCCCTGAAAGATGTCGTTCCATACGGCGTTCTCGTCTTCATTCTCCTCGTCCGGCCATACGGGCTTTTCGGCCTTGTCGAGATCGAAAGAGTGTGAGTCCATGAAGAGATTTCAGTTTCATCCCTGCGGAAATTATCGGGAATCCTATGGGGAGGAGCTTCGCATCTTCGAGACCGATTTCGGCCGCCTGGCCATGATCCTCGGCTTCATGATGCTGTTTCTTGTCGTGCCCTTTGTTTCATCCCCCTATCTTCTCTATGTGATCAATCTGACGGGGATCGCCGCCATCGGGGCGGTGGGGCTCAACATCCTCATCGGTTTCACCGGCCAGATTTCCCTGGGCCACGGCGCCTTCATCGGAGTCGGGGCTTATGGGGCGGCCATCCTGGCCACCTCCTGGCATCTTCCTCTTTTTCTGTCTCTTCCCCTCGCCGGGCTGATCACCGCCGCCGTGGGAATGATCTTCGGGGTTCCCTCGGTCCGGCTGAAAGGCCTTTACCTCGCCATCGCCACCCTGGCGGGGCAGTTCATCATCGAATATGTCCTCATCCAGTGGGAGGACCTGACCATGGGCACCCAGGGGATCGTCCTCCCCGAACCCTCCCTGTTCGGTCTTTCCATATCGGGAGACCGGGCCTTTTTCTTCCTCATCTTCGCCCTGGTCGTCCTCATGACCTGGACGGCGAAAAACATCTTCCGGACCCGGGCCGGCCGGGCTTTCATGGCGATCCGGGACAACGACCGGGCCGCCGAGGGCATGGGAATTCCCATCTTTCCATACAAGCTTCTCGCCTTCGGGATCAGCTCCTTCTACGCCGGCATCGCCGGGGCCCTGTGGGCCTACTACACCATGAGCATCACCCCCGAACCGTTCAACCTGGATCTCTCCATCGAGTACATCGCCATGGTGATCATCGGCGGCCTGGGGAGCCTGACCGGTTCGATCTTCGGGGCCGTTTTCATTTCCGCCCTGAACGAGATTCTCCGGACCCTTTCCGACCTTCTGACGAATCTTCCGATCCTGCAGGGGATTCAGCTTAATCCGGCGGCGCTTCGCCAGTTCGTCTTCGGACTGGCCATTGTCCTTTTCATCCTTTTCGAGCCCAAGGGACTGGCCGAGGTCTGGCGGGTCGTCCGCTCCAGTTTCCGGCTGTGGCCTTTCTCTTATTGAGGTATCTCCATGAGCGACCAGGTTCTTCTCAAGGTGAACAACATCAGCGTCGTCTACTCCGATGTGGTCCAGGTGCTGAAAGGGGTCTCCCTTTCCGTGGAGAAAAACAGGATCGTTTCCCTCCTGGGCAGCAACGGGTCGGGAAAGACGACGACCCTGAAGGCCATTTCGGGTCTTTTAAAGCCGGAAAACGGGAAGGTGACCGACGGGACCATCCATTTCGGGGACGTGAACATCGCCAACGCCATGCCGGAGGACATCACCCGGAAGGGGATCATCCAGGTCCTGGAAGGCCGGCAGCCCTTCAAGTACCTGACGGTGGAGGAAAACCTCCGGGTGGGGACGGCGGCCCTCCGGAAGAAGCCCGGCCATGAAATGCTTGAAATGATATACGATTATTTCCCCCCCCTGGTGAAACGGCGAAAATCTCTGGCCGGCTACTGCAGCGGCGGGGAACTGCAGATGATGGTCATCGGCAGGGCCCTCATGGCCCAGCCGGCGCTCCTCCTGCTCGACGAACCCTCCCTCGGGCTTGCCCCCCTCGTGGTCAAGGAAATTTTCGGTATCATCCGGAGGATCAACGAAGAACAGGGAACAACCATCATTCTCGTGGAGCAGAATGCCCGGATGGCCCTCCAGATCGCCCATTTCGGCTACGTCATGGAAAACGGCAAGATCGTCATGGAAGGGAAGGCGGAAGACCTCAGGGAAAACCCGGACGTCCGCGAGTTCTACCTCGGCACCAAGGCCGACGGCGAAAGAAAATCCTATGACACCGTCAAGGCCTACAAACGCCGGAAACGCTGGCTTTAGGGGTCGGATGACGCCAACGGTGCTTTTTCCTCCTTTTATCATGTCCAATAAGGCCTTCTCCGATTGGACCGAACTTTTTACAACGATTGTCGACAGGTCCTTCAAGAAAATTTGATTTTGAGAGGGAAAGGAAAGAGGGATAAAACCTCGCCTGGATCGCGAAGGGTTTTAAAAAAATAAAAGTTGACATAAGATATCTTATCAGACTATATAAATTCATGCCGTTTCGAGGAGGGATCCATGAAGTTGCCGGAATAATTACAATCCTTCTTCCGAAAGCTTTCGTATAAGATCGAGTTGTTTGGGGGTCGGTTTTTTGGGAACGGCAATGGCGATGCGGATGTACTGATCCCCCCGTCCCGGTTTGTCGCGATGGGGAAAGCCGAAGCCCTTCATCCGTATTCTCGTGTTCCCCTGGGTACCCGGGGGAATTCGGAGATGCTTGGTCTCGCCTCCGAGGGTGGGAACGTCGATGACGTCCCCGAAAACAGCCTGGGAAAAAGAAATGGTTTTCTGCATGTGAACGTTGTCGTCTTCCCGCGAAAAAACGGTGTGGGGTTGAAGGTCGATCCGGATCAGGAGGTCCCCCGGCTTGCCGTTCTGTACGGACCGGCCTTTGCCGGCCACCCGGAGTTTCTGTCCTGAGGTGACCCCGGCGGGGATTTTCACCTTGATTTCCTCACGGCCGAACCCCCTGGAAATCCCGACGGTTTTCTCCGCTCCTCCAAAGGCCTCTTCAAGGGATACCGGCAGGACGTATTCGAGGTCCCCTCCTTTCATAACGGAAGCCCCGGGCTGCCCGCCGGGGCCGCCCCTGAGCAGATCGGACAGGATGTCCCCGAAGGCCTCCGGCTGTTTTCGTCCCCCCGCAGCGAACCGCCGGCCCCGTCCTCCGAATCCCATCTCCTCGAAAATACGGTTCAAATCGAAATTCCGGAAGATGTCCTGCTGGCTGAATCGCTGGCTGAAGCCTTCGGAACCGAAACGATCGTACTGGGTCCGCTTTTCGGGATCGCTCAGGACGGCATACGCCTCGTTGGCCTTCTTGAATCTTTCTTCCGCCTGCCGGTTGTTGGGATTCTTATCGGGATGATACTTCAGGGCCAGCTTGCGGTAGGCTTTCTTGATTTCCTCCGGGCCGGCCTGTTTGTCGACGCCAAGCGTCTGATAATAATCATCGGGCATGATCGACTTCCTGAAAGGCAATGTTCGGTCGTTTCATGGGAGCGGGACCGTCGCGCTTCCCGGTTTTGTCCACCAGAAATCATTGTTCTCAACGGGGTCGTAAAAGCGGATGCGGCCGCCGACCTTGACCACGGGGGCGTATTTCATTTCGCTCGCCTCATGAATCAGACGGTCCGCCGTCATCATGATCCCCAAGAAAAAGCCATGTTTTTTAATAACTTCCTTGCTGTAGGATGAGCAGCTGGGAACCATGGGACACCGGTCCCCGTCCACCCGGGAGATGTAATCGGCAAAAAGGGCGACGCCGGCAAGGAGGGTTTTCGCGGGAAGGCCGGAAGGTTCCGTTTCCTCTGCCGGCCGCTGCAAGGCCCTTGTCTTACCTCCTTTGAAATCCCAGGGGGGAAAGCCCCCTTCCCCGCCGGATACTCCTTCAATGGGGAACAGGAGGAGACAAACGGCGAAACAGGCGGCAACGAGGGGCTTAAAAAGGAATGGTGAACGCAAAGCCGAGGACTTGTCTTTCATGATTGCAACGCTTGGACAGGAGAGCCTGTTCATCGAGGATCCTTAAAAAATCCTCCCTCATCCTGCGGTTGTATTTATGGGCGCTGCTCACGGCACTGTAAATGTTTCCCGTGTACCAGCCCAGTTCGAAAAAAGTGACCACGCCGCCCGCCACGTCGTTTCCGTCATTGAAGAGTTCAATGGCCGCCCAGATGAAAGCGCCGTTCAGGAGAAACGCCATCAGGGCGTCTTTCGGGCGGTCCGTGTAAAGGTGGCCGGCACCGGGCAGCAAGGCGGCAAGCGTTCCCGCTACGGCCGGTGATTTTACGGGGATATCCCCTTCTTTTACAAGACCTTCGGAATAGACTCCGGCAGGCCGGGACAGGGGGCTTTCACCGCTCACCCGGAGAAACCGTTCACGGGCCTGCGGCCAGTCCCCCTGTTCCAAAAGGAGGAGGGCCCCTTCGTAAACGCCCCGGTCCCGGTATTTTCCGGTGTCCCGCTCCACGACGGCGTCGAAACTTGACAGGGCCTCGCTGAATTGCTTCAGCTTCTTTTCAGCCGTTCCGCGGAACAGAAGGGCCTCATCCACCCGGACGCTCTCCGGGTATTTCCGGAGAAAGAGGTTGAAGGCCTCGACGGCCTCCTGCCAGCGTTCCGCCCGAAAATAACACTCGCCGATCCTGAATTGAGAGGCCTCCGCCCGGTCCCTGTCTCCGGGGAAAAGGAAAAGGAACCGCTTGTATTCCGTGATGGCCCGGAAAAAATCGTTCTCCCCGAAGAGGCTTTCGGCAAAGGCAAACTGCCTTTCCGCCGCCGGGACTTCCTGGGCGGGGACCTGGCGAAGAGGTGAAAAAGAGAGAACAAGAACGATAATGGCGAAAAACAGAAAAGCGGATCCCCGTTTCCTCTGCGCCTTTTCTTCCATCATTCTTTCCGGCCCAGATGAAAGGCCTCGATGTTCTGTTCCACGACCTTGGGGGCAAAGGTCTGACGGAGCACCTTATCCCATGTTCCCCGGGGGATTTCCATATGACGGGAAAGAACCCCCAGGAGGATGGTGTTCACCATCCGGGGATCTCCCAGGTTCGAAGCCATTTCGGAGGCTTTGATCACCTCCACGGCATGGACCCGTTCCATGACCAGATCGATGACATTCCCCGGATATTCCGCTTCACCCATGTTCACTGAAGGAGGGTACACTTCCAGGTCGTTGATGATCACCCTCCCCTCATCCCTCAGGTAGTCCAGGTACCGGAGGGTTTCCAGTTTCTCGAAGGACAGGAGGACATCCACATTCCCCTTACGGGCCAGGGGCGAGTAAACCCGGGTTCCGTAACGGACATGGCTGGTGACGCAGCCTCCCCGCTGGGCCATTCCGTGTACTTCACTCTTCTTCACGTCGAGACCCGCCTCGATGATGACCGCTGAAAGGATATCACTCGCCTTCAGGACGCCCTGTCCGCCCACGCCGGCGATCAGAATGCTTCGGACTCGGTCTGCCATCAGATTACCTCCTTGATCGCCCCGGGTTTGCAGACCTGGCTGCACAGCGTGCAGCCGTTGCAGAGATCCCCGTCGATGACGGAAATCCCTTCCTGCTTCTTGGTCTTCTTCTTGATCTTTTTCTCCAGTTCTCCATCGAACTTTCTCCAGGAAATGGCGGGACAGCCCAATCCCAGGCACACCTTGCAGCCCGTGCAGACATCCGCATCCACCCGGAGCGCTTTATCCTCCCCGCCCTTTTTCCGGATCAGGAGTGCGCAGGGAGACTGGGCGATCACCAGGGACGGGCCCTCCCTCTCCAGTTCCTCTTTCATGACGGCCCGGGTTTCCTTGAGATCGAGAGGGTTGATGACCCGCACGCTTTCGATACCGAGGGCCCTGCCCAGGGAGGGGAGATCCAGTTCCCGGGTTCTTTTTCCCTGAAGGGTGTATCCCGTGGCGGGATGGTGCTGCATTCCCGTCATGGCCGTGGTCCGGTTGTCGCAGATGACAATGACCACGTTGCTCTGATTATAGGCCGTGTTCAAGAGGGGCGTGATCCCCGAATGGATGAAGGTGGAATCTCCGATGACGCCGACGACTTTGCCCTTCCCCTGCTCTCCCAGGGCCTTGCTCATGCCGTGGGCCATGCCGATGCTGGCCCCCATGCAGATGCACGAATGCAGACCCTCCAGAGGTTTCATGAAAGAAAGGGTATAGCACCCGATGTCGCCAGCCACGAAGGTTTTCGTTTTTCCTAAAACGTAAAAAAGACCGCGGTGGGGACAGCCGGGGCAGAGGTTCGGGGGCCTGGGAGGAATCTTCACCGGTGGAAGGGGTTTCAGATCCTGTTTCTTTCCCGTGATGGATTCTTCCACGATCCCCGGATCGAATTCATTGGTATAGGGAAACACTTCCTTCCCGGTCACGGGAATTCCGAGGGCCCGGATCTGATCCTCGATGAAGGGATCCAGTTCCTCCACAACGTACAGTTTGTCGACTTTTCCCGCGAATTCCCGGATCAATCCGGCAGGGAGCGGGTGGACCATGCCGAGCTTCAGGAAGGAATACTCCGGAAAGGCTTCCCGGGCATAGCTGTAGGCCATCCCCGCGGCGATGATGCCCACGGACGGATCCTTCATTTCAATCCGGTTCTCCGGGAAGGTTTCGGCAAAGGCGGAGAGCTTTTTCATTCGCTCCTCGACGGCCACCCGCCGGACCCTGGCATTGGCCGGGACCATGACATATTTCTGCGGATGGTGCCGGATTTCCAGGACTTCTTCGGACCGGTTCACCTCCTGCAGTTCCACCACCGACTTGGAATGGGAAAGCCGGGTGGTCGATCTCAGAAACACGGGGGTGTCGAACTCCCGGCTGAGCCGGAAGGCGAGCTTGATGAAGTCCTTCGCCTCGCCGCTGTCGGAAGGTTCGAGCATGGGGATCTTGGCGAAGCGGGCGTAATTGCGGTTGTCCTGTTCATTCTGGGAGCTGTGGAGCGAGGGGTCGTCGGCGGAAATAACGACAAGGCCGCCGTTCGTTCCCGTATAACTCACCGTAAAGAGAGGATCGGCGGCCACATTGACGCCCACATGCTTCATGACGGCCAGGGCGTTGGCACCCGCCAGGGCGGCGCCGATGGCCACTTCGAGGGCCACTTTCTCATTGGGGGACCATTCGGCGTAAACCCCTTCGTATTTTGAGAATTCTTCCGTAATTTCCGTGCTGGGCGTTCCGGGATAGGCGGCGGCGAAGGTGACGCCGCACTCGTAGGCTCCCCGGGCGATAGCCTCGTTACCTGACATGAGCACTTTCATGATGCCTTCTCCGAATTCTTCTCCGCGGCGGATTCTTCCATCCTTGCCAGGATGACCCTGATGATCTGTTCCATCAGGGGGTCTTTGAGGTTTACCAGGGCCTTTTCATAATATTCCCTGGCTGTTACGAGATTTCCCATGGATTCGCAGACCCTTCCCATATTGCGGTCCATCATGGCCCGGTAAGGGGGATCCTCGTTGACCTCCGCAGACCGCTGAAAGGCTTCCAGGGCCTTCGAATAGTCCTTCATGTTTTCAAAGCTGTAAGCCATCCCATAGTAGGCGAGGGAAAGCATGAATGGGTCTTTGTCTTTTCCCGATGCCCCATCGATGTAACGTTCGTAGGCCTCCACGGCCCGATCGTACTCCTTGGCGTCATAACGGAGATTTCCAAGGTGGTAATAGGCTAAAGGCGCCACGTCGCTTCGAGGATAGGATGTCACCAGTTCTTCGTAGGTCCGCACGGCATCGGCGGGAACTATCCTGGACGAAGGGTCCGCCGCCTTCGCCGCGACGGCGTAAAGTTCAAGAGCCTTCGTCTCATAACTCCGTTCGTAATAGGCGTAGCCTGCCGCGGCCAGGACCGCCGCGAGGAGAACCGCCCCTGAAAGATAAAGCCGGTTGCGGTTCTTCACGACGAACTGGAGAACCTTCATGGAAACGTTCTGGAACTCGTCGGGTTCTTTCAATTGCTTTTTTGTAAGTTTTTTAGCCATGTTGTATTTCCTTTACCTTTTCTTTCCTATCCTTCCGGGCGCTCACAGGCGCCTTCAATCAAGGTGGTGATCTCCCCTGGAGCCCGGACAACCCTGCCGCCGGCGTTGGTGAATGCGTGATGGGTAAACCCTTCCACGAGACGCTTCGTTTTTCCCTCATCCCAGATGATGTAATTGAAGCGGATACTGGCCCTTCCCCATTCGGCGATGGCCGTTTCGACAACGATAACGTCGTCATAGCGGGCCGGGGCGTGGTAATGACAATAAGACTGGGTCAGGGGGAGGTAGTATCCCCGGGCTTCCAGGTCCCGGTAAACGATGCCCAGGGCCCGGAACAGCTCCGTCCGTCCCACTTCGAACCAGCGCAGGTAGTTCCCATGGTATACGATCCCCATGGCGTCGGTATCGCCGTAAATGACCCGGACTTTAACGTCGATCCTCAAGATACCGTCCCCAGTCCCCCATGAAATGACCCATCAGAAGATGGCCGGGGGTCACCAGGATTCCCCCTTCCCGGGCGTTCTTTTCCGAAAACGGAACGCCCGTTGCCCGGTTTTCCCCTTCCTTCGAGGAATAAAGAGCGAAGGGCGAAGGATCTCCCACATGGGTCCTGTATCGGATGGGCGTGGGGTGATCGCTGAGGACCAGGATCCTGAAATCGCCGAAGGACCTGAGACCCCGGAGAACGGCCCCGGCGATTTTTTCATCGAAATCCTCTATGGCGCCGATCTTTCCCCGGACGTCCCCCTCGTGGCCCTTTTCGTCGGGTGCCTCCACATGGAGGAAAACGAAATCGTGGTCTTCCAGGAATTCCAGGGCTTTCTTCGCTTTTCCCTCGTAATTTGTGTCCGTGTATCCCGTGGCACCCTCCACGGGGATGATTTCCAGGCCGGCGTAAACTCCGATTCCCTTCAGGAGGTCCACGGCGGAGATCACCCCTCCCCGAAGAGCAAACCGCTCCGTCAGGGGGTGCATCCGGGGCGCCCTTCCCTCTCCCCAGGGCCAGATGGCGTTGGCGGAAAGTTTCCCTTTTTCAAGCCGTGCCCGGTTCACCGGATGGTTCCTCAGGATATCCCGGGAAGAAGCCATCATGGAAAGAAGGGTTTCCGACCCCCTTCCCCGGGGGAGGTATTCTCCGATTTTCCTGCCCACGATATCGTGAGGCGGCGTGGTCTTCAGATCAAATTCCCCTTCCCGGAAGACCAGGAGGTGGCGGTATCCCACACCGGCGAAAAATTGAACGGATGCCGTCCCCAGCGCTTCGTTCAGGGTGTCCATGATTTCCCGGGCTTCCCCGGAGGAGATGTGGCCGGCGTTGAAGTTCTCCATCACGCCGTCCGCCGGCCCGTCCAGGGTGACCAGGTTGCACCGGAAGGCCGTGTCCTTCGGCTGCAGACGAACCCCCATGCTGGCCGCCTCAAGGGGGCCCCGGCCGGTGAAATATTCCCGGGGGTCGTATCCCAGGACGGACAGGTTCGCCACGTCGCTTCCCGCCGGTAACCCTCGGGGAATGGTGTCAATAAGCCCCAGGGTGCCCTTCCCCGCCAGTTCGTCCATGTTCGGGGTCCGGGCCTGTTCGAGGGGCGTTTTACCGCCCAGCTCTTCCAGGGGCTCATCCGCCATGCCGTCTCCGAGTAAAATGACGTATTTCATTGCAGTCTCTCGTCTTCGATCCGGATGAGGACCGTCCTGTCCCCGACGATGTCGAGCTGGTCTATTTCCCGGAGGGCTTCCCGGACGGCTTTCTCTTTCGCTTCGTGAGTGGTCATCACCACCGGGACCACGCCGTCAAGCTTCCTGCCCTTCTGGATGACCGCGGCAATACTGATGCCGTGCCGGCCCAGGATGCCGGATATCTTCGAAAGAACTCCGGGACGGTCGACGGCGGTGAATCGGAAGAAGTAATTCGTCTCGATTTCTTCCATGGGCAGGATACGGATGTCATCGATCTGGTCTTCCGGGAAGGACCGGGGCGGCATCCGCCCCGAAATGCCGCTCTGCATGTCCCGGGCGATGTCCGCCAGGTCGCTCACCACCGCGCTGGCCGTGGGATCCATGCCGGCCCCCTGGCCGTAAAGAAAAACGGACCCCGAAGCGTCGCCGATGAAGTGAAAGGCGTTGAAGTTGCCGCTCACGCTGGCAAGGAGATGGTCAAAAGGGATCATGGTGGGGTGGATCCGGGCTTCCACGAAGTCCCCGCGATCGAAGGCGATGGCTAAAAGCTTGATCTTGTATCCCAACTCCCTGGCGAATTCCACATCCCGGCTGCTGATTCCGGAAATTCCCTCCCGGTAGATGTCTTCCAGCCGGACCCGTTTCCCGTAAGCCAGGGAGAGGGCGATGGCCAGCTTGTGGGCCGTATCGATCCCTTCGATGTCGTAGGTCGGGTCGGCCTCGGCGAAACCCAGCTTCTGAGCCGATTGCAGGGCTTCCTGGAAGGGAAGGCCTTCATCGGTCATTCTGGTGAGGATGTAGTTGGAGGTGCCGTTCATGATCCCGAAGATGGAATGGATCCGGTTGCCGACGAGGCTTTCCCTGAGCGTCTTGATGATGGGGATGGTTCCGCCGACGCTGGCTTCGAAGCCGATGTCCACACCGTTCGAAACGGCCGTTCGGAAAATCTCGTCACCGAAAGTGGCCAGGAGGGCCTTGTTCGCCGTGACCACGTGTTTCTTTCTGCCCAAGGCCTTCAGAATGAAGGTTCTGGCCGGTTCGAACCCCCCGATCAATTCCATGACGATGGATATTTCGGGGTCCCCGATGACCGCTTCGGCGTCGGTGGTCAAAAGCTCCGGCGGCACCGCAACGGGCCGTGGACGGGCCGGATCGATATCGGCGATTCTTTTTATGGTCAGTTTTGCCCCTAAACGTTTTTCGATGAGACCGCCGTTCTCCCTCAGGAGCTTCACAACGCCCATGCCGACCGTGCCAAGCCCAAGAAGACCGATAAAAATTTCTTTCGCTGCCATGGTTCCCCGTTCCTCAAAAATGATTCAAACCGTTTTGCTATATCAGTTTGACGCCGTTTGTCAAAACATATTTCATCCCGTTTCCGCAAGTTCCAGCCTTCCCCGCCACCGGCGGAGAAGTTCTTTCCTCACGGCATCGTAGAATTCTTCATGGTCGTTTTTTTCCATTTCATCGGCCAGACGAAAGGCGGCTTCACGGGCTTCGTCAAGAAGGGCCCGGTCCCGGAGAACGTCGGCCACCCGGAAATCGGGGAGGCCCGACTGCCGGGTTCCCATGAATTCCCCCGGTCCCCGGATTTCCAGGTCCTCTTCGGCGATGCGGAATCCGTCGTTTGTTTCCTCCATGACTTTGAGTCTTTTCCTGGAGAGGCTGGAAAGGGGTTCCCCGGCCATGAGGATGCATTGCGAGGGAATGTCGCTCCGCCCCACCCGTCCCCGGAGCTGGTGAAGCTGGGAGAGGCCGAACCGTTCGGCATGCTCCACCACCATCAGAGAAGCGGCGGGAATATCGATGCCCACTTCGATGACCGTGGTCGAGACAAGGATCAGCAGTTCCCCCCGCTGGAAGGCTCCCATGATCTCCTCCTTCTGGCGGCTCTTCATTTTTCCATGGAGGAGCCCCACGGGGAACTCGGGAAAAACCCGTTCCTGAAGCTCCCGGGCCATTCCCGTGGCGTCCTTGAGGTCCAGGACTTCCGACTCCTCCACGAGGGGATAGACGATGAAGACCCGGTTTCCCCTTTGCACTTCGCGGCGGATCATCTCGTAGAGCCGCTGCCGGCTTCTTTCCGTGAATACCCGGGTACGAACGGCTTTCCGCCCGGGGGGCAGTTCCCTGATGATGGAAAGATCCAGATCGCCGTGGACCGTCAGGGCCAGGGTGCGGGGGATGGGGGTGGCCGTCATGACGAGGACATGGGGAAAGAGGCCTTTCGCCCGGAGAGCCGCCCTCTGGACCACGCCGAAGCGGTGCTGCTCGTCGATGACGGCGAATCCCAGCCTGTCGAAGGCCACGCCCTCCTGAATCAGGGCATGGGTGCCCACGACCAGATGAATTTTTCCCAGGCTGATTTTTTCAAGGAGGTCCTGCCGCTCCCGCCCCCGCCGGTTTCCGGTCACCAGTCCCGCCCTGAGGCCGAGCCGGTCCGCCCATTCGGCAATCCGGCCGTAGTGCTGTTCCGCCAGGATCTCCGTGGGCGCCATGATGGCCGCCTGGTATCCGTTTGCGCAGGCCGTGAGCATGGGTATCATGGATACCACCGTCTTTCCGCAGCCCACATCACCCTGGAGAAGACGGTGCATGGGCCAGGGCCGGGCCATGTCCCCATTTATTTCCGTGATCGCCCGCCTCTGGTCCGCCGTAAGCGGGAAAGGCAGCATCCCGAGAAAGTTTTCCACCAGAGTACCGCCGGTCCTGAAAGGGGTCCCCCTGTCGCGGCGGTTTCCCCGATTCCTGACGGCCATGGCGAGCTGAAAGAAAAAAAGCTCATCGAATATGATCCGCTGATGGGCCTGAGATCGGAAGGCATTGAAGGACTCGATGTCCTCACCGGTGCCCGGGAAATGAAGGCTTTCCAGGGATTCCCGGAAGGAGGGCCAGCCGCGGCCGCTGAAGAGATCCTCCGGAATGGGACTGGACAGATATTTCCCGAAGCTCTTCAGCCCGTCCGTCATGATCCGGCGGAGAGACTTCTGATGGAGTCCCTCCGTTTCCGAGTAAACGGGGACGATCCGTCGAAAGTGAAGAAGTTCGTCGTCCCTGTCGTCGAGAACGTCGAAGTCCGGATGGATCATCTCCCGGGAGGCCAACCGGGCCCGGACCTGACCGCTCATGATGAGCCGCTTTCCCGGACGGATCATGTTCCGGAGGTAAGCGAAACTTCCCTTGAGCCACTTGGCTTTCAGAATACCCTTACCGTCGGAAAGAGTGACCTCCAGCACCCGGACCCGGCCGTACCGGCTTTCCCGCACATCCGTGACCGTTCCCAGGACGGTTTCCTTTTTCCCGGGAAGAAGCCGCGCCATATCGACAACCTGCCTGCGGTCCTCGTAACGCCTCGGAAGGAAGTAGAGGAGGTCCTCGATCGTCTTCAGGCCTTTCCTTTCCAAGAGGAGCGACGCTTTGGGGCCGACGCCCCGGATGTTTCGGACAGGGGAGGACAGCTGTTTCTCCCGATCCATTTCGGACATCGTCTCCGTCCTTTCCCCGGCCGTCCCCCGGGGCGGTGCCTTTTCCGTCGGGAATTTCTTCTTTACGGAAGACAGGAGTTCCAGGGCCCGGGTGATTCTCCTTTCTTTTTCCTCCCGGACCAGGGCGCCGAAATCGATGAAAAGCCGGTCCATTTCTTCAATATGACCCATCAGGGCCTCCCGATCCTCGTCGCGAAGGGAACAGACTGGAAGCCCCGCCTTTCCCTCCCGGAGGAAAAGGCGGATTGTCCCGTCGAGATCCCGGATCAGAGGAAGATGGCGAAAATGATCCCGGCAGGAAAAAAGAAGGGGCTTTTCGATCTTTTCAAATATATCCTTAAGGTTATTCATGAGAGATGGCAGACATCGGAAAAAGGTATAAATATTCAAAATTCCTAACAGAAATATTTAATTTTTACAAGTTGGAATTGACATTTCTTCTAATTTGGACTAATCTCCATCTGCTTCTAACTTAAATTCCTGGGGGATTTCATGAAAGACCCGTCCCTTTTTTATAAGGATGCCGGCGTGGACATCGACGGCGCCAACCTCTTCGTTGAAAAAATAAAACCCCTGGTCAAATCCACTTTCCGCAAGGAAGTTCTTGGAAATATCGGAGGATTCGGGGCCCTCTTTCATCTGGATATCAGCCGCTTTAAATATCCCGTCCTGGTTTCATGCACCGACGGCGTAGGGACAAAGCTCAAAATCGCTCATTGGATGGGTAAGCACGATACCATCGGCATCGATCTCGTGGCCATGAACGTGAACGATCTGATCGTCCAGGGCGCCGAGCCCCTTTTTTTCCTCGATTACATGGCCATCGGGAAGATGGACGTGGACCGCAACATCGCCATCATTCAGGGGATTTCCAAGGGCTGCACGGATGCGGGATGTGCCCTCATCGGGGGAGAAACGGCTGAAATGCCGGGGTTTTACAAGGAAGACGAATATGACCTCGCCGGTTTTGCCGTGGGGGTCGTCGACCGGGAGAAAATTATCGATGGTTCAGGGGTTCGAGTCGGGGATGTCCTCATCGGAATCGCTTCCAGCGGTATTCACAGCAACGGATATTCCCTCGTCCGGAAAGTCGTTTTTGAAAAGAGCGGGCTTTCCGTCACCGACCGGATGCCGGGAATGGGAGTCACCGTGGGAGAGGAACTCCTCCGGCCGACAAGGATTTATGTGAAGCCCGTGCTGAATCTCATCAAGAGCTTCAACATCAAGGGAATCGTTCATGTGACCGGGGGCGGGTTTTACGACAACATCCCGCGGATCCTTCCCGATCCCTGCCGTGCCCTGATTCATAAGGGGACGTGGGAAGTGCCGCCTGTCTTCAACACCCTTCAGGAAATGGGCAACATTGAGGAAAAGGAGATGTTCCGGGTATTCAACATGGGCGTCGGAATGATTCTCATCGCTCCGGAGAAGGAATCGGAAGAGATCCTGGACCGCCTTTCCGTCCTCGGGGAGAAGGGGTGGGTCATCGGCACGGTGGAGAAAAAAGACCGGAACAAGGAGGGGGTTGTCTTTGCCTGAAACCTTGACAGAAAGGGTCCACATCGGCGTTCTTGTATCGGGAAGCGGCTCCAATCTCCAGTCCATCATCGACAAGATCGAGGCGGGAACCCTCGACGCCGTCATCCGGGTGGTCGTGAGCAACAACGCCGGGGCCTATGCCCTTGAAAGAGCCAGGAAACACGGCATTCCATCGGTGGTGCTGGATCACCGGGACTACCCGGACCGGCAGGCCTTCGATGAAGCGATGATCGCCGTCCTGAGAGAACATTCCGTGGAGCTTGTCGTCATGGCGGGATTCATGAGGGTTCTCACTTCATCGTTTCTCCAGGCTTTTTCCATGCGGGTCATGAACATCCACCCCGCCCTGGTGCCCTCTTTCCAGGGGCTTCACGGTCAGGAAAGGGCCTTCCGTTACGGTGTTAAATTCACCGGCTGCACCGTCCATTTCGCCGATGAGGGCGTGGACTCCGGCCCGGTCATCATTCAGGCTGTCGTGCCCGTCTTCGATGACGATACCGCGGAGATCCTGGCGGAAAGAATCCTGAAAGAGGAACACAGGATTTATCCTCAGGCCATCCAGTATTACGCCGAAGGAAACCTGGAGATCGCCGGCCGCAAGGTCCGGCTGAAACGAGGGGCGAAGGTCGAGTATAAGGCCCTCCACAATCCACCCCTCACTCGATTCTGACTTTTTCTCCGACAGTATCTCTTCGGTGTCCTTCTTTTCTTTTTCGGGATCATGGGGGCATTCCCCCGGTAAGCCTTCCTGATTGGAAGCGGTAATTCACGCCATGGACCAGCGTTTTGATTGCATCGTCATCGGGAGCGACATCAGCAGTCTTGTGGCCGCCGCCGTTCTTTCGAAAGCCGGGAAAAAGATCCTGCACCTGTGCGAAACCCCTCTCTCCGGCCGTCTCGAAAAAAACGGGTACGTTTTCGATACCGATCCTCTTCCCTGGCCCGGACTTGTTTCGGGAGGGTTGGGGAAAGAAGGGCTCCGAAGGAGGGGGATCCATCTTCCCGCCACCGCGGAGGACAAAGACAGCCCGATTCATCAGTTCATCCTGCCGGACCATCGAGTGGATCTCTATGGCGATCCGCTGAAGTCTTTTTCGGAATTCCAACGGGAGTTCGCCGTTTCACCCGATGAACTGCAGGAATTGTACGGACTCTCAGGAACAATCACCCGCTGCCTGGGAGATTTCTTTTCCCGGAAAGTCCTGTCTCCCTCGAACGGGGGAGCGGCCCTTGGAAAATCCCTTGTGAATTTCCCGGTTCACAAGAGACATGGAATACTTTTTCGCAGAAAGCTCAAGGATCTTGAAAAGGCCTGTCCCGGCCTGCAGAGAATCTTTCGGGCGAACCATCTCCTGTTTTCCAACGCCGTCTTTACCGGAACATGGCCTTTTTCTTCCGGGTACGCCTTCAGCGCCGCTTTCGGGACGGGACGGACCACCTGGGGAGAGAAAGAGGACTTCCTTCGGTTTCTCCAGGGATTCTGCGCGTCAGGGGGAAATATCTCCCTCTCGGGATGCACCGTCATCAGGTTTCGGGTGAAACGTCGGATCGAAGTGGACCTGTCCCTGGACGGGGAATCATGGACCGTCGAAGGGGAAAGGGCCATCCTCAGCACCAAGTGGGAGAAACTGCGTCCCATTCTCATGAAGGGTGTCCATTTCGCGCACCTGGAGAAAGCCTGGAAAAAAATCTCCCATACCGGTTACCCCCTCACGCTGCATCTGGGTGTCAAGGAAGAGGCCCTGCCCGAGCAGGCGGGACGGTCCATTGTGCTTCTCGGCGACGAGAAACATCCCCTCATGACCGATTCGCTGACCTATCTTGCCTCGGGCCCCCGGAGAAATGAATCCCCCGCCCCGATCTCCGGACGCGCCCTTTCCGCCACGGCTTTCCTGAACGATTCCCCCTGGAGGCGGAGCGACGTCGAACTGGAGGATGTCATCAAGGTCCTGTTCCGGAATGTGGAGTCCTTTCTGCCCTTTCTCAGGGAAAACCTGGAGTTCCTCGATCCTTCCTGGTCGATGGACATATCCCGGAAATACCAGGAAATCCTGAACCATAAATATGGGTTGACCCCGTCTTTTCTTTCACCCCTGGCCGTTTTTTCCTCTCGAACCCCGCTGGAACAGGTCTTTCTCACCGGCGGTCTCCAGTATCCCGAACTGGGGTTCGACGGAGAAGTCCTTTCGGGAATATTTTCGGCCGATTTGATTCTTGGAGGTGTGCGCCATGAGTAAAACAAATCCCGAATTCTTCATCCGGGAACTGGGCGAGCGGCAGGTCCCCTCGCCTCTTCCGGCCACCACCTTCATCCCTGAAAACAGAAGGGTGCTCTTCCGGCACTTCACCGACGATTATAACATTTCCTTCGACGGGGACAGCGTGCCGGTCTCGCTTGAAATGGCGGGCCCCCGCGAAAGGATTTTTTTTGAACCGCAAAATGTGACTGCCGCCGTTGTCACCTGCGGGGGGCTTTGTCCCGGAATCAATGACGTCATCCGCTCCATCGTCATGCAGCTTTTCTACCGATACGGAGTGATCCGGATCGAGGGAATCCGTTACGGACTCCAGGGGTTTATTCCGCGATACGGCCATGAAACGATTCCCCTGACACCCGATATTGTCAAGGATATTCATACCCTGGGCGGAAGCATCCTTTCCTCGTCCAGAGGGGGCCAGGATGTCGATGAAATCGTTGACAACCTTTCGGAAAGGGGCATCAACCTCCTTTTCTGCATCGGCGGTGACGGGACGATGAAGGCGGCGGAACGGATCACCGGGGAGGTCACCCGGAGGAACATGACCATGAGCATCATCGGGATTCCGAAAACCATAGACAACGACTTGAACCTCATTGATAAAACCTTCGGTTTCGATACGGCCATCTCCGAGGCGGTGAAAGTCGTCCAGTGCGCCCACGTGGAAGCCAAGGGGGCGCCCATGGGAATCGGTCTCGTGAAAATCATGGGACGGCAGTCCGGTCATATCGCCGTATCCGCCGCCCTGGCCCAGAACGACGTCAATTATGTTCTCATTCCGGAAGTCCCGTTCGCCCTGAACGGGGAAAAAGGCTTTCTCACCGTTCTGGAGCGGCGTCTCCAGAAAAGGCGTCATGCCGTCATTCTTGTTGCGGAAGGGGCCGGGCAGGACTTTTTCGGGACGGACCGGCCCCGGGGACGGGATGCTTCCGGGAATCTCAGGCTTTCCGATATCGGTCTTTTTATGAAAGATGAAATCGAAAGGTTCTTCCTGAGTAAAAAGATGGAGATCAATCTGAAATACTTCGATCCGAGCTATATCATCCGGAGCGTGCCGGCGGGCGCAAGCGACAGCCTGTATTGCGAACTTCTCGGCCATTATGCCGTCCACGCCGGGATGGCGGGAAAAACGGGAATGGTCGTCGGGCTTTTCAACAACGAGTATGTTCATCTGCCCATAGAAAGGGTGACGACGAGAAAGAAAGTCGATCCCCGGGGGGGGTTGTGGATGCGCGTCCTGGAAGCCACCGGTCAGCCTCCGGTGATGAATTGAAGAAAAAGCTTGAATTATTGAAGAAGATGATTTATGAAGTCACTTCAATTTTCGGAAGGAGCCACGAAAAATGTCTCGAATCTGTGAAATATGCGGGAAAAAGCCCTCCGTGGGGAACAGTGTCAGCCACGCGAACAACAAGACGAAACGGGTATGGTACCCGAATCTTCAAAAGCTCCGGGTCATTCACCCCAAGACGGGGGGGGTCATGCGGATGAAGGTCTGCACGCGGTGCATCAAGTCGGGATTCATTAAGAAGGCCCTCTGAGAGGACCGGATGAACCGATCCCGGTTCTCCTTGGGGACCGGGATTATCGCCCCCTGAACAGTAAATATCCGCACCCAGAGGTCGTGGCTTTAAATTGGCCCCCATAGAGGGGCCTATCAGTCTGTCAGCCTCGCGGAACCGACACTTCCATACCTTACCAACCTTATCCAGCATGAAACAGATACCTTGAACATTGACGGCCTCGCGGCCATACCCATCCGGGATCTGGCTCAGCCTGTCCATTTTGCTTAAATGCCGAATTTTTCGATCCGATAGACCATGGTCGGGCGGGATATATGGAGAAGCTGGGCCGCTTTCGATTTATTGCCCCCACTGAGTTCAAGGGCCTGGATGATCAGGCTTTTAATCAGCCCGTCCAAGTCGATTCCTGACGGGGGTATTTTGAGATCGCAGGAGTTGCCCATGGCAGCCGCAGGATGTTCACGCCTGAGAAAAGAGAGGTGCTCCGCCCGGATCAGGTTGTCATCCTCCATGAGGATGATCCGTTCCATGGCGTTTCTCAGCTCTCTCACATTGCCCGGCCAAGTGTGATTGACGAGCAGGTTTCGGGCTTCGTTGGAAAAACCCTGAACGTTCCTGCCGCATTTGATATTGAACTTTTCCATAAAGAACAGGCAAAGGGGAATGATGTCCTCCCTTCTCTCCCGAAGGGGAGGAAGGTCGATCTTCACGACATTCAACCGGTAATAAAGGTCTTCCCGGAAGAGGTTCTTTTTAACCAGATCTTCCAGATTCCTGTTTGTGGCGGCTATCACCCGGACATCGACTTTTTTCGTTTCCGTGCCGCCGAGGGCATAAAATTCCCGTTCTTCCAGGAACCGGAGCAATTTGACCTGGGCCGGCGGGGTCATCTCGCTCACTTCATCCAGAAAGAGAGAGCCGCCATGGGCCAGCTCCACTTTCCCCTTCTTGCCTTCCTGGAGGCCGCCGGTGAACGTTCCTTTCTCATACCCGAAAAGTTCGCTCTCGATCAGGTCCTTGTTGATGGCGCCGCAGTTGATCCCGATGAAGGGCTTGCCGATCCGGGAACTGTGGTAATGAATCGCCTTGGCGACAACCTCCTTTCCCGTTCCCGTTTCCCCTTCGATGAGGACCGTCGTGTCCCGGCTTTTTGAAATTTTCTGCGCAATGGTCAGGGCCCTCCGGATCCCCTCGCTTTCACCGATGATATTGTCGATGCCGAACTCGCTGCGATACTGGCTGCGAAGCTCTTCGACCTCCTTTTTGAGTTTGAGCGTGTCAAGGGCTTTTTCGATAATGACATGCAGCTCATCGATGTCCAGGGGCTTCACGAAGTAATCGTAGGCCCCCGTTTTCATCGATTTTATGACGGTCGTTATGTCTTCATAAGCCGTCATCATGATGACCAGCAGATCCCTGTCGATTTTAAGCAGTTCGCACAGGGTTTCCATCCCGTCCATTCTGGGCAGCCTGATGTCGAGAAGGACAAGATCGACAGGTGTCCGGGTCTGAAGCTGCAGGGCTTCCTCACCCGATCCCGTGATGAAGACATCGTATTTATCGCTCAGGATGTTCTGGAGGGAATTCTGCAGAAGCTTGTCGTCATCGACGATCAATATTTTGTATTTAAGCATGTCCGGCCTGATCCTTATCGACAGGAAATCGAATGATGAAGGAAGTCCCTTGCCCCTCCTGGCTCTCGGTTTCTATGATCGCATTGTGCTGTTCAAGAATTTTGTGCACGATGGACAGGCCGAGTCCGGTACCTTCCGCCTTTGTCGTGAAAAAAGGGTCGAATATTTTTGACAGGTTGTTCGATGGAATGCCCGTTCCCGTGTCTGAAATAGAAACCAGGAGACAGTCGGCGCCCTCCTTGCGATTCTTTTCCACCCTGGACCGGATGGCCACCTTGCCTCCCGAAGGCATGGCGTCCATGGCGTTGATCAGGAGATTCACAAACACCTGCTGAATCTTCAGATGGTCGAAAGCAATGACGGGCAGCGGATCGTCCATGTCCAATATGACATCGATCTTTCTTTTTCTCATTTCCGCATTGAGAAGAGCCAGAGATTCCACAATGATTTCAGTCATCCGGCCCTGCTTGAAAGAAGGGGTCCCCGGCCGGGCGAAATCATTGATCCCTTTGACCAGACGATTGATTCTCGTGATTCCCGCCAGGGTATCATCAAAAATCTGTTTCGTCCCGTCGTCTCCGCCGAGCTTTTTGGACAGCATCTGCACGTTGAAATTGATGCTTGCCAGGGGATTTCTGATTTCATGGGCCAGACCCGCCGAGAGCTGTCCCAGGGAGGAAAGCAGGTCCATCCGCCGGATGATTTCCTCCGTTTTCTTGAGTTCCGTGAGGTCGTGAACGACGATGGTGACGTCCGTAATTTTTTCTCTCTGATTTTTCAATAGAGAGGAGGTGACGCGAAGAATATGGAAACGCCCGTCGCCGCCGATCACATCGATATCCCTGTTGTCGACAACTTTCTGATCATAAAGGCCCGACCCGGCGATGTCGTTGATCTGTTCGCCGAATATATCCCTGACGTCCCGGCCCAGGACGGATTGCCGCCGGATACCGAATATCTTCTCCGCCTCCCGGTTGATGGACCGTATCTTCCGGTTCCAATGAACCGTTATGATACCGCTCGGCGAACTTTCCAGGATATTTTCCGCAAAATTCCGGCCTTCGATTATTTCCTCGTACAGCCGCGCGTTTTCGATCAAGGTCGCTATCCGGTCGGCGAATATCGTCAATATCTCCAAGTCTTCCCGGCTGAAGGCATTGTGGTGATAACTGCCGACGATCAAAACACCGGCGGTCCTGTTCTTGACGACAAGAGGGATAGCCAGTTCCGAACGGAGACCCTCGATGAATCCCGCTTCCCGTGTATCCCCCCTCTCCCTGTTGATCAGAAACGGCTGGCCTTTCTCCGCCACCTGTTCCACAATCGCCACCGCCGTTTGGGGCCTGAGGTTCATTTTTCCGGCAAGGGTTCCGCATTCCTTGCGAGACGCGATGTTCAGGAAACGGTCGCTCTTGCCTCGGAGGAAAAGGGCGCTGACATCCCCCTTCGTGATCTTCAAAGCGCTTCTGACGATAAGGCCCCCAAGTTTCTTCTGGGTCAGCACCGCCACGGATTGCTTGCTCAGTTCCTGGATTGTCAGCAATTGTTCTATTTTCCGGGTGTTCTGCTCCTGAAGCATCGCATTCTCGATTAGGATGCTCGCCTGGTTGGCAAAGATCTTGTAAAGCTTGATTTCGCTTTTCGTCAATTCCAGGGTACGGTTGTCCCGGTCCGCCGAAAGGATGCCGATGATATCCTTCCGAATCCGCAACGGGGCCGTGATGGACGATACCCTGTTGTATAATCTGTCCATTTTGAGATCGAGCAGGGTGTTATCATATTCCTTGACGTTCTTGATGATGAGCGCTTTTCCCGTTTTCGCCACCTCGGTCTCACGGCATTCGTCTTTCTCTATGTCCAGAGGACGGCTCCGGGCCTTCCTTTCCTGCTCGGGTGTGAAGCCGGCCCAGTATCGGCACTCCAGCTTTTTCCGGGTCTTGTCCATCAGGATAAGGGCCACCCTTGCAAAATCGAATCTTTTCTGAGTTTCCTGGACGATGGCGGTCATGGTCTTGTCCAGAGAAATGGACCGGGCCTTCATGCTCCCGATTTTGTAAATGGAGGAAAACAGCTTTTCGCTCGCTTTCAGATCGGATTTGCAGCGGGCAAGCTTTCCTTGATGTCGTTCGTATCTTGATCGGTTCATGGTCGATATAGTCGAAAACGACTGTTTTATGAAGGATTCTCGAAACGCGCTGCTTCGGTCTCTACCACGTCCAGGAATCCCGGTCTATGAAAATGTTTGCCGTTCCGACGAAAAGGGGAGACCTGTGGCTTCTCGGAAAAGCCACAGGTCTCAGGGATATAAGGTATGTCATTCATTTTTCCGGATGCCGTTTCCCGCACCGCATCTTACCGGTTTCTCCCCTTCCATGGGCTTACCGATCCTTGAGGGCAATGGAGACGGCCTGTCTGGTGCTTTCGCTGATTTCGGGAACAAAATACGGCTCCCAGCATTCTTTCGGGGCCGCCGGGAAGGCATAGCTGCAGATGAGGGCCACGGCCACGGAGATGATCACGCTGCACAGAATCGCCGGAATTCCACAAAGGATATTCCATGTCTGGTATATGCCGATGAAGGAAATCGTGCCAAGAATGGCCGAAGCATATGCCGCCTGGCGGTTCATCCTCTTCCAGTAAAGCCCGAAGAGCAGCGGGACGAAGAATGTGGAGCACCACAGGCCATGGGTCCACATTGCCAGCATGGCGATGAATTTCGGAGGCTAGATGGCTGCAATGGTCAGAAGCACACCGACGCCGATAATGAGAATCTTCGTCCAGGTCATGAATTTGTCTTCGGGTATGGGTGTCTTCTTGAGGTTTCTCGCGATATCGTACGTCATGGCGAGGGCGTTGTGAAGAAGCTGGGCATTGGCCGTCGAAAGGGCGGCGGCGAGAATGGCCGCAAGGATGATCCCCCCGATGACGGGATTCATGAATTGCGTCAGGAGCATGGGGATGAGCCAGTCACTCCCCTTGCCGGCGGGGATCGAAGCGAGCAGGATTTTGCCTCCGAAGCCGAGGATCAGGATGGGGATAAAACAGACGAAGAGGAATCCGATGCCGTAAAGAGGCATGAGGAGGGCGGTTTTGACGTTCCTGGCGCCCATCATTCTTGCCGCCATGTGGGGCGAGACGGCGCCGCCGAAGGCATTCGCAAAGAAGATGCCCACCATGGCCGCCGCACCGAAAGACCCGACGGTGCTGAGCATCGCCCCGGGTTCGATGGGCGCGCCGCCCACGGTGGCCGGTGCCGTCGTCGCCGCGATGGCCGCCCACATGGCGTGCCAGCCGCCGATTTTGCTGAGAACGATGCCGCCGGCCAGGAAAAGACCGATGGCGATCAGGACGGAATTGATCAAGTCACCCCAGGCAACGGTCCACATTCCGCCGGATGCCGTGTAAACGAGAAAAATGAGAAAGGCGAAAACGGCGACGGCGTAGGGCAGTCCCGTAACGGTCGCGACGATCATACCCACCGCCTTGATCTGCAGAACGATATAGGCGATGTATGCCGCAACGGTGGACAGGGCGGCGATGACCTGAAGGCCGCTCTTTTCCGCGTAAGGCTCATAGCGAAGCTTGAAGAACTCGGGAAGGGTTCTCGACGGTCTTTCGGGCATACGGATTTTATAAGCCACGACGGCCATCAGCGAGGTTGCGAAGAACCATCCGGCAAACCACCCCGTGACGGTGGGGAGGCCCCGGGTGAACAGCATGCTGGGTATCCCCGTCACGGAACTTGCGCTCAACCATGTGGCGACGAAGGCCGCGATGGTGAACATGAGACCCAGACGGTGTCCGCTCGTCGTGAATTCGGTCAGGCTGGTGACTTCCTTGAAGCCTCGATTGGTGAACAATACGAGACCCACCAGATATGCAATCAAGATGATACCGATAATGATGGATGCTGACATCTCCCTAGCTCCTTATTTTTCTTCATTTCAGAATCGCTGATCCCGATTCAATCTCCCGTATTGAACATGTTTCCACTGGCCCCCCAGCGCCTGACACCGGACTTCTCAATCCGCGAGAGACAGAACAAAATCCAGGGTACCTGCACCACCGTGACCAGAATCCAGAGCAGAAACGGACCCCATGCCTGACTTGGAACCAGAAAAAAACTTTCCATTCTTCCTTCCTCCTGTTGCGATTTATATGCAGTCATTGGAAAAGTCCAAAGACGATGCATCCTGATCCTTCAATGACCTCCGGATCTTCCGGAAGCCTCATTCGACCCGGATGATACAGCCCGAGCCCTGAGTCAGCCCGCCGCAGATGGCACAGGCTGCGTAACCGCCGCCCTTCTCTTTCAGGTTGTAGGCTGCCGTCATCATGATACGGGCGCCGCTGGCGGTGTTCGCGTGTCCCGTCGCGATAGCGCTGCCGTTGACGTTAATCTTCTTCTTCAAATGCCGGTACTTGTCTTCATCGGTCCCTTCGATCGGCCCCGGAGAGGCCGCTTCCCGCATTTCCTCGTAACGGGCTGTCAGGAACTTCGGATTGGAAAGCAGTCTCGCGGAAACGAGGGGAACACAGGCGAAGGCCTCGTTGATTTCGATGAAGGTCATGTCGTCCATGCTGAGACCGGAAAGGTCCAGGCATTTCCGGATGGCGAAGGCCGGAGAGACCGGCATGATCCTGGGCTGGAGAGCGACGGTCGACATGGCCACAACGGTGTAAATGATTTCCCAGCCGTTCGCTTCGGCCGTCTTTCTCGTGGTGATGATCTGGGCCGCCGCACCGTCGTTCATGCCGGGAGCATTGCCGGCGGTGCAGGTGGGATTGCCGAAGATGGGTTTCAACTTCGCCAACCCTTCCATGGTGATATCCGGACGGTACTGCTCGTCCTTGTCAAGAGCCTTTTCCGCGACGGCCTTTCCCCGGCCGTCCTTCTTTCCAACGGTGAGGGGGGCAATCTCCTGACCGAAGAAGCCCCGGTTCCAGGCCTCCCCATATTTCCGATGACTCTCCAGGGCGAATTCGTCCTGTTCTTCCCTGGAAACGCCGTATTCCAGGGCCACATTGCCCGAATCCACGGCCACCGGCGCATAATCCTTGTACCCGAGCGGTATGATGGGATCTTCAACGAGGAAGGAACTGTGTCTTTTCCCCTCCCAGCGGATCCCCCTGAGGAGGAAGGGAACGGTGCTGAAGCTCGTGGAGCCGCCCGTCATGACGACGGAGGCCTCGCCGGCCGCGATGCTTCTTTTTCCGTAATACACGGCGTTCATGCCGGAAACGCAGGCCTGATCGAAGGTGATCGAAGGCTTTTCCGGCGGAATCCCGGCCTTGAGCATCGTCTGCCTCGCCACGACGGGCGTATAGGGGTCTTTCGTATTGCTCGTATCGCCGTTTCCCCACCAGACCTCGTCGATAAGACCGGGGCCGATGGAAATCCTGTCCATGGCGTTTTTCATGGCGACGGCGCCCAGGTCGTAGATATCGATTTCCCGCATCGATCCGCCAAACCTCCCGAAAGGGGTTCTTACGGCGCTGACACAGACAATGTCGCTGTCCTTCTTTTTTAAGGTCATTTCCATTCTCCTGTTATCCGTTCGTTTCATCATTCCCATGTCGTCCCTGACGACACTCGAAATAAAGAACATCAACCTTATCCCCCCCTTTGCCGTCAGGTGCAGAGCAATTGGCGTGCCACTTCGTGCGTTCGCGTAACAGATGGATATGATTGATAATAAAAAAAAGAGCATGGGTGCCGAAAAAGGGTTCGGAGGATATCATTCTGAAGGGAAAGGGTCAATCAAGAGGTATGCCCGTGTTATCGGCAGGTTATAAAACATGAATCAAATGCTTTATCGATGAATCAAATCCTGACTCCGCCATCGCGCTTTTCCATGATCAATGAAATGATTCAATCATGAATCATATGCTTATCCGTCGATAAGCGAATGAATATAGATTTCTTTTCAGGTTATATCCGGCGAAGGACCGGTCGATTGAAGGAAAGATCGAACTTTTTACTATGCCCGCCTCACGAAATAACCCGTCTTTATTTTAAAATAGTTCAATATATCAACAGATTAAAGCCATAAGGCGGTCTGGCATGCTTTTTGATCTATGTCTCGTGTGAACGATACAGGGAAATTCGAATTCAGCCGTCATGATAAGAGAAATCATGACCAACTAACGAGGGAGGTTTGACCATGCGTCGATCGAAAGTCATGTCTGCGAAGGAAGCCGTGTCTCAATACATCCAGGATGGAATGACCGTCCTTGTCGGCGGTTTCTTTCACGCCATTTCTTACACGATAACTCATGAAATCATCAGGCAGCGGAAAAAAAACCTGACGATCTGCCAGTCAAGTTTCAATGAACATGCCGATCAGCTTATCGGAGCGGGGTGCGTGGACAGGATCATATCTTCCTATGTATGGATGGAGGTGTTCGGACCCCTGTACTGCTTCAGAAGGGCCATGGAAAAAGGCATCCCGCACCGGATCGCCATGGAGGACTATTCAAATTTCGCCATGACGGCGAGATTCCTCGCCGGAGCCCTCGGCATTCCCTACATGCCCCTCAATTCGCTGAAAGGAAGCGACATGATGAATCACGCTCAGTGGATGGGCGATAAGAAAGTCATTCTCCAGGAGGATCCTTTCGGGTCGGGCATCAGCCACGCCCTTGTCCCGGCGCTCAAGCCGGAAGTCGGGTATTTCCACGCTCAGCGGGCCGACGAGGAGGGCAACGTTCAGATGTGGGGCATTCTCGGGGATGCGCCGTGGAGCGTCAGGGCCTGTAACCAGGTGATCGTTTCGGTTGAAGAGATCGTCAGCCGGGACGTGATCGGAAGGGACCCGAACCGGACCATTCTTCCGGCCTACAAAGTGGCGGCCGTCGTTAAGGAGCCCTTCGGGGCCCATCCCAAGAATACCCAGGGATATTACGATGTGGATCGTGATTTTATCTTTACCTACATCGGCATGGCCAAAAACGAAAACACCTGGAAAGAATACATGGATGAATGGGTCTACGGCGTTTCCGATCGGTCCGAATACATCGAAAAATACATCCGGAAGTACGGATACAGAAAATTCGCAAGTCTCAAGGCAAAAGAAATGCCATCAGGTTGCATCAACTACGGATATTGAAGGAGGAGCGTCATGTCGGAATACAGCAATAATTTCACCCTTCAGGAAATCATGGCCGTTGCGGCGGCCAGGGAGATTCGGGATTTCGAGAAGGTGATCATCGGTACGGGGTTGCCTCTGCTGGGATCCATGCTGGCCATGCGGACGCACGCTCCCAACATCATTGCCATATACGAATCGGGGACCATCGAGGCACGGCCGGTCAAAACGCCCTTCTCGGTGGCCGATTCATGTCTGATTCCCGGGGCGGCGATGCAGGGAGGCCTTATCGAAGGTCTCGGTATCGTCCATGCCGGCGAACTGGATGTGGGTTTTCTCGGAGGCGCGCAGATCGACAGATTCGGGAACCTGAATGCCCATGTCATTGGAGATTACTACCATCCCGAAGTCCGCTTCGCGGGAAGCGGCGGATCCAACGATATCGGCGCCGGCTGCAAGCGGACGATCATCATGATGCTGCATCAGAAGAGGCGATTCAAGGAAACCGTCGATTTTGTCACCACCCCCGGATATCTGACGGGAGGAAAACACCGGGAGAAACTGGGTTTCCCCGGATCGGGCCCGGCCGTCGTCGTTTCCACTCTTGGAATTCTTCGCTTCCACCCGGATTCCAAGGAGATGTATCTCGAGTCGTACCATCCCGGTACGGATGTCGAAACCGTCAGGGCAAATACCGGTTGGGACCTCAAAATTTCCAACGATATCCGGGAGACGGAACCCCCGACAGTCGAGGAAATCCGGATTCTGAGGGAAGAACTCGACCCGACAGGGGTGTTCCTGAAAAAAAATTGAAACGTTGAAGGGAGGCACCTGAATTAACATGGATAACGATGTGGTTTTATATGAAAAGATAGAAAACGTGGCTCTGATCACTTTCAATCGACCGGAAGCGCTCAATGCCTTGAACGGGGACGTCAATGCCATGCTGATTGCTTCTCTCGACCGGGCGGAGACGGACGACGAGGTCAATGCCGTCGTTCTCACCGGCTGCAGGGGCAAGGCGTTCGTCGCCGGGGCCGACATCAAGGAAATGGTGGAAATGAATCCGATCGGCGCAAGAGAACACGCCCTGAAAGCGAAGCGGTCGGCGGACCGGATCGCCGGGCTCCGGAAACCCGTCATCGCGGCCGTCAACGGCTTCTGCCTGGGCGGGGGAATGGAATACGCCCTGGCCTGCGACATCCGCGTCGCCTCGGAGAAGGCCCGGTTCGGACTGCCCGAAATTACGCTGGGGATCATGCCCGGATCGGCAGGAACACAGAGGCTGCCGAGAATCGTCGGTATCGGGAGGGCGAAGGAACTTGTCTTCACCGGCGCCCTGATCGATGCGCAGGAGGCCTACAGGCTCGGTATTGTCAACCATGTCTATGAGTCCGAAGCCCTCCTTCCCGAAGCCATGGCCCTGGCGAAAAAAATCGCATCGAAAAGCCCCACGGCGCTCTCCCTCATCAAATCGGCCATGGACAAGGGGACGGAAACGGATCTTGAGACGGCCTCCCTGTTCGAAATCGATTGTTTCGCCCTCTGTTTCGCCACGGCGGAGCAGAAAGAGGGGATGCGGGCGTTCGCCGGCAAGAAGAATTGATGACGGCTGTAAATGAATATTAATCCAACCAGTAAGGAGAAGAACAATGGCTGATAAGGTAGCGGTTGTCGGGGCGGGGACCATGGGATCGGGTATTGCCCAAGTGGCTCTCGAAGCAGGATTTGACGTATCCCTCGTGGATATGGAGGAACGCTTTTTCGAGCGGGGGATCGATTCCATCCGGAAATTCATCGCGCGAAAGGCGGAAAAGGGAAAAATCACGCCGGAACAGTACAACGAAACCGTTTCCAGGCTCACCGGCACGACCGATCTCGAGAAAGCCGTAAAGGGCACCGTCATGGTGGTCGAGGCGGTATTTGAAAACCTGGACCTGAAAAAGCAGATTTTCCAAAGGCTCGATGGGGCCTGCGACGCCGATACGGTTCTGGCCAGCAACACCTCCACGCTCAGCATCGCCAAAATAGCGTCCGCCGTTTCGAATCCCGGCCGGGTCATCGGCACCCACTATTTCAGCCCTGTTCCGCTCATGAGGCTTGTGGAGGTCATCCGGGGCGAAAAGACCACCGACGAGGTGGTGAACAGGACGATCGAACTCTGCCGGCGGTTCGGAAAAACGCCGGTCATTGTCAAAGATATCCCCGGATTCATCGTAAACCGCTTCCTCTGTCTCCTTTATAACGAGGCGGCAAACATGATCGACGAAGGCATTGCGGGACCCGAGGAAATCGACACCGCCCTCAAGCTGGGGTGCAACTGGCCCATGGGGGTCAACGAAATCATGGATCTTGCCGGAGTCGACGTCTGCGGGCTGGCCATGGAGGCGATGTATGAGATGACCGGTGAAGAAAGATACGAGCCTTCTCCGCTCTTCCGCAAGATGATGGCGGAAAATCGCCTCGGGAGGAAAACCGGCCGGGGTTTTTATGAATACAAGAAATCCTGAAAACGAAAATGCCATCGGCTGAAGAACATCAAAGGACACAAATAAAGATTCTGGGGTGATTTATGGCGGAAAAATTTGTCAGCGAGAGAAATCTCAGGTTTTTACTATACGAGGTTTTTGATACGGACTCCCTGCTCCGGTACCCCCTTTACGGGGACCACTCCAGGGAACTCTTCGACATGATTCAGGATACGGCCGTCAAGCTTGCGAAGGACAAGCTGAAACCCTGTCTCGTGGAGATGGATCGGGAGCCTCCCCGGTTGGAGAACGGCAGGGTCAAGGTCCATCCCGCCGTGCGGTCGCTTATGAACGAATTCGGCGAGGGCGGGTGGATCTCGGCTACGGCCTCCGCGGAACTCGGCGGGCAGCAGCTGCCCCATGTCGTCGATCTCGTCCCGAGATTCATATTCGCCGCGGCCAACTATTCCGGGAGCGTCTATCCCATGCTGACCACGGAGGCGGCCCTCCTCATATCCTCCTTCGGGACGGAAGAATTGAAACAGACGTATCTGCCCCCGATGTTTTCCGGCAAGTGGCAGGGAACGATGGCCCTGACGGAGCCCCAGGCCGGGAGTTCGCTGGCCGATATCATGACCACGGCGGAACCCACGGACGAGGGATATTATAAAATCCGGGGTCAGAAGATCTTCATCTCCGGGTCCGATCACGACGGCGTGGATAATGTGGTTCAGCTTCTCCTCGCGCGCATAAAAGGTTCGCCGGCGGGGGTCAAGGGGATATCCCTCTTCGTCGTTCCCAACAGTCGAATCGGTAAAAACGGAGAACTGGAACCCAACGACGTCAGCGTCGCCGGCGTTTTCCACAAGCTGGGATACAGGGGCTGTCCCATCAACCAGCTCAGCCTCGGCGAGGAGGACGACTGCCGCGGCTGGCTTCTGGGAGAACCCGACAAGGGTCTTTCTTACATGTTCCAGATGATGAATGCCGCACGGATCGCCGTCGGCCTGGGGGCGGCGGCCATCGGATCGGCGGCGTACTATGCCTCCCTCGAATACGCCAGGGAGCGGCCCCAGGGAAGGAAATCGACGGATAAGGACCCCGCGAGACCTCAGATACCCATCATCAACCATGGGGACGTCAAGCGGATGCTTCTCTTTCAGCGGGCCGTCGTCGAAGGATCCCTGTCGCTTCTCTGCCAGTGCAGCTTCTATCACGACCTGGCTGCTGTCCTGGAGGGGGAGGAGCGGGAAAAAATCAGGATGCTTCTCGACCTTCTCACGCCGGTGGCGAAGACGTACCCGTCCGAAATGTGCATTCTCAGCGTCAGCCAGGGGCTTCAGGTTCTCGGCGGATACGGGTATTGCGATGAATTTCCGCTGGAGCAGTATTACCGCGATGTGAGAATCCATCCGATCCATGAGGGAACGACCGGTATCCACGGGATCACTTTGCTCGGCCGGAATGTTTCCATGAAGAAGGGAAAGGCGCTTCAATTATTCGCCGAAGAAATCAGGAAAGCCATCGGCGAAGCGGCCGGATTGCCCGATATCTCCCCTCACGCCGAAAAGCTCGACCGGGCCCTGACGGAACTCGAGGGGGTCACGTCATTCCTGATGGGAAAGGCCGGGGGAGACCAGGATGTGTTCCTGGCGGACGCGACGCTCTATCTCGAACTGTTCGCTATCGTGGCCATTGCCTGGCAGTGGCTGGTTCAGGCCGTTGCCGCCGTCAAGGGGCTGAAGGATGCAGCCCGGGAAGAGGAGATTAATTTTTACAGGGGAAAACTCTATGCCGCTGCCTATTTCTTCAGCTACGAACTTCCTAAAATGGAAGGTCTTCTCAAGCGGCTGTATGAATGTGACGGACTGACCGTAAGCATGAAGGAAGCGTACTTCGCTGACTAGGGTGATGTGGGAATAACGTCTTGTCTGTTTCCAGTGCCATGCCCCGGCGGATTCTCCGCCGGGGCCTCCTCAGGAAAGGAGCGGCCTTCATGAATCAAGGAGAGAAAAGAGATGAATAAAGACGACGTCGTCATTGTGAGTGCGGTCAGGACGCCTTTCGGAAAGTTTGACGGTGTTCTCCGGAGCGTATCCAGCTTCGATCTGGGAATCATGGTTTTCAAGGAAGTCCTCGGCCGGATCGGGCTCGATCCGGAAGCCGTGGACGAAGTGTACTATGGGACGTGCATACCGGCCGAATATGCCATACTCACCAATGTGCCCGCACGGCAGATCAGCCTGGGGGCGGGGTTTCCCGTTGAAAACGTCTCCCTGACCATCGACCGGGCCTGCTGCTCGTCCATGACGGCTCTCCGTCTCGGGTTCCGGGCCATCCGGTCGGGGGACGCCGAGATCGTCATCGCCTCCGGCGCCGAGAACATGGGCAACGTTCCGCTCATCGCGTCAGCGGCCAAGGCGAGATGGGGAAACCGGCTGGGTCCCATCGAACTGGAGGATGTCCTTTACGAACTCGGATACGGGAGAAGAGGATTCGCCCCGGTGGCCACCGATGCCGGACATGTATCCCTCGAATTCGGCGTTTCGAGGGAGGATCAGGATAAGTGGGCGGTGGGAAGCCATGAGAGGTGGTTCAAGGCTTACCGTGACGGCAAATTCGGAGTCGGCGGGGAGATCATGGCGATAGAAGTGCCCGGGCCGAAGAAGGAAACGATCACGATGGACAAGGACGAATCGCCCCGGGAAAATCTCTCGTTCCAGAAAATATCCTCACTCAAGACGGTTTACGGAAGTCCTACCGTAACGGCGGGAAACGCGCCGGGAATGAACTCGGGTGCCTCGGCCATGGTCATCATGTCCCGCCGGAAAGCCGAGTCTCTCGGATTGACGCCCCTCGCCGTCATCCGGGCATGCGAAGCCGCCGCCGGCGAGCCCAAGTACATGGCCTGCATTCCCGCCCGGACCATTGAAAAAATGATTACGAAAAAGGGGATGACCCTGGAGGATGTGGATCTTATCGAGATCAACGAGGCCTTCGCGGCGGTCACCCTGGTTTCCCTGAAAATGCTTGCCGGCGACGATCCGGCCGGGTTCGAAGAGCTGAAGGCCAAGACCAATGTCAATGGGGGCGCCATCGCCATCGGACATCCCGTCGGCGCCAGCGGTGCCCGTGTCACCATGACGCTCATGTACGAACTTATGAGAAGAGGCGGGGGAACCGGCGTGGCGGCCATATGCGGCGGCCTTTCCCAGGGCGAGGCCATCATGATCGAGGTATGACGGTACGCCGCTCTTCATCCCTCGTTACGGCAATTGAGCGCCAGGCAGGTCCCGTTCCCCATCCGGGCCGCCGGCCTCCGGGGCTTTTTACGAAGCCGCCGGAATAAGATCGTTATCAGGATGGCTTACGATTGGATGAGCTGAGGAAACCGGCCCTGAAAAGGGCTGAAAAAATTAATTCGACATGCTTGTAAAAGGAGGTGTCAAATGATCACAAAAATTCTGCTGCCCATTGATGGATCGGAAACATCGTTGAAGTCCGCCGAGTATGCGGCCTGGTTTGCCGGCCTTCTCGATTCCCTGAAGGGGACTCCGTCAATGGCCAGAAGGACGGCCGACAGTTCGATGGTTCCGAAGGAAAAGGATGCTCCCACAACGGTCATTCTTCTTCATGTCATCAATGAAAAGATATTTACCTCCATTTCATCGCCTGTGGAGGGGGGCATGACCCATTCCCTGGAAGCGATCGAAAATTTTTTAAAAAAAGAAGGCGCGGATTACATGGACAAGGTTGAGTCCATGATGAAGGAAAGGGGCGTTCGAACCTCCACAGCGGTGCGCCGGGGCGATCCGGCGGAAGAAATCATCAATGCGGCGGAAGAAACCGGCGCCGATCTCATCATTATCGGCTCCCACGGCCGGACGTCTTCCCGGGCCGCGCTGCTTGGAAGCGTGGCCCACGGGGTCATTCACAACGCAAAGAAAATTCCCGTTCTCGTCATCAGAAAAGGCTGAGAATGAGAGGCGAATGAGAGGCATCGAAGGGCGGCTGCGGGGTTGTTTCGACAGGTCGTTGACCGTCTCCGATATAAGGGGAAGGAATCAACGGCCTGTCACCCTTCGGTGAGATCCGGCAGGCAAATCAAGATCGGAGACACGCGAGGCTTCAGGGGTAAGAAGACATGACGGATGAACGTTTGAAGAAACTCATCACGGCTGTAACAACGCTTCCCTATCACCGGTACATCGATTTCAAAGTCACCCGATGCCGGGACGGCGAATGTGAAATTCGGTGGGAGATCCGGTCGGATCACCTGAATGCCTTTAAAGCCGTCCATGGCGGGTTCTATTACACATTGTGCGATGTGGCGGCGTTTCTGGCTGTCTGTACGCTGTGCGATGACGATACCCTGGCGGTGACTTCCGATATCAACATTTCGATTCTATCAGCCGTGAGTTTAGGGACACTGATTTTTACGGCGACGGTGTTGAAAAAAGGGAAAAGAAGCGCCTTCATTGAGACGAAAGTATTCGATGAGAATGGAAAGCTGATTGTTGCCGCACGGATTACGAAGACTTTCATTCATTTTCCCAATATGAGCATCTTCCTGGGAAAATGACAACGTTAACTTGTTGACGTCTTCGTAGAAAGTCGAAAAACAGCCTTTTTAAAAACATGAAACTAACAATTACAAGAAGATACAAAGAAGCATTTGGCAAATATCGACTTTTTACGAATTTATCATTTGTCGACATCATAAATTACTTAGGAGAAACCGGGTAATATGAGAAAATCCTTGAAGATTTCAGAGATAGAAGTCGGTGATAAGGAAAGTTTTTCGAAAACCATATCGGAAAGGGACGTTTATGACTTTGCCGGAATCACCGGGGACTTCAATCCGATCCACATCAACAAGGAGTATGCCAAGACAACCCGTTTCGGCGAACGCATATCTCACGGAATGCTGATTGGAAGCTTTTTTTCAACGGTATTCGGGACGTTATTGCCGGGTCTGGGATCGATCTATCTGAGCCAGGATCTTCAGTTTGTCAGCCCTGTTAAAATCGGGGATACCATCACCTCGATAGTAGAAGTCCTGGAGAAAAAAATGGAGAAAAAAACACTAAGGTTCAGTACGTTGGCCGTCAATCAGAACAATGAAACGGTCATAAAAGGTTCCGCAACGATCAAGGTCCCGGAATAAAAATATGGTTTTTCAATCGGGCGCCTGTTCCAGTGACGGAAAAAAGAAAGATAGGATGGTGTGAGAGGCGGGGGCCGCGAGGCCCCGGCATGCTCGATTTCCCCGTTCCCCTCAGTTCCCTTCCGAAGGGAAAGACATCTTCTTGAGCTCCCCCAGAGTGATCCGGAACGTTCCATAGGCCGTTTTACCATAGGCCTTCCGGTCGCTCTTCAAAAGGAGTTCCACCGGGTCCCCCCCCTTCAGCCGGACGGTTCCCGTCAGTTTCTCCCCTTTCATTAAAAAAGTGATTTCCCGGATCCGGTCGAAGGGGATGGTATAGGTCCCCCCGCCCCGCTTTCCCTCGATGAAGGTGTTTCCCTCGATACTGACGTTTGTGCAGGCGGTGGCCACATCCATCTGGTCCAGGAAGAGGGCCTGGAATTTCTGTTCCGGCACGGGTATCTTGTCTGTCCGGTCGTTGCCGAACATGGATCCCATGCCAGCAAGGAGCGGAATAATGAGCAGAATCGTCCAGAGATGGAGACGGGGGAAGGATTTCATGGCGTCATACTCCTCACGGGTGTTCTTCCATTTCGGTCAGGGGGATTTCTTTCTTCAGGGCGTCCAGAATGTTCTCCACGTCAGGGCGGCGGGAGGAACAGAAGCTCAGGGATACCTGCCCGCGGGCCCCGTCCATCGTCGTCACCGTGACGAGCCCGTCGTAACCTTCGAGAAGGAATTTCAGGTACGAAATATCCCGGCGTTTCAACTCAATGACTTTTCGGTTCCATGATTCAGGCATGAACTCCCCCGGACGGGCTATGTTTGTAACACCGGCATGATGAAAGATCAAGGGATAATTTATCATTTCACCGGAAAATCCCTCTTGACACGTCCCGGTCCATGGTTCATATACACAGGGGAATATCCCCCATTTGTCCAGGACAGGAAGGAACGGCCCATGATTCCCACAACCCGGTGGAAATTTCCGGAACCCGATACGGATACGGAGACCATGCTCCGGGAAGAATTAGGCATACAGGCCCTCACCTCCCGCATCCTGGTGAACCGGCATATCGTCAATACGGACCAGGCCGGTAAATTTTTTTCCCCCGCCCTGGCGGATCTCCACAGCCCCTTTCTCATGCGCGACATGTCGAAGGGCGTGGAACGGGTCATTCAGGCCATTCACCGGAACGAACCCCTTATCGTGTATGGAGACTACGACGCCGACGGCATCACGGCCACGGTATGCCTGGTGAAATTCCTCAGAGAAATCCACCCCGGCGTGTCCTATTATATTCCCGACCGCCTGTCGGAGGGATACGGGTTGAACCGGGAGGCCGTCGATCACATCCGGAGCCGGGGAATCCGGATCATAATCACCGTGGACTGCGGCATCACCGATCATGAAGCCATCGATTACGCCCGGTCGCAGGGCATTGAAACCATCATCCTCGATCATCACAAAGTTCCCGACACCCTTCCCCGGGCGGCGGCGGTCATCAACCCCCAGAGGTCCGATTGTACCTTCCCCTTTAAATACATGGCCGCCGTGGGCATTGTTTTCAACTTTCTCATCGCCCTTCGGGGATCCCTTCGAACCGCCGGTTTCTGGTCCCGGAAACCCTATCCCAACCTCCGGGATTATCTCGATCTCGTCACCATAGGGACCTTGGGCGACATCTCGCCCCTTCTCGATGAAAATCGAATTTTCGTCAAGGCGGGGATGGAACTCATCAATGAAGGGAAAAGACCGGGAATCCGGGCCCTGAAGGACAGAGCTCCCTTTTCCCAGTCGGGACCTATCGATGCCACCGACGTGTCCTTTTACCTGGTGCCGAGAATCAACGCCGCCGGGCGGCTGGGCTCGACGGAAGATGCCGTCCGACTGCTTCTGACCGAGGATCCCCTGGAAGCGGCGAGACTGGCGGAGCGCCTGGACGGTTTCAACCGGGAGCGCCAGGAAATCGAGCGGGACATTCTCGAGGACATCCTGCACCGCATCCGCCTGGACCAGACCGTCCGGGAACGGGGATTTCTTGTTTTCGCCTCGGAAAAATGGCACCCGGGCGTCATCGGAATCGTGGCGTCGAAGCTCGTGGACCGGTTTTACCGGCCGGCGATCCTCATCAGCCTCCGGGAGGGCATCGGGAAGGGTTCCGGCAGAAGCATCGAGGAATTCAATCTTTATGACGGGCTGAAAAAATCCTGCGAGCCCCTCCTTCTCGGCTACGGCGGCCACCGCTATGCCGCGGGTATTTCCATCCGCCAGGAAGACATCGACGAACTGGCCTCGACTCTGAACCGGGCCATCCTCGAAACGATGGATCCCTCCGAGTTCATTCCCCGGACGACCATCGACGCCGAGTGCCGGCTCGAAGAAATCGGACCGGAACTCATGGAGGATTTCTCCAGGCTTTCTCCCTTCGGAAACGCCAATCCGGAACCCGTTCTCTGCACCCGGGAGATCCGGGTGAAATCACCGGTGGTACTGAAGAATAACCACCTCCGGATGCAGATTCACGACCGGGAAACCTCCCATGGGTCCATCTGGTTCAGAAAGGCCCACCTTTTCAGCCACATATCCATCGACGGCAGGCTGGACATCGCCTTCACGCCTCAGATGAACCACTGGAACGGCGTGAGTTCCATCCAGCTGAAGATGCGGGATGCCGCCGTTTCGTGATGACGGACCGGGAAAGACGGCCGCCCGGGGAGACCAGCCATGACCGACAACCCTGTTTCAAACTCCGCCACCCTCGACGCCCCGACCATTTCCCGCCTCCTCTTTCATCCCAGGCCGGAATGGGGCAATGGAAAGACACCTCCCGGAAGCCGGGACTTTCTTATCCCCGTTACGGGAGGCGATGTCATCGGGGCCCGCTTTCACGGGGAAGTCCGGGAAGGGCCCAATATCCTCTTTTTTCACGGGAATGGAGAGATCGCGGCGGATTATGACGATTTCGCCCCGGTTTACACCGGCCTGGGAATCAACTTTTTCGTGGCCGACTATCGGGGGTACGGACATTCCACCGGTCATCCCACCGTCTCGGCCATGCTCGGGGATGCCCTGGAGATCTTCTCTTTTTTCCGGGACCTGCTTTCCGGGGAAAAATACACGGGTCCCCTCGTCGTCATGGGAAGATCCCTGGGAAGCGCCTCCGCCCTGGAGATCGCTGCAGCCTTGCAGGACCGCGTCGACGGGCTCATCATCGAAAGCGGCTTTGCGCGGATCGTTCCCCTGCTTCGCCTCATCGGAGTGGACGTCCTGCCCGGACAATTCACGGAAAGGGAGGACCGTTTCAATCTTTTCAGGATTTCGACTTTCGAAAAGCCGGCCCTCATCATTCACGCCGAGTTCGATCACATCATCCCCCCGGCGGACGGCGAAGCCCTTTTTGCCGCCTGCCCGTCCGCAGAGAAGAGCTTTCTTAAAATCCCCGGGGCGAATCACAACGACATTTTCCTCCGGGGATTCCGGGCTTACATGGAGGCCGTACACGGCCTCATGACCGGGCTCCTGAAAAAACGTCGAAAAGATTGACGAAGAAACGCCCCTATCGGCAAAAAACCGTCTCGATGAAGCAGCCCTTTCTTTCATCTTCAACGGGCGGGGGCGGATCCCCCGTGGGAATGCGGTCCGACTGGAGGGACGATCCGGACGCCCGGACCTCAACGACGTGGGACTGATCGCCGACCGTAACGGAAGCGTCCGCTTCCCAGAGGCGGGGGTTCCCCGGAACGGACTGCATGGGAAGCCAGTCCCCCAGTCCGTCGATCCGGTATTCCACGGAGACGACGGGGTTCGAGTCAAAAACCAGGGCCCGGACAGGGTTTCCCGAACCGACCTGGGAAATGTTGGACGTATAAGGGTCCTTCTCCATTCCCAAATTCGTGTCCAGGGGGCACGTGATAAGAACGAGGGGCCAGCTTCCGACCGTCTGGCTCCGGACGGAAATGCCGTTGCAGTCCACGGCCATGAGGGTGTAAGCGTTGTCTTTCAGATCCCCCAGGGCCGCCGTGTTCAGGTAGATCGCCCCTTCCGTCATGTCCTCCACGAAAAACTGTTCCTCGTAGACGTGGGTGTGCCCGTATCCGTAAAGAGACACTCCATACTGGTTCATCAGGCCGGTAAAACCTTCCAGCCCGTAGGTCAGGGCTGTTTCATCCCAGGTTTCCAGGGAAAGCTCCGGTTTGACCAGGGGATGATGGCCGAAGATGAGACTGAGTTCGGCCGTCTTGTTGTCTTCCAGGGCGTTTTCAATGAAGCTGAGTTCTCCATCGTCCAGGCCCGCATGATCGCCGTAAGTGGGGGGAAAGAGGTTGAAAGAAGCCCCGTCGTTTCCTGCGGTGCAGGCGGTGATGAAATGGTAGGTGCCGAAGGTGAAAACCCGGGTCCAGGACGCCTGGGTCTGTCCCGTGGCCCGGCCCTGAACGGAGTGGTTCCGATAGAAGGACAGTCCTCCGTCGTTGTATTCGTCGTGGTTTCCGGCCACGTCGAAGAAAAAGGCGGCTGTCGCTCCGGCCCCGTCGACGGTGTTCCGGTAGGTCGTCCATTCGTCAAGCCAGGGCCCGTCGGGGAAAGACCCCCCGTTCGTTGAATCCGTGATATCTCCGCTGAGGACGATGAAAGAGGGATCGATGACGGTCTTCCCCTCCGTAAGAAGCCACTGGAGATTCGCCTGGCCCTGGCCGTCTTCCTTTCCGATGTGGGAGTCGGAAGCGACGATGAACCAGAAGACGCGGTTGTTCACGGCGCTGTAGTAAGCCCCATGGGGATCTGCCGCCTCCGAAACGCCGGCGGAGGGGGGAAACGGTATAAGACTCAATACGCCGGCGATCAGGGCCGGCACTCTTATTCTCATAAGGAAAAGAAAGAGCGCGTTCATCGGCGTTCCCCGCTGCGGTCCAGTTTTTCGATCAGCCTGTCGAGACTTTCCAGAACCCGCGGGTCCCCCGTGAAGGATTTAGCCCGGGACAGGACGTTCCGGGCCTCGTCGACCTGCCCGAGCCTTTCCAGGGCCGAGGCGAGGGGAAGATAATTCCCCGGTTTTTCCGGTTCGAGTTCGACCACCTTTCCGTACTCCTCGGCGGCCAGTTCATCATTTTTCCGTACCGTGTACACCCGGCCCAGGTTACGGTGGGCCTCCACGAATCGGTCGTTGATTCGGATCGCTTCCTGAAAGGACGAAACGGCCCGGTTGAACTCCTCTTCCGCTTCCGCCGTTTTTCCCGATGCGAGAAGTTCGTAATAGGCCCTGTTGTAATGGGCGAGGCCTTTGTCATTGTAGAAAGATTCGTTTTCCATTCCGCCGCCGCCTGAGGGGGTTGCGAAAGGCGCCAGGAGCGCCGTGATCAGGACCCACAAGGAGACCATCCCTGTTTTTTTCATGATTTCAACCTCCTGTCCTATGCATGGCATCATATTACCCTGTAAATTATTTCATTTCACGAAATATTTCTCGTCGTGCTTTTCATCTCTCTTCCTTCCGTGTTATCGTCTTCGGTGAAACCGGGAAGGAGGGTTGATCATGAAATGGAACGATCTATGCGAATCCATCGACAGGTATGTCAAACCGCTGACTTATCCCGTGGCCGTCGGCGTTCTTGACAGGAAAGAGGCGGTCCCGAACGCCAGAAAACCTCTTTCGGCTTTCGGCCATCCCCTGGCCCTGTGCCAGGGCATCGCCCTGGCCAGAAGGTTCGGCTGGAAAATCGCTTTTCACGAGGAAGACTGGGCCTGCGCCGTCGGGATGTCCTTTTTCGGCTTCGGCGGGAAACGCCCTCCTGAAATGGATGGAGAAATCGCCTGCCCTCTTTATACGGAAACACCGGAGGCGGGAATCCGCCTCCAGAACGCCATGCCCCAGTTCCCCCCGGGCAAAGCGGAAACGGTGATCGTCGCCGGGGGCGGACGGGTGGATTTCGAACCCGCCGTGGCCCTGGTCTACGGCATGCCCTCCCAGATCGCCCGGTGCGTTCAGGGGGCTCTCTGGGAGACGGGGGAGCCCCTCGCCTCTTCCTTTCCCGGACGGTTGAACTGCGGTTACGAGATCATCCTTCCGATGACGACGGGCCGTTGTCAGGTCATTCTTCCCGGCGGGGGTGAGAGGGCCTTTGCGGGCACTCAGGATTTTGAAATGAGCTTTGCCGTGCCGGAGATCCGGTTCGAAAGTTTCGCCCGGGGCCTGGAAGCGAGCCACAGGGCCGGCGCCAACCGGATTCCCACCCCGGCGCTGAACATTCTTGGCGAACCGAAAATGCCGCCCCAGTATGACAGTCTGGCCCGTTTTCTCGGAATCAAGAAGTGACGGCTTCGTCGGAAAATGATCATTTTTCGACTTTTTGCGGGTTCGTCAGGAAGCGAGCCCGGGATTCTATTTTCAGTATAAAGTTCCTGCTCCCGGTGGAGGACTTTTTTCAGCATCCTTGCCGGGAGGGATCGTGAAAGAAGGTTTTGGCACCCCGGGTCAGAATCACCGAGTTGCGGGTTTTCAACTTGGGCAGGTTGATCACCCGATCCGTTTCGAAGACCTCCCCGGCCATTTCTATCCGGCCGAAAGGTTCACCTGTATCCACCGGAACGGAATGGTCGTACTCCCGGAATGTGACGGCAAGGCCCTTCGGGGCTTTCCGGAACCCCCTTCCTTAAGGATCCTCTCGAAGGTTCCCGTGGCCGGACTGTCCGAGATCCGGACCCGTCCTCAGGGCCTCTTCCGGAGCTGCCGGGGACAGAAACTCCGGTTTCAGGAGGACCCGTTTCCCCCGGAGGCTCCCGAGCCCGGGGAGAGTCTCCAGGATTTCGCACACCCGGGTTTTCAAGGCGGGAAGGTCATAACATCCTTCCCGGACGAGAACCTGCTCTATATATCCCCCTTCTTCCCGTACGCCGCAGCCTCCGCGGCTCCCGCGATCAGGCCCTGAAGGTGAGACGGGTGCCCGCCATGTTCATGATGAACGCTTCGGGCATTTCCTTTTCCATGAAATGGATCGGTTTGCGTCCCGTACAATGGCAGGGAACGATATAGGTCGGTTCGAACTTCTTAAGCTCCTCCGCGGTTCGGGGGACAATGGCTTCGAAAGCGGGACCGGAAAGATGAAACCCCCCGATGACGGCATAGACCTGGTCGATTCCGGTGACTTCCCGGGCGTACGAAACGGTATTCACGATCCCCGAATGGGCGCATCCCGAAAGGATCACGAGTCCTTTTCCGCGAAGGTGCATGGCCACGGCCGTGTCGTCCTCGATGGGATCCCGGGCCTCCCGGCCCTCTTTCGCGTAAAACGCATTGGGCATCCCCCGCTCGAAATCGGTCTTCCGTTCGATTTCTCCGAGGAAGAGGACGGTTCCGTCCAGAAGGAGCCGGGGCCGGTCGGACTCGACGATGCGGATCCCCGCCTTTTCCAGCCGCTCCCGGGTGAATCCGGGAAATTGAAATTCCATTCCGCCGGGGTATTTCAGATACCGGGACGACCGGAACACACCGGGATGGACCGTGAGTTCGATGCCCTTCTTCCCGATCATCCCGGTCAGGGCCTCTATTCCTCCCGTATGGTCACTGTGGCCGTGGGACAGGACCATGGACTCCACTTCCGTCATGTCCACTCCTAAAAGCTTCGCATTTTCCGCGGCGCCGGTGTCGGAAAAACCGAAATCGAACAAAAGGGTCCTCCTGCGGGAGCCGTCCGTGGTTTTCACCAGGGCGGAAAACCCGTGTTCCGCCCCGATGGACCGCCGGATCGTATTTTCCGCGATGGCCGTCGCCCGGGTGACGACCTCCGAATTGTCCATGGCGGTCACTTCAACGTAATTGTCCTGAAGGGTCAGGATCTCTATCTTCTCGACAGGCAGGGGCTTGATTTTCTCTCTCAAGGGGCTTCCCTCCTTTCATGATGGTTCCAGCGTACAGGATCGTTCTCCGTTTTTCAATCTTGACGACTTCGTAAAAAGCCCATAGGCTGTGTTGCCCTTCATCCCCCGTCATTGCGACGTACCGATAAGTACTTCTCATTCCTCGTGATTTTGGCGCCTTGCCTCTGGATCTTTTTACAAAGCCGTCGATAACTGAACATTTTTCGGCTTTTTACGAGTTCATCAATCTTACTTCCGGGATTCGGATCATTCTTTTATTGACAGGTTTCATCCCCTGGTGCATAAAAAATTCTGCCATGGAATAAAGGAGGGGAAGTTTGTGAAAAAACGGCGTATCACCATCAAAGGTAAACTGATTCTCAGCCACTTCATCGCTATTCTCTTCGTTTCCGGCAGTATTGGAACCTATTTTTATTTCAATGCCCACAACAGCCTGATGCAGCAGCTCCAGGACCGCCTTCAGTACAGTGCGGCCCTGCTGAGCCGGACCCTGGATTCAAAACCTCTGGAGGAAATCCGCGGTTCTTCCGATACGGATAAGACGGCTTACAAAGACGTCCTCGGGCAGCTCCGGAACTTTCGCCGGATGAACAAGGACATCGCCTTCCTCTATATCATGCGGAAAGTGGGGGAAAAGGTCTATTTCGTGGTCGATTCCGACGAAACGGAAGAACAGGCCCTGCCGGGAATGGAATACACCGAGGCTCCTTCCCGGATGTACGACGGATTCACCGGGGTCTCCGTGGACGATAAAATATACAGGGACCAGTGGGGGGCTTTTCTCTCCGGGTATGCCCCCCTTCTGAACGGCATGGGAGAGTATCTCCTGGGAATCGACATGCGGGCCGACGAGGTGGCGCAGAAATTCTATCTCCTCCGTCTGTCGGGGATTGTTTCGCTCATCGCTTCCGTCATTCTCGCTTTCATTTTCAGCCAGTATCTTTCCGACAGGTTCACCTCTCCGATCCGTCTTCTCATTTCCCGGTGCCGGGCTATCGCGGACGGCCATCTCGATGAAAAAATCAACTTCGAGACGAACGATGAAATCAATGATCTTATAGATGCCTACAACACCATGTCCGAACACCTTGCCACATCGGAAACAAAGAAACAGGAAGCCTTCAATGCCCTCCAGAAATCCCGGGACGAACTGGAAATACGGGTGGAGCAGAGAACCCGCGATCTGAAGGAAATCAATGAACGGATGAGCATCGAAATCACCGAGCGGATCCGGGCCCAGAAAGCTCTTGAGGAAGCGGCCATGACGGATCCCCTGACCGGCCTGCTGAACCGGCGGGCCATCATGGCCCATCTCCAGCACCAGGTGGCCCGGAATCAGAGGAGCGAGGTCCCTTTCACGATTCTTCTGGCGGACCTGGATCACTTTAAAACCGTCAATGACAGCTACGGTCACGATGCAGGGGACCTGGCCCTCATGGAAACGTCAAAGCGTTTCGCCGCCCACATCAGGGGCCAGGACATCGTCTCCCGCTGGGGGGGAGAGGAATTCCTCATTCTTCTCCCGGAAACGGCTTTGGAAGGCGGCAGGATCGTGGCGGAAAAAATCCGCATCCGGATTGCCGGCGAGCCTTTCTTCTGGGGCGGAAAGGCCATTTCCCTGACGACAAGCATCGGCGTGGCGGCCTACGACAAAGGGAGTTCTCTCGATGAGTGCATCCGGCGGGCGGATGCTTCTCTTTACAAGGCGAAACGCCTCGGCCGGAACCGCGTGGAATGGGAACCCGGGGAAATCGGTAAGACCTGAAAGCTCAGATCACGGGGCCCCTTCTCCGCCTGATCGGAGTATGAAGTCTTTCAGTCCTTTCCGATAGACATCCCCGGAGAGGAAGAACCCGTCGTTGTGTCCTCCCCTGATTTCGAGGAAACTTTTGGGTTCGGCGGCGGTCTCGTAGAGGGCCGTTCCGTGGCGGTACGGGATGATTTCATCCTCCCGACTGTGGACGACGAGCACGGGGCAGCGGACCTGCCGGAGATATTCCCCGGCCGGATAATGGAATCTCAGAATCCGGCGGAGGGGAAGCCAGGGGTAAAGGTTCGCCGCCAGGTCCGGGACGGAGATGAAGGACGATTCGACGATGAGGCCTCCGGGGTTTGTTTTCCGCGCCAGGGAGGCTGCAATGGCGCCGCCCAGGGAACGGCCGAAGAGAATAATCCTTTCCGGAGGAACGGCCCGTTTCTCCGTGAGGTAACGCCAGGCCCCCTCCGCATCGCGGTAGGTGCCCTCTTCCGTCACTTTTCCCTCGCTCCCGCCGTATCCCCGGTAATCGAAGATGAACACATCCAGGTCCATTTCGTGAAAAATACCCAGGGATTCGATGCGATGGGAGATGTTTCCGGCATTGCCGTGGCAGAAAAGGATCGTCCCCCTCGACGAACGTTCCGGAGCGGCGGGAACGAACCAGCCGCAGAGAAGAATGCCGTCGGCGGCGGGAAACCGGACATCTTCGAAAGAAAGCCCTTTGTCCCCCGGGGTCCCGTCCATCGGCCGAGTCGGAAAAAAGAGGGCCTTCCCCTGGAAGAAGAAAACGAGGGCGATAAGAAGAACAAGGAACAGTGCGGCTCCCCTCAGGAGAAACCAGAGAACGGGGTACAGTGCGTTCATGGCGGGATTCCTTTCCTAATCCCGGAGATGACTGCCCATGGCTGTTTCAGCCGGAGGGGAGGCATCGGACCCGGTTTCGGGTCGGTCATGGCGCCGGTTCCCTTCTTGAAGGGCGTTTTCCCCTTCCCCGAAGGTCCGGTAACGGCCCGGACACAGACGGATCCAGGTTTTTCCAGAGGGGGAAGTCCACCGGTCCCGGCGGATGTCGAGATCCCGCCCCCGGAGCTGTTTCATGTATTCGGCGGCTATGGGAACGTTCCGTATGGAACGGATCTGGATGGTACGGATTCAACGGCTGATTAAGGGATTCATGCAGCATATGCCGTCATTCCCGATGATCGGAAAATAATTCCAGGGGGTATCCCTTCAGTTCCCGGGCCCTCCTCTTTGCCCCCGGAAGGACTTTTTCGAGGGCTTCCCAGAAGACCGGCTCGTGGCTCTTGATCCGCGTGTGCAGAAGCTCGTGAAGGATCACATAGTCCGTAAGCTCCGCCGGGAGTCTTGCCAGTTGGATATTCAGGCTGATGTTGTTTTCCCGGGAACAGCTTCCCCAGCAGGTCTTCTGGTTGCGGATCGATGCCTTATTATAGGTAAATCCGTACTGTGAAGCAAGGGCTTCCAGCCTGGAGGCAATATGGAGACCCGCCCTGTCATGATCCACCGGCACCGCCGACGAAAGCAGCAGACGCTGCCGCTTCCGTATCTCCTTCTGCCTCTGCAGCTGTCTCATGACCCAGTCTTTTTTGGTTTGGAAAAAATCCCTTGCCGTTTTCAGGGACACTCCCGGAGGAAGAACGACCTGGATTCCCCGGACGGGCTGCACGGTGATGCGCAGATACCTGGCCCGGAGGCTCCTCCGGAAGGTCACGACGCCTATTCCTGGAATACTGGTTTCCGTGGTATTAATCATGCCCTCCATCCTTTTGGAATCGGGCTCCCGCGGCGGGGAACGATGGGGAGAACTCTATCCCCATACGACACCGCCGTGCAACGACTTTTTGATACGGCCCGGAGGAACTCGATCTTCGTCTTCTCAGGGGGCTTTCATGATATTTCATTTCATGATATTTCTCTTGACAAAGAGGGGAAATGGGACTAAAAGGCAATCCAATTTTGCTTTTTGACGAAACTCCCCGGACCCCGGGGGGTTTTTATTTTTTGACGGATACCCTGAACGGGATTTTAATTATTTTCGAGGGAAAAGGAACATGATCGGCCACATTGAAAGGGTAAGGAACATCGGTATCAGCGCCCACATCGATTCGGGAAAGACCACGCTGACGGAACGGATTCTGTTTTATACGAAGCGCATTCACGCCATGCACGACGTCAAGGGGAAGGACGGCGTGGGAGCGACCATGGATTCCATGGATCTCGAGCGGGAAAGGGGGATCACCATCACCTCGGCGGCGACTTACTGCCGTTGGCAGAACCACGAGATCAACATCATCGACACCCCCGGCCACGTGGATTTCACCATCGAGGTCGAGCGGTCCCTCCGGGTGCTCGACGGGGCGATCCTCGTTCTCTGCGCCGTGGGAGGCGTCCAGTCCCAGTCCATTACGGTGGACCAGCAGATGAAGCGCTACCGCGTTCCCTGCATCGCTTTCATCAACAAGCTCGACCGGACGGGGGCCAATCCTTTCAGGGTGATTCAGCAGCTTCGATCCAAGTTAGGGCACAATGCCGTGGCCATGCAGATTCCTATCGGCCTGGAAGGGGATTTTCTGGGGGTCGTCGATCTCGTTTCCATGAAGGCTTTCTATTTCGAAGGGGAAAACGGTGAAACGATCCGCGAGGAAGTCGTTCCGGAGCCTCTTGCCGAGGAGGCGAAACGGCGACGGGAGGTTCTCATCGATGCCGCCTCCATTTTTTCCGATGAGTTGACGGAAGCCATTCTGGAAGAAAGGGAAATCCCCGAAGATCTCCTTCACGAAGCCATCCGGAAAGGTACCCTGTCCCGTGGCCTGACCCCCGTTTACATGGGCTCGGCCTACAAGAACAAGGCCGTCCAGCCCCTTCTGGACGGTGTCGTGAAACTCCTGCCCTGCCCCCTTGAAATCCGTAATGAAGCCCTTGACATGGAGCATGAGGAAACCCCGGTGGAACTCGTGAGCGATCCCGGGAAGCCCGCCGTCGCCCTGGCCTTCAAGCTCGAGGACGGACAGTACGGACAGCTCACCTACATCCGGGTTTACCAGGGAGCGATCAACCGGGGAAGCACGGTGGTGAACTCCCGGACGGGAAGAAAAGTGAAAATCGGCCGCGTGGTCAGGATGCATGCCGACCAGATGGAAGACATCGAAGCCATTCCCGCCGGGTATATCGGCGCCCTTTTCGGCATCGACTGCGCTTCCGGGGACACCTTCACGACCCCGGGGACGAACCTGACCATGACCTCCATGTTCATCCCCAAACCGGTTATTTCCCTCGCCATCGTTCCGAAGGACAACAAGGCCCAGATCAACATGTCGAAAGCGTTGAACCGATTCACCAAGGAAGATCCCACTTTCAAGACCTTCGTGGACCAGGAAACCAATGAAACCATCATCGAGGGAATGGGGGAGCTTCACCTGGAAATCTACGTGGAGAGGATGCGCCGGGAATATGCAGCGGAAGTCACCACGGGTCAGCCCCGGGTGGCCTACCGGGAAACCATCACCCAGAAAACGGATTTCAACTACACGCACAGGAAGCAGACGGGCGGCTCCGGCCAGTACGCCCGGATCGCCGGATATCTGGAACCCCTGGCGGAGGGGGATTTTGTTTTTGAAAACCGTATAACGGGCGGCGTGATCCCCACCCAGTTCATCCCGTCCTGCGAGAAGGGTTTCCGGGCGTCCATAGAAAAGAGTCCGAAGCTGGAATTCCCCATTACGGGCGTGAAGGTCCTCATCAACGACGGGGCCTTCCACGCCGTCGACTCGTCCGACATGGCTTTTCAGGCCGCGGCCCGGGCCGCTTTCCGGGAAGCCTTCCAGAAGGCCCGGCCCGTGGTCCAGGAACCGATCATGAAAGTCGTCGTGGAAACACCCTCGGAATTCCAGGGTGCCGTCATGGGGCTTCTCAACCAGCGCAGAGGAATGATCATCGGCGCCCAGGACGAGGGGGTTCTTTCAAGCATTGAGGCCCAGGTCCCCCTGGCGGAGATGTTCGGCTTTTCCACGGTTCTGCGGTCTGCCACGCAGGGAAAGGCCCAGTTCACCATGGAATTCGCCCTTTATCGCCAGGTCCCCCAGTCCGTTGCGGAGAAGATCGCCGAGGAAGTGGCCCAGAGAAAGAAAAACGCCGCCTGATGCGAAAGGAATCCGAATCCGTCCATGGCCCGGTTAATTCCTTTCGTCAGGCCCGGTAAAATCCTTTTTTTAAAAGACAGGTACAGGTACATGCTGAAGAAAGAACTTCTCGTCCATCACCCCATACACAATGCCGGTTTTCCATCGGAAGAAATCCTCCCGCCGGGAGGTTTCGGAGCCGTCCTCGCCCGGGCGGGCGTTGGAAAAACGGCCTTTCTCGTCCAGGTGGCCCTTCACGCCATGCTTCAGGAGAGGGATGTCCTCCACGTGAGCCTTCATGACCCGGTCAACAAAATCGATCTCTGGTACAGGGAACTCTTCCAGAACATGACCCGCCGGAACCGTCTCTCCCGGATGGACGACCTCTGGCAGGAAATCATGGCGCACCGGTTCATCATGACCTTCAAGGTCGACGCCTTTACGGTGCCGAAACTCGAGGAAAGGCTTACGGACCTCACCGTCCAGGGCATTTTTCAACCCAAAATGGTCATCATGGACGGGCTCCATTTCGACGAATCCGTCCGGGAAAAGCTGGAAGCCATCAAGAACCTGGCCCGGAAATCCTCCATGGCCGCCTGGTTCACCGTTCATACCCACAGGCACGAGGGTGTCACGGCAAGCGGATTTCCCCCCTCCCTGGATTCCGTGGCCGATCTTTTCGATACCCTGATTCTCCTGCAGCCGGAGGGAGAAAACATCCCCGTGCAGATGGTCAAGGGTCTTCCCGAAGGATTCCCCTCTCCCCGCCTCTTTCTTGATCCGTCGACTTTGCTGATCGGAAAGGCGGATTCCCCGGAGAGGATGTAATCGGCCGGCCTCATGATGCACGGGGCTGAAAAGAGGGTCCCCGTCCCCTCAGGGGATGAATGTTTCGCCCTGATGCGGGAAATGGGCATGATGGATCACATCGTCTCTCATTCCCGGCAGGTTTGCCGGGTCGCCCTTTTTTTCACAGGACAGTTTCTTGAGCGGGGCCTCCTGCTGGACAGGGAGCTTATCCGGGCCGCCGCACTTCTCCATGACATCACCAAAACGAAGAGCCTTCAAACGGGGGAGAACCACGCCCGGACGGGAGCGGAACTGCTGGCGGCCCGGGGGTACCCCGAGGTGGGGAAAATCATCGGCGAGCACGTGAGGCTTTCTTCCTATGAGTTTCCGGGAGCCCCCGGTGAAGCGGAGATCATCAATTACGCGGACAAGCGGGTCCTCCATGAGCGCGTTGCGTCCCTCCGGGAACGGATGGAATATATCCTGGAGCGGTATGGAAGAAATCCAGGCGACATTCTGCGGATCCGGGACACCTGGGAAAAGACCAGGACTCTCGAAGAGCGTCTTTTCCTGTACCTGCCTTTTTCCCCGGATGATCTGACGGAACGCCTGAATGGAGGGGACGTCCGGATCTGATGGCACGACGATGAATCCGGCTTTCACGGTTTGATCAGTTTCGTCTTCAGGAAAATATTCAGCAGAATGATGACCAGGTAGGCATAACTGCTTTGTCCGGGACGGAACAGAGAGATTCCGATAGCACAAAGGGAAAGAACGGGAAGGAAGAGCGAGCGGAGCCGTAACAGTCGAAGAATCTGTTTGTCCGAGTTGTCCCCGATCAGGCCTTTCCATATCGCGTACCGCAGATTCAGAGCGCCGAGGAGCCCGATGGCGAGCATGTTGGAATGAAAGAAGAGGGCGCCGGCTTTCTGGTTTCCGAAATCCGTGACGACGGATGCGGAAAACGGCACGAGGGCGACGAAGAGAAGCCAGAAGATGTTGATCCAGAGAAAGGCGCTATCCGTTTCCCTCACAAAATGAAAGGCCCGGTGATGATGAAACCAGAAAATCGCCAGGAGCATGAAGCTGAAGACAAACACTTCCAGATGGGGCCACAGGGATTTCAATAACTCGAAAAACTTGACATCGGTTGTGACTTCCGAATCAGGGGGCATGGCGATGTTGAAGACGAGGAGCGTCATGGCGATGGCGAAAATGCCGTCTACGAGCGTCTCCAGGCGGCTTACGCTCATTTTCTGGTTTCCCTGCCCCGATACCACCATGAAGGGGAGCCCCGTCTCCCGCAAAAAAACCCGGCCGGGCCGGGTTTTGTCAGAGTTATCTTCCTGTTCTCACCGAGCGGTCCCGGCTTTCATCCCGCTACTTTTTTGACGGTCTTGTTCGCCAGCAGTTCCTGGAGCTGGCTCAGGAGATTCCTTTCATAGGAATCGATGACCTTGTCGGCGTTGGCCAGGGCCAGGATCCGGTCGTATTCCGCCGCCGTCAGTTCGCCGTCTTCAATGGCTTTCTTGATCATTTCCGCAAGGCCCGCACCCCTGTCTTCCGTTTTCATAGTCTCCTCCCGCTTCAGGCGAAATATACACGGTGAATTAAAGATGCGGTTTTTTTACGACGTCCGGCCTTTTATGTCAAGAGAAGATGTTGATTCAACAGAAGCGTCCGTCTTTGAAAAATACGGCCATCTGCGGAAAGACGACCCGGAAAGTCAGGGGATAAAGAGGGCGGCGGCGGGAGTTTCGTAAACTTTACGGCATCACCGGCCGTGGAGACAGGACAGGGCGAGGCTGATGGGGCCGCTGGGCGGGGCCACGTAGCGTTTCCCTTTCAGGAAGAGATCTCGAACCCGGATTTTGTGGAGATCGCAGGAAGGCGTCTCAAGGGGGTTTCTGTCAAGGACGGTGAAATCCGCCCATTTCCCTTCCGTCAGGGTGCCCCGGTCCTTTTCGTCGAAGGAGAGCCGGGCGGCCCAGCTGGTATGCATGCGAAGGGCGTCGATGACGCTCACGCTTTCCGAAGGGTCGGGATGGTTGCATGCCGCCCAGATGCCGAAGACGGGATCGGGCACGGTACAGGGGGCATCGGAACCGTTGGCGGGCGTCAATCCGGCATCCAGCATCGTTTTCAATGGCGAGAGATTCCTGATTCTCGTCCCGATAAGGCTTTCGATATAGGTCCCCGGTTCCAGATTCCAGTGAAGGAAGGGTGTCTGAAGGGCCACGTGGATTCCGAGACGGGCCGCGCGCTCGATCTGTTCCCGATCCATGAGGCAGGCGTGGATGATCACATGACGGTGGTCCTCCCTGGGGAAATCCTTCAAGGCGGCATCGTAGGCCGTCAGGGCCTGTTCAACGGCGGCATCCCCGATGGCGTGAAGCTCCACCTGGAGACCTGCCCTGTTTGCTCTTTTCGCAAACCCGATGACCTGCTCCGTGGGATAGTACAGGACACCCTTGTTGGCTTCGTTGTTTGAATAGGGCTCTCTCAGGGCGGCGTCTTCCGATCCGAAACATCCATCGAGTGCGGTGGCGAAACAACCGCCGATGCGGGGCATCTTCCTGCGGAGCGCCTTTCGAACATCCATGGTCTGGAAATAGATGCGGAACTCCTGAGGCAGGCCTCTGGCGGCAAAACGCATCATGTCCACATCCATGTCCATGGGAAAACCCACCCCCTCGACCGTGTGGATCAGCCCGATGCCCCTCCCGGCCATGAAATCGGCCCCGCCGATGAGGTTGCCGAAAACATCGACAGGGCTGACGGCCCGGGTGACATGGTCGATCAGGATGAAAAAAGCGTCCTGGTAGAACCACCCCGTGTCTTTCCGGTATCCGCGGGCGGCCGTGACGTGACGGGGAAGTTTATCGATGAGCGCCCCGTTGGCTACCGCCCCGTGGCCGTCATATTTGACGATCAGGAGGGGGCGGGACGTGACGCCGTCAAGGGTGGCCCGGACGGGAAGCCTTCTCTCTTTCACGGAATGGGCGGAACAGCCGAATCCCAGAAGGGTCTTCCGCCGCGGGTGCTTGCCGGCATAAGCAACAATCAGATCGGCCAGCTCGGAGAAATCGGCGGCTTCCCGGCAGTCCAGCCCGGCATGAAAAAGGCTGAAAGAAGAGAAATGTATGTGAGTGTCACCGAAGGCCGGGACGACGCACTGTCCCTGAAGATCGGTCCATGTCGCCCCTGTCGTTTTCTCGGGCGGGGTGTCGCCGCAGTGGATGATCCGCCCCCCCTCCGTAACCATGACGGAAAAAACCCGGTTTTGTTCCTCGCAGGAGATGAATTGAGCATTCTTGAAAAGGTGCATTTAAATCTCCGGAATGGGACGTCATTCCCGAATGTCGCATGGGACAGGCTTCTTTCCGGGGGCGGCGGGCGCGGCGGGTGGAAACGGTTTTCAGGCCAGGACACCATATCGCAGGGCGATATTCCTGCCTTGATCCCTGGAAAAGGTTTCTATGAAATGTCCTATATTGTATGACTGCAATTGAGAAAGACCCTGAAATTCCAGGCCGCACCGCCTCAGCTTGACGGCGCTGTCAGAGAAATTCGTGAGCGGAATGTCATAAACGACACGGCAAAAAATCTTTCCGGCAGTGATGAAGGGAGCCGAAATGCCGAAAATCTCGACGTAAATTCTTTCGTCGAGGCGGTTCATTTCACCTTCCGACACATACTTCAGAGCGATCCCGCCCATGCTCATGTCCATAATCTGTCCCACTTTCGTGAGGCCCGGCTGTTCAGGTCTGGCGAAGGTGGCACAAGCGCCGTTCCACGCGTTGAACCGTTTATGTTTTCTGAGGTCCTCGGACATGGCTCCTCCTTTTATTTTTTTGGGAGTACGGCACAGTATTTCCTGTTCCCCCGTATCCCGGCGACCGGGTTCCGAAACTTATTTCAAGAAGCCGTCCGGCAATAATCATTGTGAGGCTTTTTGCGAGTTCACCGGGGATTATTCTTAAAGATCCGCAAGGATGTTTTTCCAGGCGACGGTCATTTCATGAGGACGAGGATGTTTTCAAAATAACCATCTTTTCGCGTTTTTTTCCATGACTGTCAATACGGAAAAAATACTTATGAAATTACGTTACGAAATAGGTGGTCATTCCTTTATCGTGGCCCATCGCCTTGGAACTCTCCCGCCCAGTTCGGAAATGACGCCTTCATATTTTTCATGAATCATATGCCTGTCGAATTCCCGGAACTTCAGAAGCATCGCCTCCTGTTCCGCTTTGGTGAAGTATTCCAGGACGGGGAAAAAGAATTCCTTGTCTTCCTTCCGGATGTGGTTCGGATAGAGATTGACCAGTTCCACCAGGGAATCTTTTATGATCTCGAGATGGAACCCCTCCCCTTTCATATAGTTGTCCCTGGCTTCGACAAGCTTCTTCACCGTTTTTCTCGCCAGGAGATGTTCCTCCACCAGCTCGTCCATGATCTTTTTGTGTTTCCCTGAAAGCTTCTTCTTCGACAGCTCGAGAAAGAAAATGTCCTCCTCCTTTCCGTGATGGGTTCGATCGGCATAAGTTCTGAAAAAATCGACGGTGATGCCTATAAAAGGGACATTGGCGATGCGATTCTTCCCGATACGGTCGATTTCGTTTTTCATGAGAGGGACCATCTCCTCGATGAGCCTGTGTTCCCACATCAATGGGCCGATGGGCTTCATTAAATCCACCTTCCTGTGTCCTTTTTTCCTGGCGGTCCCGGAACGGATCCGCGTTCACCGACATCTTAAACGGTTTGTTCCCATTTTTCAAACGGGGATCGTCAGGGGGGCCCCCATGCTTTTTGGGGAGGTTACTTCGGGAACACCTCGTCCATGACCTCCAGGGCGAACCGGGCCGACACGGTGGCGGGTCCGCCTCCCATTTCGATCCCGACCTCCACGGCTTCGAGAACCTCCTCTCTGGAGGCCCCCGCCGACGCCGCCTGCTCGATATGCCACTGCATGCACGACTCGCAGTCGATGACCACGGAGATGCCCACGGCGATCAGTTCCTTCATTCTCTTGGGCAGCCGGCCGTCGGAAAAGGCTGCTTCTTCAAGGGCCAGAAAGGCCTTGTAAACCCCGGAGTTCAAACTCAGTAACTTCCCATGGGCCTTTTTACGCTGCCGTGAAATCTCTCTCAGCCGTTCTTTCAATGGAATCCTCCCCTCATGTTTTTTCTCTTTTCAAGAGCCTCCAGGGCCTGCTTGAATTTTCACCAGGGCCGCCAGGGACGGTGGAATACCTTTATGGTCCCTTATGATCGAAGACATACCCCACCGACCGGACGCTTTTAAAATAAACGGGGTCATGCGGATCTTCCTCAAAATATTTCCGGAACCGGACCAGAAAATTGTCCACCGTTCTCGTTGTCGTGTCTTTCGAGTATCCCCAGCAGACTTCGAGAAGATTCGTCCTTGAAAGGGGCTTTCCCCGGTGGGTGATGAAGAGCTTCAGAAGTCTCAATTCCTGTTCGGTGAGAACGATCTCCCCTCTTCTGCAGTTCGCCGTGCCTTTCCGGAAGTCGATCCTGTTCGCCCCGAAGACATAGTCCCGGTGAAGCGGGTCGGGTTCGGCCTCTCCCGGCTCCCCTTCCTTCCGATACCAGGAGACGCGGGTCAGAAGCCGCTCGATCCGGAGGAGAAATTCGTCGAGATGAAAGGGCTTGGTCAGGTAATCGTCCACGCCGCAGGACAGACCTTTTACCTTGTCGCCCGGAGCGCCCTTGACGGAAACGATCAGAATGGGGACCCGCTCGTCTTCCAGGCGGATATGCTGGAGGACGGACAGGCCGTCCATGTGCGGGAGCATGATGTCCAGGACGATCAGGTCCGGCCGGCTCTCTTTCCACCTGGCAAGCCCGGAAAGGCCGTCGGGAGCGATATCCACGTCGTACCCCTGGAGGCCGAGATTCAGTCTCATCCCCTCGGCGATGTGGAGATCGTCCTCGACGATCAGGATTCGTTTCTTGACGGTGTCACCCACGAGGTCGCCCCTGTCGTGTCTTTAAAGGCAGAGTCACGGTGAAGACCGAGCCCTTCCCCGGCCCGTCGCTTTCCGCGACGATTTTCCCCTTGTGTATCCGGGCGATGTGCCGGACGAGATAAAGACCGATGCCGCTTCCCCGGGCGGTCATGTTGTCCGTGCTTCCCACCTGATAGAATTTCCTGAAAATCATTTTCAGCTGTTTTTTTCCGATCCCGATGCCGTTGTCCCTGAACCGGATATGAAGCCGTTTTTTTTCAGGGACGAACGTAATGTCTATCATCGGAATAGGCGAGTCGTTGTATTTCAGCGCATTGGTCGTCAGGTTCATGAGGAGCATCTCAAAAAGAGAAGGGTTTGTGTCGAATGGAAAGGACCTTTCCTCCGGATTGTGGATCCGGATTTCACCGTTCCGGAAGAGGTGTCCGTTCTGTTCGTAGAAATTTTTCACCGTTTCGACAAGATCGGCGGTGACGACCGTGTCCTCGTAACTGCCGCTTTCAATCCGGGCCAGATTCAGGATGCGGGTGGCATTGTCCTCGAGGCGTTTCACGTCCCGGAGCATGAAGTCGAGATACCGGAGCCGGTCTTCCCGGGAGAGATCGTGACGCAAAAAAGTTTCAAGGTACAGGTTCAGCGACGTCAAAGGCGTCTTCAGCTCATGGGTGAAATTGTTGATGAAGTTGTGCTGCATCCGGTAAAGCTGCACCAGTTTCAGGTTGTACGCAAAAATCATGAAGATTCCCGCCAGGATGATTCCAACGAGGAGGGAAAGGACCAGAATCACCACCCATGTCTGGGGCGCAAAAATCTGAGACCTGTCGAGATTGAATCGATGGACGATGTCGGCGATCCCGGAACTCACTTCCACATACCAGTAGATATAGAGAAAAAGCGAGGCCGCCAGGGCCACGACGGAAAAGACAAAGATAAAAACGGGGTGAAAAAACCATTTTGTTCGATCGATCATGAATTGTCCCTATAACAAGCCGGGTGTTCTGTCAACGGTCGGGACAGCCCCTTCCCTCCCCCTTACCGTGTCCGATTGTAAAACAAATGTAAAACCCCTCCGGGAGGCCTGTTATTTCCTCGTTTTCCGTATTACAAGTGGCGCGAGAGGCAAAAATATACCATGAAAAAGGAGAACCCATGATTTCATCCCACCCCGTACACCCCCGGGGCCTTCGGGCCCGGGTGCTTTTATCCAGTGTCTTCGGACCCTATGCCCAAAACGACGAATACGGAAGCCGGACCATCAATCCCATGGAACTCTATCATAACCAGGTCACCCGGGTTCAGGGGGGATTCTCCCTGCGCATGTTCCACCGCTCCTTCGGGCTGATGATGATCCAGGCCAATATAGAGGCCCCATGTACCCTTCTCGATTTTCCGTCCCTCGACCGCTTCGTTTCCGAGATCCGGAACCATTCCTACGACATCATCGGCATCAGCGCCATCCTCCCCAATATCGGCAAAGTCCGGGAAATGTGCTGGCTCATCCGGCAATACCAGCCCGGGGCAACCATCGTGGTGGGCGGGCATATCGCCGGCAAGGAGGATATCGCCGGCCGGATCGATGCCGACTACATCTGCCGGGGCGAAGGCATCCGCTGGTTCCGCCGCTTTCTCGGACAGGACGAACACGGCCCCACCCGTCACCCCCGGGTCCATTCGGGATTCGGCGCCCGCATCCTTGGCGTCACCCTGCCGATGCGGCCTGGAAACACGGCGGCCATGCTCATCCCCTCCGTGGGCTGCCCTGTGGGGTGTAATTTCTGCTCCACGTCGGCCCTTTTCGGAGGCAAGGGGAAATCCATCCATTTTTACGAGACCGGGGACCAGCTGTTCGAGGTCATGGTCGGGCTCGAGAAAGACCTCGAAGTGAAATCCTTCTTCGTCATGGACGAAAACTTCCTCCTCCACCGGCAGCGGGCCCTCCGGCTTCTCGAATTGATGGAAGCAAACGGAAAGAGCTGGGCCCTCTTCGTTTTCAGTTCCGCCCGGGTCCTCCAGTCCTACACCATGGATGAACTCGTGGGTCTCGGGGTCTCCTGGGTATGGATGGGCCTGGAGGGAGAGGACAATGCCTATCAGAAACTCAAGAACGTGAACACCGTGGCCCTGGTGAAAAACCTCCAGTCCCACGGAATCCGTGTGCTGGGATCCTCCATCATCGGCCTGGAGAACCACACCCCCGAGAACATGAGCCGGGTCATCGATTACGCCGTCAGCCACGACACGGACTTTCACCAGTTCATGCTCTACACCCCCATTCCGGGAACGCCCCTTTACGAAGAACACCGGAAAGCCGGGACCTTGCTCCCGGAAGACGAATTTCCCCTGGCGGACACCCACGGCCAGTATCGTTTCAATTACCGGCACCGCCATATCGACGGCGGCCGGGAAGAAAACTATCTTCTCGATGCCTTCCGCCGGGATTTCGAGGTCAACGGCCCCAGTCTCGCCCGGCTGACCCGGACGTTCCTGAAGGGATGGCAGCGCTACAAGGACCATCCGAACCGGCGGATCCGGGACCGCTTCGCCTGGGAGGTGAAGCCCCTGCGCACCGTTTATGCCGGAGCGGTCTGGGCCATGAGGAAATGGTATGAAAAGGACCGGCGGATGTGGGAAATGATGGATTCCCTCCTGAAGGAACTGTACGGCACCTTCGGTTTTTTCACGCGGGTCGCCGCCCCTCTGACGGGGCTTTATCTCTTCCGGACGCTGAAGAGCGAGGAGAAGCGGCTTGCCCGGGGCTGGACCTGGGAGCCCGATCCGGTCTGCGAGAAGAACGAAGCCGCCCTCGCCCTGGAGGCCGCCGCCCCGGCCCGGCGCGCTCCGGGGGAAAGAAGCCTCCCCTTGACCGCCCTGGGGTATAGAACGGCATCGAAATAATCCCGGGGAACCCCTTCATGTCGCTTCCTCAACTGGCAATCACCAGAGAATAGATTCTTTTCGAGCATCAATAAGGCCGGGGAACATCAGGATGTCTCCCCGGCCCGGAGCGCCATGGGCGGACGCAGACCGTCAACGCCGTCACTTTGAGTTTTGTCAGATCACCATTGCCAACCCTGGTTGGCAACCGCCAACCCAAACTGCCCACTTCCCCGCTTCCAGAACTCTCTTTTTGTAAATAATATCATTGTATTCGAGTACTTATATTCCGGTACGATAATTGCGTTTTATCTATAACGGCTGTCAGCAACAGAAGCAACCCTGAAGGGTCGGCCTGCAATCCGGGGTTTGATCTCCCGGACCTGACGCAGGCCGGGGTTTCATTTAAGAATATCAGCATTCCAGCGAAGGCAGCCGTGGATGTCCGAAATCGGTGAGCCATATGAAATCTTTCCGGATCCCGGTTTTTTGCCTGAGTGATGTTAACGGTCGCTTTAACGGTTCAATCAATAATAGGTAAGAAATTCTCGAATGCAAGGAGATCCTCATGGCATGGAAACGTTTTTACCTGCTGCTTCCCCTCGTTGTCTTTTCGCTCTTCTTGTCCGATGTGTCGGCGGTAAATGGGGACGCTGTTAAGTTATTAGGTTGATAATGGGGATGCTGAGGGATGCCAAGGAGATCTCGAATCGATGCGGTTGGTGCCCTTCAACACGTCATGGTCCGGGGCATTGAAAGGGGGGTGATATTCCGAAGCGATAACGATAGGAATCACTTTCTGACTCGGTTGGGAAAGATTCTCCATGATACGGAGACAATCTGTTATGCATGGGCGTTAATTCCCAACCACTTTCACCTTCTTCTCCGAACAGGGCCTGTGCCGATTTCCACGGTCATGAGGCGTCTTTTGACCGGTTACGCTCTGTGGTACAATCGAACGCACCACAGAAACGGCCATGTTTTCCAGAACCGCTTTAAATCGATCTTGTGCCAGGAGGATGTTTATTTTCTCGAACTGGTACGCTACATTCACCTCAACCCGATCCGGGCAGGCCTTGTGGAAGATCTCGATGAACTGGGCCGTTACGCATATTGCGGCCACAGCGCAATGATTGGGGAGGTAAGGAACCCCTGGCAGGCTACGGAAAGGGTGCTGAGAGTGTTCGGGGAGAAGCTGGGTGAGGCAAGGCAAGCGTACAAGGTCTTTGTGGAACAGGGCGTTTCACAGGGGAGACGTCAAGATCTCACGGGAGGGGGGTTCTTACGAAGCGCGAGGGGATGGGAGGGGGTAGACGTTCTCAGGGAAACGAAGGTGTATCGGAAAAACGATGAAAGGATTCTGGGGGACGGGGATTTTGTGGGGTGTGCGCTGGCATCGGCCGAAGAGGCCTTTGAAAAACGTTATGCGCTTCGAGCCCGCGGTGTCGACTTGGGCTCGATCACCTCCAGGGTATCGGCGGTTCTGGGTGTGAAGCCGGAGGAGGTATGGGCTAAAGGGAAGTATCGACGGATTGTCGAGGCCCGGAGTTTGTTATGCTACTGGGCGGTTAGGGAATTGGGGCTCACGATGTCTTCTCTGGCGCGCAAGTTGGGGATATCGATTCCATCTGTCAGTGAATCCGTTACCCGTGGCCGGACGATAGCAGAAACAAAAGGATGCGTCCTGATCGAAACCTAAAAACCTAACAGCGTCCCCATAGGTCTCAGCGTCCCCATAGGTCTTTAAACGGACTGGACAGAAGGGAAATAAGTCATATATTAGGGTATGACGACTTTTTCCCATGTGGTCCCGTGTCAAGGAAAAAGAGTTGGGCAAACAGATGATGACCTCGAAAAAAACGTGTGATAAAGAAGTTTGTTCAGACTCTTTACGAAATTTTCAAGGGTGGTTGTTAACGGAACATGAGAACCGGAAAGGAAGACAAGGAAATTCCCTTTGAAGGAATCGATTACTCCGATTGCCGGGGACAGTGCGGAACGTTGCCTTCTTGCACTCCCTGCATGAAGGAAAAGGAAAGGCGGGCCGCCGAAGCGGAGCTGGAGGAGCGGGCCCGAAAGAACAGGGATTGGGATTATTGAATAATATAAGGTCCTTTCAGGAGGTTCCCATGTCCGAGTCTCCGAAGATAAGCCGAAGAGGGTTCCTGAAGATCGCCGGAGGCGCGGCTCTGGCCGCCGGCGCAGGTTTTCCCCGGACTGCGGAAGCGAAGGAACCCCGGGGTCTGGCCACCCTTATTGACATCGGCCGGTGCGACGGATGCCCGGACTTCGAGATGCCTCTGTGCGTCTCCGCCTGCCGGGAACTCTATCTTTCCCGGGTTTCCGAGCCTGTGGACCCCATCCCGAAACTTTTCCCCCGGGGACAGGTGGAGGACTGGTCGAAACGAAAACATGTCTTCGATCGCCTGACGCCTTACAATCGCCTCTATGTTCAGAAAGCAGCGGTTTCGGAAAACGGCGAAACCCGGGAATTCTTCATCCCCCGGCGGTGCATGCACTGCGACCGCCCCGCCTGTGCCACCCTGTGTCCCTTTTCGGCCAACCAGAAGTACGAAAACGGCGCCGTAGTCATCGACCCCGATCTGTGCTTCGGTGGAGCCAAGTGCCGGGACCTCTGCCCCTGGGCCATCCCCCAGCGTCAGTCCGGAATAGGCATTTATCTGCACATCCTCCCCACCCTGGCCGGAAACGGCGTCCTCTTCAAATGCGATCTGTGCTATGAGAGGATCACGAAAAACGAACTCCCGGCGTGCGTTTCCGCCTGTCCCCGGAAGGTCATGACCTTCGGTTCCCGTGAGGCCGTTTTCGCCGAGGCGGAAAAAAGGGTCGGCGAAACAGGTGGATTTCTTTACGGAAAGAATGAAAACGGGGGCACAAGCACCCTTTATCTTTCCCCTGTTCCTTTCGACAGGTTGAATGAAGTCGTCGACAAGGGGCCCGGAAAACCCCATTTCGAGGCCGTAAAATCCCGGATAGCGGGAACGGACCCCCTGGGAAAATCTCTTCTCCTGTCTCCGGTGGCGGGAATCGCCGCCGCCTGGTTCGGGGTCGCCCTCGCCGCCTCCGGAACCAAAAAACAGCAGGGGGGGGAATGAGCCATGGAGGAACGGATCCTGGAAAACAAAGGTCTTGTCGTCCGGCACAGCCTCCTGGAACGGATCGAACACTGGGCGGTCGCCCTCTCGGGACTCGTGCTTCTCGCCACCGGTCTTTTCGAACTCCCCATTGCCAGGCGGTATTTCATTACCGAGCTTCCCGGGCTGGGATGGTCGGGGGACTTCATCACTTCCCTGAACATTCATTATGCCGCTTCCGTGGTATTCATCTCCGCCTGCTTCTTCCACCTCGTCTATCACGGCCTTCTCGGCCATGAGGGGATGATCCCCCGCAAGGGGGATCTGCGGGCCTCCGTGGAGGTCATCCGGTCCTTCTTCGGCAGGGGGAAAGAACCGCCCTTCGACAAGTACCTGCCGGAACAGAGGCTTGCCTATGCCGGGATGGCGGTCATCGTCGCGTTGCTCATCTTCTCGGGTCTCGTTAAAACCTGGAAGAACCTCTTCGACCCCTCCTTGTCGCCGGTCCTTGTCCTGACCGCCACCTGGGTCCACAACGGCGCGTTCGTCCTCTTTCTTCTCGCCTTCGTCGCCCATGTGGCAGCCCTCATTCTCAAGCCCAACCGGCCCATGATCCGGGGGATTTTCACGGGTTCGGTCCGGCTGGACTATGCCCGTGAAAGACACCCTTTCTGGATATCCCGGGTGGAGGAAGAAGGGGGCGGCCCGAATCGTCTGAAAAAGGAAAAGGCCGGGGACGCCTCGAGAGGGACATGAATCGACTTCAACAGGAGAAAGTAATGGAACAGCAAGATCCCTATGTCGGCCAGGTCATCGTCCAGGTCATCCGCACGATCGAGGATAACCTCATGGAGGCCTGGATGGCCCTGGAGATTCACCCCCGGGTGGAAATATACGTGGGTCGCGATCTGACGCAGTTCGTCAGCGGCATTCCCTTCCCCCTGTGCAACGGTGTATTCCAGGCCCGGTTCAACCCCGAAGGAATCGATGAAGCCATCGACGATGCCCTCCGGATTTTCCGGGAGCGGAAACTCCCCGGTCTCTGGTGGGTGGGCCCGTCCTCTTCTCCCGGGGATCTGGAAGAGCATCTTCGAAGGAAAGGCCTTGCCGCCGCCGGAAACGCCATCGGCATGGCGGTTGACCTGAGCATGGTCACGGATTTTTCATCCCTCCCCGAGGGAATTTCTCTGGGGGAAGTCACCGATGAAATCCTGCTGAGGCAGTTTTTTCATCCTTTCTCCACCGTCTTTTCCATCCCGCCCTTTGCAGCGGACTTTTTCCGCGAGGCTTATGAAAGCCTCGGATTCACTCCTCAGAACCCCCTTCGGAATTATGTGGCCTTTCATAACGGAAAGCCCGTGGGCTCGGCCTCCCTCTTTCTTGAATCCGGCGCGGCGGGCATATACAACATGGCCGTCCTGCCCGAATTTCGCGGGAAGGGGATCGGAAAGGCTTTGATATTGCGAGCCGTTGAAGACGCTAAAACCCTGGGCTACGGTATCGGAGTCCTTCACGCCGTGGAAGGCGCCGACGCCCTTTACCGCAGCGTCGGTTTCCAGGAGTACTGCCGGTTCGCCTCGTACTTCTGGCAGGGGGCCTGATCCGCCGCCCCGTGACTCCCGAGACCGGGGGCCGATGGGGGACTGTTTCGCCCCTCCATGGAAAGGCATGGTCCGGCCTTCTGGTTCGAGGATAAAATTTAAACCGTCGAATCAATGGGTATTGAAATGGACGTGAGGTATATAAACCCTTTTCTTCTGGGCACGGTGGAAGTGCTCCAAAAGTTTTCCAATGTGAAAGCGGTGCCGAAAAAACCCTTTCTGAAAAAATCGGATGTCGCTTTCGGTGATATTTCGGGCATCATCGGTCTGACCGGCGACGTTATGGGGTCACTGGCCATTTGCTTTCGGGAAGACTGCATTTTAGGGATCCTTTCGAACATGTTCGGGGAAATACACAGCGACGTGACCCATGAGACCTATGATGCCGTTGGAGAAATCACCAATATGATCTCGGGGAACGCACGCTCCAGACTTGAGAAAGAGGGGTTGACCGTGTTCGCGGCCATACCGTCCGTTGTGACCGGCGTCAGGCATTCCATTAATCACATTTTGCAGACGCCGAGCATTGTCATTCCCTTCTCGACCGCCTTCGGAAACCTCGTCGTGGACGTGTGCCTGAGAAGCGTGGATCAGGACGAGAGAAAAAAGGAAAACTACCAGGTCGTCAATGTGTCAACGGAAAAATATTTTAAGAGTTCTCCCCGGGACTTGACCTCCGTTCCTTCCATTCCACCGAAGGACGGGGCAATCCCTGAAAACGATCCCCTTTCGGATAAAAAAAAGAATAAATCGGAGACTCCAAAATTCGATCATGACGATTATCAGGGAAAACTCGAATATTCGAAGGCCAATCTCATAAAAGCCGTCGCTCTTCGCGACCGGTTGTTTCAGCAGTTGAATGACCAGCCTTTCATGGAGAGATCGAAAAGGCAGAGAATCTCGAAGGAAGTCGCTTTTCTCGACGGGAAAATAAAGAACTTGAAATTGAGCATTACAGCCCTGGAAACGCTGATCAGATCTCAATCCGGGGAGGAAGAGCCCGTCAATATCCCGTCTCATTACCAGAATTATGATAAGAAAACGCCCTGAGGCCTTTCTCAAACCGGTAACGTTTTATGAAAACAGCCGATGATCTTGTCATTCGCTGCCTCCGCTGCGGCCAGAAGAACCGGATTCCGGGGCACGCCGTGGATTTCAGGCCCCTTTGCGGGAGATGCGGGGCTTCCCTGGACGAACTCATCATCCGGTGCCTTGAATGCGGGACCCGGAATCTCGTCTCGGAAGACCGCCTCCAGGACCGGCCGAAATGCGGCCGTTGCGGGACCCCCCTCTACCAGGGCACAAGCACGGAAATCACCGAAGCGTCCTTTCAAAGCGAGATCATCGACTTTCCCGGTTCCTCCCTGGTGTGCCTCTGGGCGCCGTGGTGCGTCACCTGCCGGATCGTCGTCCCTGTCTTTGACAAAATAGCGCCCGTCTATGCCGGGGGGGTGAAAATGGTCAAAATGGAACTGGAAAAAAATCCTGAAACGGCATCGCGCTACGGCATCGGGAAAACGCCCGCTTTTCTTTTCTTCCGGAACGGCCGTCTGGAGGGGACCCTCACGGGAATTACCACCGGCGAAGAACTGGAAAAACACATCCGGAAAATGATCAAGAAGCCAGATTCTCACGGATGAGTCTTTCCGAGAGGTTTTCCACTTTTTCCCTGTAGAAGTCTGCGGCACCCTTTTCTCCGGGGAGAAATTTCAAATAATCGGACACGTCCACGGAGGGCGCCAGGAGAAGGAAAAGAGGGCAGATGCCCAAGACCATGGCTGCGGCCATCTTTTTCTCCGCGAGGGCCGCCCTTTTCTCCTCCATGCCGGGGAAGGCCGGGGAGGGCATACCGCTCAGGAAGGGGTGGCTCACCTCCTCCTGAACGGGCGGACTCTCCCGGTGATTTTCCAGAAGAAGATTTTCCAGGCGGACCAGGGTGTCGCTGTAAGGGTTCCCCTCATCGAGGGCGGGAGCAACGGAACGGGGATCGAGACCGAACTCCCGGCAGGCCCTGAAGAGGGGCAGGATATCCGCCGGCCTTTTTTCTTTAAGGGCCATAAATCCCGCCGGATCGGTGAGCCATAGAACTTCACGCTGTGTCTTTTCTCTTCCCGACACAAAGTGTCTGTTTGAAAAGGAAAGCCAGGTCATGCAGGGGAAGAGGCAGTGATAGCAGGCCATGACCTTCTGTCCCGTCCCTCGGAAGACCTCCCTTCCCGGGTCGTCCCATCCTGTTTTTTTCAGAAGAGTCCTGAAACCCTCCGATTTTCCTTCCTTCAAACGGATCCGTTTTCCTAATTCCAGAGAGAGCGTTTCATGGTCCTCGCCGAAAAAAAGGCCGTCGGTCCCCTGGAAAAGAATCCCCTCAAGGTTTCTTTGACCCATCCAGAGGGCGAGTCCCGCCTTGTCCCAACTGCCGGACAGACCGACCTGGGCGGCAGCCCGGGCAACCCCGAGCCCTCCCGCCCGTCCCGCCAGAAGAGAAGAGCGATATTCGCCGGCCTGAATGAGAAACCTGTGGGCTTCGGTGAGATTTTTCCCGTGAACCGCCGCCCCGTCGGCGAAATTTCCGTCCCCGCTCCGTATTTTCAGGAGGGCGGGGGAAGAGGACCTGCCGTAAAGGACGAGAAAGTCCAGCCGGCAGAACTTCATCTCCGGTCCTGTCCGGAGGGTCAGGGGAACATGGACCGGCTTCGAATCCCCGGCAGGCTTGAAGGTGGCCACGAGAAGGCACGACGCGGGGGCGAAACTTCCCGTCAGGGGCCCCGTCCCGAGAATGAGGGGGTCCTTCTCTTCGTATTGCCGGAAAAGATGGGTATTCAGGGTTGCGCCGCCGAGGTGCTCCCGGACACTCTCCCGGGAGAGAGGGAGGATCCGGAAGGTCTTCTCCGTGAGATCCGCCAGTCCGACGTTGTGGCTGTAATAACATTTATAGGGACTCATGGTTTTTCCTCGCCGGGGACGCCCCTCTGCCAGCGGAACCGGATTTTCGCCGCCCCATAGGGGCAACGGTCGATGCACCGGAAACAGGAGATGCACTCCGTCATGGGAATTTTCGGAGAGACGCCTTCCCGGAGGATGTTCCCGTCGATGATTCCCACGGGACAGACCTCGGCGCACTGGATGCAGGAAAATTTCTTGCACTTTTTCGCGCCGATGACGATCTTGATGAGCCCGAGGGAGGCCACGAGGGCGAGAAGAGCGCCCACGGGACAGAAATAACGGCACCAGGAGCGCCTTTCCGTCACTTCCAGGGCCGCCAGAGCGGGAACGACGGCCAGCTCGGCCCCCCGGAAAAAGCCCTGGACACCGTAAGACCGGCACAGGGTACCGATGGGACAGACGGTACAGAAGGCCTGGTATCCCAAAGCGAAACTCCCGCCGACGGCGCCGGCCAGAACGCCGTACTTGTTCAACCGGTTGGCCATCCATCGGGGGGGAGCGATTTTCCGGGGGATGACCTTGCCGGCCAGATCGAGGAGAAACCCGAAGGGGCAGATCCAGCCGCAGAAGAGTCTCCCCGCGAGAACCGTCAGGAGAATCAGGGCCAGGGCGGAGAAGATCCCCGTGAGGACGATGGTTTTCGTGGAGGCGATATTCTGGAGGGTTCCCGTGGGACAGGAAAGACTCACCACGCCCGCCTTGAAGAAGCAGAACGTTCCGATGAGGATGAAGACAAGGAGAAGAAAGGAAGCGGCCTGGACGGTCCACCGGAGTCCCTTGATCCACCGGAAAGCCTTCCCCCGGGTATAGGTCAGGGCTTCTTCCGGACAGTGGCGGGCGCACAGGGGGTCCCCCTCGCAAAGATCGCACTTGTGGATTCCTTTCGTCCTGGGGTCGCGCAGAGGGGCCGCTTCGGGGCAGGCCATGGTGCAGATCCCGCACTCGACGCAGAAAAGCTTTTCTATCCGGACGATCCCGTCCTCCCCCCGGGCGATGGCCCGGGTCGGGCATGCCTCGAGGCAGAGGGGTTTCCTGCAATGCTGGCAGTACAGGGCGAAATTCTTCCCCGACTCTTCGTTACGCAGCACCTTGAGGCTCGCCGAAGCCGGGGCGACCAGGGACACGTTCCGTTTCCCGCAGACCATCTCGCAGGTCCCGCAGCCGGTGCACCGGGAAGGATCGAAGAGAAGGTACCCGTGGCGCCGGGGCATGAGGCGGTCCATGAGACGCTTCCGGGCCCTCGGGGAGGGCCGGAGATCCTCCAGGCTCAGGAAAGGCGTCCCCCCCTCCCCTCCCGTCCTTCTTTCGGGGGAAATGGTTTTCGCTTTGGCTGGGTCAGGTTCCATATCTCTCGATTTCCGGCCTCCCGGAGCCGCTTCTTCAGGTGTTCCGCCGGAAATAGGTCAGCCGCCGGCAGGCGGGGCAGCATTCCAGGAGGGCCCGGACGTTGGGCGGTTCCTCTTCGAGCCTCCGGAGAACAAAATTCTCCACGGGAAGGGCAAGAAAGGGTTTTCCGCAACACCTGCAGTAAGACACCCTGTCCTCCGAATGTTCCTCCAGGACCATTTCCCGAAGCCCCCGGATGAGGTCCCGGCAGCTCACGCCCTGGGGACAGATTTCCGTTCCGGCGTTACACTCCGTACAGTACCAGATGTTTTTATCCTCGAGGATTGCTCTCCCCCCTCTCAGGACTTTCTGAATAACGCCCCGGGGGGACATTTCGATGGAAAAATCGGCATACATATCCGCCATGGGGCAGACGGCGACGCATCGCCCGCATTCAACGCAGAAAGAGGCCCGGGAATAGCGTTTGACCTGGGCCAGCCTGTCATTTTCCTGGTTCATGCCTTGATCTTCTCCACCTTTGCCGCGCATGCCTTGAATTCCGGTATTTTCGAAAGGGGATCCAACGCGGGATTGGTCAGACGGTTGGCCCGGGCTTCCGTGAAATGGAAGGGGGCGAAGAGGGATCCCCGGGCGACTCTCCCGGTGACCCGGGCCCTCGTCACGATGCTCCCGCGGCGCGTGGAGATCCGCACGAGGTCCCCCTCCCGGAGAGCCAGATTCCGGGCGTCAAGGGGGTGGATTTCCACATAGGGTCCTTCCTGTTCCCGATTCAGAAAAGACGACCGCCGGGTCATGGTCCCCGTGTGATAATGGGCGAACATTCTTCCCGTGCTGAGCCAGAAGGGGTATTCCCCGTCGGGGGATTCCCGGGGCGTTGTATAATCCGGCGCCACAAAAAGCCCTTTCCCCCGGGTGAACCGGTCCTTGTGAAGATAAGCCGTTCCGGGGTGCTCCAGGTTCGGGCAGGGCCACTGGAGACCGGCCTTCTCAAGCCGGTCATGACGGATCCCGCGGTAGGCCGGGGCGAGGGCGGCGATTTCCTCCATCGCCTCTCCCGGGTCCCGGCTGGGAAAATCGACCCCCAGGGCCCGGCCGAGATGGCATAGAATGGAAAAATCGTCCCGGGCCTCCCCCGGGGGATCGACGGCTTTCCGGAGAAGTTGAAATCGCCGTTCCGTATTCGTATAGGTCCCCGTTTTTTCGGCAAAACAGGCCCCGGGGAGGACGAGGTGGGCAAACCGGGCCGTCTCGGTCAGGAAAATGTCCTGGACGACGAGGAAATCCAGGGAGGAGAGGCACTGGAGTACGTGATTCACGTCGGGATCGCTCAGGGCGGGGTTCTCCGCCATGATGTAAAGGGCCCGGATCTCCTTTCCCGCCCGGCCGATCATTTCCGTCACCGTGAGGCCCGGCCGGTCGGAAAGCTCCCGTCCCCAGGCTTTCCGGAACCGGTCCCGGGCATCGGGATCGTCCACCGCCTGGTATCCCGGGTACACATTGGGGAGAGCCCCCATATCGCAGGCCCCCTGGACGTTGTTCTGTCCCCGGAGAGGATAGATCCCCGAACCTTCCTTACCCACGTGGCCGCAGAGCATGGCGAGGTCGCAAAGGGCGAAGACGTTGGCCGTTCCGCAGGCGTGCTGGGTGATGCCCATGCAGTACACCACCGCCCCTTCCCTCGCCCGGGCGAAAACTTCGGCCGTCCTGCGCAGATCGGCCTCCGGGATGCCCGATTCCCGGGCGGCCCGTTCCACCGTCCACTCCCCGAGAAAGGACTTCATGTCCTCGAACCCCTCCATCCTTTCCCCGACGAAAGATCCGTTGTGGAGCCCCGATTCGATGATGTGCCTCATCATGCCGCACACCAGGGGGATGTCCGTTCCGGGCCGGAGGGCCAGGTGGATCCGGGCGTTTTCCGCCGCCGCCGTCTTCCGGGGGTCGACGACGATCAGGGTGGCCCCCCCGTCGACGGCCCGGTAAATTTCCCCCATGATGACGGGATGGCTCTCTGCGGCGTTGGAGCCGAACATGAGGATGCAATCGGCCCGGGAGAGATGGGCGATGGAATTCGTCATGGCCCCGCTCCCGAGGGAACGGGCCATGGCCACCGTCGTCGGGGCATGGCAGAGCCGGGCGCAGTGGTCCACGTTATTCGTTCCGAAGGCCCCGCGGATCAGTTTCTGGAACAGGTAGTTCTCCTCGTTCGTACATTTCGCCGAGGACAACCCGCCTATGGCGTTCCCGCCGTATTTCTCCGCCGTCGCGGTAAGCCTCTCGGCGGCCAGGGCAATGGCCTCCTTCCAGGAAACGGCCCGGAACCGGTCCCCCTCGCGGACGAGAGGCGCCGTCAGCCGGTCGGGATGATGAATGAACTCGTGGGCGTACCATCCCTTGACGCACAGGTGCCCCCGGCTGACGGGATGACCCCGGTCGGGAAGGGTCTCCACGGCGATCCCGTCGCGGACCCTGAGGATCAGGCCGCATCCCGTCCCGCAGTAAGGGCAGATGGTTCGGACAAAACGATCACTCATTTTCCGTGTCCCCCGGAGTCACCCAGTCGGGGACATCCCGCCCCGCTTCCGGCTCTTCCGTGAAGTTTTTCAGGATGGGGGATTTCCGCTCCCCGTCCAGCCCGGGCTCGTATCCGTAGCGGTCCTTCAGGGCCTCCCGCATGGCGAGCTGAAGCGCCAGAAGGGGGATGGAAACGGGGCAGGCCTCCTGGCAGGCCCCGCAGGCGACGCAGGTATCGGAAAGATGGAAGGCCCGGATGAGATGAAACACGAGCCTCTCCGCCGGGAGGGTGCCCTTTTCCACCCAGACCTCGTCTTCCAGCTTGCAGGGAACGCACACGCAGATGGGACAGGCATTCCGGCACCCGTAACACTTGATGCACCGCCCGAGAAGGGCCGCCCATCGTTTCATCCTCTCTGCGGAATCTCCCTGGAGAAGGCTGCGGACCCGTTCGTCCCGGAGAAAAGAAATCCCCGGCTGGGGCTTTCCCCCGTGGATCGTCCGGGGGTAGGGCCTTTCGCAGAAGCACTGTTTTGCCTGGTCCTCCGTGCAGGCCAGGCCGATGAACCGGAGATTCTCCTCCGCCACCTGGTTCCTTTTTGCCAGTTCCACCAGGGCCCGGTCATCGCAGCCCCGGACAACCACGGCAAGACGGAAATCCCGGGGGGAGGACCGGAGGATCTTCATGGCCGTCTTGGCGAAGAGCCACTTCGGTTCGGTGACGAGACGGGAGATGTCGCCGGGGTCCCGGAAGACATGGGGCTCCACGACGGCCTGGTCCCCCTCCCGCAGGGCGAGGATGCCGTCCGCCTCCTTCTTCTCCAGCAGATCCCGGGCGATGTTGCGTATCTCTTCCATCATCCCTCCGACCGCAGATCGGCGTTCTTTGCGAATCCGGTCCAGGGTTCCAGGGGGGGCTGTTTACCGAGGAAATCGGTGAAGCGACGGATGATCCCGGCAAACTGGTGATCCTCGTGGGCCGTCCCGAAAGCCAGGAGGAGCCGTTCCCCTCCGATCCCGGTGGTGTCGAGGAGGACCTTCACGAGATCAAGCCGCTTCAGGGCGGCATGATTGGCTTCGTTGTATCGACATCCCCCGACGTGGCAACCCAGGACGGCGACCCCGTCCATCCCGGAGGACAGGGCCCTGAAAACGGCGTCGGGTTCCACCAGGGCGGCGCATTCCACCGGGATGATCCGGAAGGAGGCGGGAATCTCCAGACGCTTCCATCCCGCCCGCCCGGCGCCGATTCCGCCGCACCAGCGGCAGGCGAAGACCAGGATCTTCGGGAGTTCCGTCCGGTTTTTCCTCTTTTCCTCTTCCATCGACGGTCCTCTTTCTAAAATACCACCGGCCGGCTCCCCGTTTCTTCCTCGCCGCGGCCTGTTCCCGCAGTGCCGGCGGCTTTCATCACGGAAACGCCCGGCGGATCATGGCTCCCACCATCCGGTAATTGTGCTCCGGGATCTGCATGGTCCCGTTGGGACAGACGGACACGCAGCTGCCGCAGGCCTTGCAGCGCATCTTGTTCACCCGGCTGACGAACCGGCCGTCCCGCTCCTGGAGGGAACAGGCCAGGAAGGGACAGACGGACACGCAGTTGCCGCACCCCGTGCAGGTCCTCTCCTCCACCGTGCCGTGGCCCGGTTTCTCCCCGGGAGTCCGGCTCAGGGACAGGGCGGAGACCCGGTCCCGTTTCAGCATGCCCAGGGCCTTCATGGCCGCCCCCTCCCCCTGTTCCATGGCCTTGTCCGACGACACGGGCCACCTTGCCGAACCGGCGATGAAGATTCCGTCCACCCGGGTTTCCAGGGGATGGAGGGGGTAAGTTTCCGAAAAGAATCCGTGGCTGTCCAGCTCGAGCTGAAAGAGTTCCCTCAGGGATCGGTTGTCCATGTTCGGCACGAGGGGGGTGCTGAGAACGACTTTTTCGAGGGCAAGGACCTGTTCCTTTCCCCTTGCGGCGTCCCGTACCCGGATGGCCTCGACCCTGTCCCCCCCTAATATTTCCGGAGGATCCTCCTCGTGGAAACGGATGAACCGGACCCCTTTCTCCATGGATTTCCGGTAATAGGCCTCAAGAAGATTTCCCGGCGTCATGATGTCCCGGTGAAAGATCGTCGCCTCCCCGCCGGGGATTTCTTCCATGACCCTCATGGCGTTCTTCAGGCTGGACGGGCAGCAGATGGTGGAACAGTACGCCCTCTCGGGTGATCGGGCCCCGGCGCACTGGATAAAGGCAAAACGTTTGTCATCCGGGACTCCCCTGATCCACTGGCGCTCCAGTTCCATCTGGGTGATCACCTGCTTCAGCTCTCCGTATCGGTAAAGCCCCCGGGGAAGAAGGACGCCCGCCCCGGTGGCAATGATGACGGCCCCCGCCCGCAGCCGGAGGGTGCCGTCCGGCCCCTGGATCCCGATCTTGAAATCCCCGGCGAAACCCCTTACGGAAACCACTTTGGACCGGGGGTAAAAGGCGATCATGTTGTTCGTTTCCACTTCCCTGAGAAGGGGTTCGATCCGGGTTTTCGCATGATCGTCCCCCGGATAGGTCCGGGAGATCAGGTTCAGCATTCCCCCGGGCTGGGCAGCCCTCTCCACGAGGTGAACGGGGATGCCCTGGCCGGCGAGAGAGACCGCCGCCGCCAATCCCGCCGGACCGGCCCCCAGGACCAGGCACTCGGGATGAACGTCCGCGGACACGTCCGCCGAGGCCTTCTTCTCATCCAGGGCGGCAAGGGCCATGAAGAGGAGGTCTTTCGCTTTTTCCGTCGCGCCGGGAGGGTTGCCCTGATGAATCCAGGCACACCCTTCCCGGAGGTCCGCCGTAAAAAGCCCGGACCGCTCGATGCCGGCATTCCGCAGGGATTCCCAGAGGGCTTCCCGTTTCGAACCGGCGGCGCAAAGCCCGGCGCAGACCGCCCGGGCCCCCTCCTGTTTCAGGAGGGCTCCGATCCGATGGGCGTCTTCCTCCATGCAGAGAGAATTCAGAAGGTAGACGGACGTATCCTCCCTCTCCGCCCTGAGGCGGTCGGCGATGCCGTCGAGGGCGATGATGCCGTCGAGTTCACCGAAGCACCGGCACAGGAGAACGACTGTTTTTGCCATGATCCTTCTTTAACGAACTCCCGGTGAAGTTTCTGGATGACGGTTTCAGGACGGCCTTGAAAAAGCCGTCTTCCTCTTCAGTTCTTGTCCCGGCCGATCATCCGCATCGAGGCCGATGCCGCCTGGACGGCGGCGTCCATGATATCCCCCGGCTCTACGGCAAAACCGCAACCGAACCCGACGGCCGTGTCGACAAATCCCTCTCCGTCCAGGAGAGAGGGGCCCATCCCGGTTTCCGGGGCCGGGGCGGGTTTCAGGTTCCCGTTCAATATCACCAGATCGAAACGCTCGATCCTTCTTTCCTGTTTGAAGGTATCCTCGTATTTCACGGCGATGCCGCCGCCGGGAAGGGCGAAAACCAGTCCGGGACGGCCTCTCACGAGCCGGATCGGGTCTCCCGGCACATCCTTCATGGAGTACTTGAAGTAATCTCTCCCGACAGCCCGTAAATCCGTATAGAATATCGTGCAATCAATATCGGGTATCCTTCTTTTCACCCATTCCGCCTGTTTCAGGGCATGCATGCAGCACACGGAGGAACAATAAGGGTACATCCGTGAATCCCGGGCTCCGGCGCACTGAATGAAAGCGATCCGGGAGGGTACCCGGAAATCCGACCTCCGGACGATCCTTCCCCGGTTCGCTCCCGACTCGGCGGTCCACTCCTCGAATTCGAGGGCCGTCAAGATGTCGGGATGGGTCCCGTAACCGAATTCCGGCAGGGGCTTCAAATCCCCGTTTTCAAAGCCGGTGGCCCAGAGAACCTCCCGGACGACGACCCGGTCTTCCACGGTTTTCCGATTGAGATCGATGGCCTTCGTCGGGCAGAGGGGTTCGCAGCGGCCGCACCGGGTGCATTTCTCGGCATCGATGCAGTACACCGGTGCGTAAGCCTGGTCCAGGAGGGGATGAACGGCCCCTTCGCCGCAGGCTTTTTCGCAGCGACCGCAGAAAATGCAGAGGCGTTCCTCGATCACCGGAGGCTCCCGGAGGATCCGGACAGCCCAGCGGTCTCCCTCCTTCTTCATTTCCCGGATCGTGGCGGAGGAAAGAACGGTGATCCGCGGGTGGTCGAGGCAGTTCCGGATATCCGTCCAGAGGGGACAGAAAGCGCAGTGATCCGTGGGATAGATCTTGTCCAGCCGGGCCACCTGCCCTCCCAGGTGCTGGAACCTTTCCGCCAGGGTGACGGGCTGACCGGCCCGGGCAAGATCGAGGGCGGCAAGAATCCCCGCCACGCCGCCGCCGACGACCAGAACGGCCATGGAGGAATCCTCCGGGCCGGGTGAATTAATCGATAAGGCCATAATATCTTGCCAGTTTTTCTACCCTTGAAGAAAACCAGGCCTTGAAGTCCGGGGGGGGGTACTCGTAAGGCTCCACCCGGTCTTCCAGGCGGACCAGGAAGCGGTTTTCAGGCGGATCGAACCGCCGGTACTTGTCATAAAAGACGACGATGGACTTGGGGTTCGTGGGACATCTCTGCTCACAGAGGCCGCAACCCGTGCAGTTCTCCTCCAGAACGACGGGGTACCGCCTCTCCTCGAGGCGTATGGCCTCGTAGGGACAGGCTTTGTAACAGATCCCGCAACGTCTTTTCCGGGTCCAGTCCAGGCAGGTCTCCCGATCGATGACGGCGTTTCCGATGTCGATTTCGTCCTTGGGAATCCTGACGATGGCCCCGGTGGGACACACGCGGATGCACTCCTGGCAGAAGATGCACTTTTTCCAGTCCAGAACGGGGGTTCCAATATTGGGAATGCCGTCTAAAAAGCCTGCCGGGTGCAGGGCGTCGGCAGGGCAGACGTCGATGCAGCGATAGCACCGGGCGCAGTATTTCAGAAACGCCTTTTCCGTGAGGGATCCCGGGGGTCTCGGCAGCGCTCTGGCCCCGGGGATTTTCAGGACGGCGAAGAACAGACCGGAGACAGCGGCACCCGTGATGATCTGGAGGGCATCCCGTCTTGTGAGGCCCATGGTTAACGTCCTTCGCTTGAGCTTCGGGATTGATAATGCGGGCCGATGCGAACCTCCGCACCGGCCCGGTCTGTGAGGGTTGGTCAACCTTTCATTGCCTTCTTGACGTCCCCTACGGCAAACCCGAGACCCAGGTCTTTCAGGGTCTTTTCCGTGGGGATGCCGTTGTCGTCCCATCCGAAGAGCTGATAGACGCTGTCCTGCATCTTTTTCGTGTCTTCGGCGCTGTAGATGGCCCCTTTCTTCGGGCCCTCAGGCAGGGTTTCCGTGGTGAAACGCTTCGGGAGGACGTCGTCCTTGCGGCTGATCCCTTCCCGGACCTGAAAAGCCCGTTCCAGGGTCATGATCCTTTTCGCCGTTGTCCAGAACTCGTCGTCCGTCATGTTCCAGCCGCAGAGGGGGTTCAGCATGCCCGTATAAACGGCCGGGATTTCCTTCCCCCAGGGATAGCCGCCGACAAAGGAGCACATGACGAGGGAGTTGATCATGCACCACGTCGCCAGGGTCTTCGCGTCGGTTCCTTCGTGATGGTCCCCGCCGCAGGTTCCCATGGCATAACTGTACCCGCGCCCCTTGTCTCCCCGGGGGTCGTGGGCTGCTATTTCCTTTCCTTTGGCCACGATGGCGAAATCCTCCGAGCCCTTCCCGATCTGTTTCGCCATCTTCGCCACGCCCTGGCTGAGAAGCTTTCCGGCCTTGCCTTCCTTGTAGGCGATCTTCCGGATCATCTCCATCATGGCGTCCGTGTTGCCCCACTCGAGATTGACGCCATCCAGGTCCTTGGAAGTGAGAATGTCTTTCTGAACGCACTCCATGGCGAAGGCCAGGACACCGCCCGTCGAGATGGCGTCGAGGCCCATGGCGTCGCAGGCCTCAATGGCGGCCATCATGCCGTCGAAGTCGGAGACGCCGCAGTTGCTTCCCAGAAGGCCTCCCGTCTCATATTCCGGACCCTCGGCGATGAGTCCCGCATACTTACCGTCCCGGATGACGCCGAGCTTCATGCAGTGGACGGGGCAGTGGTTGCAGGCCACGTGCCGCTTCCAGAACCGGCGGTTCGCCTCTTCCGCCCCGATGTATTCGATATCGGGATACCAGGTGGTCTGGAAGTTCTTCGTGATGAGGGAGCCGGAGACCCAGTGCTTCAATTCCAGGAGCCCCGCCGTCCCCCAGCGCTTGATTCCCTGCCAGGCTTCCTTGTCGACGGCGAGTTGCTTCGCCGCCACGGCGGCGGGGTAGAATTTCCGGTTGTCCACCACGGGAACGGCCTTCGTTCCCCGGACGGCGAACCCTTTCAGTTTCTTGTCTCCCATGACGGCGCCCGTAGCGGTCCGGGCCGCCGCCCGGAAGCGCTCGATGATGACGCAGGCGTATGGCACCCCGTTTTCACCCCCCGGGCCGATGACGGCCGTCCGGGCATAGGGCTCCTTGATTTCGGCCAGCATCATTTCCGAGGCCGTATCCGTATCCTTGCCCCAGAGTTTTGAGGCATCACGGAACTGGACGGTGTCGTCCTTGATGTACAGCCAGACCGGTTTTTTCGATTTACCCTTGATGAGGATCCCGTCCCAGCCGGCCCACTTGATCTCGTTTCCCAGGTGGCCGCCCACCTCGGCATGGCTCAGAAGTCCCGTATACGGGCTCTTGTTGACGATGCTTGTCCGCGTCGCCACGCAGAAGGTCCCGTTCAGGGGCCCCGTTCCGATGAAGATGGGGGCGTTTTCGGCCAGGGGATCCGCCTTGGCCTTCATTTCCGTGAATAAGTAATAGGCACCGAGGCCCGCTCCCCCGATATAGGCTCTGGCCTGTTCATCCGTCAGGGGCCGGGTCTTGAACTGCTGCTTCGACAGGTCGATCTCCAGGATCTTCCCAAAGTATCCGCCTTTCGGTGCTGCCATGGTTCTCACCTCCTTCCATCCGGTTTACTGGGATAGAACAGGAGATCGTAGAGATCCTGTCCCGCCTCCTCGGGCGTTACGTTCCGGTAAGCCTGGTTCACACCGAATCCCAGCTTGTTCGCCATGAGGCAGGGTCCCTGGGGGTTTCCCGACTGGGTCAGGCAGGCCTTGACGCACTCGGGATCGCCGTTGCACAGATCGCACATGAGGGGCATCCCGAGATCGGGATTCACCCGGATGAACTGGGCCGGGCAGGCATCCCGGCACTTGAGGCACTTGGCCCCCAGGCAGATTTTCTCGTCCAGGACGATGCCGTTGGAAACCTTGTCTTTCTGGATGGCCTTGGGGGTTGTGGGACAGGCTTCGATGCAGGGAGCGTCGTCGCAGTGCCAGCAGATAATCGGCACATCCACCACGCCCCGGTACTTCAAGACATGAACTCTCGCTACGGAAGGTCTGACAACGCCGGTGTGATACACCGAGCAGGCATATTCACAGGCCCGGCAGCCCGTGCAGTTCTGCCTCTCGGCAAAAAGATAACGCATCACATCTTTAGGCTGCTGCGCAACCGCTTTCTTCGGTGCCGCAACACCTCCCATCGCAGCCAGGGCGACCGCGCCGCCTGCCGCAGCAGCAGCGCCTTTCAAAAAGCCCCGGCGGGTTGTTTCCTTCTTCAGAACATCAGGGAATTTACTTTCTTCTCTTTCCATGACAGATCTCCTTCCTGATGACTCCATTAATGGATAACCCGTTTACCGATGATTATTCATTGTCGGTGTCTCCGACGGGCCACCTCCTTCCGGGAATGAATCCCTCAAAACAAGTTTATTTTCCTGCATCCCATCAAACTCAACTTCCGGCAGTAAGTAAAATATGACGAAAAAGGATTTTTTACAATATCTTTTTTTTCATGCCGTCGTTTTATAGGTATTATGATCAATATAATCAATTTGTTGTATTATGGCCTCGATGATTATGGCCGGGGCTTTCCTACAGGAATGACATAAACGGGTTCCCGGTCCCGTGGAGGTTCCGGAAGGGTCTAAGAACGGGAAAAGAATGGCGGCGGCCAAGGCCGTCCGACCCGTTCGGGGAACGATCGGTGAACCATTTGAGATGATTTATTCCTTCCTCATGGGGAAGCTTCGTTGACAGGACGGAAATTCTGGTCTATTCACTTTGAAATTACCCCGATGCCGCTGCAGCGACAAAGCATGCTCCGACGGCGTCGCAAAAAATTATTCTAAGTATTTTTAAAGGTATGTCATGTATTCACTCGGGAAAACAGACATCCGTGAGACGGGAGACTCTCCTTTCCGGCCCCCTTTACTGACCCGGAACTACCATCTCCAGAGCATCATGACCAGCCTCCGGTTCCGGGTGTACCCCTATCGCCGGACACTGGCCGAAAGCACGGAACACATCATCGACTGCGGAGAGGGTGTCCGCCTTCTCGGCTATCTGACCCGGCAGGGGGAGGGAAGAAGCCGGGGGCTCTTCCTTCTGATCCACGGATGGGAAGGAAGCGCTCAATCGGCCTATATTCTTCACACCGGGGGGTATCTTTTCCGCCGGGGTTTCGACGTCTTCCGCCTCAATCTCCGGGATCACGGTCCGAGTCACCATCTGAATCCCGGTCTTTTTCACGGCGCCCGGACGGAGGAAGTCGTCTCGGCCGCCTCCGCGATCAACACTCTTTCCGAAGGACGGCCTTTCTTCATCATGGGGTTTTCCCTGGGTGGAAATTTCGCCCTGCGAATCGCCCGGGGAGGCCGGCCGGAGGCGTTTCCGACCCTGAAACGGGTTTTTTGCGTCAGCCCCGTTCTCGATCCCCTGAAGACGACCCTCGCCATAGACGAGGGGTTTCCTTTCTATCGGAGATACTTCCGTGGAAAATGGAAACGGTCCCTGAAAGCGAAGCAGCATTTTTTCCCGGCCCTTTACAGCTTCGACGGGGTCTTTTCCATGAAAACCCTCATGGAGATGACCGATTTTTTCGTTTCCCGGTACTCGCCCTTCCGGGACTGCCGGGATTATTTCTCCCGATACACCCTTCTCGGTGATGCCCTCAAGCGCCTCTCTTTTCCGGCGACCATCCTGACATCGGAGGATGACCCCATCATTCCCGTCAACGATTTTATCGGCCTGCGCAACGACGACGGCAGGCTCGACCTTTCCGTCCAGGCCTTCGGGGGACATTGCGGCTTCATCGACCCCTTCCCTTTCGGATGCTGGTACGAACCCTGGGTGACCCGGCAAGCCCTCCGGATCATCGGGGGAAGGAAAGATTGAATGAATTACGGAGACTTCTCGGATCGCCATACCGTCCTGGAAAGGGTCGTCGACCGCTTGGGAGAGGCCCCCTCGGATTTCAACGAGCGCCTCGGCGGAATCGACTGGGCCACGAAAGCGGGCCGGGGTTCCGCCGCCGCCATCCTTCTCCCCCTCACCTTTCTGTCGGAGCGGGAAGGGTTTGCCCTCGCCCTCATCCGGCGGTCCGCTTCCGTGCCCCAGGGGGGGGATCTGAGCTGTCCCGGGGGAATCGTGGATCCCCTCCGCGACGGGCTGACGGGAAAACTTCTTTCATGGCTTTTTCCCCTCTTCTGCAACCCCCGGGCAAACCTCATGATCCGGGAAAGAGGACGGACTTTCTTCCGGAACGTTTCCTTTCTTCTGGCCAATGCCCTGAGGGAGGCCGGGGAGGAAGTGGGACTCAACCCTTTCCGGGTGACCCTCCTGGGAACCCTGCCCTGCTATTCCCTTATCATGTTCGCCCGGACCATGTTCCCCCTCGTGGGTTTCGTCCGGGGAAATCCCCGCTTCCGGACGAACTGGGAGGTGGATAAAGTCGTTTCTCTTCCTCTGAAGAATTTTTTCTCCCCGGAAAATTACGGCACCTGCCTGGTTGAATCGGAGATGAACATTCCTTCCCAGCCGGGGCGGAGCACCTGGGAATTCCCCTGCCTCATCCACCGGGACAGGGACGGGACGGAGGAGGTCCTCTGGGGGGCCACCTTCTATGTGGTCATGTCCTTTCTGGAAAGGGTCTTCGACTTTGACTATGCCCGCCTCGGCCGGTCCGGGCGCACGGTGAACAAGACGCTCCGGTTGGAATACGTCACAGGGACGGCTTTCCGGAATCCGCCGGAACAGTCTCTTGTAAAACCTTGAAACGGGGATCCGGTCCTCTTCTTTTTCTTCCCGTGAGGAAAGGGTTGATACCTTTTTCAGCGGGCCGTCTCTTTTTCCGGTGATGGAAAAGATTGATCGCAACCGTTTCCGGGGGGCCTGTCCATACCGGGCGGCACCGGGAGTCACGGCTCCGTATCCGGATATTGAATAAAGACTGGACTTTCTTTGATCCTGTAACCCGGCCTGTCCCGGAGTGACGTCCGGGACCGGTGATTCCTATTCCGGTCTCAGGGACAGGAAGTAGGTGTGGGTCGGGCAGAGCACATGAGGACGCCGGGACGTACTGCGCGTGGTCGTGCAGCGGCTGCGGTTCAGCTGACGCAGTTTGTGAGAGTCGAAAAAGCGGACCTGTCGGGCCGTAATCTCGTGGATGATGGACCAGTGGTCCCACAGGGGACCCCCCAGGCAAATGAGTATGGCCCTCCGACTGTCCCCTTCGAGAAAGCGGGTCATCTCAGCCCAGAATTCATCCAATGGTGTATTGGGCCTGTTTTTGAACGGCATGCTTCGGCAGGGAATCAGATCCCCCACCGCCTTGCCAAAAATCCCGCCAATGGTTACCAGTCCGATCCCTTCGGCCAATATGCGGCTCAGATCGTGAGTTTGTTCGAGGTGTTCCAGAATCCGTCGAAACAGGTCTTTTGCCTCGGCATCGCTGATGGATGAAACAATCCGGGCGGCGTTCACGATGCTGTAGATGGCGCACAGGCCGTCCAGACCACCTTGCTCGTAGGGCTTCATGGGTGCATTCCCCCTGCAGCGGGTTTTGCCTTATGCCGGGCGGCGGCCAGGCGGGCGATACGGCTGGCAGAGGCGCCGCAGGTCATTCCGGCTGCCTCCCCGGCGGAACGGTCCGTTTCAGCCGAACGGCCGTCGACTCCTGTGCCGCAGTGCTCGAAAGAAGGCTTTACGATGAAAAAAAATCCCCAGTAAACCTTTAAATTACAATAACATGAAATGATTTCTCACCAGGTTCGACAGCCGCAGGCATATCGGGGTGTATCGAAACAGGTTTGGTTACACCGTCACACTTGAAAGAGAAGTTTTCCCAGCCCCCCCCACCGGATGACAATGAAATATCCCCCCACGGCCAGGGCCAGGAGAAGGGACGGCAGGCGAAGGTGCCCGTAGACGGCGCCCATGGCGGCTCCGAAGTAGCGGTTCGAAAGAAGGAGGCACAGGTGGAGGGGCGAAAGAAGGACGCCGATGAAGCCGCTCGTCAGGGCCAGCATGAGGTAGGCCATGAGGTACGGGCCCTCCCCGTAGGACTGGACCAGGGGAATGAGAATGGGAAACGTGCTGCCCACAAAGGCAATGGTGATGCCCACCACGCCTCCCACGAGGAAAGGGAGGAGAACGGTGATGAATATCAGGGAAACGTGGAAGGATATCAGTTCAGCCGTGATGGCGGAAACGGCGTCGGTATCTTCCATCATGCCCTTGAAAACGAGGATGGCGAAGACCATGTAGACCATGGTGAGAATGTGACGATCCAGGAGGACCTCGACGATGTCTTTCCTGCCCGCCCCGGAGGAAAACCAGACCTGGCCGATGGCCAGGATGAGGGCCAGGATCAGGCCCGCTTCCCGGGCGATGGTCCATCGGGGGAAAAAATGGGAAAGGATCAGGCCCGTCCCCAGTCCTAAAAAAATGACGATCCCGATGGGAAGGAGTTCCCGCAGAAACGCAAACAGGTGGGAAAGGGCCCGTTTCCCCTCCTTCCTGTCAGGCGGCGCCAGACCCCTCACGGGAAGATAGCCAACCGCCAGAGCCACCAGGGTGAGGGGGCCCATGAGACTGGCAAAGGACCAGATGTTCAGATCCGCCAGGGTCGTGGCGAGGAGAATCCCGGGGTAGAGAGGCCACCAGTATTCCCAGATGTGGCGGAACCAGTAATTGACATAGCTGAGCTGATCCGCCGTCAGGCCGCTTCTTTCCCCGAGCTGCTTCACCATGGGGGCGGAAAAAACGGCTCCTCCCGGCATGGGCAGAAGACCGATGAGAGCCGGAAAGACGACGAGATTGACCCTCGGGTTCGAGGACAGTCCCTGAAACCGGTCGAGAAGGCGTTTCATGGCCCCCATCCGCTCCATACTGCTGCTCAGGACCAGGATGAGGGAAACGATCACCGCGAGAGAAAGGGTTTTCGGGTAAATTACCGAATGGACCATGGATCGGGCCATGGGTGAAATTTTCAACCCGAAGAGAAGGCCGAGAAGAACGGATCCGAGAAGGAAAGCGCTCCCCAGGGAAAGCTTTCTTCTCATCCCATAGAGAACGACGGCGAAAACGGCGAGAACCCGTACGATGGCCGGCAGAACGGCGATGCTTTCAGGCATGGGTCTTCACTTTCCGGAAGATTCTCAATCTCCCCTCAGCATGCCGCCGAAACGGCCGGGGAGAGACCCTTCCTCTTTGCCGCTCCCCCCGCCGGAGGAGGCGTGGGCGAGGATCCGGCCCCCCATCCGGGCCTCGAAAGTCATCCCGTCTTCCATATAGTTCATGGCGCCCGCCTCGGCGACCACCGTCTCACCGGGATCGAGTTCCACTTCCACCATCTGCAGGTCATGACCCAGGATTTCATAATCCACATCGTGACCCTTCATTTTGAACCCCCTTTCCCTCTTTTCGCATTCACGGCCTGTCCCGGAGAGACCCCTCTGCCGGGAAAAACCGAAGGAAAATACATGAAGGGGAACATTTCACAGAATCTCGACTTTCTCAAGTCTAAAGTATTTTCATATTTTGTCGATTTATATAGAGAACGGTTCCAATCTGATGATTTTCTGGAGTGAGCGCATGTTCCTTCTTGGTCTCACGGACTTACGCCCCGGCATGATGCTCGCGGCGGATGTCCGAAACCGTTATGGACGGCTGATCGCATCCCGGGGAACGGCCCTGACGGCGGAACGCATCCGGGTCTTCAAGATCTGGGGGGTGGTGGAGGTGGAAATCAGCGGGGAAAAAGAAAGAGGCAACGGCGACGGCTCGTCGAAAAAAGGACCTTGCCCCCTTCCCGAGGATCATTTGAGGTCTCTGGAAAAGCGTTTAATGCACACCGACCGGTCTCACCCGGCCATCAGGACCCTGATGGAATCCCTCACTTCGGGAAACGGCGGCAACGGAGGTTTTTCGAAGTGTTCCGGTGATTGGGTTGAAGCCCTCGAATCGGTGAAAGAACCTTCGTTCATGCCCGTCGAGCTTCGTGCCGTCCTGGAGAAAATCCTTCAATCGGGCCACCGGAATATGAAGCTTCCCGCCCTGCCCGAGGTGTTTCTGAAAATAAACGAGGCCGTTTCGAACCCCCGCAGCTCCGTCGGTTCCCTGGCGGATCTCATCGGCCGGGATACGAGCCTGACGGCGAGCCTTCTCAGAATCGCCAACAGTTCATTCTATGGATTCCCCAACACCATCGAAACCCTGGCCAGAGCGGTGGATATCATCGGTTTTCAGCAGATCAGCACCCTCTGCTACGGCATACAGATCACCCGGACATTCAGGCATGTTTCAACATCCGCCGTGGACATGAAGTCCTTCTGGAAACACAGCATCGCCTGCGGGCTCGCCGCCCGCTTCATGGCAAGCCAGAAAGGAATCCGGAACTGTGAAAGGCTTTTCGTCGCGGGACTGCTTCACGATATCGGGAAGCTCACCCTCTTGATGTCCGCGCCGGAAGCGTATTGCCGCGTTCTTGCCGGCGCCCGCTCGACCCAGTCTCTCCTTTTCACGCAGGAATCGGAACAGCTGGGAATGGATCATGGCGAAATCGGGGGGCACTTGACGAGGCAATGGAAATTTCCCGCCTCCCTGGAAGATCTGATCTCCCATCACCACCGGCCGGAAGAGGCCGGGAATCCCCTGGAGGCGGGCATCATCCATGTTGCCGATATCATCGTCAACGCCGCCGGATTCGGGGGCAGCGGGGAAGCGTTCATTCCTCCTCTGAATGAACGGGCCTGGGAGACCCTCGATCTTTCCATCCACGCCATACCGATGATTCTGAATCAGACGAAGACACAGATGAATGACACCATTGAATTCTTCTTTCCATGAGATCAAGGGAAAAAATGGAACAGACGGTACAGCGTCTGAACGAACGGGTCAGCTACCTGGAGGATCTCCAGAGGGAGACCCTGGAGATCCTCGAGACGGCCTCCACCCTGGGAGACTTTCAGACAAGCATCAACAAGCTGCAGGACTCTTCGCTCATTCTGAAGGAAACGGAAGGGCGGATCATGAGCATCATCCCCTTCGACGGCATGGCCTTCTATCTCGTCAACGAAGAGAACCATGATTTCGAGATTCATTATCTGAACCCGGAGGGTTTTCGTCCGGAAATCCGAAGCGCCGTAGAGAACTTCATCGAACAGGGAATCTTCCCCTGGGTATTGAACCAGCGGCGGCCCGTTGTTCTTCCGTCGGCCCGCCCTGAACGGCGTCTGGTCCTGCACACCATGGCCACCTGTTCCCGCGTCCGGGGAATGTTCGTCGGAATCCTTTCGGATCAAGAGACCCCTCTTCCCGATATCCACAAATCCCTCCTTTCCATCATCCTGCTGAACAGTTCCAATGCCATCGAAAGTTTTGAACTTTATCACATGATCCGTGAAATCAATGAAGTCCTTGAAAATCACGAGAATTACCGGGCACTTTTCGAAGCGGCACCGGACGGCGTGGAAGTTCTGGACAAGAGAGGCTATGTCATCGACCTGAACCGGTCTCAGGAGGCTCTGCTCCTGAGGGATCGTGATTTCATTGTGGGCCGTCACACAAGCGATTTCCTGTCCGAATCGTGCCGGGAAAACTTCCCGCGGGATTTTCTCTCCCTCAGGGAATCCGGTTTCTGGGAGGGCGAGGTCGAGATCGACCGCCCCGATGGATCCACCCGTCAGGTCTGGAGGAAGGGAACCCTTCTCCATAATGAAGGCCGGAAATTTCTGGGCGCCATTATCTACAATCGGGATATCACCCTGTTGAAGAAGATGGAAAAAGACCGGAAGGACCTTGAAACGCGTCTTCAGCGGGCGCAGAAAATGGAGGCCCTGGGAACGCTTGCGGGCGGCATCGCCCATGACCTCAACAACATCCTGAGCGGTATCGTAAGTTATCCGGAACTCATTCTGATGCAGCTTCCAGGGGACAGTCCCTTCCGGAAGCCTCTTCTGACGATTCAGAGATCGGGGGAAAAAGCGGCCGTGACGGTCCAGGACATGCTCACCCTGGCCCGTCGCGCCCATGCTCCCTCGGAAATCGTCGATTTGAATGCCGTCGTCCAGGACTATCTCCGGTCCCCGGAACATGAAAAATTAGAGGATCTCCACCCCGGTATCCGCCTGGAGGTCTCCCTGGACCCGGCTCTGGAAGGCATCCTCGGAAGTCCCGTACACCTGACCAAAGTCGTCATGAATCTTGTCTTCAACGCTTTCGAAGCCATGTCCCGCAACGGCGTTCTTTCCATCTCAACGGAGAACAGAAGGCTGAACGGTCCGTATAAAGGGTATGAATTCGTGCAGGAAGGAGACTATGTCACCCTTTCCGTTTCCGATACGGGCACCGGGATGAATCATGAAGTCAGAGAGCGGATCTTCGAACCTTTCTATACGAAAAAATCCATGGGAAGAAGCGGTTCCGGCCTCGGGATGGCCGTCGTCTGGGGGGCATTGAAAGACCACAAAGGGTATATCGATCTGACAAGCACCGAGGGGAAGGGTTCCGTTTTCACGCTTTTTTTCCCTGTGGCTCCTCACGAAGCCGCAAGGTCTCCCGTCCATGGCCATCCCTCCATTCCTCCCGGGCAGGGAGAGCATATCCTCATCGTGGACGACGTGGAGGAACAGCGGGAAATTGCGGCGGCCATGCTCACCGGGCTCGGCTATACCGTTTCTACCGTCTCGTCCGGCATGGAAGCGGCGCAGCATACCCGGTCCCATCCCACGGACCTTGTGATCCTCGATATGATCTTAGGCTCCGGAATGGACGGTCTGGAAACCTACAGAAAACTTCTTGAAATCTCCCCGGGACAGAAAGCCGTCATAGCCAGCGGGTTTTCCGAATCGGACCGCGTCAGGGAATGCGTGAAATTAGGGGCCGGCACCTACATCAGGAAGCCTTATTCCATGGAAAAGATCGGCCTGGCCGTCCATCGGGAGCTTCATAAAGACTCGTGAGTCCTGAAATATCCGGCTTGACACCCCACGGTCAGATCTTTATGATGGGAAGGACATATCGGATTCTGAGCAAAACGAGGGGGAAACCACCTGATCATGGCAAAGCTGAGAAAAGAGCGGGGAAGCAAAGGAAGGCTTCATATTGAATCACCTTTCCTGGGCGAGTCTCTGGTGAGCAAGGAATTCCTTCAAAAAACGGAGGCCCGGGAGTACTTCCGGATGCATCCCGACATCAATGTCCTCAAGATCGGCGGTCAAAGCATCATCGACCGGGGAAAAGATGCCATTTTCCCCATTCTGGACGTTCTCGTCCGGGCAAAGGAAACCCATAAAATGATCCTGATGACGGGAGGGGGAACGAGAACCCGCCACGTTCTCAGCATCGGGGTGGAATTGGGAATGCCGGCGGGCGTTCTTTCGAAGCTCGCCGACAAGGTCTCCTGGCAGAATGCGGAGATGATTTCCGTTCTCCTCTCCAAGTACGGAGGCGTGAAAATCGGCCACGGCGACAACCTGGAACAGCTCACCATGTTCTGCCGCCTCGGCTATCTCCCCATCACCTATGGCGTTCCTCCCTACGGCTTTTTCGAACACCCGCCCCTTCACGGATCCATCCCGCCCCACCGGACGGACTGCGGCGCCTTTCTTCTGGCGGAAAACATCGGCGCCCGATCTCTGATCTACCTGAAGGACGAAAGAGGCCTTTACGACCGGGACCCGAAGAAGACACCTTCGAAAGACCGAAAGACCCTGAGGTTCCTGGACAGAATCTCCGTGAACGAACTGATCGAGATGGACCTGGACGATCTCATCATCGAACGGGAAGTCCTCCTTCTCTTCCAGCGGGCGAAGATCCTCCGGGAGATGCAGATCATCGACGCCCTTCGTCACCCCGATTACATTCTCGATGCCCTCGAGGGGAAGCATGTAGGCACGATCATTTACCGGGAATGAGCCCGGCTTCACCCGCTCCGGATCACTCTTCTTTTTTCTCTTCCTTGCCGGAATGGAGAACGATCACCTTGGCTCCCAGATACCCGGCCATTTCGTCCAGTTCCATTTTTCGCATATGACTGGCGTATACCTTCAGATTCAGACCGCTCACGCCGCAGATCCGGAACCGGGGTTTTCGTTCCCCTTTTTCCACTTTTCGTCTTTCTCTGACAAAAATCGCAGGTTCCATGATAATATCCTCCTCATCGTATTTAAATAAAATGTATATCCTTTTAGGATATATGTCAAGGTGAGATTTATGACTAAGAAGAGGAGTCCGGCCGATCGCGGAAGGCAAGACCGTTATATCCAGCCCTCTGTGCTGCTCAGCCTTTTTTCCGGCCCGTCCTACGGGTACGAGATCATTCAGACCCTGCAGACTTTCGGATTCATCGAGGGAACCGCCCCCCCGGGGATGATCTACCGTCATCTCCGTCAGATGGAGGAGGAGGGGCTGGTCCGGTCGGAGTGGGAGACGGCGGGACAGGGCCCCGCCAAGAGGGTCTATTTCATCAACCCCGATGGAGAGGAAACGCTTTCCCTCTGGATGAATTACCTGGACGGGAAAGCCCGGGCGCTGGGGAGGTTCGTTAAGAAGTACGAGAGGATCCGGCGGGAAAAGGAGAAAAAGGGCTGAACGGCGGATCTATGGGGAAACGGCCCTGTTTCTCTTTCCGCCCAAGGCGAGCCACAGGCCGTCTTCCCCGGGAAGGACGGGAAGAATCGCCTGATTTCCAAACAGGCGGGGCCGGAGCCACCCGTTTGTCCGGACGATCTCGCTTCTCCCGGGAACCCGGGCATCCCGGTCCATCGAAACGACGTGGATATCCACCCCTGCCAAGGTTTCAACGGTGACCGAATCGGGAAGATCGCGAAGCCGGCCGAACTCGATGAACCGGCCGGACCATCCGGAGGCCGTGAGCCCCACCGCCGCCAGGGCCCCGATGATCCCGTCATTCGTTCCCCCGAGTCCCCGGAGAAAGGCTTCACCCGCCGTCCTCAGGGCTTCCTTCCGGCTGACCACCCGCCGGGTGCAATCGAAACCGAAGGAGACGATCTCCCGCAACCCCCGGTAATTCTCCGGCACCACGGCCACCCCGGGATCGCTTCCCTCGTCGGCGTGCCGTTCCACATGGGCGACGGCCCGGCGGGAAAGCTCTTCCACGGCGGTTTCATCGGGCCCGTCGACGACGATACAGGCCGAACTGTTGTGAGACGTGTAGGGAACATCGGGATGAACGAGGAGCTGCTGCCGGACGACTCCCCAGACCCTGCAGTCCGGGGGAAGTTCCCCTTCGAACCATCGGGCCAGCTTCCCCGTCCCTCTTTCTGAATCGATGTTGTCCGTATCGTCCACGCCGATGTAAAGTCTCATGAAAAATCCTTCTTTTCGAATTACAGCCACCGCAGGGCGGTTGCGGGAAAAGACACCCAGATCTTCTTGCCCGGCAGCACCCGGAGATGATCCGCCCTTTCCGGTGTCATTACGGATAAAAGAGTAATTCCGCCAATATCTACGTATATATTCAGGTATCCCTTTAATTGTTCGGCATACATTCCCGTAATAACGCCGGGAAGGATATTTTCTGAGGCCGTCTCCTTCCATTCCGCCACATGAAGCTCGATTTCGGTCCCCCGGAGGAGGGCCGTCGATTCGCGGTGGGGAGGCGGCGGCGCCAGGATGACATTTCCCCCTTCCAGGACTTTCTTCCAGAGCGACGCCGAGCAGGGCTCCCAGGGTCCCGGAAGGAGATTTTCTTCCCCCGAGCCGATGATTTTCCCGTCATGAACCTTATATATCCGGTCCACGGCGCCGTTCAGCCACTCCAGGTCATGACTGGCCACAATCAGGGTCGTCCGGAAGGTCTTCCAGACATCGATGATGGCCTGGCGGATCAGGTAGGTACTGTATGGGTCGACGCTGGCCGTCGGTTCGTCCAGGAGAAGCGCCTGGGGATTCAGGATCAGCCGGGAGGCCAGGGCGACCCGCTGGGCTTCTCCACCCGATAACTGATGCCATTTTCTATGGGCGAATTCTTCATACGGCAGTCCGACCCGGTGGAGAACTTCTTCCACCCGGTTCCGAAGCCCTTCCTTTTTGCCACGGACCCTGAGACCATAAGCCACATTTTCAAATACGGTGGTCTGGAGAAGATAAGGTTCCTGGAGGAGAATCGTTACGTTTCGGGCCACCGAAGAATCCGCCCCCTGAACTTTCTTTCCCTGGAAGACGATCTCCCCCTCCCGGGGTGTTTCCAGGAAGGCCAGAATTTTCAAAAGGGTGCTCTTCCCTCCCCCATTGGGCCCCACGAGGCCGATGGACGCCCCTGCCTCGATTTCCAGTTCGGGAATGGAGAGGGTGAAGGTATCCCCGTAGTGGAACCGGAGATTCGAGAGACGATAGAGGGGGTTCGACGCCATCACCGTTTCCTCCTCAGGGTCACGAGGACGGCGTTCACCGCGAGGGCCAGGGCGAGAAGGACGATCCCCAGGGCGATTCCCATGGCGAATTCCCCCTTACCCGTTTCGAGAGCCACGGCGGTGGTGATGGTCCGGGTGTGCCACTTGATGTTTCCCCCGATCATCATGGAGATCCCCACCTCGGAGATGGCCCGGCCGTAAGCCGTGACGGACGCCGTGAGGACGGCGAACCGGGCCTCCAGGATGGTCCTCAGGGCGATCTGCCGGGCGTTGGCCCCCAGGGTGATCAAGGTGAGCCGGAGTCTCCGGTCGAGGCTCTCCACGGCCGTCGCCGTGAGCGAAACGACGATGGGAAGGACGAGGATGGTCTGGGCCAGGGCGATGCCGGGCACGGTGAACAGAAGCCCCAGGCCGCCCAGGGGTCCCCTCCGGGAAATAAAGGCGTAAACGAAGAGCCCGACCACCACGGTAGGCAGGGCGAGAAGCGTGTCCGAGAGGGCACGGAGCTGTTTTTTGCCGGGGAACTCGAAATACCCGAGGAGAAATCCTCCCGGGATGCCGATGAGAAGACTCGCCAGGATGGAAAGGGAAGAGATCTGAAGGGTGGTGATGATGGCGGAATAGGTCTCCGGGTCCCCGCTGAAAAGGAGGACGAGGGCCCGGAGAAATCCGCTTCCTAAATAATCCATCGATTCCTGTTATTTGGCGGCGTTGGGAAAGAACAGCTGTTTCCCCATGAGTTTGAAGTCGGCGACGGCTTTCTGGATTTCAGGCGAGGCCATCCACCGGGAAAATTTCGTCGCCAGGTCGTATTTAACGTTCTTGCACCGGGCCGGATTGACGGCGATGACGCTGTACTGGTTTTTCAGGGCGGCGTCCCCTTCGACAAGAATGTTGAGGGGGGGATTCCCCTTCCAGTTCGCTTCGTATTTGATGAAGGTTCCCCGGTCGGTCATGGTATAGGCATCCCGTTCGGCGGCGATGTTGATCGTGTTGATCATCCCCTGCCCCGTCTGGATATACCAGGTTTCCTTGTCGGGAAGGGGAATCCCGGCCGCCTTCCAGAGGGAGATTTCCATCTTGTGGGTTCCCGAGTTGTCCCCCCGGCTGGCAAAGGGAATTTTCTTCGAGGCGAAAATATTCAGGGCTTCTTTCACCGATTTTCCCTTGACGCCCGCGGGGTCGCCCTTGGGACCGACGAAGACGAAATCATTGAACATGATTTCCCGGCGATCCACGCCATAGCCGTCGCCGACGTACTTGATTTCCGCCGCCGGAGCGTGGACCAGCAGGACGTCCACATCACAGTTCTTACCCAATTCCAGGGCGTTTCCCGTACCCACGGCCACCCATTGGAGTTCTATACCGGTGTCGGCCTTGAACAGGGGCCCCAGGTCGTTCAGGAGGCCCGTGTTGTCCGTACTCGTCGTCGTGGCCATCCGGAGCACCGGACCGGCGGCCGGAACAGTGCCGGAAAACAGGACCAGGATCAACAAAATGGACAATCCCAGGATCATAAACGAATTCTTTTTCATTATTCCCCTCCAAGCTTATTCATTGGTCGGGCACCCGGAAGGGCGCCCTTTTCTTTCATGTTTCCCGTAAAGGCCGGGGACGGGACGGCGGACGGTCAGTCGTCGTATTTCTTCGCGTAGGCCTCGTCATTGTAAAGACCCTCGCCGCAGGTCTCCTTGCCATAGTCCCGGATGATTTTCTGGCCTTCTTCCGAGGACGCGAAGTCGATGAATCTCAGGGCCGTGGCGGCCCCTGCCGTGGCCCCCGCGGGCTGGCAGAGGGTATGGTAGGTATTGATCAGGAACTTGTCCCCCTGGAAAAGGATCACGAGCTTCGGGACGTTCTTTTTCTCGGCGATCCAGGTGCTGCTGTCGGTCATGAAATAGCCCCCCTCGTCGTTGGCCCGCTTCAGGGTGGCGGTCATGAAATCCTTCGTGACGACGTACCAGTCGCCGGACGGATCGAGGCCGGCCTTTTTCCATACGGCCATTTCCTTTTTATGGGTTCCCGAATTGTCGCCCCGGGAAAAGAATTTCCCTTTCCTTCCGGCGATCTTCCCGTAAGCATCCGCGGCGGAAGATGCCTTGGCGATGCCGGCGGGATCGTTCGAAGGCCCGACGATGTAAAACTCGTTGGAGCCGATGAGAAGCCGCTTCGTCGCCCATCCCTCCGCCACGGCCTTTTTTTCCGCCGCCGGGGCATGAACCATGATCATGTCCACCTTCTTATCCTTCAGCAGATTCAGGGAGGCTCCGGAGCCGGCCTTCACCCAGCAGAGGGTGGCGTCGTTTTTCCCGCAGAAAGCCTCGCCGAGGACCTTCAGAAGGCCCAGTTCGCCGGGGCTCCCCGTGGCCAGGGAAAAGCGATGGGAACCGTTTCCGTAGGTCTCCGCACATTCGACTTCCCCGAAGGCCTGGGACAGGGAAAAAAGGACCAGAAAAGAAACGAGAGCACCTGCAATGAATCTTCCCTTTCGCATATCATCCTCCTTCCGGAAATGGGGAATCACCGTTCAGACCGGAGCCTTTTCCCGGCCCGGGATGTCCCCTCGAAAATGTATGTTTAATAGAACATATCAATATTTCCGTCAAGTTCTTTCCTGAGCGTCCGGCCCCCTCCAGGGCACCCGTCGCCATGCATCGGGGAGCCCCGGCGCTCCTCCCGGCGACCGACAGGGTTTTTCGGGGGCGCTTCCATCGCAGCAAGATGCCTCTCCGGGCAAAAAAAAGAGGGAACCAACCCGTTCCCTCCCTTCGTCCGGCAACAACGATTCTTTTTTCAGATCTCCATGATCTCCTCTTCCTTGATCGCCAGCACCTGGTCCGTTTTTTTAATGTAATCGTCGGTGATTTTCTGGACTTCGTCCTGGGCGCGGAAGAGTTCGTCCTCCGAAAGATCCCCTTCCTTCTTGAGTTCCTTCAGATCGTTGTTCACGTCCCGACGGGCGTTCCGGACCTTGACCCGGCATTCCTCGGCCATTTTCTTCACCACCTTGACGAGTTCCTTCCGCCTTTCCCCCGTCAGGGGCGGAATGGTGATCCGGATGACTTTCCCGTCATTGGAGGGCATCAGACCCAGCTCGGACTTCTGGATGGCCTTCTCGATGGCCCCGATAACCGTCACGTCCCAGGGGGCGATGACGATCAGCTGGCTTTCGGGAACGGACAGGGAAGCCACCTGGTTGAGGGGCGTGGGCGTCCCGTAGTATTCCACTTTAATCCCGTCGAGAAGGGAAACGGAAGCCCGTCCCGTCCGCACCTTGCTGAAGGACTTTTCCAGGGCCTGGATCTGCCTTTTCATCGTTTCTTTCAATTCGCCGATCAGTTCATCCTTCATGGTTCCCCTCCAATGATCGTTCCTGTGGGTTCACCGCAGACCACCCGGCGGATATTCCCCTTTTTTTCCATGTTGAAGACGACGACGGGAAGACGGTTGTCCCGGCAAAGGGCCACCGCCGCCTGGTCCATGACCCGGAGATTTTTTTCAAGCACGTCCCCGTAGGTGATTTTTTCAAACCGCCGGGCATCGGTAAACTTCATGGGGTCGCGGTCAAACACGCCGTCCACCTTGGTGGCCTTCAGAAGAACGTCCGCCCCGATTTCGAGAGCCCGGAGAGCCGCCGCCGTATCGGTGGAAAAAAAAGGGTTTCCCGTGCCTCCCGTAAAGATGACGACCTCGTTGTTTTCAAGATATTTCCGGGCCGCCTCCGGGTTGACCGGCTCGACGACCTGAGGCATGAAAAGCGCCGACTGTACCCGGGCGGACAGGCCTTCTCCCCGGAACAGGTCCCGGAGGGCCAGTCCGTTCATGACCGTGGCGAGCATCCCCATGGCGTCTCCGGTCACACGGCCGATCCCCCGTTGACTCAGGGCTTCGCCCCGGAGAAAATTGCCCCCGCCGACCACCAGGGCCACCTGGACTCCCAACCGGAGGGCCTCCCCGATCTCTCCGCCGACGGCCCGGGCCATGCCCCGGTCGATCCCGGACACTTCCTCGCCCAGGAGGGCCTCGCCGCTCAATTTAAGGAGGATTCTTCGATAGATGGGTTTCGCCATGGGAAAAGAGACCCGAAAGGGAGGGGGAATGGTCCCCCCCCCCTTTTTTTTATTGTTGTCCCGTGCGCTACTTCAGCTCTTCCCCGAGCTGGAACCGGGCAAACCGCCGGACCATGATGTTCTCACCGGTGTTGGCGATCATGTTCTGGACCAGGGTGGTTACGGTGATGTTCGTATCCTTGATGAATTTCTGGTCCATGAGGCACACTTCCTCATAATACTTTTTCAGTTTTCCCTCGAGGATCCGGTCGAATATCTTTTCAGGCTTCCCTTCCGCCTTCGCCTGGCTGCGGTAAATCTCCTTCTCCCTCTCCAGAACGTCCGCCGGCACGGATTCAGCGTTCAGGTAGGTGGGGTTGGACGCGGCGATATGCATGGCGATGTCCTTGGCCATGGTCTGGAAGGCCTCGGTGCGGGCGACAAAATCGGTCTCGCAGTTCACTTCAACGAGGACGCCGATCCGTCCCTGCATGTGGATGTAGGAGGCGATCATGCCATCCTTCGCCGCCTTCGAGGAGCGCTTCGTCGCCGCGGAGAGCCCCTTCTTGCGAAGATACTCCACCGCCTTGTCGAAATCACCGCCGGACGCCTCCAGGGCCTCCTTGCAGTCCATCATTCCGGCGTTCGTCTTATCCCTGAGTTTTTTTACCAAAGCTGCTGGAATACTCAATTTCGTTCCTCCTATTCCTTGGTCATATCCCCTGTCTCATTTCCCGACAGGGGGGTCTTCGTCTCCACGCTCGCCGGAACGTCCTCTTCCCCGGCGCCCGCGTCTTCGACGACGGTCATCTTGTCGCTTTCCGCCTGAATGATTTCCTCGAATTTCTTCTTTCCATCCATGACGGCGTCGGCGATTTTCGACGAAAAGAGTTTGATCGCCCGGATGGCGTCATCGTTTCCGGGAATGATATAATCGATATCGTCGGGATCGCAGTTCGTGTCGACAACGGCGACGATGGGAATCTGAAGCTTCCTCGCCTCCTTCACGGCGATGGTTTCCTTCTTCGGGTCGATGACGAAAATGGCCCCGGGAAGACGGCCCATGGACCGGATCCCTCCGAGAACTTTCACGAGTTTTTCCTGTTCTCTCTGAAACCGGAGAATCTCCTTTTTCGGAAAGGCGTGGATATTGTCGTCTTCCAGGGTCCGCTCGATCTGGTTCAGTTTGTCGATGCTTTTCTTGATGGTGGTGAAATTGGTCAGCATTCCGCCGAGCCAGCGCTGGTTTACATACGGCATCTCGGCGCGCTCCGCCTCCGCCCGGATACCTTCCTGGGCCTGTTTTTTCGTTCCCACGAAAAGAACGGTCCCGCCGGAAGCGACAAGACCCGAGATAAACTGATAGGCCGTCTCGAACATTTCCACGGTCTGCTGGAGATCGACGATGTAAATGCCGTTTCGGGCTCCGAAGATGTAGGGTTTCATTTTCGGGTTCCATTTGTTTGTCTGGTGGCCGAAATGAACGCCCGCCTCGAGAAGGGATTTCATGGTGACCTGGGGCATACTGCACTCCTTTTGTTTATTTCCTCCATTCCCATCCGCTTGTCCCGGAACTTCCCTCATGGGAAGCAACCCCGCGACAATCCGGGAATGTGTGGTTTTGCGAAAACTTTAAAAATCCAATGCCTTAGAATTCAATAAATCCGTGAAGAATTATCATGTTCACACTTATTAATCAAGGTAAAAAAGGTCATGTCCGATAATGGGCATTGATGCTCACATAATCGTAAGTCAGATCGGAGGCGAAAATACGGAAGGCGGCCTTTCCGGCGTCGAGACGGATTCGGACCCTGATCTGCGGAAGCTCCATGGCCTCCCGGAGCGCTTTTTCGTCTCCCCCCGCCCCGGCCCCGCCCGTGAAAATGGGGATCTCCTCTATGAAAACATCCACATGATCGGGTTCCAGGGGGATCCCGAGAGACCCTACGGCGGAGACGATCCTCCCCCAGTTGGCGTCCTGGCCGAAAAAGGCCGTTTTGACGAGATTCGACCGGGCGACGGCATAGGCAAAGGCCCGGGCTTCCTTTTTCGATCGGGCCCCCTCCACCTGGATGTCCAGGACCTTCGTCGCCCCTTCCCCGTCCCGGACGATGAACCGGGCCAGTTCTTCCATGACCTGGAAAAGGGCGTCCCGGAAGACGCCGAACCCGGGAGAGGTCCCCCTGAGGAGCCGGTTCCCCGCCGCACCGTTTGCCAGGAAAAAGACGGTGTCATTGGTGCTCATGCAGCCATCCACGGAGATGGCATTGAAACTCCGGTCCACCGCCGCCCGGAATACCCGGTTCATCGTGCCGGCATCCAGGTCCGCATCGGTCAGAACATAGGACAGTAAAGTGGCCATCCGGGGTTCAATCATCCCCGCCCCTTTGGCCAGGCCGCAAAGGGTGATTTCCCTGCCCCCGGCAACACATTTTCTGACAGCCATCTTGGGGTACCGGTCCGTGGTCATGATGGCCTCCTCGGCATCGACCAGACCGTCGGTCCTCAATCCGGACACGAGGCGGCCCATGGCGGAAACGATTCCCTGGACCGGCAGGGGCTGGCCGATCACGCCCGTGGATGCCACCAGGACGAGATCCTCCCTGACACCCAGGTGCCGGGCGGCTTCCGCCCCCATCCTCCGGGCGTTCTCATAGCCTTCCGGGCCCGTCGCGGCATTGGCGTTTCCGCTGTTCGTCACGATGGCCCGGGCCTCACCGCTCCGGATCCGGTCCATATCCAGAAGGACCGGGGCCGCCTTGAAGGCGTTGGTCGTGAAAACCCCGGCCGCCTTCGCCGGAACGGCGGAATAGATCAGGGAAAGGTCCTTTTTGCCCGTTTCCTTGATGCCCGCCGAAACGCCGTTTCCCAGGAAACCGGGGACCGTGAAAGATACTGTTCCACTCATAACACCCTCACTTGCCGCAGCATTTCTTGAATTTTTTTCCGCTCCCGCAGGGGCAGGGATCGTTCCGGCCCACTTTCACGTCCTTCCGTTTCACCGTCTGCGGGGCCACAGGCCCTTCGCCGCGGCTGAGGACGTACTCCTGCTCCCTTTTCCTCTGCATCTCCTGGACCGTTTCCTCACGGCGGATCTGAACCCGGCAGATTTTGGACAGGGCATCCTCCTTGATCCTCTCCACCATGGCGGCGAACATGTCGAACCCCTCCTTCTGGTACTCTCTCTTGGGATCCTTCTGGCCGTAACCCCGCAGGCCGATCCCCTCCCGGAGATGATCCATGCTGAGGAGATGATCTTTCCAGTGGGTGTCGATGGACTGGAGCATGAGGATTTTCGTAATCTCGTCCATCAGCGGCGCTCCCAGTTCCTCGGCCTTGTTCCGCAGGAGAGCCCGGACTTCCCCGAGGATCTTCTCCCGGAGGGCCGCCACGCCGGGGAGTCCCTTTTCATCCATCCCCTGGAAATCCGTTTTAAGGGAAAAGAGCTGAAACAGGCGCTCGTCGAGGCCCTTCAGATTCCATTCGTCGGGACGGACGTTTTCATCGGCGAATTCTTCGAGAAAAGAGTCCACTACATCCTCGAGTGATTCATCCAGGGTTGAAGAAAGAGCGTCCCCCTTGAGGACTTCTTTCCTCTGACGGTAGATGACCTCCCGCTGCTGGTTCATCACGTCGTCGTATTCCAGAAGATGCTTGCGGATATCGAAGTTCTGGGCCTCCACCCGTTTCTGCGCGTTCTCGATGGCCTTGCTGATCAGGCGGTGCTCTATGGGCTGGCCTTCCTCGAGCCCGATCCTGTCCATGACCGAGGAAATTCTTTCGGCACCGAAGATCCTGAGAAGATCGTCTTCCAGGGAGAGGTAGAACCGGGAGGAACCGAGGTCTCCCTGCCGTCCCGATCTTCCCCGGAGCTGATTGTCGATCCGCCGGCTTTCATGACGCTCCGTACCGAGGATATGCAGTCCTCCGAGGTCGGCGACACCCGGACCGAGTTTGATATCCGTTCCCCTCCCGGCCATATTCGTCGAGATGGTCACCGCTCCGGGCTGGCCGGCCAGGGACACGATCTCCGCCTCTCTTTCGTGGTGTTTCGCGTTGAGCACATTGTGCTTGATACCTCGGCGCGTCAGATGTCCGCTCAGAAGCTCCGAGTTTTCGATGGATATGGTCCCCACGAGAACGGGACGTCCCGCCTGGTGGAGTTCCCTGATTTCGTCGATGACGGCCTGGATCTTCTCATTTTCCGTCTTGTAGATCACGTCGGAATGATCTTCCCGGATCATGGGCATGTTCGTCGGAACGACCACGACGTCGAGATTGTAGATTTTTTTAAACTCCGCCGCCTCCGTATCGGCCGTGCCCGTCATCCCGGCCAGCTTCTTATACATCCTGAAGTAGTTCTGGAACGTTATTGATGCAAGAGTTTGATTTTCCCTCTCTATTTTAACATGCTCCTTGGCTTCCAATGCCTGGTGGAGACCGTCGCTGTAGCGCCGGCCCGGCATGAGTCTTCCGGTGAATTCGTCCACGATGATCACCTGGTTTTCCTTCACCATGTAATCCACATCCCGCTTGAAGAGCGTATGGGCCCGAAGCGCCTGGTTGACGTGATGAAGCAGTCCCATGTGCCGGGGATCATAAAGGTTATCCACTTTCAGGAGATCTTCCACCCGGGCGATCCCCCCCTCGGTCAGCACCACGGTCCGGCTTTTTTCGTCGATGGTGAAGTCCTCCTCCTTCCGGAGACGGGGAATGATCTGGTTGATCCGGGAGTATTTGTCCGTCGATTCGTCGGAAGGTCCCGAAATGATGAGCGGTGTCCGGGCTTCGTCGATGAGGATGCTGTCCACCTCATCCACGATGGCGTAGTTGAACTCCCGCTGCACATACTCTTCCAGCCGGAACTTCATATTGTCCCGGAGGTAGTCGAATCCGAATTCGTTGTTCGTCCCGTAGGTGATGTCGCAGCCATAGGCCTTCTTCCTCTCCTCATCGGAGAGACCGTGGAGGATCACCCCCACGGAAAGCCCCAGGGATTCGTAGATCGGTCCCATCCACTGGGCATCCCGGCGGGCGAGATAGTCGTTCACCGTTACGACATGGACCCCCTCTCCCGAGAGGGCGTTCAGGTAGATGGGAAGGGTCGCCGCCAGGGTTTTCCCTTCGCCGGTTTTCATCTCCGCTATTTTTCCCTCGTGGAGGACCATGCCGCCCATGAGCTGAACATCGAAAGGCCGCATCGCGACCTTCCGCCTCGCCGTTTCACGGACCACGGCAAAAGCTTCGGCAAGGAGATCGTCCACCGTGGCCCCCTCTGCAAGCCTCTTCCTGAAAAGGTCCGTCCTTTCCCGGAGTTCGGCATCGGTCAGGGCGGCGACGGACGGCTCCAGCCGGTTGATCTCCTCCACGGATTGCGAATAACGCTTGATTTCCCTGTCGTTTTTCGTTCCAATGATTTTTTTCAGAAGATAGGCTAACATGGCTGCTCCATAAAAACCCCCGCAAGGAAATTACGGGGGTTCGCTTTAAGGTTCGGTGGGATGGATATAAGGAGTTTCAAAAATGACAAGGGAGGTTAGAAAAGGTATTTTCTCGGATTCACGTAGACACCCGACAGGGTGACGCTGTAATGGAGGTGAGGTCCCGTGCTTCTCCCGGAGTTACCCACCAGCCCGATGACGGTACCGCGCTTCACTTTCTCACCCTGGCGGACCATGTATTTAACGAGATGCCCGTAATAGGTGCAGATTCCCCTTCCATGGTCAATTTTAATCATATTTCCCATGTCCGGCTCGCGGGCGACCTTGACGACCACACCGTCCGCAGGGGCGGTGACGTCATCCCCCAATTTCGTCGAAATATCCATTCCCCGGTGCAGTTCCCTTTTTCCCGTAAAAGGGGAGGTCCGATACCCGAATTCCGAGGTGACCCAACCCTGGCAGGGCCATATGGAAGGGGTCGAAGCGAGAAGATTCTTCTTGCTCTGAAGAAGATTGAAAATCTCCCTGAAACTGTCCTCCTGGAAGCTCACCTCTTCCAGAAGCTGGTCCATGTTTTTCTGGATCGTTTCGTAGAGAGCGTCCGCCCCGGCTTTCCCTTCCGGATCCGAAAGGTCCTCTTCCGGAACGGAACCTCCCATGCCGGGAAGCTGACCGGCCTTCCGGTCTCCCTCCATGTTCGTGATGGCCCGGATCTTGCGGTCGAATTCCTTGAGACTGATCATCCGTTCTTCGAATTCGCTCACCTTGGCGGCCAGGTCATCGATCTGCTCCTTCTGTGACCGGGCCAGTTCCCTGAGCTGGCTCAGTTCACCGTACTGGCCGCGGACGCGGAAGTAGTCCAGGGAAAGGAAGACCGTCCCTGCCGCGAGAATCATAAACACGGCCAGGAACACTCGAAGGAAAGCTTTCGTCAGGTGAAGCTGCCGCATCCGCTTTCCCTTCCCGGTGATTACGAATAACGTATACCGGTTATCGGACATTCCCGTTCCTTTCTCCTGTTTTATTCTGCCCCGAGGAAGATCTCAACCCCCCCGATTTGCAATAAATAAACAGTATCGGATAAAAAGTCAAGTACCGACCGCAGTAAGGTTTTTCCGTTCAGGCACTGAAACCCTTCTTTCACTCCGCTTTCTGAACCGCAACCAGGGGATCCCCCACCTCCACGGCATCGCCCGGTGACACGAGAACGTCCGAGATCCTGCCGCTCAGTTCCGAAACAATGTTGTTGAGCATCTTCATCGCTTCGAGAACAATGAGCACCTGTCCCGCCGATACGTCGTTCCCCTTCTCCACGGGTACTTCGTTCACCGTTCCCTTGAGAGGGGAACGAATGTCGCCCGCTTTCGCCAGGGCTTCGATTTCCTTTGCCGACAGGGTGGCCTTTCTCTTTTCCTTGCCGGGTTCCTGATCCAGTTCCGAAAGAATGGGCTCGGGGTGATGGTCGATGATCATGTAGGTCACGGCATCTCCGCTCTTGGTCCTCCGCTGGGGCCCGACCTCGAGGCTGTGCTGCTTCCCGTAGGCGTCGGCGAACTCGAACCGATCCCCGAGATTGAATCCGCCCTTCCTGAACCAGACACTCGGCGGCAGTACCCAGGTCTTGCCGAATTTCTCTTCGAACTTGAAGAAGCTGACGGCATCGTTGGGATGCTGGAGATAGAGGACCAGTTCATCCTCCGAAGCCGCCCTCCCCAGGCGGTGCTCCAGGACGCGTTTTTCGATGGAAAGATCGATGTCCTCGACCTTCTGGTATCCTCTTTCGCTTTCCACAACGGTTTTCCAGTTCCGGCCGAATACGGTCTCGTAAATTTCATCGGAGGGCCAGTAGAAGGGCAGGTCGCCATACCGCCCGAGCATGAGATTCTTGAGATCGTCATTGGCATCCTTATAGCGGCTTCTCTTGAGAACATTGTTCACCGCCGTCGTCCAGAGGATCTGGGAACCGGGGGTGACGCTCCACCAGTTTCCTAATTCAACCTGGACCCGGGGAAGCTCCTTCTGGAGGATTTCCGGCATGAGATGGAGGAAGCCGCCCTTGACGGCCTGCTCGAAACTCGAACCGGTGGCCCCCCCGGGGAGCTTGTGGGTCTGGACGGTGGGATCGAATCCCAGGAACTGGGACTCGAAGTCCCGGTAATGCTCCCGTTCCGGTCTCAGCCTGCTCGACGCATCGATCACCTTCTGCCGGTCAATGCCCAGCGCTTCCCGGCCGTAACTCGCCAGGGTGTCAATGACCGTGAGAAGGGGCGGAGGACCATAGAACCCGACGAAGGAGTGATCGCCGGCATCCACGATTTTCGCGCCGTTCAGGACCGCCGCAACCACCCTTCCGACATCGTCGCCGTCCGTATTATGACCGTGGTAATGGATGACGAGGTCGGGATATCTGTCCAGGATGGCCCTGACGAGGTCCCCGATGCGCCTGGAAGTTCCCAGGCCGGCGTGGTTCTTGATGCAAAGAAGGATATCCGGACCGGTGACATCCAGGATTTCCCCCACTTTCTTCACGTAATATTCATCGGTATGCTCCGGCCCCGTGGAAAAACATATGGAGGGTTCGAGAAGGCATCCCGCCTTTTTCACTTCTTCGAAAACGGGGATCATATTGGGAATGAAATTAAGAAAATCGAATACCCGCCAGACATGAACGTACCGGGCAAAACTTCTCACCGTGAGGCGGATGACGTTTTCCGGGTAGGGACGATACCCGAAAAGGTTGATTCCCCGGCAGAGGGTCTGAAAGAGCGTGTCCGGCATCAGGCCCGCCAGAACGTCGAGTTTTTCAAGAGGGTTGATCTGCTTCCGCAGGATGTCCACATGCACCGAAGCTCCCCCCGTGATTTCAAGGGAGAAAAATCCCGCGGCATTCCGTTCCTCCGCCACCAGCATCTGGGTGTGGGGCATGATGCGGTTCTTGAAATCGGACTGGGAAAGATCCCTCTCCGTATTGGTAACAAAAAAGCCTTCGGCTTTCCTTACTTTATCGAGAATGGAGGAAACCCCCTTTTCCCGGAGTTCCCGTGGTGTGATTCTGTCATCCGCGCTGTACATCGGCACTCCTCATCCTAAAAGGCATAGGGATTGGTCTTTTTGGCATGGATCTCGGCCACGAGCCGCGCCAGTTTCGCTACTTCCCGTTCCCGCGCGGGGTACTGGAAGACCTTGGGGTGTGTCTCCAGGTATGACGTGTCGAAAACCCCTTTTTTAAAATCCGTTTCATCGCAGATGGCCAGATAAAAAGGAATCGTCGTCTGGGGGCCGACAATGAGGAAATCGTTCAGCGCCCGCTTGAGACGCTGGACGGCCTGTTCCCAGTTATACCCCCGGACGGTCATCTTGACGAGCAGGGAATCATAGTCCGTGGGAATTTTATACCCCTGGTAAACAATGCCGTCCAGACGAATCCCCGGCCCGCCCGGGGACTGGTAGACCTCGACTCTTTTTCCCCCTTCGGGCATGAAATTGTTCTTGGGATCCTCCGCATTGATGCGGACCTGGATGGCTTTCCCCATGAGATGAATTCTTTGCTGCGGGATGCCGAGAGGTTCTCCCTCGGCGATCCGGATCTGCTCCCTCACGATGTCGATGCCTGTAAGAAACTCCGTGACCGTGTGTTCCACCTGGAGCCGGGTGTTCATCTCCATGAACCAGAAATCGTTCGTCTTCGAATCCACCAGGAATTCCACTGTTCCCGCGTTGACGTAGCCGGCTTCCATGGCCGCCTTCACGGCGGTCTCATGAACAGCCGTCAGGACCGCTTCGGGCAGGTCCGCCGGAGCGATCTCCAGGAGTTTCTGGTGCCTTCGCTGAATGGAGCAGTCCCGGGTGCCCAGATGGATGACCCCGCCGTATTTGTCCGCCAGGATCTGGACTTCCACGTGCCGGGGCGCCTCGATGCACTTTTCCACGTAGATACTGTCGTCGTTGAACGCGGACAGGGACTCCGATCTTGCCAGGGGAAGCTGGATTCTCAGATCCGCGTCATTCTGAACCTTGCGGATTCCCCTCCCCCCCCCGCCCGACGAAGCCTTGAGCATGAGGGGATATCCATGTTGCCGGCCGAACCGGATGGCTTTCTCCATCCCCTCCTCCCCCCGGGGAAGATTGTCCGTTCCCGGGACGAAAGGGATACAGGCCCGTTCCATGATCTTCCGGGCCATGACCTTGTCTCCCAGATCCCGGATGACTTTCGGCGGCGGGCCGATGAAGTTGATTCCCTCTTTCTCGCATGCTTCCGAGAAATCGGCATTTTCGGCGAGAAACCCGTATCCGGGGTGTATGGCATCGGCACCGCTTTTCCGGGCCGCCCAGATCATTCTGTCGATACTGAGATAATCTTTTCGGGGTCCGTCACCGATCGGAATCGCGTCATCGGCGAAGCGGATGAAAAGAGATTCGCTGTCCGGCTTCTCGTAAACGGCTACCGCCTCAAGTCCTAATTCCTTGACCGTCCGGATGATTCGAAGAGCGATTTCCCCTCGATTGGCTACCAGAACCCTTTTTATAGGCTTTTTCGACACCTTGTCCTACCTCGTCCATGTTTTATAAATGCCGACGGCCCGCCGGAAGCGGTTCTGGAAGGCCGGCCCGCAAAACCCGGATCTGCCGCGGGGCTTCCGGGACGGCTTTTCCCCTATCGGCATGCCGGCGATCCGGGGCTTCCATGCCGTGAAAAACGGCTTCCAGAGACCCTCCTTCGTCGATCCATGTCCTGTGCCTTGAGGCGTCCCATCCGGTCATGGGCATCCCGGATCAGAAAAAAGACTCCATGAATCTGCGGTTTCTACATATATTAAGGAAGACTGTCAAGAAAATTTCACCGTGAGGAAGTCATGAACCGGCAGGTTCACGGAGGGAGAAACCTTTTTAAATGAGTTGAAAAAACTGTGGATTTTTTCTTGATTGTTTAATTTCTTTGTGGTAATCACAAATTCAACGTGTTTTACGGCCTACATTTGCGCTGCTGCTTGTTTTTCGGGAGCTGTTTTTTCACGGGCGGGGTGGTTGCGAGGAGGGTCTGCCGATCCTGAAGCCGTTTGGATCGGAGAGGTGTGTAATCCTCTTTTTCCCGTGTGGGGGGGAAGAGGAATTTAAAATCCATAATTTTCAGAAGGGGGGTTTTTCATGACAAAAGCGGAACTGGTTGCTGCAATGGCAAAAGAGGCGGGGGTTTCCAAGGCGGTCGCGGGGAAAGCACTCGAGGTTTTCATGAGCACCGTGGCGGACGAACTCAAGAAGAACAACAAGATCGGTCTTGTCGGCTTCGGGACGTTCTCCGTGGTCAAGAGGAAAGCCAGGACGGGGAGAAATCCGAGAACAGGCCAGGAGATCAAGATCAAGGCCAAAAAGGCTATCAAGTTCAAACCCGGCAAGAATCTGGCCTCCAAAATTTAGGAAGTCTCTTCCTGATGAAACCCCCGGCGCTCACAGGTGACCGGGGGTTTTTAATGCCCGCCGGACGGATCATCGGACGACGGACCCGGGAGATGTTTCCGGAGACAGGAAAAGGCGTTACGCGAAAAGCCTCTTCTCCTTGTTCAGGGCCGTTTATGCGGTCCTCTTCGAATTGACAGGAATCCGCCGTTCTGCTATACACGGCATCGAAAAAGATGGAATCGTAAGGACATATCTGTGAAAAAGAGAATTCTGAGCGGGATGCGCCCCACCGGAAAGCTTCACCTCGGGCATTATCACGGCGCACTGAAGAACTGGGTGGATCTCCAGAACGAGGGGTCTTATGAATGCTTTTATTTTGTGGCCGACTGGCATGCCTTGACAAGCGACTACGCTTCGACGGGCGGTCTTAAAGAATTCGCCCGCGAAATGATCATCGACTGGCTCAGCGTCGGTCTCGATCCGGAGAAAAGCACCCTTTTCATCCAGTCGCGCATCCTGGAACACGCCGAGCTCTTCGTTCTCCTTTCCATGATAACCCCTCTCCCCTGGCTGGAGCGGAATCCCACTTACAAGGAAATGAAAGCCGAGCTTATCGAAAAGGACCTGTCCACGTTCGGGTTTCTCGGCTACCCTGTTCTTCAGGCGGCGGATATCCTCATGTACAAGGCCTACGGGGTCCCCGTGGGAGTCGATCAGCTTCCCCATCTGGAACTCACGAGAGAGATCGCGCGGCGTTTCAATTTTCTGTACGAAACCATATTCCCCATTCCCGAGCCCCTCCTCGCCGCCGTTCCCAAGATGTTAGGCACGGACGGAAGGAAAATGAGCAAATCTTACGAAAACGCGATCTGTCTCTCCGACTCCGGACAGGTGCTCCGGGAGAAGGTCGCCGCCATGTTCACCGATCCTCAGCGCATGCGGAAGACCGATCCGGGAAGGCCGGAAATCTGCAACGTCTTTTCTCTCCATGAAATATACACGGCCCATGGAGAAGTCGGGGAAATCGAGGAATCATGCCGTTCGGCGTCCATCGGTTGCGTGGCCTGCAAGAAACGCCTGGCGGGGCGCATCGAGGAAAGCATGAGGGATATCCACGAGCGGCAGGAACATTACAGGGCACACGGCGGTGAAGTGGAAGACATCATCGAAGAAGGCATCGCCAGGGCCCGAAAAATCGCCGGCACGACCATGGCGGAGGTCAGAAGCGCGCTTAAAATCCGATGACGGGCTATGAAATCAGGCTGAACATTTTCGAAGGCCCCCTCGATCTCCTCCTTTACCTGATCCGGAAAAACGAAGTCGACATTTACGATATTCCCATCGCCGTGATTACGGAACAGTATTTCCGGCATCTTGACAGGATGACGACCCTGAACCTCGACATCGCAAGCGATTATCTCGTCATGGCCTCCATCCTTCTCCACATCAAATCCAGGATGCTCCTGCCCGTTCACGAAAGCACCGAAAACGGCGAGGGCGAAGAAGATCCCCGGATGGAACTGACCAGGCAGCTCCTCGAATACGAGACATTCAAGAAGGCGGCCCTGGCTATGGAGACCATGCCTCTCCTCGATCGGGACGTCTTCCTTCGGGGAGCGGCCGCCGGCGGCGATACCGGGACGGACGGAGACCCGGTCAAGGAAATTTCCGTTTTCGAACTCGTGGAGGCTTTCCGAAGCGTTCTCGACCGGTGGAAACAGGAGGACGGGATGGAGCTGAACCGGGAAACGCTCTCCGTCACCGAGAGGATTCAGGAAATCCTGGAGCAGCTGAACCTGAAAGGGTCCCTTACCTTCAACGAACTTTTGGAGAATGTCCGGGACCGTGTCCGCGTCATCTATACCTTCCTGGCTCTTCTCGAACTGGTCAAGCTGCGGATTGTAAAGGCCTTCCAGTCAGGACCCTACGAAACCATCCGTATCCGTCTTGCGGTGAGCCATGAAGGATCTCAAGCCCATTCTTGAAGCCCTGATCTTCATTTCCGATGCCCCCATCACCTTCGACCGGCTGAGGGACCTCCTCGCTGAATGGAACGGCGGGGAAATCCGGGAGGCCCTGAAGTCTCTCGTGGAAGAGTATCGATCCAGGGAGAGCGGCCTGTATATTGCCGAGGTGTCCGGGGGATATCAGATCCGGACGCGGGAAACGCTCCGCGACTGGGTCCGGAGATTCCGGAAGGAACGGCCCTTCTCCCTCAGTCGCGCCGCCCTGGAAACCCTGGCCATCATCGCCTACCGGCAACCGGTCATGAAGGCGGAAATCGAGAAGATCCGGGGAGTGGACAGTTCGGGAACGCTCAAGAACCTCCTGGAAAAGAACCTGGTCCGCGTGGCCGGAAGAAAGGACATCCCGGGAAAACCCATTATATATGGAACAACACGAAAGTTCCTGGAATTGTTTCATCTCCGCGACCTGTCGGAACTTCCGACGCTCCGCGACTGGAATGACCTGGAGGCCTGATTGTCATGATTGAAAGGATTCAGAAGATTCTATCCCGGGCGGGTATCGCTTCCCGGCGCAAGGCGGAAACCATGATCCTGGCGGGAAGGATCACGGTGAACGGACAGACGGTGACCCGTCTCGGCGAAAAGGCCGATCCCGACAGGGATGCGATCCGCGTGGACGGGAAACGCATTCTTGCGGTGATGCCCCGCACCCTGTATATCGTCCTTTACAAGCCGCAGGGATACGTGACGACCATGAGCGATCCCCAGGGAAGACCGACGGTCGCGGATCTCGTGAAGAGCGTTCCCGAGAGACTCTTCCCGGCGGGGAGACTGGATTATGACTCCGAAGGACTCCTTCTGATGACCAATGACGGGGAATTCGCCCAGCGGATCCAGCATCCCCGGTATGAAATCCCCAAGGAATATTATGTCAAAGTGAAGGGCGCCGTGTCGGAAGCCCTTCCCTCGTCCCTCCGGAAGGGCGCCGATCTCGAAGACGGGTTTTTCAGGCCCCTCGAAATATCCCTGGAAAAACGAAACCCTGGAAGCACCTGGTTCAGGGTGCTCATCCACGAGGGGAAAAACCGCGTCATACGGCGGTATTTCGAGCATTTCGGCCATCCCGCGACGCGACTGATCCGCACGGCCGTCGGCGGCATTCTCCTGGAAGGCATGAAGCCTTCGGAATACCGGTACCTGCAGAAAAAGGACGTGGAGGCGTTTCTTCCGTCACCCCCGTCAAAAGATGAAAAATCTCTTGACAATAAGAGGTAATGCCATTAAAAGATACTGAAATTTTGACAAAACTCTTGTTCTTTCGGAGGGAGTTCCTAATCAGGGGGTTATATGAATAAATCACAATTGATCGAGGCACTGAGCAAGAAGGAAAATCTTACGGAACGGCAGGCGACGGACGTGGTCAATCTCATTTTCAAAAGTTTCACCGACGAACTCCAGGAAGACGGCCGCATCGAGATTCGAGGATTCGGCAGTTTCGTCGTCAGGGCCTACGGGGCTTATATGGGAAGGAACCCCAAGACGGGGGGGACGATCAAGGTGGACCCGAAACAGCTTCCCTTCTTCAAAGTGGGAAAAGAACTCAAGGAAATGGTCAACCGGGGAAAAGGCAAGAAGGACAGGAACCCATCTTAGTCCACCTTCTTCTTTTCGTATCCACCCTGCTGACAACGCTCATCGCGGGAACCCTTCAACAGGGCGTCAATCCCATCGAATCCCCTGACCTCCTCTGGAAAGGGATTCCTTTTTCATTTTCCCTTCTTCTCATTCTCGGCACCCACGAACTGGGACACTATTTCATGTCCAGGAAACACGGGGTTTCCGTCTCCCTTCCGTACTTCATTCCCGCACCGTCGTTCATCGGCACTTTCGGGGCCGTCATCAAAATGCGATCCCCCTTTCTTGACAGAAGGGCCCTGCTGGATATCGGCATCGCCGGACCCTTCGCCGGTCTCGCCGTGACCGTGCCGATCCTTTACGCCGGCCTGACCCTTTCCAGCACCGTCCCCCTCCCTGCGGAAGCCGGGATCCCTCTGGGGAACTGTCTTCTTTTTTCCTTTCTCGCCTGGGCCGCCGTGGGCCCCCTCCCGGACCAGGGCAGTCTTGTCCTCCATCCCATGGCCTTTTCAGGGTGGATCGGCCTTCTGGTGACATCCCTCAATCTACTGCCCGCAGGACAGCTGGACGGCGGCCACGTGGCCTATGCGCTGTTCGGGGAAAGACAGAAGACCCTCGCCGTCTGGACGGTGGCCCTTCTTGTCCTGATCGGAATTCCCGGCTGGACGGGCTGGCTTTTCTGGGCGGCCCTTCTTCTGATCATCGGGCTCCCCCATCCCCCGGTGGTCCATGCCGACGTTCCTCTCGACGGCAAGCGGAAAGTCCTGGGATGGCTCGCCTATGTCACCTTCGTCGCCACCTTCATGCCCGTGCCGTTTTAGGAAAGCAACCCTTCGCTGCGAAAGCTGAAATGTCGATTCCCGCCGATGATCAGGTGATCGTGGACCTGGATGTCAAATATTTTCGCTGCATCCAGGACAACCCGGGTGAGCCGTATATCGGCCTCCGAGGGTGCGGTGTTTCCCGAGGGGTGATTGTGAACGAGAATCATGGCCGATGACTTGAAATGAAGGGCTTTTTCGAGGATTTTGCGGGGATGGACGACAGCCTGGTTCACCGTGCCGTCCTGGATGGTCTCCACCTGGATGATGCGGTTTTGCGTGTTAAGGTAGATCACGGCGAAGCGCTCGTCCTTCAGCCCCCCCAGGGCGGCCGTGCAATACCGCACGAGATCTTCCGTGCACGAAATCTGCTCCCGTTCCAGGACCCTCTCCTTGAGGTAGGCGCTGCCGAATTCCCTGACGAGTCGGACGAGGAGCGAGGAACCGTCCCCCATGCCGGGAATCTTCTTCAGCTCCTCGAAGGAAGCGTCCAGAACCCCCTTGAGACCTCCGAAGGCGGTGATCAATTGCTTGGCGAGGGGTTTCACGTCCTTTCGCGGGACGGCATAAAAGAGAAGAAGTTCAAGGGCCTCATAATCATGAAGAGAGGACAGCCCATGAAGGCGGAATTTTCCTTTCAGGCGTTTTCTGTGGCCCTCCTCATGGGGGACCGCTGAAACCGGCCGTGCCGGTTCATGGCTTTCTTTTCGGCTTGTCATGGTTTTTCCCTTTTTTTTACGGAGCCGTCGTCTTTACTCGTTCCGATGAATAGTATATATAAAATGATCTTTTATTATCAATAATAAACGCCCTGCCCCCCGGGGGGCGGGGCGAGGCATGAAAAGACAGGAAAAATCCCGGGCGGCGCGGGAGACCCTGTAACCACAGGCCGGTCCTTCAGGGTCGCTTTTTTTAACGGTCGATGTTATTTTTATAAGAAAACAGGGCAGGCGGGAGAAGGAAGAACGTGGTGTTGAAACCGACAGACATGACCCGCGAACAGCTCCTCGAGGCGCTGGAAAAGATGCGCCAGAGAAGGGCCCAGTGGGAAACCCTCGAGCTTCAATGCATGAACGCCGAGGACGCCCTTCTTGAAAAGACCCGGGAACTGGAAAAGCGCATCCGGGAACTGGACTGCCTGTATTCCATTTCCGGCCTGATCGAAAAGAAGAACACCCTCGAAGATATTTTCGAAGGCACGGTGACCCTTCTTCCCGGCGCCATGGAATTGAAAGAAATCGTATCCGCCCGCCTTTCCGTATCGGGGAAAGAATACCGGACGGACCGTTTCCGCGAAACCCCATGGAAACTCCTTCGTCCCATTTCCGCCTGGAACCGTTCCGTCGGATTTGTTGAAATCAACTATTTGGAAGGACCTCCCCGGAGCCCGTCGTCCCTGTTCGAGGAAAGCGAGAAGAAACTCATCCGGGCCGTTGCCGAGCGCCTGGGACGGATCATCGAGCGGAAGGAAGCGGAAGAAAAGCTCCGGGAAAGCGAGGAAAAGTATGCCACCGTCGTGGAAAGCGCCCGGGACGGAATCGCCGTCATCCAGGACCATATCTTCAAATATGCCAACCCCGCCATGGCTGAAATATCGGGACATTCCGTCGATGCCCTGACGGGGAAGCCCTTTCTCGATCTGTTTACGGAGGACCAGCGGAGCCTGATCAACGAACGATATGAAATGCGGCTTTCCGGGGGAACGGCCCCCCCTCCCGTTTATGAAACGAAGATTCAGCGGAGGGACGGATCCGTCCGGCATGTGGAAATTTCGTTCACCCTGATTCATTTCAGCGGGAGACCCGCCGATATGGGGTTTGTCCGGGATATCACGGAAAGGATCAAGGCGGAGGAACAGATTCGAAAGCTCGCCTACCACGACCCTCTCACTGGAGTGCCCAACCGTTTCCTCTTCAACGAGCAGTTCGCTCTCGCCAGGGCCCGGGCTTTCCGCTACGGCGAAAAGATGGCCGTCCTTCTTCTCGACCTGGACAAGTTCAAGGAAATCAACGACACTCTCGGACACAAGACAGGGGACCTCCTCCTCCAGGCCGTGGGGAAGCGGCTCCAGGAGTCGATCCGGCGGGAAGACCTGGTCGCCCGGATGGGAGGGGACGAATTCATCCTCCTGATCCAGGAAATCCGGAAACGAAAAGACGCGGAGAGGGCGGCGGAGAAAATCGTGACCGCTTTCAGAAGGCCCTTCGTGATCGAGGGAAACACCCTTTCCGTGACCTTGAGCCTGGGAGTCGCCCTGTATCCCGATCACGGCGAGGACCTGGAGAGGCTGATGAAAAACGCCGACAAAGCCATGTATTCCGTAAAGATGCAGACCCGGGACGGCTTCAGAACCTACCGTGACGATCTATGAAAGAGAAAGATATTCTCCTTTGAGGAAGAGCATGAAAGACGAGAGCAAGAACAAGAAACAGCTTATCGAGGAGCTGAAGTACCTCCGGGAAAGCGAGGCCAAGTGCCGGGCGCTCATCGAAGAATCCCGGGACGCCATGATCACCACCACCCGTCTGGGGCGATTCGTCAATTTCAATCAGGCGGCCCTGGACCTCTTCGGTTATTCCCCGGAAGAGCTCAAGTCGCTGAATGTCCGCAGTCTCTATGCCGATCCGGGTGACCGGCGGCGTTTCATGAAGGAAATCGAGACAACGGGATACCTCCGGAACTATCTCGTCAAGCTCAAGGGCAAGACGGGCCGGATTATCGATTGCCAGATGAACATGGCCGTCCGGAGGAAGAACGGAAAGATCACGGGTTATCATGGAATCATCCGGGACAGGAGCGACCAGACGCAGGCGGAGGAGCTTTACAGCAAGCTCGCCCACAGTTCCCAGGCCGGGGTCTACGTCATCCAGGACAGTAAATTCGTTTTCGTCAACCCCTACATGTCGGAACACTCGGGGTACACGAAGGAGGAACTCATCGGCATGGACTCCATGCACCTGGTCCATCCCGACGACCGGGAAGTGGTTCGACAGAATGCCATCAAAATGCTCAAAGGGGAAAAGCATTTTCCATACGAGCATCGAACCGTCACCAAGGAAGGAAAAGTCATCTGGATTCTCGAAAACGTGACGGCCATCGATTATTTCGGCCGGCGGGCCATCCTGGGGAACTCCATGGATGTCACCCGGGAACGGGAAGCCCGGATCAGGCTGGAAGAAGTCCAGGAAATGGAATCGTCCATCCTGGATGCCATTCCCCATGCCGTCATCGGCCTGGAAAACCGGCAGATCATCTTTGCCAATGACTCGGTGAAAACGGTGTTCGGATGGGACCCGGAAGAGGTCATCGGGAAGAAGACAAGGATTTTCTACCGGACCGACCAGGATTTCGAAAAAATCGGAAAGCATTTCTACCCTGTCCTGGAGCACGATGAAACCCACAGCGAGGAATTTCCCTGCACCACGCGGGAAGGCGTTCCCATTATCTGCAACGTCAGTGCCGCCCGGGTCGGCGGCGTCCTTCGGGAAAAACGGATCGTCGTCGTCTACGAAGACATCACCACCCGTAAGGAAAGAGAACTGCAGCTCCGGGAAAGTGAAGAAAAATATTCCTCCGTCGTGGAGCAGGCCATGTACGGGGTGGTGATTATCCAGGACGAGGTCTTCAAGTTCGCCAACCGGGCCATGGCGGAAATTACGGGATATTCCGTGGAGGAACTCATGGGAATGCACTTCCTGAAAATTTTCACGCCCGAATACCGGAAGCTCGTGGCCAAACGATACAGGATGCGCATGGCCGGAGGCACCGTCCTGCCTCTCTACGAAACGAAGGTTCTCTGCAGGGACGGCAGGGAAAAGGACGTGGAGATCGCTTTCGGAATCATCTCCATCAACCAGCAGCCGGCGGACATGGGGTATGTCCGGGATATCACGGCCCACAAACAGGCCCAGGAGGAACTCGACAAGAGCTTCGAGAGGCTTCAGAGGCGGCTTCAGGAAACGGTGAACGCCCTGTCCTCCATGACGGAAAAGAGGGACCCCTATACGGCGGGACACCAGCAGCGGGTCACCCAGCTGGCCCGGGCGATCGCGGAGGAAATGGGACTTCGGGAGGATAAAATCGACGGCATCACCGTGGCGGCGACCCTTCACGACATCGGGAAAATCTATGAACCGGCGGAAATCCTGAGCAAACCGGACATGCTCACGGATATCGAATTTCTCATGATGAAAGTGCATCCCCAGGTCGGCTACGATATTCTCAAGAATATCGATTTCCCCTGGCCCGTCGACCAGATCGTCTTCCAGCATCACGAGCGGTATAACGGATCGGGATACCCGAGAGGTCTCATGGGGGATGAAATTCTCCTGGAGGCGCGGATCCTTGCCGTGGCGGACGTCGTTGAAGCCATGGTTTCCCATCGCCCCTATCGTTCCGCCCTGGGTCTCAAACCGGCCCTGGAGGAGATTTTACGGAACCGGGGGATTCTTTACGATCCCGACGTGGTGGATGCCTGCCTGAGGCTTTTCAAGGAAAAGAAATTCAAATTCAAGCAGCACCGATACACGGAGCTTTCACTCCGTCATGTGAAATAGGACTTTTCAACGGGAAGGAATGGACAGGAAAGATTTTTTTCATATTCGAACGTTCGGATGCCAGATGAACGTTCACGATTCGGAACAGATGGCGGAACTGCTGAAACAGGCGGGGCACGAAGAGACGACCCAGGAAAAAAAGGCCGACCTCCTCATTGTCAACACCTGCAGTATCCGCCGGAAGGCGGAGCAGAAGGTCATGAGCCTCCTGGGCCGTTACAGGGGCCTGAAGGAGACGAAACCCTCTCTCCTCATCGCCGTATGCGGCTGCATGGCCCAGAAATACGGGGATGAGCTGAAGGAACAATTCCCCCAGGTCGATATCGTCGTGGGAACACACAACATCGACCGGATTCCCGGCATGATCGAGCGGGTCCGCCGGGAGGAAAGGCCTCCGGCGGAAACGGATTTCCGGGAATCCGTGCCTTCCATCGGAATCATCGCCCCTCCGCGCCGGGGGGCCGTCTCCGCCTTCGTGACCATCATGCAGGGCTGCAATAATTTCTGCGCCTTCTGTGTCGTCCCCCATCTCCGGGGCCGGGAAGAGAGCCGGCCCATGAAAGAGATCGTCAGAGAGGTCGAGTACCTGGCGGAACAGGGAATTAAAGAGATCACCCTCCTCGGGCAGAACGTGAACTCCTACGGGGGCATGCTTAAAAACGGCGACAATTTCCCCCGTCTTCTCCGGGAAATCGACGCCGTGGAACCCCTGAAAAGAATCCGCTTCACCACGTCCCACCCCAAGGACCTCTCTTCGGAACTCATGGCGTGCTTCGGTTCTCTGAATAAACTCTGCGAACATATTCATCTGCCCGTTCAGTCGGGTTCGAACCGGATCCTGGAGAGAATGAACCGCCGTTATAACGCTTCGGAATATATTGAAAAAGTGGAGGAGCTCAGGAAATTCTGTCCCTCCATCGCCATTACGACGGACATTATCGTCGGGTTTCCCGGAGAAGAGGAGGAGGATTTCAGGGACACTCTGAAGCTCATGGAAGCGGTAAAATTTGACGGCGCTTTTTCTTTCAAGTACTCTATCCGGGAGGGAACGAGGGCGGCGGCTTTCGAGGGCCATGTGGACGAGGGGGTGAAGGGGATCCGGCTCATGGAACTCCAGGCTCTCCAGGAACGGCACACCCTGGACTGGAACCGGTCGCTGGAGGGAAGGACGGAGGAAGTGCTCGTGGAGGGATTCAGCAGGAACTCCGGGAAGGATATGACGGGCCGGACCCGTTCGAACAGGATCGTTAATTTCCCGGGAAGTTCCGCCCTCATCGGAAAAATGCTGCCCGTCAAGATTACGGAGGCGCACGCCCATTCTCTCCGGGCAGAGCGTACGGATGAAGAGGAGGTCCCCCATGCTGGTTGAAATGAAGGTTTTCGGGCTTGCCATCGATCCCCTGTCCAACACGCCCATCGTGATCCTGAAAGATCTCGACGAAAAGAAGGCCATCCCCATCTGGATCGGTCTTTTCGAGGCGAGCGCCATCGCTTCCGTGATGGAGAAGATCAGCTTTGCCAGGCCCATGACCCACGACCTTCTTCACGAGATCCTGAAGTCGATGGAAGCAAAAGTCGTCAAAATAGTCATCAACGACCTGAAAAACAACACTTTTTTCGCCCTTATCCACTGTCTCCATGAGGGGAAAATGAAGACCATCGACTCCCGTCCCAGCGATGCCATTGCGCTGGCCCTCCGGGCGGAAGCACCGATTTTCGTGGACGAGAAAGTCATTGAGAAATCGACCCATATCGATATCAGCGCCCAGTCGGAGGATCTGGGCAAATATTCAAGGGAGAAGCTGAAGGAAGTCCTGGAAAATCTGTCTCCGGACGCTTTCGGAAAATACAAGATGTAACGATATGTCGTCATCCATGATGGAGGAGACGCGCCGTCTCTATCTCAAGCCGGGCGACCAGGTGACCCACCTCAGGTACCCCGAATGGGGATTCGGCGTGGTGATCGAAGAAATGAATTCGAACGTCCTCGGGGGGATATCCTACGTGAGGATCGTTTTTCGCGACGGCCGCATCCGGATATTCGACAACAACATCGACAATTCCTGCTGCTGTTATTATGCGGGAATCCGTCGATTTTCCGGGAAATAAAACATCATGTTGGAAGGCCAGACCGTCGAAAAAGCCCTGGGGGCCTTCGAAGAGCACCTTTGCCGGGAGAGGAACCTGTCCCCCCACACCGTCCGGAACTACCTCTCCGACCTCCGTCAGTTCTTTCTTTTCCTCAGGGAACAGGAAGGAAGAAAAGGGGACGATTCCGGGATATCCCTGGAGTCCCTGTCGGTTCGGGACATTCGATCCTTTCTTTCCCGCCTCTACCGGAGGAGGGAGAAAAAAACCTCCATCTCGAGGAAGGTGTCCACCCTCCGAACCTTCTTCCGGTATCTCGTCCGAAAGGGGTGGAGGCGGGACAATCCCATGGAAAAAGTTTCCGCCCCCCGGGGGGAGAAGCATCTCCCCAGGTTTCTGACCGTGGACGAGGCGTTCTCCCTCCTGGAAGGAACGCCGGAGGAGACGGTGCCGGAATTGCGGAACCGGGCCATTCTGGAAACTCTGTATTCTTCCGGTATCCGGGTGGGGGAACTGACGGGGCTGAACATGCAGGACCTGGACCTGGAAAACGGTCTCCTCCGGGTCCGGGGAAAAGGGAAAAAGGAACGGATCGTGCCCTTCGGTTTTCCGGCCGGGGCCTCTCTTCGGGCCTATCTTTCAGGAAGAAGAAAAGACGGCCCGGCGGGGGACGGCGCGTCCCCCCTCTTTCTGAACCGGTTCGGGACCCGCCTCAGCACTCGAAGCGTGGCCCGTATCCTCGATAAAAAAGCGGCGGGAAAGGGGATTCCCGGGAAAATCGGCCCCCATTCCCTGAGACACAGCTTCGCCACCCATCTCATGGACGCCGGGGCCGATCTGAGGACCATCCAGGAACTCCTGGGTCACAAAAGCCTTTCGACCACCCAGAAGTATACATCGACGACGGTCATGCGTCTCATGGAAGTTTACGACAAAGCGCACCCCAAAGCGAAAGGAGAAAACAACACCCGATGAAGATTCGCGGAACCACCATCCTCGCCGTCCGCCACAAGGGCAAGATCGCCGTCGCCGGAGACGGCCAGGTGACCCTGGATATGACGATCCTGAAGCACGGGGCGAAAAAGGTCCGGAGACTTTACCACAACCGGGTGATCGTAGGATTCGCCGGTGCCACGGCGGATGCCTTCACCCTCTTCGAGCGGTTCGACCAGAAGCTGGAACTCTATGGCGGGAATCTTCTCCGCTCGGCGGTGGAACTCGCCAAGGACTGGCGGACCGATCGTGTCCTGCGGCATCTCGAAGCCCTGATGATCGCCGTAAGCCGGGAAAGCGCCCTCATCATTTCGGGAACCGGGGACGTGGTCGAATCGGATGACGAGGTCATGGCCATCGGCTCCGGGGGGCCCTATGCCCTGGCCGCCGCCCGGGCCCTGATCCGCCAGTCCAATCTGGCGGCCCCGGAAATCGTCCGGGAAGCCATGGATATTGCCGCCGATATCTGCATCTATACGAACAAGAACATTACTCTGGAGGAAATCGATACGGAGGAAGAGGAAGTCCCGCCGGTTAAAAAAAATCGCCTGAAAAAGCGATTAAACCCTTGACAACTGCATTATTAGTGATAGTGTCTAAAGCTTTCTCGAACTATTCGAGTCCCGGTCATAACACCAGTGGAAACGGAGCAGGCTCATGCCGTCCAGAAATTTGACGCCCCGAGAAATCGTTTCGGAATTGGATAAATTCATCATCGGACAGGATGAGGCCAAGAGGGCCGTTGCCATCGCCCTCCGAAACCGGTGGAGGCGGCAGAATGTTCCGGAAGACCTGCGGGAGGAGATCGCCCCCAAAAACATCATCATGATCGGGCCCACCGGTGTGGGGAAGACGGAAATCGCCCGCCGCCTTGCCAAGCTGGACAATTCCCCCTTCATCAAGGTGGAAGCCTCCAAATTCACCGAGGTGGGATATGTGGGGCGGGACGTGGAATCCCTGGTCCGGGACCTGGTGGAACTTTCGGTGAACATGGTCAAGATGGAGGAACAGGAAACGGTTCGTTCCAAAGCCATGGAGATGGCGGAAGAGCGGATCCTGGATCTTCTTCTCCCCCCGCGCCGGGTCGATACGCCTCCCCCTGTCGAGGCCCTTCCCCATTACGAGGGCCCCGTCAAGCCCTCTCCGGGAGAAGAACTCCCTCAGGACAATACGCGGGAGAAGATCAGGAAGCTCTTCCGGGAGGGCAAATTGGACGAACGGACCCTCGACCTTGAAGTCGCCGAAGGCCGGACCGGTCCCATGATCGAGATCTTTTCGTCTTCCGGCGTCGAGGATCTTGGGCTCAACATGAAGGAAATGTTCGGGAACCTCTTCCCCCAGAAAAAAAAGAGGAGGAAGGTCAAGGTCTCCGAGGCCATCAATCTCCTGGCGGAAGAGGAAGCCCAGCGGCTTGTGGACATGGACAAGGTCGTACGGACGGCCGTCGAGCGGGTGGAACAGTCCGGAATCGTATTCCTCGACGAGATCGACAAGATCGTGGGAAGCGATACCTCGAGCGGTCCGGACGTTTCCCGGGAGGGCGTCCAGCGGGACCTCTTGCCCATCGTTGAGGGTTCTACGGTCAATACGAAATACGGCATGGTGAAGACGGACCATATTCTTTTCATCGCCGCCGGCGCCTTCAGCTTCACCAAGCCCTCGGACCTCATCCCGGAACTGCAGGGCCGTTTCCCCATCCGGGTGGAGCTCGACTCCCTGGGAAAAGAGGACTTCATCCGGATTCTCACGGAACCGGACAACGCCCTGATTCTCCAGTATCTGGAAATGCTGGCCACGGAGGGGCTCAACCTCCAGTTCACCGACGACGCCATCGAACAGATCGCCGATGTGGCCGCGGTGGTGAACGAAAGAACGGAAAACATCGGGGCAAGAAGACTCTATACGATCATGGAAACCCTCGTGGAGGACATCTCCTTCGATGCCCCCGATCTTCCGGAAAAGGAGATCACCATCGATGCCGAGTATGTCCGGGAGAAGCTTGATTTCATCATGGAGGACGAAGATCTGAGCCGGTACGTCCTGTAGACGGGATGGACGCTCCGCGGCAGCCCGCGAAGCCGGGTGAATGTTCCCCGGATTCCGCAGGCCGGGGCTTCAGCCCCGCCATACGATCCGGCGGGCTTCGCCAGAGTGCGTCGAAGCCCCCTGTTATTCAGGACTCGGCGGAACCGGAAGAGCCATGGGTGACAAACTCTTGAAAAGTCTTGAAAGCGGCATTCCGCGGTAATCCCGACAGCGAGGTCAGGTCATGGAGGACATCAGAAAAATCATGGACCGGGCGGATATTCTTCTCGAAGCCCTGCCGTACATCCGGCGATTCTACAACAAGACCATCGTCATCAAGTACGGGGGACATGCCATGGTGGACGAGGAACTGAAGAAGAATTTCGCCCTCGACGTGGTCATGATGAAATACATCGGGATGAATCCCGTGATCGTCCATGGGGGCGGACCCCAGATCGGAAGTTTCCTGAAAAAACTGGGAAAGGAGTCCCGGTTTGTCCAGGGGATGCGGGTCACCGACCGGGAAACCATGGACATCGTCGAAATGGTCCTCGTGGGCAAGGTGAACAAGGAGATCGTCGGTTTCATCAATCACCACGGGGGAAAGGCCGTCGGCCTGAGCGGGAAGGACGGCGACATCGTCATGGCCGAAAAATATTACCTGAGCGATGATAGAGCGAAGGACACCCCTCCGGAGATCATCGACCTCGGGCTCGTCGGCAGGGTGAAAACGGTCAATGCCGGCCTCATCCAGGCCCTCACCCGGGACGGCTTCATTCCCGTCATCGCTCCCACCGGCACGGGTGAAGAAGGGGAAACTTACAACATCAACGCCGATCTCGTGGCGGGCGCCGTCGCCGCGGCGCTCCAGGCGGAGAAACTTGTCCTCCTCACCGACGTGGCCGGCGTTCTCGACGGCGACAAAAATCTCATCAACACCATGGACGACGGGAAGGCGGCCCGCCTCATCGACGAGGGCACGATCGAAGGGGGCATGTACCCCAAGGTGAAATGCTGCCTGAAGGCCCTGAGAAACGGGGTCCGGAAGGCCCATATCATCGACGGGCGGAAGAAGCACGCCGTCCTCCTGGAAGTGTTCACCGACGGGGGGATCGGAACGGAAATCATCGCGGAGGAGTGAAAATCATGGGAAACATGACGACGGAAGAACTGATCCAGGCGGGAAACCGGTACCTCTTTGGAACCTACCGGCGCTTCCCCATCGTCCTCGTCCGGGGACAGGGCGCCCGGGTCTGGGATTCCGACGGCAGGGAATATCTCGACTTTCTGGCCGGGATCGCCGTATGCAGCCTCGGCCACAGCCACCCCCGGGTGGTCCGGGCCCTCCGGGAGCAGGCGGAAACCCTCACCCATGTTTCGAACCTGTACTATATCGAACCCCAGATCCGCCTGGCGAAGCTTCTCGTGGAGCACTCCTTTGCGGACAGGGTCTTCTTCTGCAACAGCGGGGCCGAGGCCATCGAGGGGGCCATCAAGCTCGCCCGGCGCTTCGCTTATGAACGGACGGGGGGAAGCCGCTACGAGATCATCACCATGGAAAACTCCTTCCACGGGCGGACCCTGGCGGCGGTGACCGCCACGGCCCAGAAAAAATACCACGAGGGGTTCGAACCCCTCCCGGAAGGTTTCCGTTACGTTCCCTTCGACGACATGGCGGCCGTGGCCGCCGCCGTTTCCGAGAAGACCTGCGGGATTCTCGTGGAACCCATCCAGGGCGAGGGGGGGATCCGGATCCCTTCCCCCGGGTACCTCGAAGAATTAAGGAAATTCTGCGACGACCGGGAACTCCTTCTCATCTTCGATGAAGTCCAGACCGGAATGGGACGGACGGGGCATCTGTTCGCCCATGAGGAATGGGACGTGGAACCGGACATCATGACCTTGGCCAAGGCCCTGGGAAACGGTTACCCTCTGGGCGCCCTCCTGGCCCGGGAACACATAGCCTCCGTGTTCGTCCCCGGCACCCATGCCTCCACCTTCGGGGGAAACCCCCTGGGCATGGCGGCGGGGATGGCCGTCATGGAAACCCTTCTCGAAAAGGGAACCCTCGAGCATTGCCGGGTCATGGGGGAGTATTTTCGATCGCAGCTTGAAAACCTGAAGGGACATCATGAAACGGTCCGCCAGATCCGGGGAAGGGGCCTCATGGTGGGCATGGAACTCACCGTTGCCGGCGATAATACGGTCCTCAAGGCCATGAAAAGGGGCCTTCTCATCAACTGCACCGGCGGAAACGTGCTCCGGTTCGTCCCGCCCCTCATCATTACGAAAGCCGATGTGGACGAGGCCGTCAACATTCTGGACGAGGTCTTGAAAGAAGAATGAATAAAGATCTTCTCACCCTTTACGATCTCGAGCCCGCCGAATTCGAAATGATTTTCCGAAGGGCGGAAAAGCTGAAGACACTCCAGGGGAAGGGACTGTCCCACCGCCCTCTCGAGGGAAAGATGCTCGGCCTTGTCTTCGACAAGTCTTCCACGAGGACCCGGCTTTCCTTCGAGGCCGGAATGTATCAGTTAGGGGGCATGACCACCTTTCTTTCCCGGAAAGACATCCAGCTCGGACGGGGGGAAACCATCGCCGACACGGCCCGGGTCATATCCCGGTATTTAGACGGCGTGGTCATCCGGACCTTCGGCCAGGAAATCGTGGAGGAATTCGCCCGGGAGGCCTCCATCCCCGTCATCAACGGTCTGACCGACCTGCTCCATCCCTGTCAGATCCTGGGGGATCTTCTGACCGTCCTGGAAAAATCAGGCACGTACAAGGGGATCAAAGTGAGCTACGTGGGAGACGGGAACAACATCGCCAACTCGTGGATCAACGCCGCGGCCCGCCTTCCCTTTCATCTTTCCCTGGCCTGTCCCGAAGGCTATGACCCCGATGCCCGGATCCTTGAAAGAGGCCGCAAGGCCTCCGCCGAAGGGATCGACCTCTTCCGGGATCCCGCCGAGGCCGTGCGGGATGCGGACGTGGTCTACACCGACGTCTGGGCCAGCATGGGACAGGAAGAGGAGGAGGCCTGCCGGAAAACGGTTTTCCGGGAATACCAGGTGAACGATGCCCTCCTCAAGCACGCCAAGAACGAGGTCCTGGTCATGCATTGCCTCCCCGCCCACCGGGGAGACGAAATCACCGACGAGGTGATGGACGGGACCCGGTCCGTCGTTTTCGACCAGGCGGAAAATCGCCTGCACATCCAGAAAGCCATCCTGGAAATCCTGTTAGGAGGAATACCCCATGAGTGAAGTGAAAAAAGTCATCCTCGCCTATTCGGGCGGACTGGACACGTCCGTCATCGTGCGATGGCTCATCGAAACCTTCGGTTGCGAAGTCGTCTGCTTCGCCGCCGACGTGGGACAGAAAGAGGAATTGACGGGACTGGAGGAAAAGGCCCTTAAAACGGGGGCCAGCAAGATATACATCGAGGATCTGACGGAAGAATTCGTCCGGGACTTCGTTTTCCCCGCCCTCCGGGCGAATGCCATCTATGAAGGCACCTACCTCCTGGGGACGTCCCTCGCCCGCCCTCTCATCGCCAAGCGGCAGGTGGAAATCGCCCGCATGGAAAAGGCCGACGCCGTCTGCCACGGCGCCACGGGCAAGGGAAACGACCAGGTCCGTTTCGAAATGACCTACATGGCCCTGGAACCGAACATCCGGATCATCTCCCCCTGGAAAGACGACCGCTGGGACCTCCGATCCCGGGACGACATGATCGACTACGCGGCCAAGTACCGGATTCCCATCACCATGACGAAGAAAAAGCCCTACAGCGAGGACCGGAACATCCTTCATATCTCCCATGAGGGCGGGATCCTCGAAGACCCCTGGGCGGAAGCCCCGGAGAACATCTTCGTTCTCACCGCCTCCCCGGAAAAGGCCCCGGACACGCCGACCTATGTGGAAATCGACTTCGAGGAGGGCAACCCCGTGGCGGTGGACGGGATACGGATGTCCCCGGCGAAGCTCCTGGACCATCTCAACGGCATCGCCGGCGCCAACGGCATCGGCCGGGTGGACATGGTGGAAAACCGCTTCGTGGGCATGAAATCCCGGGGCGTCTATGAAACCCCCGGCGGCACCGTTCTCTGGGCGGCCCACCGGGCGGTGGAGTCCATCACCATGGACCGGGAGGTCATGCTTCTCCGGGACGGACTCACCCCCAAGATCTCCCAGCTCATGTACAACGGCTTCTGGTATGCCCCGGAGCGGGAAGCCCTGCAGAAGTTCATCGACGAAACCCAGAAGGACGTGACCGGGACGGCCCGGATGAAACTCTATAAAGGGAACTGCATCGTGGCGGGAAGAAAGTCGCCCAAATCCCTTTACAGTGAAGATTTCGCCACCTTCGACCGGGATGTGGTTTACGACCAGAAGGATGCCACGGGCTTCATCCGGCTCAATGCCCTCCGGATGCGGATCCGGGCCCTCCTTGAACGGTAAGGGAAAGGACGGACGGCGGTCCCATGACGAAAAAGGAGAAAAAACCCTGGGCGGGACGGTTCACCGAGGCAACGGACCGCCTTGTCGAGGAATTCACATCCTCCCTCGGTTTCGACCGGAAGCTTTCCCGGTACGACATCGAGGGGAGCACGGCCCATTGCCGGATGCTCGCCCGGCAGGGACTTCTCACCGCCTCCGAGGAAAAGGCGATCCTGGAGGGCCTTGAAGCCATTGGAAAGGAAATGGATCAGGGCACGTTTCCCCTCACGGCGGACCTGGAGGACATCCACATGGCCGTCGAAAAGGCCCTCATCGCCCGGATCGGCGATGCGGGAGGAAAGCTCCACACGGGAAGAAGCCGGAACGACCAGGTCGCCCTGGATGTCCGGCTCTACCTCCGGGACGCCGTGAAGACGATCCTGACGGAACTCGACGCCCTGAAATCGGTCCTCCTGTCCCTCGCCAGGCGGGAGCTGGGGGTCATCCTGCCGGGATACACCCATCTCCAGCAGGCCCAGCCCGTTCTTCTGTCTCACTACCTCCTCGCCTTCCATGAGATGTTTTCCCGGGATGGGGAACGCTTCGAGGAGGTCCTCGGAAGGGTGAACGTCCTGCCCCTCGGCTCGGCGGCCCTGGCCGGGACGGGGCTGCCCCTGGACCGAAACCTCGTAGCAGACCTGCTGGGGTTTCCGGAAATCTCGAAAAACAGCATGGATGCCGTTTCCGACCGGGATTTCGCCGCCGAGGTCCTCTTTGACGGCGCCCTTCTCATGATGCACCTGAGCCGGTTCTGCGAGGACCTGATCCTCTGGTCCACCGAGGAATTCGGATTCGTCACCATCTCGGACGCCTACACCACGGGAAGCAGCATCATGCCCCAGAAGAAAAACCCCGACGTGGCCGAACTCATCCGCGGAAAGACCGGGCGGGTCTATGGGAACCTGGTCGCCCTTCTTACGGTCCTGAAAGGTCTTCCCATGACCTACAACCGGGACCTTCAGGAAGACAAGGAACCGCTGTTCGACACGGTGGAAACGGTGACGGCGTCCGTCCGGGTATTCACGGGAATGCTCGACCATGTCGCCTTTCACCGGGAGCGGATGCACGAGCGGGTGTCCTCCGGATTTTCCACGGCCACGGACCTGGCGGAATATCTTGTCACCCGGGGCATCCCTTTCCGGGAAGCCCACGGAATCGTCGGCCGGATCGTCCGGTACGCCCTGGAAAAGGGAAAGGACCTGAAAACTCTGAGTCTCGAAGAATTTCAGGCTTTCTACCCCGGCTTCGACGACGGGGTCTTCACCCTTGTGACGCCCGAGTACTCGGTTAACGCAAGAAAGGTTGCCGGTGGCACGGCCCATGAAACGGTCTCTGCAAGAATCAAGGAAATCGACCCTTCCTCTTTCGAGAAACCGTCGGGGGACTGAGGCCCTTCTTCTCCTCCTCCTCGTTGTCGCCTGTCTTGTTCCGGCGGCCTGCGGAAAGAAAGGGGACCCCGTCTGTCCCGCCGGGGACCGGCCGGCGGCGGTGGCGGATCTGTCCGTCTCCCGCGTTGCCGACGGCATTGTTCTTCAATGGACCGCCCCGGCCGGAGCGTCAGGCATGGAAACCTACGGGGTATACAAAAGCAGCCTTTCCCGGGAAGCGGGCTGCCCCGGCTGCCCCCGGGATTTTATCCCCTTCCGGGTGGTGGACCGGCGGGACGGGGGATTTTTTTCGGACACGGGCAGGGCCGTCCTGCGGGACCGGGAGGTGAAGGAGGGGACCCTGTACACTTACCGGGTGGTTCACTGCGGCCGCCGGGGATGGTGCAGCGGACCTTCGACCCCCGCGGAGATCCTTTACTGAAAACAGCCGGCACCTTTCCGCCGGCCCCCCTCGTCTCCGGGCTTACGGATATTGCCGGAGCGGGCAGGGTGTTTCGTAAAAAAATGTTCCTGGCGTCTTGAAAAATCGGCAGGAAATCGGATACAAGAAAAAAGGAGCGACCGAGGATGAATTTTTTTCATGTCCACGAAAACGAGATGTGGTGCGAAGAGGTGCCGGTCCGCAGGATCGCGGAAGACGTGGGGACGCCCTTCTATCTTTACAGTTACCGGACCCTGAAGCGGCACTACCAGGTGTTTGACGAAGCTTTCCGCCAGGTCCCGCACATCGTCTGCTTTTCCGCCAAGGCCAATTCCAACGTGGCGATCCTCCGAACGCTCATCTCCGAGGGCGGCGGCATCGACATCGTTTCCGGCGGGGAACTCTTCCGGGCCCTGAAAGCCGGTGCCGACCCGCGGAAGATCGTTTATTCCGGCGTGGGCAAGAGGGAGGAGGAGATCGTTTCCGCCCTCGACGCCGGTATCCTCATGTTCAACATCGAATCCTTCCAGGAGCTTGAGGTGATCGACCGGATCGCCGGCGGAATGGGGAAAAAGGCACCCATCGCCATCCGGGTGAACCCCGACGTGGATCCCATGACACACCCCCATATCTCCACGGGTCTCAAGGAAAACAAGTTCGGCATCAATATCGAGAAATCCCTGGACACCTACAGGAAAGCATCGTCCCTGAAGCACATCGATATCATCGGCGTGGACTGTCACATCGGATCCCAGATCACGGACATCACCCCCTTCCTGGACGCCCTCGAACGATTGAAGAAACTGATAACGCTCCTCCGACAGGAGGGGATCCCCGTCCACTACCTCGACCTGGGCGGGGGACTCGGCATCACATACAACCTGGAAACGCCGCCCCACCCGTCCGATTATGCGGGGGCCATCATCGAGCGGGCGGGCGACCTGGGCGTGACCTTCATTCTGGAACCGGGCCGGGTCATCGTGGGGAACGCGGGCATTCTCGTCACCCGCGTCCTTTACACCAAGAGCCATGAAGACAAGAATTTCATCATCATCGATGCGGGAATGAACGATCTCATCCGGCCGAGCCTCTACGGCTCCTATCATTTCATCCAGCCGGTCTCCCCGAGGGGCGACGGGAAGGTGCAGGCGGACGTTGTCGGGCCCATCTGTGAATCGGGAGATTTCCTGGCCAAGAAAAGGATCCTTCCCGACGCCCGCCGCGGCGACCTTCTGGCCGTCATGAGCGCGGGGGCCTATGGTTTCACCATGGCCTCGAATTACAACTCGAGACCCCGTATTGCCGAAGTCCTCGTCCGGGACGGCGGATATTTCGTCATTCGAGACCGGGAAGCGTATCGGGATCTGGTTCGTGGAGAGCACATCCCGGATTTCCTCGCTGACGGGACCGGGAAAAAGCTCTGAGGAGAAGGATCCCGGACCGGAAACCGGCCGGGCTAAGCGGTTTGACAGGCCGTTCCGTTCATCGTCCCGGAACGGCGGAGGATGACCCAGAAACAACAAGGTAAGGGAGGAAAAGATGTTCAAAGGAGCGATCGTCGCAATCGTGACACCTTTCAGAAACGGAGAGGTGGATGAGGAGGCCTTAAGGGGACTGGTCGAGTTCCAGATTGAAAGCGGAACCGACGGAATCGTCCCCTGCGGTACTACGGGGGAATCGGCAACCCTCTCCCATGCGGAACATGACCGGGTTGTGGAAATCGTCGTGGATCAGGTCAAGAAACGGGTCCCCGTCATCGCCGGAACGGGTTCCAACAGCACGAAGGAAGCGCTGAGGCTGACGAAACACGCCCATGAAGTCGGGGCCGATGGAGCGCTCATGGTCACCCCCTATTACAACCGTCCGACCCAGGAAGGTCTTTACCAGCATTACAAGACCGTGGCGGATCAGGTCCCCATTCCCATCATCCCCTACAACGTGCCGTCGCGGACGGGAACGAACATCCTGCCCGAAACCATCGCCCGGCTCTCAAAAATCAGCAACATCGTGGGCGTCAAGGAGGCGACGGGGGATCTCAAGCAGGTCAGCAAGATCCTCGGCCTCGTGAAGAAGGAGTTCTCTGTTCTTTCCGGAGACGACTTCACCGTTCTTCCCCTTCTCGCCGTAGGCGGAAAAGGAGTTATCTCGGTGGTTTCCAATGTCGCTCCGGCGGACATGGCGGGCCTCATCGACGCCTTCGAAGCGAAGGATCTCGAAAAGGCCAATGGATACCACTACAAAATGTGGCCCCTCATGGAAGCCCTCTTTTTCGAAACGAATCCCATCCCGTCGAAAGCGGCCCTTTCCATGATGGGAAAAATTCAGTACGAGGTCAGGCTTCCCCTTTGCCGGATGTCCGAGGCCAACGATGCCCGGATGAGGAAAGTCCTCGTCGATTACGGACTGATCAAGGCATAGCGCCTTCCTCCCTGCCTGAATTTCCCGGGGCGCCGTTTCAGGGGACCCCTCCCCTGCCGGCTCCCCGAATTCGGGTAGTTACGGATTCATCAAGACTGACGTGTCGCTGTAAAGGGGGTTTCATCATGGTCAAAGCCATTGTCATTGGTGCAGGGGGCCGCATGGGCGGCCGGATTATTTCCCTCATCTCCGCTGCGGAGGGAATCGAACTGGCGGGGGCCGTGGAAAGCCCCGGTCACCCTCTGGCGGGGAAGGACGCGGGCGGACATCTTGGACTGGGAACGACGGGCATCCTCATTTCCGGTGATCTCGCCCTCATCGTCGGAAAAGCGGACGTGGTGATCGATTTTTCTCACCATAACGCCGTCGTTCCCCATCTGAAGATCACCGCCGGAGCAGGAAAAGCGACGGTCATCGGAACGACGGGCCTGACGGACGAGGAAAGGGGCGCCGTGAAGGATCTGTCCCGGAACGTTCCCGTCCTTCTCGCCCCCAACATGAGCGTCGGGGTGAACGTCCTTTTCAAGGTCCTGGCGGACGTGTCCCGGATCCTTGGCGACGACTACGATGTGGAAATCGTGGAAGCCCATCATAACCAGAAGAAAGACGCTCCCAGCGGCACGGCGGTCCGGATGGCCCAGATCATCGCCGAGTCTCTTCATCGCGATCTCGCCGAGGTGGCCGTTTACGAGAGAAAAGGAATGATCGGGGCGAGACCCCCGAAAGAAATCGGCATCCAGACCCTCCGTGCCGGGGATATCGTGGGAGAACACAACGTCCTCTTCGGAGGCATGGGGGAAAGGCTTGAATTCATCCATCGGGCCCACAGCCGGGACAACTTCGCCCGGGGGGCCATCCGGGCGGCCAAGTGGATTGCCGGCCGAAAACCCGGGCTTTATGACATGCAGGATGTTCTCGGCCTGAGATAAGCAGGACGACTTGCCCCGCCACGGGCACGTTCGGATTTTTTCACGGGTTCATCGGATTTGATCCGCCCAAGGAGGACCGATCAAAGAAAGGGGAGGAATCATCGCCTATATATCCATCGGGTCGAACCTGGAAGACCCCCCTTCCCGGTGCCGGGAATCCATTTATCGCCTGACCGGCGTGGAGAAAACCCGGGTGCTCCGGGTGTCGTCTTTTTATCGTACGGAACCCGTCGGCCTGGAAAACCAGGACTGGTTCGTCAATGTCGCCGCGGAAATCCGTACGCTTCTGACACCCCGGCAACTCCTGGAAGCCCTGCTTCATATCGAAGAGGCCATGGGGAGAACGCGGGAAAAGCGATGGGGCCCCCGGATCATCGACCTGGATCTCCTTTTCTACGGGCAGTCGATCCTTTCGGAGCCGGGATTGACCGTACCCCATCCCGAACTGCACAAAAGACGGTTCGTTCTTATGCCGATGGAGGAAATCGCCCCTTATTTCCTCCATCCCGTTTACGGGATTTCCATCCGGGGTCTGCTGGAACGGATATCAGGGGAAAAGGGAATCGTGGAGAGACTTCAGGAAGCGCCCGTTCCCTATCGCCATTGACCGGCTGGCATCCGTCAAATGGAGGCTGTCCCGGCAAAATAGAGGTTGCTCGTGTTGTTAGGACGAATCATTCTCGTCGCCGTCATCGCTTTTCTCCTTTACCGGCTCATCCGGGTCTTTCTTCGTCTTCCCGGGGGGACGAAACGGCCATCCTTCCCCCGTTCCGGGTCTCCCGAAAAAAGTGAAGATATGGTAAAGGACCCCTGGTGCGGTGTATACGTTCCCCTAAGCGAAGCCAAAGGTCTGACTGTGGCCGGAAAGCGTTTCTATTTCTGCAGCCGGGAATGCATGGATAAATATCGGGAAGAAAATAAAGTTCAGCAATGAAGGAGCGTTTATGAAATTCTTTCTGGATACGGGGAACATCGATGAAATCCGGGAGGGCATCCTCCTGGGAATGGTGGACGGCGTTACGACGAACCCGACGCTTGTGGCGAAGGAAAACCGGGATTTCGATTCCGTCGTCCTGGAAATCCTCCGGATCGTCGACGGGCCCGTGAGTCTGGAAGTCGTGAGCCTCGATGCGTCGGGAATGATCGAGGAGGGTAAAAAGCTCGCCGCACTGGGAAACAACGTGGTGGTGAAAATCCCCATGATCGCCGAGGGTTTGAAAGCCACCCGGGCGCTCGCCGACGAGGGGATCGCCGTCAACCAGACCCTTATTTTTTCACCCGCCCAAGCCCTCCTGGCCGCCAAGGCGGGCGCTTCCTATGTGAGTCCTTTCGTGGGGCGGCTGGACGACGTCTCCCATTTCGGGATGGATGTGGTGGAACAGATCATGACCATCTTCGAAAAATACGACATGAACTGTGAGGTCATCGTCGCCAGTATCCGGAATCCTCTTCATGTGGTTGATGCGGCCATGCTGGGCGCCCACATTGCCACCATGCCCTTCAAGGTCCTGGATCAACTGATCCGGCACCCCCTGACGGACATCGGTGTAAAAAAATTCCTCGCGGACTGGGAAAAAGTCCCGAAAAAATGATACGATATGATTGAATTTCTCAAAGAGTCGTTCGACCGGCTTCCTCTCTCCGGCCGGACCCGGGAAATCCTGAACCTTCCCAACGCCATCACAATGCTCAGGATCGGCATTATACCCGTCCTGTTTCTCCTTCTTGCCGCCCCCGGCCCGGTATGGAGCCTTGTCATCGCCATTCTGTTCATTCTGGCGGCCCTCACGGATCTTCTCGACGGTTACATCGCCCGGAAGTATGGCATCGTCACCCTCATGGGCAAGTTTCTCGATCCCCTGGCGGATAAACTGATCGTGAACACCGCCATGATTCTTATGATTCCTTCGGGCCGGATCCCCGCCTGGATCGCCGCGGTGATCATCATGCGAGACCTCGCCGTGGACGGGCTGCGGAGCTTCGCCTCGTCGGAGGGCTTCATCATTCCCGCCAGCCGTCTCGGCAAGCAGAAGACCCTCTGCCAGGTCATCGCCGTCTCCGCCCTCATCATCCATTACCCTTTTCTGGGGCTGAACGCCCATGCGGTGGGCATCGCCGTCCTCTACGTGGCCGTCCTTTTCACCCTCTGGTCGGGAGGGGATTATTTCCTCCAGTTTTACAACCACAACATACGACCGCGGAAGGAACCGTGACTGTTTGACCTTCACCAATACGAAGATTTCTGTTGACAAGACCGGACGATTTTATTATTAAGAACACCGTTCTTTTATTCGCGGGCGTAACTCAGCGGTAGAGTGTCACCTTGCCAAGGTGAAGGTCGACGGTTCAAATCCGTTCGCCCGCTCCATTACGGCGGCATAGCCAAGTGGCCAAGGCAGCGGTCTGCAAAACCGTTATTCACCGGTTCGAATCCGGTTGCCGCCTCCAGGAAACTCAAGCCCCTGCTGCGACGGCAGGGGCTTTTCCTTTTCTAAGCCTTGTCACATAACGCCACAAAAAGTACTCAAAATCACCTTTTTTGCCTATCAACTCCCATCAAAAATCCCATCACTTTTTTCGGCAAAAAGTGAATCCGTTTGTATAGTAAACCTTAATCCTCCCCCTGGCGGTCCCATCATGGTCCCATCATCCCCCCTACCCTTCCCCTTGTCCCAGCCCTGTCGTTAAGCCTGGGGCATCCTGGAGCGCCGGGGAGTGGTTCTTCCTTCGGCCTCTATGAAAACTCTTGACATTTATCTGAAAAGATTTACGAATAGAAAAAACATGGAGGGGGGGCATGGCACGCTGCACAAGAACCAAAGACCTTCAGGTTCATCACAAACGAAGAGACGGAGACAATTCCATTGCTAATGCTGAAGTATTATGCATTCGTTGCCATGTAACTACTCATTCATTTGGATTAATGGGAGATTCGCCGCCGCCTTTTTCTGAGGAAACAAAACGATATGCTTTGATATTGGCTGGCAATCAATGCCAGTGCACAAGAACCGGGGGATGTCATTAAAGGAGAAAGGCGTCCATTAAAATATTTTGATTTTCAATTATGTTTATGGTTGACAGCCGTCAACCCTGATGCTACAAGATGAGAAAAGAAAAGCCAAAGCCGTACTACCGGTTAAAAGACGTTAAAGAAAAAATCAGGAGCAAGGAATATAATGTTCCTTTGCCTGTCCATAAATCGGCATGGAAAGACTTTCGCTGGAAAGTAGAAGATATAGAGAAAGTATACCTCAGATTGAGCACAATCAGCTTTGATATAACAATAGAAAATGAAAGCAATGGAAAATTAATGGATGTTTACAAAATTAGGGACTTTGAAGGCGAAAAAATTTATACAAAATTTTATTTTCATGATTCTGGCAAACTAATGATAACCAGCTTTAAAGAGTTATAGGTAAGAATATGATCTGTCATAATTGCGATGGACGATACAGCAAGAAACACGGCTCCATTCATTTGAATGATGAAATCATAGGAAACTACAAGGTTCCTGATGTCGATTACTATGTCTGCAATAAATGCCAAGATATAATGTATCCAATCGATACCCTCAAGGCAATTGAGAGGGTCAGAGATGAAATCGAAGACAGGTTAATAAAAAAACACCCCTTGGATGATTTTATGTCTGCATCTGAAACGGCAAAATTTCTCGGGATAAGCAGGCAGGCCCTGCATAAGCATAGAAGAATCAGGAGAGGATTTATTTTTAAAACAAAATTTGCCGGAAATGATGCATATTTAAAAGAATCTGTCTTCAATTTTGAGAAAACAGGAGACGGAAGATTTCCTCTTTACTCAGTTGAGATACAAGAGAAGGAAAAAGAAGTGCCGGTTGTGCCGGAAACAATACAATTAAAGTCGTTTCGTCAACCCCTTTTGATGAAAATGAGAGAATTTTACAAAGAATCAAGTCTGCCGGAAGCGGATAAGGAATACTTTGATGTTGATCAAAAATACGGGTCCCTCCAAATTTGTGCAAACCCTTCATGATCTGAGAAAGAGGAAAAGGTTATGCCAGAAAAAAAGAAAGAAAAAAAGGGGAAAGAGATCAAATATAATAACAGCTTACCATCTATTTTTGCAGATGCCCTACAATTTGGTCATAGATCAGATGATGTGATGTTTCTAAGGTTTCTCTCTGGAGCACCTGATGGTCTGGTTGAACAAGTAAGAGTTTTTATTCCTAAGCATAATTTGCAAGGAATGATAACTACTATGTGTAATTTAATGAATTTTCAACCGAAGATAGAAAAACCCAAAAAAGAAGAATAGTGTTTTATGTCGTCGCATTAAAAAGGCCGCCCATTGGACGGCCTTTTGATTTTCGGGTTGGCTACCAGCGTGCCTGGAACACTATCTCTTTGCTGTCTTATCTTTTTTCTTGAATGCCTCGATGGTTTTTTTTACCATGAGTCGATATTTTCCCAGTTGATCAGCCGAAGATTTAATCTTTCTGTCTTCTTTTTCGATTAAGGACACAATTTCCTCCTTTTACATTTTTCTGCATCTGGTGATACGGCGAAGAAATCATGTCTCGTCTCGTCTCGTCTTGTCTTGCCAAGCCAAAGAGCCAACCCGATGATTCATGCTTTCACAACCGGTGACGGGTGTCAATGACTTCTTGCCCTGGTCTTCCCCTTCCCCGAATCTGATCGTCCAACCTGGGGCATCCTGGAAAGCCGAAAAGGGCTTCTTCCGTTGGTTGCAATTTAAAAAACTTGACATTTATCTGAAAAGATTTACGAATATGAATCAATGGAGGGGGGCAATGCCACGTTTTAAAAAGCTTCCTAATTCGTTAAAGAATTGAACATCAAAATCATTGCCTTCTTTGTCGGACAAGCCATTGTTTTATTAGAATAATCCTGGAATGGATGTTGAGAACGCTGGTGCATTGACTTCGAATGTCCGGATTTGAAAAATCCCGGAGGACGGATAGTGAGGCTTTCTAAAAGGATTTTTTATTTTCGGGCCAGGATATGATCCCCGTGTGTGTCTCTCTCATGGCCAAGCGCATGGCTTAGGATTCCTAACTTGACATAACCTGTTTGAATCTAACGAACTTCATTTTTAATCTATCAATAAGAGTGTCGGGAGCTTTTTATGATAGCGAACAGGAATGGTCAGAAATTAGCAGGACATCTTAAATTAGTCGGTGCTGTGGCTCGTGAAATGGCACGTCATGCGGGAATGGATGATTACCTGCAGAATATGTGTGAGTGCGCGGGGTATGCTCATGACTTAGGGAAAGCAGTCACCTGGTTTCAAAAGTACATAAAAAAAACAAATGATAATGATGATGAGTCGTCCGAAAAACCCCTTCATCATGAAATATCTTGGGCATATTTGGCAGAAAAATATGATCGCGACAGAAGGCATAAGCTGATCATGAATGCAGTTTACTGGCACCACTCAAGACCGGTTCGTGAAAAGGGGGATTTTTATAAAGACAGCATTTCTATCATGGAGAAGCTGAATGAAAAGGATCGGAAGGCTATTGATAACGTTGCCAACCGGTTTGATTGGTCGAAAGGATTTAACTTTAGGGCCAACTTCGAAGCTGCAACTGAAGATGTTCCCTATCTATTTGAACGTGAGAGCGACACGACAAGGAAAGTAAACGCTGAACTACTAGCAGTAAGGACATGCCTGATAGCGGCAGATCGGTGCGTCTCCGCCCTTAATGCCGATGACTTTCAAAAAGCCGTAACAGGTGAACTCTCATCAGAGGAAATCGTAAAACCTTTGATGCTTAAAAGGCTTCCATCGAGCCCCTTATTTCCACAGGAATATGATCGAAAGAGGTTTGATATTCAAGCCGAATGCAGTATGGCAGCATACAATGAAAAAACCGCTATTGTTCGTGCACCTGCTGGTTTTGGAAAGACTATGATAGGTCTTCTGTGGGGCTTGAAATCAAATGAACGTTTTTTATGGGTATGCCCACGAAATGTTGTCGCAGAGGCGGTGTATAAAAACATCGTGCGAGAGTTGCAGGCATTGAAATTATATGATGTGAGCGCAGAACTGCATCTCACAGGTGAAAGACAGGATGCAACCCATGCTGAAGTGAAGGAATTCTGCTCTGATATAATTGTCACAAACATTGATACTATCCTTCGACCGATGATTGACAACCGGATAGCTGACAGGCTTTTCGGGATTCTTGCCTCTTCGGTCATACTTGACGAATTTCACGAATTCGCTTCTGATCAACCGCTGTTTGCAGCTTTTATTACCCTGATGCGTGCCCGGCATATGCTTTGTAACGGGGTTAAAACACTTCTCTTGAGCGCAACTCCGATGGCCATACATCAGCTTTGGGATACAGACGGAAATGAAACTGTTCAGCTTCCCTCTTCTGGAAGTCACTATCGTGCCGCTCACCAAGGCATCTATGCCATCAGGATAGTTAACAAGATACCTGAAAATCCCAGGCCAGGATCTCTGGCCATTTTTAATTCAGTGGCCAGAGCCCAGGATATCTATAAAACGAGAACGATGAATTATGTTCTTCACAGTCGTTTCACCGATTCTGACCGAAAAAAGATCATCGATGCAGTTTTCAAGGGGTTCGGGAAAGCTGGCAATGGTGTTGCCAGTGGTGAAAAAGTAGTCTCAGCTCTTGTAATTCAAGCTGCCATGGATGTTTCTTTCGCATGCCTCTATGAGAGTCTCTGCTCGCCTGAGTTCACGTTACAAAGGATTGGCCGTTGCGATCGCTGGGGAAATTATCAGCATATGGCCCCCGAAATCGTGGTTATGTTGATTGAAGACGACAATGAAAGAGGAGCCATACGAACAGTATATGATGTAAAATTGAGAACCTTATGGCTTGAGCACCTTAAATTGGCTATCGACGGGAAAGAGACAATAAGGCTTGATGATCTTTATGATATCTATAATATATTTTACGAAAATTACAATGATGAAGTTAAGGCATTCCTCAAGGAAAAATACAAAAAGGGCCTGGACTACTTGAGAGAATATTATCCGATAAAATTAATAATGAAATCTGACAAAGATGAACAATTACGGGGAGGTCGAAATTTAAGAAATCCTTTTGGCTCATATTTCTTTTCAGTGCAGAAAGATACCGGGCAATGGTTGGGGCCTGATGAAGTCATGGACGATGTTGATCTCCGGCAACGCTACGAGAAAAAAAGCCAACTTGGCAGTGAGTTGTATGAATCGGGGAAAATGCTTTATCGAATAAAGGGGCTTTACGAGGCCGGGTTTGAACGATACCGCAGGTATATAAAGAGAGAACGTCCACCGAATAATCCTAACGGCTGGTTTAAATTGGCGCGGAGTGCGGAAACCCCGTTGCCTGATTTCAGTAGGAAATACAGCCCAGAAATTGGGCTATACGAAGAAAGGAGGTCTTAACATGATTCGAACCGTGCTTTTCAGAGGGGGGTTGAAGGGCAAAGGCATCGTGAACTACGACTCCAGAGATCAGAAATGGGTGCTCCGCGAGAGATTTCCGGAACAAAGGGACTATTTGCGACATGATAATGTGAAGATAGCAAAGCATACTTTCTATGTAGTGGGTAAGAAAAATGACAACCCTGTTTGGGAAAAGCGCCTCTACATATCCGCTGATTGCCTCCGGCAGGCCATTTTCGGGGACGACTTTCCCTTCCAGAATACAATGATAATGCAACACCCTGATCTTCTCTTGAAAGTCATCGCAACAGTTCCAGCCCTTGCCCGCGGATATTTCTATGCTGAAGAAGGAAGGACTGCACTAAAGCGAAAATCGCCCTTAATGATCACAGGGGCAGAGCAGGTATCTGGTGGTGTCAGTCACTTTGAAATTAATACCATGAGCGGCCAGAAGCGCCAGAAAGAGGATGTAGATGAAGCTAGCGATATAAGCATGCATTACGAAGAAAAAATCGGAGATGTTGAATACACCTTTGAAGGGGCCATTGACATAAGAGAACTTCAGTTTATCTCCATGTCGGAAACGTATGACCGGCGGGCCGTCCACCCTGACCAGTGCGAAAAATACCGCCAATATTTAAAGGCTCATTTAAGTACAGAAGTTGGTGACATGAAATATTATCAGATGAAAAGCGCTGTCATTAAGACACCTGAAGATGGGATTCTCCTGACCAAGGAACAGGTTGTTAAAATAATACAGGAGATTGTAAGACGAATCCTGTCACTCCGGATACAACGTTCGAAAGGTTATGCCCAAATCTCATCCCTTGAAGTTAAACTCATGACGGATCCCTTTGACAACATGGAAGATGAAGGCGGGTGGTTTACAATCAGGAAACCGCAGGACCTGCAAATTCGACCAGAGGACATAGAAGTGTTCTATGAACCCGTGGATGAAAAGGAAGCCATCGCACTATACGAAACCATAAAGAAGAACCAGTCCGACCAGGGGAAGAAGAAAAAGGAAGCCAAAGAAGCAAGAAAGAGAGGGGCTAAAAGTGGCACGGAAAGCTCTGATAGTAAGGTTTAAAAATGCACAGATATTTTTCGATCCCCGGCGTTCTTCCGACAAGATGATTTCCGGCAAAAACAAGGTACCTCGAAACAAGGCACCCCGTATCAATGTTTCCGAAGGGTCTCTTGATCGCCGCCATGTTTCCAACCTTCTGCATGTTCTTGCTGGTGAACGTCCGGTTCCTACCTTACGTGAATCCTGTATGAAACGTGATGAAGCGATATTTGACATGGCTTCCAAAGCAATGGTGCGTGTTAATGAAACAACGACAAGAGAAACAAAAACCGTTAGGAAGGCTGTCAAGGATTCATGGAACACTGTGACACTTTTCTATCACCTTAACGGTAAAGACATTAAAGTAAAAGGTGGACTTATATACCATGCCCGTCTCCGTCGCTATCTTGGAGAGAGCCTTTACAATCTTTTTCTTCAAACTCTTCAAGACATTTCCGGATGCAAGGATCCTCAGCTGGATTTTAGTGCTCAAGAAGCAATTGAATATCTCAACAGTCATAGTCAATACGACAAGCGAGTGATAAAACTAATCACTGAGTGCAAGAAACAAGGTAGAGCAACAATTGCTAATTTCCTTGAGCCTGATGGCAATGTAGCCTCGATCACGATTCACCAAGGGTCAGGGTGTAAGCTGAATACACTTGTTGTTAATGCCGGAATTGAAAAAATACGGAGCCTTACCGGGACAATTTATGTTCCCATTGAGTCAGATGAAGCGCTTCAACGCTTTAGAAAAGCGGGTGGGGTGGCCACCTTTTTGGAGGGAGGATTCGCCTACATTGCAGGTACGGCAGAATGGTCAGAGGACCTTGTTGATGGCTGTCAACCGGTTGTAGAGGGGGAAATGGTCCATGTACCTGACAGAGCTTGATGAACTTGTTGGTGATGATTACGAAGTTCACGTTAAACTCTCAGAAATTTTTGATGGCCAGAGAGTTCTTTTCCAGCGTCGTGGAAACCGGCTTGTCGTTTTAAGCAAAAAGCCTATTGCTGAAAGCAATGATATATTAAGTATTTTGAAAACAATAAAAACCGGAAGCGAGTTTCTCTTTGTCATTCGTATGAATCCCGTGGTTACGAGATTCATTGATGGTAAAAACCATAGGGTCGCCTTAGAGCAGCCAAACATCAAATCATGGATCGATCAGATATTTTCAAAACACGGTTTCACAGCTGATTTTGCTTTCAAGATTGAAGGAATCAGGCGGTCAAGAAAGGAAAATCATACGATTTCACTGTCATCAGTACTCGTAAACGGTATTCTGATCGTATCCGATCCAGTACAGTTTAGAAAATCATTGGAAAGTGGAATTGGTCACGGCAAGGGTTTGGGTTTCGGTTTTCTAAACATCTTCGATTTTGCTTAAGCTGGCTCCGCGAACCGGTAGTGAACACACAAAAGTCCATATGTTTGCGAATAATGTAAAGCATTTAATAAACTAGCATATGTTTTTTAGAAACCATGTAATTACAATTAATGAGATCATAATGGAAGGAGGTTCGCGGAGAATATCTTTTAATGTTTTGATTTTGGGGATCTTTTATTGATAGCTGTTACATTCCCCACGCACGTGGGGGTTGAAAGTTGGACTGATATCCAAAGAGGTCCGAGAAACTATCGTTACATTCCCCACGCACGTGGGGGTTGAAAGTATTTCTCCCAAAGCCACTTGAATCTGTTGCAATGTTACATTCCCCACGCACGTGGGGGTTGAAAGAAGGTATTGAGGCTGACGCCCGGCAAAAGATCGGTTACATTCCCCACGCACGTGGGGGTTGAAAGCCCGTCCTTCTTCTTCCCGACTTCGATCTTGATGTTACATTCCCCACGCACGTGGGGGTTGAAAGATCAAGGAACCGGAGAGCGCAACGAGGGGGCTCAGTTACATTCCCCACGCACGTGGGGGTTGAAAGGATTTACTGGCGAACGGCTTTGACGATCTACCCTGTTACATTCCCCACGCACGTGGGGGTTGAAAGACAAGAACGTCAGTACCGAATTCACAGGCATTAACGTTACATTCCCCACGCACGTGGGGGTTGAAAGGCCGGAAAGGGTATCGAGGCCGGAGAGGGTATCAAGTTACATTCCCCACGCACGTGGGGGTTGAAAGCGCTGATCCAATGGGCCATGTGCTTATAGCCATGTTACATTCCCCACGCACGTGGGGGTTGAAAGACCTGAACATCATAAGGGGGATGTTAGCAGGTGGGTTACATTCCCCACGCACGTGGGGGTTGAAAGGAGATGGAGATGGTAATGGAGATGGAGATGGAGATGTTACATTCCCCACGCACGTGGGGGTTGAAAGGCCCAACAACAACTTGCTCTCAACAGGCGGCAGGGTTACATTCCCCACGCACGTGGGGGTTGAAAGGGGCAATGGATGGAGAAACTCCGGGGATCGTATCAGTTACATTCCCCACGCACGTGGGGGTTGAAAGCTCATCACCGCTGGTCACCTCCGCAATTCCAACCAGGTTACATTCCCCACGCACGTGGGGGTTGAAAGTCCATCGACCAGGAGAAAAGCAAGGCCCTGATGAAGTTACATTCCCCACGCACGTGGGGGTTGAAAGACAGGGGAGCGTCCTCTTCCGGTACGGCTATTTCGGTTACATTCCCCACGCACGTGGGGGTTGAAAGACCCGTTGCCCGTACAGGACCTCGTACCCGGAAAGGTTACATTCCCCACGCACGTGGGGGTTGAAAGCCAAACCTCCAGCGCCAACTCAAGCGCCACGCCGGTTACATTCCCCACGCACGTGGGGGTTGAAAGACGTCGAATTCATCTACGATCAGAACACCTTCCGGTGTTACATTCCCCACGCACGTGGGGGTTGAAAGAGGCGGATCGGGATATATCAGAAGCATATCCATTGTTACATTCCCCACGCACGTGGGGGTTGAAAGAGCGACAAGAACCCCGTCCCGTTTGACCCCCCTGCGTTACATTCCCCACGCACGTGGGGGTTGAAAGAACGATAGCCTGTCAATGATCGCCATAATGGAGCCACCGTTTTTCGCCGTAATGGAGCCAGCGGAAAGGGTTGAAAAAGGGTCTTCGGACCCCCCTTTCATTCAGGCGATTTCACCTCCATTCGAGGATTGTTTTT